>Ga0307476_10000300_pt1 | contig 42830 bp, 38 predicted proteins | sample atmos_gasesECM2C_2_FD_203314 | JGI IMG/M metagenome (GOLD analysis project Ga0307476, IMG submission 203314) | Hardwood forest soil microbial communities from Morgan-Monroe State Forest, Indiana, United States - atmos_gasesECM2C_05 | ecosystem: Environmental > Terrestrial > Soil > Temperate... | reverse complement strand
AAGCCGACGTCGTGAGCGGAAACGCTACTCAGGCACGCCGTGCTTGACCTCACGCCCGCTGAATGGACGGCAGTCGCGCTGTCCTTGCGCATTGCCGTGGTCGCGACCGCATGCGCGCTGCCGTTCGGCATCGTCATCGGCTGGCTGCTTGCCCGCACCAATTTTTGGGGCAAGAGCGTGCTCGACGCTATCGTCTTTCTGCCGCTGGTGATGCCGCCGGTCGTTACCGGCTATCTCCTGCTCATCTGGTTCGGTCGCAAGGCGCCGATCGGCGCTTTTTTTGACACTCATTTTGGCATCGTCTTTTCGTTCCGCTGGACCGGCGCGGCGCTGGCCTGCGGCATCATGGGCTTTCCCTTGATGGTGCGCCCGATCCGGCTGGCGCTGGAGGCGATCGACCGCAAGCTCGAAGACGCCGCGGCGACGCTTGGCGCCAACCGGCCTTGGGTATTTCTCACCGTGACGCTGCCGCTGGCCTTGCCGGGCATCATTGCCGGCGTGGTGTTGTGCTTTGCCCGCGCCTTGGGCGAGTTCGGCGCGACGATCACGTTTGTGTCGAATATTCCCGGCGAGACGCAGACGATTTCGACTCTGATCTACACCTTGACCCAGGTGCCCGGCGGCGACGCGGCGGCCGGAAGGCTGGTCTTGATCGCGATCGTGCTGGCATTTGCGGCGCTGCTCGCCTCGGAATGGCTCGCCCGGCGCGCCTCCATCCGCTTTCACGGGGAGTGACCGTGCTCGCCGTCGACGTGGAAAAGCAACTTGGCGCGCTGAAGCTTGACGTGCGCTTTGACGCGGCGCCCGGCGTGACCGCGTTGTTCGGTCCGTCGGGCGCGGGCAAGACCTCGGTCGTCAATATGATCGCCGGCTTGCTCACGCCGGATCGCGGCTCCATCGTCATCGACGATACGGTTCTGTTCGACGCCGCTCGCGGCATCGATGTGCCGCCGCATCGGCGCCGCATCGGCTATGTGTTCCAAGACGGCAGGCTGTTCCCGCACCTTAGCGTGCGGCAAAACCTCGACTATGGCCGGCGCATGAGCGGCCGGCCGCGCCAAGCCAAAGAATTCGAAGGCGTCGTCGCGCTGCTCGATATCGGGCATTTGCTCGATCGCCGGCCGCGGATGCTGTCGGGCGGCGAGCGACAGCGTATCGCCGTCGGACGCGCATTGTTGATGGGGCCGCGCCTGCTGCTGCTCGACGAGCCGCTGGCGTCCCTCGACGCCGCGCATAAGCGCGAAATCCTGCCCTATCTGGTGCGGCTACGCGACGATGGCAAAATCCCGATGGTCTATGTCAGCCACACGGTGGCCGAAGTACGCCGCATCGCCACCACTGTGGTGCGGCTGAACGCAGGGAAGGTCGTGGCGGCGGACGGGCTCGATCTGCTCAGCGATGCCGACATCGACGGGTTGGACTGAAGTCGGCTTCGCGTTCGGCGAAGCCGGCCTCGAAGTTTCATGCGCTGTTTTCCCAATCCGCATCGGACTATGGTTCGCGGCTAAATGACCCTTGCTCCATCTCCGCCGGTCAAGCACGCGACGGCGCTGGGCGTGTTGTGCGGCGCCGGCTCGGCCTTGTTCTGGTCTTTTGGCTTCGTCGCCGCGCGCCATGGCGTCCTCGTCGGATTGTCGCCGCTGGTGCTGTCGCTGCACCGGTTCGTCTGGTCCGGCCTCATATTGTTCCCCTTCATGGCGGCCAGCGGATTGCGCGATCTCGGCGGTGTCGGCTGGCGGCACGGCATTCTGCTGACCGCCTTCGGCGGCCTGCCGCTCGCGCTGTGGAGCTATTTTGGCTACGTGTTCGTGCCGCTCGGCCACGGCGTCATCATCCAGCCGTCCTGCGCTGCGGTCGGCGGGCTGTTCCTGGCGCGGATCGTGCTCAAGGAGGCGTTGCCCTGGCGCCGCGTTGTCGGCGCACTGACCATCGTGCTCGGGCTTTGCGTCATTGGCGTCGAAGCGCTGCACACCATGGGCGCACAAGGCATCACCGGCGACCTGTTGTTCATGGCCGCAGGCATCTCGTTTGCGATCTTCGGCATGCTGCTGCGGCGCTTCCGGATTGCGCCGATGCGGGCGGCCGCCGTCACCAGCATCTTGTCGCTCGCCGGCCTGCCGCTGCTGCTGTTGTGTTTCGACAACATGGTGGCGGCCGGATTTTGGGAAAATTTCATGCAGGCTGTCGTGCAGGGCTTTTTCGCCGGCGCCGGCGGCATTTATCTGTTCGCTCGCGCGGTGGAGCTGCTCGGCGTCAGCCGCGCGTCGCTCTATCCATCGCTGGTGCCGGTATTTGCACTGGTGGTCGGCGCGGTCACGGTCGGCGAATTGCCGAGCGTCTGGCAGCTCATTGGGCTTGCCATCGTCATCGTCGGCTTCCGGGTGACGCAGAGGAATTAGGGCGTGAACTCGCACATGCGCCTTCCTGACGGCTTACGCGAGGCCGCTTTGCCCGGAAAGCGACCGACCGGCAAGGATTCGACGTGCGATCCCACCTACTCGGCTGTAATATGCGCCGTCTGGATCAGCTTGCGCCATTGCGGCTCTTCGGTGCGAACGCGCTCGCTCAGTTCCTGCGGCGAACCGGCAATAGATTCGAAATATTGCGCGTCGAGAAACGTTTTCTGAACGGCCGGATCGGCGAAGGTCTTGCGCACCTCGCCGTTGATCTTGGCGACAACGTCGGGCGGAATCCCGGCCGCCCCGAACAGCGCGAACCACGACACCGCCGTGAAGCCGGGATAGCCGGCTTCGGCGATGGTCGGCACGTCCGGCAACAACGCCATGCGCTTCGGTGCGCCGATGGCGATGAATTTGACCGCGCCGGCCTTCGATTGCGGCACGGCGTTGCCGACGCTGATGAACATCAATTGGATGTGGCCGGCGATCACGTCCTGCATCGCCGGCGCCGCGCCCTTGTAGTGCACGGCGATCAGATCGGTGCCGGTGACGGTCTTGAACATTTCCATATTGAGATGGCCGCTCGAGCCGACGCCGTAAGTGCCGTAATTCAACTGGCCGGGTTTGGTTTTGGCGAGCGCGACCAGTTCCTTGACGCTGTTCGCCGGCACCGACGGATGGAGGATCAGCGCATGATTGATCTGCACGAGACCGGTGATCGGGGTGAAATCGGCGAGCTTGTAGCGAAGGTCGGGGTAAAGCGTGGGATTGACGATAAAGGTGGTTTCCGGGGCGATGAACAGCGTGTAGCCGTCACCCGGCTGGTGCATCACATATTCCGCGGCAACCTGGTTATTGGCGCCCGGCTTGTTCTCGACCACCGTTTGGGCGCCCCAGTCGGCGTTGAAGTGCTGCGCCAGGATGCGCGCGAGCATATCGGTCACGCCGCCCGGCGACGCCGGCACGATGATGGTGATTGGCTTCGACGGATAAGTCTGCGCGTGCGCGTTCGGTACCGCGGCGAGACACGCGGACACCGCCGCCATGCGAAGCCATGCTTTCATCGTCGTAGCTCCCCTTGCGGACAATTTCTTTTTCGCGTCGGCGCAAGTCTCGACATACTGCACCGGACGCTTTGCGCGTCAATGTGTCCGCGTCTTAGTTTTCCGGTCCGGCATATTTGCCGGCGGTATGCGGAAACATCGATTTGACGATCTTGAACCGCGAAATGTCGACGGTGGCGTCCATGTGCAAAAAGATCGCCGCGTCGCGGAAAATCTTCTCGACGCCGAAATCGAGCATGACGCCGTTGCCGCCGTGCAGTTCGAGCGCATGCTGGGCGACTTTGAGGATTTCTTCCGAGGCGAACACCTTTGCCATGTTGCACAGCGTGTCGGCGTCCGGCGCATTGTCGTCGACTGCTTTCGAGGCCCGCGCCAGCAGCGCGCGCACCGCTTCGATCCGCGTCGCCATATCGGCAAGGCGCAGCGCCACCGCCTGATGCTTGATCAGGATTCGGCCGCCCTGCACGTAGTTCTGCGTGTAATCGGCGGCGAGCTCGAAGGCGCGCACGCCGACGCCGAGATTTTTTGCCGCCTGGATGATCTTTCCCGGCCGGAAATAGACCGCAGCCTTGCCCAGCGCGTCGCCCTCGACCAAGAGATGATCCGCCGGCACGCGCATATCCTCGAACACCAGCTCGCCGTTGTTCATGAAGCGGCAGCCGACGGTCTCGTTGCAGCGCGCGATGGTGAGCCCCGGCGTGCCGCGCGGCACCAGAAAGCTCGATGTGCCCTGCATCATGCCGACCTGCGGATTGGTGTTGGCGTAGACCACGAACAGGCCGGCGTCATAACCATTGGAAATGAATTGCTTGCGGCCGTTGATTATCCATTCGCCGTTTTGCTTTACCGCACGGGTCTGCATTGCGGCCTCCGGCACGTTGTAGGGCAGCCAGCGGTCGGAGGCGCCGCGCGGTTCGGTCAGGCAATGGGCGAGCAGGAATTGCGGATCGGCCATGAGCCGCTTGAACCATTTTTCCTGCAGGTGCCGCGGCGCCAGATTGCGCAACAGCACCGACACCTTCCAGTTCTGCACCAGCTTGTCGGCGAGGCCGGAATCGCCGCGCGCGATCTCTTCGGCGATCAGCGCAAAAGTCTGCACCTCGCTCGCGCGGTCGAGCTCGATGCCGCCGAACTCTTCGGGCACGCCAAGCGTGCGGATGCCGACCTTCTCGGCGCCTTGCAGGATTTCCGGCGGCAGGCGGTCCTCCGGCGTCATCGACCATTCGCGCTGCCAGTTGCCGCGGATGAAGGGAATGATGACGTCGTCGACGAAATCGCGGCAGCTCTGCCGCATCAGGCGCTGTTCTTCGGAAAGCTCTGACGGCATGTCACGCCGCCTTGCGGCTGGTCAAAAATTCGCCCATGCGGTCGAGCGCTTTGAGGATGTTTTCGGTCGAATTGGCGTAGGACACGCGCATATAGCCTTCGCCGAGCACGCCGAAATCCGGCCCGCCGATCAGCGCGACGCCGGCGTCTTCGAGGAGCGCATTGGCGAGCGGCTTGGCCTTCCAGCCGGTGCGTTTGATGTTGGGGAAGGCGTAGAACGCTCCCTTCGGCGTGGCGCAGGACGTGCCGGGCAGCTTGTTGAGGCCGGCGACGACGATTTTGCGCCGACGATCGAACTCAGCGACCATTTTCGCCGCTTCGTCCTGCGGGCCGGTCAGCGCCGCAAGCCCGGCATATTGCGCCGAGGCATTGACGCAGGAATGCAGATTGACCGCGAGCTTGCGCGCATAGTCGTAAAGTTTTCCCGGCCATATCGCATAGCCGAGCCGCCAGCCGGTCATGGCATAGGTTTTCGACCAGCCGTTGAGCAGGATCAGCCGGTCGCGGATCGACGGATACGACAACAGACAGACATGGGTCTCGCCGTCATAAACCATGTGGTCGTAGATCTCGTCCGACATGATGGCGACATCGGGATAGCGATCGAGCCCGGCGACCAGCTTGTCGACTTCCGATTTCGGCGTCACCCCGCCGGTCGGATTGGCCGGCGAGTTGAGGATGAGAAGCCGCGTCTGCGGCGTGATCAGGCTTAAGGTTTCTTCCGCGGAGAACGCGAAATTATTCTCTTCGCGGATCGGCACCGGGATCGGCCGCGCGCCGGTATATTCGATCATCGAGCGATAGATCGGAAAGCCGGGATCGGGATAAAGAATATCGACGCCCGGCTCGCCGAACATCAGGATCGACATGAACATGGTCGGCTTGCCGCCCGGCATGATCATGACGGCATCGGGCGATACGCTGACCTTGAAACGCTTATGCAGGTCGGCGGCCACCGCTTCGCGTAACGGTGCAATGCCGACCGCGGGCGTGTAGCCGTGATGGCCATCGCGCAACGCCTTGATCGCCGCCTCGACGATGAAATCCGGCGTGCGGAAATCGGGCTGGCCGATGCCGAGATTGATGATGTCGCGGCCTTGCGACATGAGCTGCATTGCCCGCGCCAGCACGGCGAAGGCGTTCTCCTCGCCGATCCGATCGAAGGCTGCGATGGTCTTCAGCATGGCGTTTCCCCGTGCGTCTTATGAGCGGGGCCAGTTCAACAAAATCGGCCAGCAAATGCAAACGTGACGACTCGGGCACAAAGCAAGAGCCCCGGACCAATGTCCGGGGCTCTGTAGCATTTCAATCGCGTGACGGAATTCAGCGGATCACGTTGTCGTCCGCGCCGGACTCGCGAGAATAGACGCTGCCGCTGCGAGTCGCGCCATTCGGATACGTGCCGACATCGGCTGTGGGCGCGCTTGCGGCCGAGTTCTGCAGGCCCTGATACGAGGCCGGATGATGCTTCGCGGCAAAAGCCGGCGTGGCGAGCAACGCAACGCCCAGCGCGGACAGAACCAGCTTGGTGCTGAGGGATTTCATTTTTTTCAGTCTCCGATTACGGTCACCCTTGGCTGTCTACCTAAACCGAATTGTGCGTTGCACAAGTCTGAAACGGTCACCGGCATGTCACGATATTGTTAGCTAAAGTCAGTCAGTTAACGGGAATATTACCGCGATGACTAGCCTGTTTATATTGCAACGCAATAAGCACAAAAACGAAGCGGATAAATTCCTGAATCGGCACAACGGATTGCGCACAAATCAGCCGCGCTTGCCTTTATCCGCGGCGCCCATCGCGCGCCGCGGCGTAAAATCGTTATATCTATCGCAAGGGAGCCCTTGGATTTCGGAAATCGCCTTGCAGGCAATTGTGCACCCAAGGGAATAAATCGCGGAGACGGTGATGGCGAAAAACGAAAAGCCGCACGAACAGCAAAAGCGCCGTCTGCGCTCGCAATTGTGGTTCGACAATCCGGACAATCCGGGCATGACCGCGCTCTATCTCGAGCGCTATCTCAATTACGGCCTCACCCGTGAGGAGCTCAGCTCCGGCCGGCCGATCATCGGCATTGCGCAGACCGGCTCCGATCTCAGCCCGTGCAACCGCCATCATCTCGAGCTCGCCGAGCGCGTGCGCGCCGGCATCCGCGACGCCGGCGGCATCGCGCTCGAATTTCCGGTGCATCCAATTCAGGAGACCGGCAAGCGGCCAACCGCGGCGCTCGACCGTAACCTTGCTTATCTCGGCCTGGTCGAGGTGCTGTACGGCTACCCGCTCGACGGCGCCGTGCTGATGACTGGCTGCGACAAAACCACGCCGGCATGTTTGATGGCGGCGGCCACCGTCAATACGCCAGCGATCGTACTCTCGGGCGGCCCGATGCTCGATCACTATCTCAACGGCAAACGCATGGGCTCGGGCACCTTGATCTGGCAAGCGCGCCAGGATCAGGCCGCCGGCAAGATCGACTACAAGGAATTCATGGAGATCGTCGCCCAGTCGGCGCCGTCGATCGGCCACTGCAACACCATGGGGACGGCCTCGACCATGAACGCGCTGGCCGAAGCGCTCGGCATGTCGCTGCCCGGCTGCGCCGCCATTCCGGCGCCGTATCGCGAGCGCGCACAGATCGCTTATTTAACGGGCAAACGCGCGGTGGAGATCGTGCGCGAGGATCTCAAACCCTCCGATATCCTGACGCGCGCCGCGTTCGAGAACGCCATCGTCGCCTGCTCGGCCATCGGCGGCTCGACCAATGCGCCGATCCATATCAACGCCATCGCCCGCCATGTCGGCGTCGAGCTCAAGATCGAGGATTGGGAGAAGCTCGGCCATGACGTGCCGCTCCTGGTCAACATGCAGCCGGCGGGAGAATATCTCGGCGAGGAATATTTTCGCGCCGGCGGGCTGCCGGCGGTGATGCACGAATTGCTGCAAGCCAAGCGTCTGCACGGCGACGCGCTCACGATCAACGGCAAGACTTATGCGGAAAATGTCGCGCGGGCGAAATCGAGCGATGCCGACGTCATCCGGCCCTATGCCAAGCCGCTAAAGCCCCATGCCGGCTTCAAGGTGCTGCACGGCAATCTGTTCGATTCCGCGATCATGAAGACGAGCGTGATCTCGGACGAATTCCGCAAGCGCTACCTGAGCAATGCCAAAGACCCGAATGCGTTCGAGGGCCGCGCTATCGTGTTCGACGGTCCGGAGGATTATCACCACCGCATCGACGACCCTGCGCTGGGCATCGACGAGCACAGTGTTCTCTTCATGCGCGGCGTCGGCGCTATCGGCTATCCGGGCTCCGCCGAGGTGGTGAACATGCAGCCGCCCGCGGCGCTGATCAAAAAGGGTGTTACGTCGCTGGCCTGCATCGGCGATGGCCGGCAGTCGGGAACATCGGGCTCGCCGTCGATCCTCAACGCCTCGCCGGAGGCGGCGGCCGGCGGCGGCCTGGCGCTGCTCAAGACCGGCGACCGGGTGCGCATCGATCTCAACAAGGGCACCGCGGATATTTTGATCTCCGATGCCGAACTGACGGCGCGACGCGCGGCACTGCAGAAAGGCGGCGGCTATCGCTATCCGCCGAGCCAAACGCCATGGCAGGAAATCCAACGTGCCATGGTCGATCAGCTCGCCGACGGCATGGTTTTGCAGCCGGCGGTGAAGTATCAGCGTGTTGCGCAGAAATTCGTGCCCCGGGACAATCACTGAAGCAAACGAGTTTTTCCATGACCAGTTCACGTCCGTCGATCGTCGACAAGCGCAAGACTTTCCACAAGCTGCACGAGGCCGGTTGCTTCGTCATTCCCAATCCATGGAACGTCGGCAGTGCGCGCTATCTGCAAGGGCTCGGCTTCAAGGCGCTGGCGACGACCAGCGCCGGCCACGCCCATGCGCAAGGTTTTGCCGACGGCGCCCAGAGCCGCGACGACGTGCTCGCCCATTATCGCGAACTGGCGGCGGCGACCGACGTCCCGCTCAACGCCGATTTCGAGAACGGCTTTGCCGACGATCCGGCCGGCGTGGCCGACAGCGTGACGCGCTGCATCGCCACCGGCGTCGCCGGGCTGTCGATCGAGGACTCGCCGAACAATTCCACCACGCCGCTCTACGACTTCGACCTCTCCGTGGCGCGCGTCAAAGCGGCGCGCGCGGCGGTCGATCGCGCCGGCGGCGATGTGGTGTTCACCGCGCGGGCGGAAAATTTCATTCGCGGCGTGCCCGATCTCGACGATGCCATCCGGCGCCTGAAAGCCTACGCCGCGGCCGGCGCCGATTGCCTTTATGCGCCGGGCATCAAGACCCGCGAGCAGATCGAGGCGGTGGTGAAAGCGGTGGCGCCGAAGCCGGTGAACTTCCTCAACAGCGGCGCGTTCGGCTTCACGGTCGACGATATTGCGGCGATGGGCGTGCGCCGCATCAGCGTCGGCGGCTCGCTCGCCCGCGTGGCGATGCACGCCTTCATTCGCGTCGCCACCGAGATCGCAAAGGACGGCAAGTTCGATGGCTTCGCCGGGCTGATCACCAATCCCGAGCTGAACAAGTTTTTCAGCGAGGATCGCAAGAAGCTTTCGTTGTGACCGCCTCGGAGCCGCATCCGCAAACCGGGCAGCCCGTCGGGTTGCCCGTAGAGAGGACCGATCCCGCGCCGCGGCCGGGCCCGGTGACGTTGAAAGGCCGCTATGGCCGCCTCGAAAAGCTTAAAGCCGATCATGCCGCGGACCTGTGGGCGGTGTTCGCCGGCCACGACCAAGTCTGGACTTATATTGTGGCCGATGGGCCATTCGCGACCTACGCTGAGTTTGTTCCATGCATTGAGAGACGCGCCGCGGCGGACGATCCCTATGCCTACGCGATCATCGATCCTTCCGGTCGCGCCGTCGGCTATGTGACCCTGCTGCGCATCGTGCCGGAGATGCGGGTGACCGAGGTCGGTCACGTGCTCTATTCGCCGGCCTTGCAGCGCACGCCGCTCGGCACCGAAACCCAATATCTCTTGGCGCGTTACATCTTCGAGACGCTCGGCTATCGGCGCTACGAATGGAAATGCGATGCCCTCAATGCTCCATCACGGCGTGCGGCGCTGCGCTACGGCTTTGTCTACGAAGGCACCTTCCGCCAATACATGATCGCCAAGGGCCGCAACCGCGACAACGCCTGGTATTCCATGCTCGATAGCGAGTGGCCGGCGCGCAAGGCCAACTTCGAGCGCTGGCTGGCGCCGGAAAATTTCGACAGCGAAGGCCGCCAGAAAATCAGTCTCGCGGCATTGAATGGCCAGAAAGCGTGAGGCAGGCATGAGCAACAGACTGCAAGGCAAAGTCGCGCTGGTGACCGCCGCCGGTCAGGGTATCGGCCGCGCGATTGCCGAGACTTTTATCGCCGAAGGCGCGGCCGTCGTCGCGACCGACGTCGTCGAGGACAAGCTTCAAGGTTTAACGGCCAAGAAAAGCATCAAGCTCGACGTGCGCTCGCAAGACAATATCGATGCGCTCGCCGCGGACGTTGCGCGTCAGTTCGGTGGGCTCGATATCCTGGTCAATTGCGCCGGCTATGTGCACCAGGGCACGATCTTCGATTGCTCTGACAAGGACTGGGACTTTTCGTTCGATCTCAACGTCAAATCCATGCATCGCATGATCAAGGCGTTCCTGCCGGCGATGCTGGAGAAGAAGAAATCCGGCTCGATCGTCAATATTTCGTCGGCAGTGTCGTCGATCCGCGGCGTGCCAAATCGCTATGCCTATGGGGCGACCAAGGCGGCGGTAATCGGGCTGACCAAGGCGGTCGCGGCCGATTTCATCAAGCAGGGCATCCGCTGCAACGCTATCTGCCCCGGCACCATCGAATCGCCGTCGCTCGATGACCGCATCGCAACGTTGTCGAAAGAGACTGGAAAGTCATCGGAGGTGGTGCGGCAGGCCTTCGTCGACCGCCAGCCGATGGGCCGGCTCGGGACCGCCAAGGAGGTTGCCCTGCTCGCCCTCTTTCTCGCCAGCGACGAGGCAAGCTACATTACCGGCCAGACCCATCTCGTCGACGGCGGGATGGCGCTTTAGGCTTGTCATCATCCGCGTAAGCGGATGATCCAGTATTCGGTGAGGGATCCGGGATGATTGTGATTACTGGGTGCTCCGCTTTCGCGGAGCATGACGGGTAAAGATGCACATTCTCATCACCGGCGCCGCCGGAATGATCGGGCGCAAGCTTGTGGCGCGCCTGGTCACTGCCGGCGCGCTCAACGGCAAGCCGATCGAAAAGCTCACGCTGATCGACGTAAGCGCGCCGCAAAAACCGCAAGGATTTACCGGCAGCGTCGTAACCAGCGCCGCCGATATTGCCGACGCCACGGCCGCGCGTGCGGCTGTCGCCGGCCGGCCCGACGTCATCTTCCATCTGGCCGCTGTGGTGTCCGGCGAGGCGGAGCTCGATTTCGAGAAGGGCGTCCACGTCAATCTCGACGGCTCACGCGCGCTCATTGAAGCGATTCGCGTTATGGGCGACGGCTATCGCCCGCGCCTCGTCTTCACCTCTTCGATCGCGGTGTTCGGCGCGCCGTTTCCGGAAGCCATCGCCGACGACTTTCACCTGACGCCGCTCACCTCCTACGGCACCCAGAAAGCCATCGTCGAGCTTCTGCTCGCCGATTACACCCGGCGCGGATTTTTGGATGCCATCGGTATCCGGCTGCCGACCATCGTGGTGCGGCCGGGACGGCCGAACAAGGCGGCGTCCGGCTTCTTCTCGTCGATCATCCGCGAGCCGCTGAACGGCGAGGAGGCCGTGTTGCCGGTGGAGGACAGCGTGCGGCATTGGCATGCCAGTCCGCGCGCCGCGGTCGGATTTCTCGTTCACGCGGCCGGCGTCGACCGCGAAAATCTCGGCCCCCGCGTCAACCTCACCATGCCCGGCGTGTGCTGCACCGTGGCCGAGCAGATCGCCGCGCTGCGCCGCATCGCCGGCGACAAGGTCGCCGCCCGCATCCGCCGCGAGCCCGACCCGCTGGTGGCGCGGATCGTCGCCGGCTGGCCGAGCCGCCTCGATCCCCGGCGCGCGCTGGCGCTGGGCTTTCAGGCGGAGGCGTCGTTCGACGAGATCATCCGCGTCCATATCGCCGACGAATTGGGCGGCAAGATCGCGTTGTGACGCCCACGCACAAAACCCTTCCCACGGCTTGGAGGGAGGGTTTATTGGTGCCGCCATGCGTTTCCCGTCCACGCTGATCCCTGCCACGCTGGCCCGCCGCTACAAGCGGTTCCTCGCCGACGTGGTGCTCGAAAGCGGCGACATGCTCACCGTCCATGTCGCCAATCCGGGCGCCATGACCGGCCTTGACCGGCCGTTTTCGCGCATCTGGCTGTCCAATTCGGAAAATCCGATGCGCAAGCTTCCCTTTAACTGGGAGCTTGTCGAAGCCGATTTCGGCAACGGTGTTGAGCTCGTCGGCGTCAATACCAGCCACCCTAACGTGCTCGTCGCCGAGATCATCGAGACCGGGCTCATCCCGCAATTGCGCGACTACGCGTCGGTCCGGCGCGAAGTGAAATATGGCTTGAATTCGCGGTTCGATTTTCTGCTCGAAGACCCGGCACGGCCGCCGTGCTACCTGGAAGTCAAGAACGTCCATCTCATGCGCAAGCCGGGTTTGGCCGAATTTCCCGATAGCGTGACCGCCCGCGGCGCCAAGCATCTCGACGAGCTGGCGGCGGCAGTGAGGGGCGGGGCGCGCGCCGTGCTGCTCTTTGTCATCCAGATTCCGTCGGCCGAACGGTTCACCGTCGCCCGGGACATCGATCCGGGCTATGCGGCGGCGTTCGACCGAGCCCGCGCCGCGGGCGTCGAGATGTTGGCGTGGCGCTGTGCGGTCACGGTCGACGGCATCGAGATCGCGGCGCCGGTTCCGATTGTGACCGGCTAACGGCGGCTTCCGGATTGCTTGCGTTGGCCGCGCGTATGCTTACATTGCGGGCAAATATCCACAGGCATTTCCTTTTCGCTCAGATGACCTACGTCGACGCGGCCTGTGCGCCGCTGCGCAAGACCGGGCAGATCAAGATCCACGGCGCTGCCGCGTTCGATGGCATGCGCAAGGCCGGCCGGCTCGCGGCCGAGTGTCTCGACATGCTGGTGCCCGAGATCAAGCCCGGCGTCTCGACCGAGCGCATCGACCGGCTGGTCTATGAATTCGGCTCGGATCACGGCGCCATGCCGGCGACGCTGATGTATCGCGGCTACCGCAAGGCGACCTGCACCTCGGTCAATCACGTGGTCTGCCACGGCATCCCTGGCGAAAAGCCGCTGCGCGAAGGCGACATCGTCAATGTCGACGTGACGCTGATCCTCGACCATTGGCACGGCGATTCCAGCCGCATGTATGCAGTCGGTGAAATTCCCCGCCGCGCCGAGCGGCTGATCGAAGTCACCTATGAGGGCATGATGCGCGGCATCGCCGCGATCAGGCCCGGCGCCACCACCGGCGATATCGGCCACGCCATCCAGACCTATGTCGAAGCCCAGCACATGAGCGTGGTGCGCGATTTCTGCGGCCACGGCCTGGGCCGGCTATTCCACGACGAGCCGAACATCGTCCATGTCGGCCGGCCCGGCGAAGGCATCGTGCTCAAGCCGGGCATGTTCTTTACCGTCGAGCCCATGATCAATCTCGGCCGCGCCCACGTGAAGGTGCTGTCCGACGGCTGGACCGCGGTGACTCGCGACCGCTCGCTGTCGGCGCAATTCGAGCACAGCGTCGGCGTCACCGAGACCGGGGTGGAGATTTTCACGCTGTCGCCGGAGGGGCTGGACAAGCCGCCGTATCCGGCCTGACAGCGGCCCGGCCGCCGCAAGGCGATTGCAAAATAATTCAATCCAGTCATCCTTGACGGCATCGGCCGCGGCGACAGCGGACGCGGCAGGGATTTGGTTGCGTGCGAATTGCCATGCTGGAAAAGAAACGCGACAGCAAAACCGGCCTCGCCGAGGCCACGCCGCACTATCACGGCCATCGCGAACGGCTGCGCCAGCGCTTTCGTGACGCCGGCACCGATGCCTTGTCGGATTACGAGTTGCTGGAATTATTGTTGTTCCGCGCCCAGCCTCGAGGCGATCTCAAGCCGCTCGCCAAGGCGCTGCTTGAGAAGTTCGGCTCATTCACCGAAGTCATTTCTGCGCCCGAAAGCCGGCTCGCCGAAGTCAAGGGGCTGGGGGACGCTAGTATCACCGAACTGAAGATCGTGCAGGCGGCGGCAAGCCGACTGCTGCGCGGCGCGGTGAAAAAGCGGCCGGTGCTGTCATCTTGGTCCAGCGTGCTGGACTATTGCCGCACCGCGCAGGCTTTCGCCGACCGCGAGCAGTTCCGCGTGCTGTTCCTCGACAAGCGCAATCAGCTCATTGCCGACGAAGTGCAGCAGACCGGCACCGTCGACCATGCGCCGGTCTATCCGCGCGAAGTGGTCAAGCGCGCGCTCGAGTTGTCGGCGACCGCCATCGTGCTGGTGCACAATCACCCGTCGGGCGATCCGACGCCGTCCCACGCCGATGTCCAGATGACGCAGCAGATCATCGCGGTGGCGTCGCCGCTCGGTATTTCGGTGCACGATCACATCATCGTCGGCAAGGAAGGACACGCAAGTCTGAAAGGATTGAAATTGATCTGAACAGGCCGGCACCGGCCTGCACACGAGTTAATTGCAAAATAGCTCGTAAAGGCCGCGCCGCCTTACGACGCTGCTGCCGGCGGCTCGCCATTGCCTGCACTATGGCCGGCGCCATTGCCGTTCTTTGACGGCCGCGCCTCTTTCGCCGTGTCGGCGTCGAACGCCTCTTCGGGGGCGCTGCGCCGCCGCAGCGAACGCTCGGCCGCGATCTCGCGTTGCAGCCGCGCGTAATCGCCGCGCGTTGCTTCCAGCGCGCCTTCGGCGACGGCGCGCTGGGCGCGCTCACGCTCGATCGCCGAATTGAGCTGCTCGATGCGCTTTTCCGCCTTGGCGTGGTTCGCCGCGGCTTCGGCCTTGAGCAGCTCGACCCGGTCGGTCAGCGACTTGACCTTGTCCTGCGCATGGGTGAGCGAGTTGTCGCGCGCCTTGACGGTTTCCGACAGCACGTTGCAGCGGTCGGTCAGCGACAAGCGTGTTTGTTCGAGCTTTTTGTTCTGAAGGTCGTGGGCTTGATTGGCGGCAGCAAGTTGCTCGGCCTTCTTTTCCGCCCCGCTGCGGCCGAGCACGGCTTCCACCAATTTGGCTTCGGTGACCCTGATTTCCTCGGTGCGCGCCACCAGGCTTTGGCGCATCTCGGCGAGCAGCTTTTCCGCGGCGGTCGACCGCGAGCGCATGGCATCGAGCTTCAGGGTCAGCGCATAGACTTCCGATTGCCGCCGTTCGTTGGCTTCGTCCAAGGCCGCGGACAGCTTTTTGCGCTCGTCTTCGGCCGCGGCCAGGCTGTGTTCCATCTGCTGCAGGCGGGCGCGGGCCTCGGACAGGGCGTTCTCGATCTCGGCGAGGCGGCGAGACGTCCGCGACGACTGGGTCAGGGTCTGGTCGAGCGCCGTCTGCAGGGAATCCCTTTCATTCTCCAGCAGCGACAGCTTTTCGCGCGCCAGATTTGCCGCCGCCTCCGACTCGATAATCCGCTTGTCGGCGGTATCGGCGCGTTCCAGCAATAGCCGCTTCTCGTCGCCCAGCGACCGGCCGTTGTTGGCCTCTTCGCCCAGCTGCTTTTCGAGATTGGCCAAGGCGACGCGCATCGCCGCCATCTCGCCGGTCAGCCTGGTCTTGTCGCCTTCCAGCTCCTGCGTCGACTGCTGCGCCGCCGTCAATTCGCGGGTCAGGCGATGATTGTCGCCTTCCAGCTCGGATGATTTCTTTTCGAGCCCCTCGAATTCGGAGCGCAACGTCTCGTGGCTCGCGCGCAGCTCGGTCAGCGCGCCGCGCAAGCTGGCATTGTCGAATTTTGCCTGTTCCAGGGTGCTCAGCAGGTTATGCAGCGGATCGACCAGCTTGCCGAAGGTTTCCTTCAATTCGTCGAGCGCGCCGAATTGCAGTCCGGTGTCGATCAACAAGTGTCGCAGCGCTTCGTTGTCGCCGCCGATACGCTCGCCGATATTGGCGAAAGTCGACTTGCCGTTGTCGTCCGGACGATTTGAGTTTTGCGGCTTGCCGGTCAGCGCGACCAAAGTCTCAGGTGTCGAAGAGACGCCGGCGCGGGCAAGAAAGTCTGAGACTTTACGCATCGAGCCACCCCAATACTTTACGCAACATAATTAACCATAGCGGTAATTGCATCCTGTCACAACCGGAATGGCGTCCGGTGGCGCAACCGGTCGCGCGCGGTCGTCAATGACCGGCCGGATCGTCAGCGCATATTTTCTTCTTTGGAACAGTTTCGGGTAATCGAATAATGCCAACAAGATAGCCGGCGCTGGAACTTTTGATGAGACTCCGGCCGCCGGCCAATGGCTACGCGCGGCCGACCGCTTTGCCGAGAATGGCTGCCGCGTCGGCAGATGCGCTGACCGCGGACCAGGCGATATAACGGTCCGGACGAACCAAGATAAGGTTTGCCTCATAGGCTCTGCGTCCATCGCGATAACTGTCGCGAACGATTTTCAGGGGAACATTCAGCGCTTTAGCCGCGGCGATGAACGCAAGGACAGTTCCGTCCTCGGCATCGAATGCGAGCAGAGTGAATTCCGGGCCAAGCTCCTCGAACACGTTGCGGCCGGAGCTCAAAAGCTGCGGCGGCAGGTGGTGGCCGGCGCGCGCCGTGAAGGTATGCGAGCCGTGGGCGCTGCTCACGCCGCCCGGCGGCCCGAACATGATCGGCGAACCCTCGTAATTCGGCTCATAGGTCAAGACTCGGGGTGCCGCGGCGTTGGCGTGGTCCTTCCAGGCGCGCTCGAATTCCCCGCGATCATGGTCGGGACTAAAGCGGTCGAGAAATTCCTTGTCACGTTGGATGCCTGCTTCGATGAAATCTTCGGCCGTTTCCTTGAATATAGGACGTCTTTCTTCGGTGTAGGTCCGCAGCAGCGCGTCGCTGCCCCAGCCCTTGAACGTTGCCGCAATCTTCCAGCCGAGATTGACCACGTCATCGAGGCCGTTATTGAGGCCATAAGCGCCGTAAGGCGGATGCGAGTGGGCGGCGTCGCCGGCAATGAAGACGCGGCCGACCTGATATTTCTCGGCAACCGCGATGCGCAGATCCCAGAACCCGACATAGTCGAAGTCGCAGGCGAAGCTGAAGCCGGCGACTTTTTGCAGCAGGCCGTGGAAGTCGTAATTGTCTCGCGTGGTATTGGCCGGTACCGGCGAGTGGAAGAACCAGCTCTCGCCGACATCGACCCGGCCGAAGAACTGCCAATAGCCGTGCAAATCAGGATCGAGGACGCGATAGGTGGAGCGCGGCGGAAAGCGCTTAAGCTTTTCGTGCAGCTCGCGCGACCGGAACAGCGCCAGCACCATCAGCTCGTTGAAGTCGGCGCCGCCGCGCTCGATACCGATCTGCTGGCGCACGGTGGAATGACCGCCGTCGCAGCCGACGACGTAGTCTGCCTCCAGAACCTCGCGCTCGGAGCCGCCGTCTTTGGCGATGGTCACACGCACGCCTCGCGCATCCTGCTCGATTGTATCCGCGGCCCACCCGAAGTGGGCTTCAACGTTTTGAAGCTGCGCCATTCGCTTGCGCAAGACAGATTCGCCCAGGTACTGCGGTAGCCGTTCGTTGTTTTGGAAGTAATAGGCGTTGACGATCTCGCGCAGCGGCGGCGCGTACCAATATTCGCTGTTGAGATCGCGGTAGGCGACGATGCCGGACATGGGAAATTCTGGCGGCAGCAGGCGCGCGGCGCGCAGTTCTTCGCCGACGCCCCAGAAATAGAAATGCTCCACCGAGCGCTGGGTCAGGTTCTGCCCCTTGGGGATGCGCTGCGGCTCGCGGCGGCGCTCGACCAATGCGCAATCGATGCCGCGCTGTCCAAGTTCGACCGCAAGCGCGACGCCCACGGGCCCTCCACCGACAATGACGACCTGATGCCGTTTGCTCATTGGCTGAACTGTTGCGCTGATCTGATGATGTCTGAGTTTTGTCCGTTACTGCCGCACCAGCAATATCGGATCGGCGCTTTCCGGCAAACGCTGCCAGGTATTGGCGTCGTTCTCTTCGAAACGCCAAGTCTGCCCGCGCGCCGACTGCAGGATCAGCTCGCCGTTATCCATATGCCAGGACGTCGGGCCGAAACGGGTGATCAGCGCGTCGCAGCCGGGCTTGAGTTTCAGCGCCAGATTATCGGAGCCGGCCGCAGCGGCGGAGTTGGCGAGCGTGAGCGTGCAGATCGGCTTGCCGGTGCTGCGCGCGATGCCCCAATCGCCGATCATGTCGTCGGCGGAGCGGACCGGCGCCGCCGCCGCGGACTGCATGACATAGCGGCCTTCTTCCGGCGTGAAGCCGTCGTACATGCCGCTTTCGACCTCGGTCAGCTCGATCACCGCCTCGCCCTGGGCATTGAGCAGCCGCAAGCTGCCGTAATTGTCGACCGTCCAGGCGGTGATGTCCTTGGTCGAGGGAAATACGTTGGGGCAGTTCTTGTCGACGTCGATTTTATAGGTGCCGGCCGCGGCGTCCGAGCGGAAATTGAGCCGGCATATCTTATCGTGATCGGCATTGGAGAGTTCCCAGGCGCCGACCACCGCGGCAACGGGATCGGATGGCGGATTTTGCGGCTGCTGGGCCGGTTGCAGCGTTGGCTGCTGGGTATCCTGGGCCAGCGCGGCGCTGCCACAAAGGCTCGCCGCGATGGCAGCGACAACGATACGACTCATGTCGAAACTGCTCACGCTCACATTCGCAGGCTACCACGCACATCGGATGCCGTCATGCCGGGGCCGGGCATGGTAAAGCTGCACTTTATTTCGCTAACCTTTGTTCCAGGATCGCCAGGGCGTTTCCGCGACCGGCGTCAACGGCGGCTTGCCCGCGGCCCAGGCGGCGATGTTGTCGACCATAAGCTGATCCATCTTCTCGCGGGTATAGACCGACGCCGAGCCGAGATGCGGGAACAGCACAACGTTGTCAAACGCCATCAGCTCCTGCGGCACGTCGGGCTCCTTGGCGAAGACGTCGAGACCCGCCGCCATGATGCGCTTGTCCTTAAGCGCCTTGATCAGCGCCGGCTCGTCGACCACCGAGCCGCGCGCCATGTTGATCAATATGCCCTCGGGGCCGAGCGCCTCGAGTATTTCGGCATTGATCAGGTTTGTAGTTCCCGCGCCGCCCGGGACGATGACCATGAGAATATCGACCGCGCGTGCCATCTCGAGCAGGCTCGGGCAATGCAGATAGCTGACGTCGCGCCGCGGCTTGCGCGTGTGATAGACGACCGGAACGCCGCAGGCGTCGAGCCGCCGCGCGATCGCCTGGCCGATGGCGCCCATGCCAACCATGCCGACGGTGCGGTTGCGCAGCGTCGCCTTGGTGAGCGGATAGTTGCGCTCGAGCCATTTGCCGGCGCGCAAATACCGCTCGGCTTGGGGAAATTCGCGCACGGTACAAAGCAACAGCCCGAGCGCGGTATCGGCGACCTCTTCGGTCAGCACGCCAGGCGTATTGGTCAGGATCACGTTGTGCGCGGCGGCCCATTTGACGTCCATGTGGTCGTAGCCGACGCCGAAGCTCGAGACGAGTTCGAGGTTTGGAAAGCGCGCCATCAAATCGCCGGGGATTTTGCAGGCCGTGTCGCTGCAAGCGATGGCGCGCACGTGCGAATGTGCGGCGATAAAGGCGTTTTGCTCCTTGGCTTCAGCGACCTTATGAACCGTGCAGATCGCGTCCAAGCCTTTGACGACGACCGGTTTGAGCGGGCCGATCAGCAAAACCTCGCGCTTGTCGGTGGTCATACTTTATCCTCTCATCACACGAGCATGGTCACCGGCATTTCCACAAAAGCCTTGAACGCGGCCAGGAGCTCGGCGCCGACGGCGCCGTCCAGCACGCGGTGGTCGCAAGACAGCGTGACGGCGAGGACGCTGGCGAAGGCAACGCCGCCGTCCGGCATTTCCACCGCCTGCCGCCGCGCGGCGCCGACCGCGAGGATCGTGGCGTGCGGCGGATTGATGATGGCCGAGAACTCGCGCACACCGTACATGCCGAGGTTTGAGATCGCCGCCGAGCCGCCCTGGTAGTCTGCCGGCTTGAGCTTCTTGTCGCGCGCGCGGACGGAGAGATCCTTCATCTCCGCCGAAATGGCGCTGACCGATTTGGTTTCGGCGCTGCGGACGATCGGCGTGATCAGGCCGCCGTCGAGCGCGACCGCGACGCCGATGTCGGCATGCTTGAAGCGCAGGATACGGTCGCCGGCCCATGCCGCATTCGCCGCCGGCACGCGCTGCAGCGCCAGCGCCAGCGCGCGGATGATGAAATCATTGAGCGACAGCTTGAATGCCGTGCCGCCGTCCTTGTCCTTAGGCGCGCCGAGATTGGCTTCCTCGCGCAACTTGATCAGGCGATCGATCTCCACATCCGCCGTAAGATAGAAATGCGGGATGGTCTGGATCGCTTGCGTCAGCCGCGCCGCAATGGTGCGCCGCATGCCGTCGAGCGGCACTTCTTCGTAAGCGTCGGGCGCGAACAGCGCCTTGACCTCGTCGGCGCTCGGACCCTCGGCCCTCGCCGCGAACGGTGTTCGTGCCGGTCGCGGCGCGGTTTCGACATCGTGTGCGACGATGCGACCGTGCGGGCCGGAGCCACTGATACGCGAAAGTTCGATCCCGGATTCGGCGGCCAGCCGGCGCGCCAGCGGCGTTACTGTGACACCGCCAGACAGTCGCGCCGGACCGAAATTGCGGTCGGGCGTGCGTACCTCGAAAAACGGATCGAGCTTGATCGGGCCCGTATGCTGAACTGCCGGCATTGGCTGGGCTGCCGCCGCCATCGGTGCCGCGGCCGGCTTTGCCGCGGGTGCTGTTGTTGGCGCGGCTGACTGGCTCGGCTGCGCGCCCGAGCCGTCCGCGATCACGGCGACAATGGCGCCGACCGGCGCAACGTCACCGGCCGGAACGCGGATTTCGGCGAGAACGCCAGTGATGGTCGAAGGCACTTCCATCGAAACCTTGTCGGTTTCGATCTCGAACAGATTGTCGCCGGGCTTGACCGCTTCGCCGGCAGACTTGAACCACTTGGTGATCTTGCCCTCGGCGACGGTTTCGCCGAGTTGCGGCATCAGCACGTCCATGGCTTGCCTCGCGCTGTCATCATCCGCGCAGGCGGATGATCCAGTAGCCACGGAACAAATTTCTCGGCGCAGTGTGCGATCATGGAATGGCGCGGCGATTACTGGGTGCCCCGCCTTCGCGGGGCATGACAATGGAGGACTGCCGCCTCACTTGATCCGTTCCCATAAGACTTCGGTGGTTGTGCCGAGGGGCCGCAAGATCAGTCGGTCGCCGGCGAATTCGTAGCCGCGCACCAGGTCGCCCTTGTCGCCGGGTTGCACGCTGCCGTGGCGATGGTGGGTGACGGTGCGGGCGCGCTCATCGAGCGAATATTTGCCGAAATAGGCGACGTGGCCGTCGAGCGCGGCTTTGGCTTCGTCGCCGGTCGGCTTGTCGCCGGCCCGGGTGACGTCGCGGTCGGGCGCGACCTGGCAGGCCATGTAGCCGTGCGCATCATAGATGATGATGCCCTTGGGATTGGCGCCCTGTCCCTGCCGCGGCTTGCCGTCGACCGTCGAACCGATATGCCGCCACGAGCCGATCAGGCGCTCCTTGTCCGATTGTGTGTTCACTTGCTGCGTTCCCAAATTACTTTATGCGTTCCCACGTTACTTCCATGGTTGAATTCGGCGGCCGCAGCACCAGCCGGTCGCCGACGAATTCATAACGACGCACCAGATCGCCGCTCTCGCCCGGCTGCAAATTGTCGTGGCGATGATGGATCACGGTGCCGGCCTTCTCGTCGACCGTGTAGGTGCCGAAATAGGCGATGTAATCCTTCAGCGCGGTGAAGGCCTCTTCCGGCGTCATCACCGCGCCGGCGCGCTTGCGCTCGACGTCCGGCGCAATCTGCACCGCCATCTCACCGTGCGGGCCGTAATAGATCATGCCCTTGGGGTTCTTGCCGCGATCCCAGTTGCCGCCGTTGATCCGCGTGCCGACATAGCGCCAGGCGCCGATCAACCGCTGCGCGGCAGATTGAGAGTCTCCGCTCACCACGTCACCGAGATGTATTGCGTTTCCAGAAACTCCAGCATGCCTTCGTGCGCACCTTCGCGGCCGAGGCCGGACTGTTTTGTGCCGCCGAACGGCGCCGCCGGATCGGAGACAAGACCGCGATTGAGCCCGATCATGCCGAAATCGAGCTGCTCGGAGACGCGCATGCCGCGGCTTAGATCCTTGGTGTAGAGATAGGCGACGAGGCCGTATTCGGTGTCGTTGGCGCGGGTGACGACTTCGTCTTCGGACTTGAAAGTCTGGATCGACGCGACCGGGCCGAAGATTTCCTCGTTGAGCATTTTTGCATCGTCGGACACGTTGTCGAGCACCGTCGCCGGATAGAAATAGCCGGGTCCATCCGATGTCTTGCCGCCAGTGAGGACTTTTGCGCCTTTCTTCACGGCGTCATCGACCAGTTCGATCACCTTGTCGCGGCCTTCCTTGTTGACCAGCGGGCCGAGCGCGACGCCGTCGTCGAGGCCGTTGCCCATTTTCAGGCCGGCCATCTTGGCGGTGAGTTTCTTGGTGAATTCGTCGTGCACCTTTTCGTGCACGTAGAAGCGGTTGGCCGCGGTGCAGGCCTCGCCCATATTGCGCATTTTCGCGATCATGGCGCCCTCGATCGCCGAATCGATATCGGCGTCCTCGAAGACGATAAAGGGCGCGTTGCCGCCGAGCTCCATCGCCGGTTTAACCACGCAATCGGCGGCCTCGTGCAAAAGCTTGCGGCCGACTTCGGTCGAGCCGGTGAACGACACCACCCTGACACGGGGATCATGCAGCATCGCGCTCACGACCTTTCCCGAGGAGCGCGACGGGATGACGTTGACGACGCCGGCCGGCACGCCGGCTTCTTCCAGGATCGGCATCAGCGCCAGCATGGTCAGCGGCGTGTCAGATGCGGGCTTAAGCACCACCGGACAGCCGGCGGCGAGCGCCGGGCCGATCTTGCGCGTCGCCATGGCGGCCGGGAAATTCCACGGCGTCACCAGCACCGCGATGCCGGCCGGTTTGTGCTGGACGAAGATGCGCGCGCCGGAGGAGGGGGCGCGCGAGTTCTGGCCGACATTGCGCACCGCTTCCTCGGCGTACCAGCGGAAGAATTCGGCCGCGTAAGCGACTTCGCCGCGCGAGTCGGAGAGCGCTTTGCCGTTCTCGATGGTAATCAGTTTCGCCAGCCGTTCGGCGTCGCGCATGATCAGGTCATAAGCCTTGCGCAAAATCTCGGCGCGCTCGCGCGGCTTCTTGGCGGCCCAGCCGGGAAACGCGGCGCTCGCCGCATCCACCGCGGCCTTGGCGTCCTCGACGGTCGCGCTGGCGACCGAGGCGACCTTGTTCTCGGTGGCCGGATCGATCACGTCGAAGCGGCCGCCGTCGGACGATTTGCGCCATTTGCCGCCGATCCAAAGATCGGTCGGAACGTTGGCGAGGAGATTGTCGTACATGGCCATGATGCACCTTCTTTCCTCGTCATTGCCGGGCTTGACCCGGCAATCCATGCAGCGGCAAGGCCGCATGGATGCCCGGGTCAAGCCCGGGCATGACGCTCACGATTGTAACGACTTCCGCACGCGATCGGCGATGCGGTCGGCGGTCGGCAACGCGATGTCTTCCAGAATATCGGCGGCCGGCAGCGGGATATGCGGCGTCGTGATCCGCACCGGCGGTCCATCGAGCTCGTAGAACGCCTCGTCGGCGACGATCGAGACGATCTCGGCGCCCCAGCCGCACAGCCGCGGGTTTTCCTCCACGGTGAACAGGCGATGGGTCCGCGCCACCGAGCCGAGAATGGTCTGGGTGTCGAGCGGCACCAGCGAGCGTACGTCGACGACTTCGCAGTCGATGCCGTGCTCGTTTTTCAGCTTGTCCGCCGCCGCCAGGGCGCGGGGCACCATCAAGGCCAGCGCCAGAATGGTGGCGTCCTTGCCGGATCGCACGATCTTCGCCGTGCCGAGCGTATCGACGATCTCGCCGTCCGGGACTTCGCCTTTGGTCGCATAGAGCGACTTATGCTCGAAGAAGATCACCGGATCGGGATCGCGCACCGCCGCCGCCATCAAGCCGATGACATCGCGCGGGCTCGACGGCGCCACCACCTTCAGTCCGGGGATCATCATGCACCAGTTCTCGACGCTCTGCGAATGCTGGGCGCCGAAGCGCGAGCCGGCGCCGTTGCCGGTGCGCACCACCAGCGGGCATTTGACCTGGCCGTTCGACATGTAACGGCTCTTGGCGAATTCGTTGGCGATGTAATCGAAGCAGACTGCGAAAAAATCCGAGAACATGATCTCGGCGATCGGTTTCAGGCCGGTCATCGCCGCGCCCATGGCGGCGCCGAGGATCGCCTGTTCGGAGATCGGCGTGTCGCGAACGCGCAGCGGGCCGAATTGTTCGAACAGGCCGACGGTCGCTTTGAACACGCCGCCGGCCTTGGCCACGTCTTCGCCGAGGAAGACCACATCCGGATCGCGCGTCATTTCCTGGGCGATGCCGCGGGCGACGGCGTCGCGATACGTCAGTTCCGCCATGCCCAGCCTCCATCGGCATAGACGTCGGTGGTGAGGATATCGAGCGGCGGCATCGGCGCCGCCTTGCATTTTTCGGTTGCGTCATCGACTTGTTGTTTCACGTCGGCGTCGATGCCGGCGATGACGTTGTCGGCGATGCCGAATTGCTTGAGCCGCTCGCGATAGATCTTGATCGGATCGCGCTCCTTCCATTTTTCCAGCTCGCCATCGGGGCGATATTTGGCCGGGTCGGCGCGTGAATGGCCGCTGTGCCGATAGGTCATGCACTCGATCAGCGACGGGCCGTTGCCGGCGCGCGCTTTCTCATAAGCTGCGGCGGCGGCGCGATAAACCTCATCGGCATCATTGCCGTCGACGACGATGCGCGGCAGGCCATAGGCCGAGGCGCGATCGGCGGCCGGGTGCTGCACCGCGGTGACGTCGCCGATCGGCGTGTATTCCATGTACAGATTGTTCTCGCAGACGAAGATCACCGGCAGTTTCCACACCGCGGCGAAATTGAGCGCTTCGTGGAACGCGCCGATATTGGTGGTGCCGTCACCGAAGAAGCACACGGAGACGTCCTTGGCGCCCTTGTACTGGGCGCGCCAGGCGGCGCCGCAGGCGATCGGCAGATGCGCACCGATGATGGCGTAAGAGCCCATCACGCCGTGATCGGTCGAGGTCAGATGCATCGAGCCGCCTTTGCCGCGCATCAGTCCATTGTCGCGCTGCATCAACTCGCCCAAAACCTTCTCGATCGGCACACCGCGCGCCAACGTATGGGCGTGACCGCGATAGGTGCAGAACGACAGATCGCCAGGCTTCATCGCGACGGCAAAGCCGGCTGCAACCGCTTCCTGGCCGAGCGACAGGTGGCTCGTCCCCTTGACCAGGTTCTGCAGGAACAGATCGAACGCGCGCTGCTCGGCCTCGCGGATCTCGACCTGGACGCGATACAGGCGAAGCCTTGTCTCCTCGCCGATATCGTCATTGAGGCTCGTCTTCGAGAGCGCGCGATCCTCGACAGTGGCCATGGAATATCCTCGGCATGCCCAAAATAGGGATTGTCCAAATAGCCTTGGGGCGGGGGCAACTTAGCGCCACTTGCGAAGGCGAGGCAATGTCACTGGTAGGCGGTTTGGGTAGGCGGCTTGCGCGGGACCGGGTAAGTTCCTAATTGACGCTGACGGGAGATTTCGATGAGCCAACAGTCCCTGGAATCGCGGAAACCCCACGACTTCGTTCATCGCTTGTTCGGCGGGCCGCCGCTGGCGGTGATCGGTCGACTGATCCTGCTGTCGATCCTGGTCGGCGTCATCCTGGCGGCGATCGGACTGGACCCGTGGAATATCATCGACTCGGTCCGCCGGCTGATCCTGCACATCTGGAATATGGGCTTCGATGCCGTGCGCTGGCTCTGGAAGTATTTCCTGCTCGGCGCGGTGATCGTGCTGCCGATCTGGTTCCTGGTGCGGCTGGCCAAGGCACCGCGCGGGCAATAAGCGCCGGGCGGTCCACGGCCGGCGACACACGTTCTTTTCGATCAACGTGAGGTCAAAACGTAACGCCCGGCGCAAAGGCCGGGCGTGACGGGGATCAATCTTCGATCTGGGGCTCGCCGGGCGGCGTCGGCGCGTCGCCGTCATTGGACATGGAATGGTCGCGCGGCCCGCGATGACGCCGGCGCCGACGATGCAGCGGGAAACGGTCCGGAGAGCCGTCGTAGCCATTCTGACCGCTTTGAGTGTTCTGTCCATTTGGGCCGTTCGGCCCATTGGGCTCTTGCCCCTGTTGCGGCGACGGCTGCGGCTGGCCGCCGGTGATGAAGGACGGCAGCCGTTCGACGTCTTCGTCGTTCGTCGGCTGGAAGTGTTGTTGCCGGGGCTGATAGTGCGGCTGCTGATGCGGTTGCTGGTATTGCTGCGGCTGTTGGTGGTGCTGCGGCTGCTGATGGTGCGGCTGTTGGTTCTGCTGCGACGGTTGTTGCTCGCGCGGATAGTACGACTGCTGCTGTGGCGCGAACGGCTCGCCGCTGATGGGCGGCTGGTCATTGTCGCCGTCATCAAACGAGTCGTCGGAGTAATTGCCGCCTTGCTGCGGCTGCTGCTGATAGAAGGAAGGCTGGGTCTGCCTTAAGTGCTCCTGCGCCGCGGCAATCAGGCGGAAATAATGCTCGGCGTGCTGATAGTAGTTTTCGGCGGCGATCGGGTCGCCGGAGCTTTGCGCATCGCGGGCCAGTTGAAGGTATTTCTCGGCAATGTGGGAGGCATTGCCCCTGATCTTCACGTCCGGCCCGTTGGACTCGTACATGCGCGACAATGGATTTTGGTGGTGGTGATGATGGTGACCACCTTTACCGCGGTTGCGACCCCGCATGCGCTTGTTCTGACCGTTTCTCATGACTTGCTGTTCCGCCAACCCCCGTTTGCGGCAGCGCTGATGCCGCCGTTTCTTTTCATCCGCTTACTGTTCTCGAGCTTATCGTTCACACCATGCGTCGCCAGTGCCACCGGCTCACAGCAGTGAATCGCCGGCAAATAAGTTCGCCTAACCCTCAACCTAGCCTCAGCAATTGCTGCCCTCACCCTCGGCTTGACCGCGGTGTTGCAAACCCCTCGTTGTGCGCGCGACTGCTCCGTACAAATGCGCGCCGACCGATGAACGTCTCGGTGTGAATAGTGGCAATCCCGTCTGCCGTCTGTTCCGGCTTTCGCTTTCCGGCTTTCGCTCTTTGCTGGGCCTGCGCTGCCAACCTCTGGGAGCCGAACTCTTAAAAGCCTGCTCCGGGCATTCGAGGCGGCGCGGCGCCATCATCTCGGGCCGATTCCGTGGCCGCAAGCTAGTCGGTTCCGGCCGATATTCCAAGTGCTTTTTTGCCGGGGCCCCAAGCGCTTTTGCTGGGGTCCAATGCTTCGCGCTCATGCCCGTTTTCTTGCAACGAGGGCGCGCAGCGTACCGTTAAGGTCGGGGCGCGGCGGTGCCGGTGCAAGCCCCACCGCCGCAAATAAATCAGCGACCGGTTCCGCCAGGCCGATGCCAAGCTCGACGACCAAGGCACCGCCGGGCGCCAGCAGGGCGGGCGCTGCCGCGGCGATGGCGCGATAGAAGTCAAGTCCGTCGGTGCCGCCGTCGAGCGCGAGATGCGGATCGAAGTCGCGAACGTCCGGGGCGAGCGTGGCGATGTCGCCGGACGCGATGTAAGGCGGATTGGACACGATCGCATCGAACGGTCCGCGTAGCGCGGCCGCCATGTCGCAGGCGATGAATTTTGCCCGAGACAGCGCGAGACGGTGGGCATTGTTGCGCGCCACCACAAGCGCCTTCGTGCTGGTGTCGGTACCGACGCCGAAGGCGTTCGGCAGTTCGGACAGCAGTGCCAGAATGAGCGCGCCGCTGCCGGTGCCGAGGTCGGCGATGCGCAGTTTTCGCGAGCGCGGGCCGTCCGCATCGATCGCCGCGAGCGCCGCCTCGACGACCGTTTCCGTCTCCGGCCTTGGCACCAACGTCGAGCTGTCGACGCGCAGCGGCAAGCTCCAGAATTCCTTGTAGCCGAGAATGCGCGCGACCGGCTCGCCGGCGAGGCGGCGACCAGCCAAAGCGAAGATGCCGCTTTCCTCGTCCGCGCCAAGCCGGCGCGTGGCCGCCGCAACGAGCGCCGCATGATCGAGGCCGAGAGCGTGGCCAATGAGGATACGGGAATCAAGGTCCGAGGAGTCGAGCCCGGCGAGGTGAAATTGTGCCGCCAGCGCGCGACGCGCCTCGGCAACAGTGCGGGCATCCGCGCGCTGAGGCCTTGCGAGAGCGGCAGCATCGGAGCGCGGCGGCATCAATTCGTCTCCTCGGCCGCAAGTAGCGCCGCCTGGTTTTCGGCGACTAGCGCGTCGATGATCTCGCCCAGTGCTTCGCCTTCGAGGATCTGCGGCAGTTTGTAGAGCGTGAGATTGATGCGGTGATCCGACACGCGGCCTTGCGGATAATTGTAGGTGCGGATGCGCTCGGAGCGATCGCCGGTGCCGACCTGGCCGCGCCGTTCGGCGGCGCGCGCGGCATCTTGCTTCTGCCGCTCGAAATCGTAGAGCCGCGTCCGCAGCACGGCCATGGCCTTGGCGCGGTTGCGATGCTGCGAGCGGTCCTCCTGCATGGTCACCACGATGCCCGACGGAATATGCGTCACCCGCACTGCCGACTCGGTCTTGTTGACGTGCTGGCCGCCGGCGCCGCTCGAGCGCAAGGTGTCGATCTTCAGATCGGCGTCGTTGATGGCGATGTCGAGGTCTTGCGCCTCGGGCAACACCGCGACGGTCGCGGTCGAAGTGTGGATACGGCCGGACGCCTCGGTGTCGGGCACGCGCTGCACGCGGTGCACGCCGGATTCGTATTTGAGCTTGGCGAAGGCGCCGCGGCCGCGGATTTCGGCGATGATTTCCTTGTAGCCGCCCATCGAGCCTTCGCTCGCGGTCACGATCTCGACCTTCCAGCCTTGGCTGGTGGCGTAGCGCTCGTACATGCGGAACAGATTGCCGGCAAACAGCGCCGCCTCGTCGCCGCCGGTGCCGGCGCGGATTTCGAGAATGACATTGCGCTCGTCCATCGCATCTTTGGGGATGAGCGCGACGCGCAGTTCTTCCTCGAGCGCCGTGCGCCGTGCCTCCAGCCCTGGCCGTTCCTGTTCGGCGATGGAACGCATCTCGGCGTCGGTAGACGGATCCTCGATCAGGCTTGCCAGCCCGTCGAGCTCGCGCTGCGCGTCGCGATAAGCCTTCACCGCCTCGACCACCGGGGCAAGCTCGGCGAACTCGCGCGACATCTTCACATAGGTCTCCGGCGGCAGCGGCGCGGTGAGATCGCGTTCGAGCGCGGCATGGCGGGTGACGAGGGCCGTGAGTTTCTGATCAGGCAGCATTTTAGGAATTTTGTTGGAGCATGATCTTATCCGAAAACCGGTTTCCACTTTTCGGGATCATGCTCTAAATCTGCAGCGCTTCGCGAGCGGCGAAAGCTTTCAGTTGTTCGCGGATCGGTACGCCGCCATTGCGCTTGTCGATGAGGGGCCGAAGAAACGCCGCCGCCTTGCGGCAGTCAAGATCGAGCAGCATCGCCTTGACCGGGCCCACCGCGGACGGCGTCAGCGACAGCGAGCGATAGCCGACGGCCGCCAGCGCCAGCGCGCCGATCGGCTGCGAGGCAAGTTCGCCGCACAGCGTCACCGGCTTTTTGTGTTCATGGCACTTGTCGGCAATGTCCCTGAGCGCTCGCAGCACCGGCGCCGACAACGCATCGAACCGGCCAGAAACCCGCGGATTGCCGCGATCGACCGCATAGAGGAATTGCACCAAATCGTTCGAGCCGACCGAGAGGAAGTCGACGCGATCGAGCAGTTCATCGAGCTGATAGAGCAGGGAAGGTACCTCGACCATGCTGCCGACCTCGACCTCGTCGGGCAGCTTGTGGCCGTGCCGGCGCAAATGCGTAAGCTCACGCTCGACCAGTTCCTTGGCCTGGTCGAATTCATCGACCGTGGCGATCATCGGGAACATGATTTTCAGCGCGCGGCTGCCGGCGGCGCGTAAGAGCGCGCGAAGTTGCGTGCGCAGCAGTCCCGGCCGGTCGAGCCCGAGCCGGATGGCGCGCCAGCCGAGCGCCGGATTTTCTTCCTCGACGTTGCGCATATAGGGCAGCACCTTGTCGCCGCCGATATCGAGGGTGCGGAACGTCACCGGCTTGTCGCCTGCGGCATCGAGCACGGCGCGGTACAGCGTGTACTGCTCGCTGGTGCGCGGAAAATTCGGCGCCACCATGAATTGCAGCTCGGTGCGGAACAGGCCGATGCCGGCGGCGCCGGTATCGGCGATATGCGGCAGGTCGACGCTCAAGCCGGCATTGAGCAGGAGAGTAAACTCTTGGCCGTCCTTGGTGACGCACGGCTTGTCGCGCAACGCGAGATATTGCTGCTGGCGCCGCGCGCCAAGCCGCACCCGCTCCGCATAGGCCGCCTCCATGTCCGGCAACGGCCGCACATGCAGGTCGCCGGCCGAGCCGTCGACGATGATGGCATCGCCCGGATCGACGACGCCGGTGGCGTTATCGATCTCGCCGACCGCCGGGATGCCGAGCGCGCGGGCGACGATCGCGACATGGGAATGCGGCCCGCCTTCCTCCAGCACCAGGCCGCGCAACCGCTTCCTGTCGTAGTCGAGCAGTGCCGCCGGGCCCATGGAGCGGGCAACCAATATCGCGTTCTCCGGCAGGCTTTCGCGCGAGGGCGCGTGATCGCGGCCGGTGAGCTGACGCATCAGCCGGTTGGCGAGATCGTCGAGATCGTGCAGGCGCTCGCGCAAAAATGGATCGGTTTGCCGCAGCATGCGGGCGCGCGTGTCGGACTGCACGCGCTCGACCGCGGCCTCGGCGGTCAGCCCGGTCATCACCGCTTCCTCGAGCTTGTGCACCCAGCCGCGGTCATAGGCGAACATGCGATAGGCTTCGAGAATGTCGCGGTGCTCGCCGCCTTCGACCACGTCGCCATGCTCGAGCAACTCGTCGAGATTGGCACGTAGCGTCTCGACCGCCGCTTGGAGATGCTTCAATTCCTTTGGGATGTCGTCGGCGATGAAATTGGTGACGACGACGCGCGGCTCGTGCAGCACGACGTGCCCCAACGCGATGCCATCGCTCAAGGCGGAACCTTTGATGTGAACCGTGCGCCGTGCCGCCGGCTCGGCGCCGGGCAACGCCAGGGCCGAGAGCTCGCCGGAGGCGATCATCTCGGCCAGCACCATGGCGGTGGTCTGCAGCGCCTCGACTTCTTCTTCCGAATAGGTGCGCCGCGCCCGGTTCTGCACCACCAGCACGCCGAGCGTATTGCCGGCACGCAGCACCGGCACGCCGAGGAAGGAGTGGTAGATTTCTTCGCCGGTCTCCGGCCGGAAGGAGAAGGCCGGATGCGCCTGCGCGTTCGACAGATTGATGGCGCTGGCCTGACTCGAGACCAGGCCGACCAGACCCTCATCCGAGCGCAGCACCGTCTGATGGACGGCGTCGCGCTTCAGGCCCTCGGTGGCGTAGAGCTCCAGCGTGGAATCGACGCGCAGCACATAGACGGAGCACACCTCCGCAACCATGTTGGCGGCGATCAGCACCACGATCTTGTCAAGGCGTTCCTGCGCGCTGACCGGCTCCGCCATCACTTCGCGAAGCCGGCGCAACAGCACGCGCGGACCGCCGAGTGCGCCACGCATGGGTCCCTCGGGCTATGCTTTGACCGAACGCAGCCCGCGTCGCGCCGGTCCTATTCAAAGAGAAGTCCGCCCGGGTCCCAGTCCCGCGGCGACCACCCTCCCGCCTATATCGAATGCGGTATGCAAACCGCAAGCCAGAGACGTCGTTATGACGGCGGCTAAATTTGTGCGCCGCAACGAAAAACCGCGAAAAACGCCGTTTACGGCGCCGTTTTGTCGAGGCCGTAGAGCGAATGCAGTGTGCGCACCGCAAGCTCGGTGAAAGCCGCGTCAATCAACAGGGAAAACTTGATCTCGGAGGTGGTGATGGCCCGGATATTGATCGAACGCTCGGCCAGCGCGCTGAAGGCCTGCGCGGCGACGCCGGCATGGCTGCGCATGCCGATGCCGATGACGGAGATTTTGGCCACGTCGGTGGCGCCGTCGAGCCGCGTATAGCCGATCGCCCCTTTAGCCTTGGCGATAGTGTCGAGTGAGCGCTGATAGTCTACCGCCGGTACCGTGAACGTCAGGTCGGTGGTCTTGCCGTCGGCCGAGACGTTCTGGACGATCATGTCGACGTTGATGTTGGCCTCCGAGAGCGGGCCGAAAATCGCCGCCGCAACGCCCGGCTTGTCCTGCACTTGACGGATGGAGATTTGCGCCTCATCGCGCGAGAAGGCGATGCCGGTGACTGTTTGCTGTTCCACGATCTCGTCCTCTTCGCAGATGAGGGTTCCCGGCGGATTCTTGTGCGGGTCGATGTCCTCGGGCCGGTCGAAGCTCGAGCGCACGAAGATGCGCACGTTATGCACCATGCCGAGCTCGACCGAGCGCACCTGCATCACCTTGGCGCCGAGCGAAGCGAGCTCCAGCATTTCCTCGTACGCGATCTTATCGAGCCGCTGCGCCCGCGGCACCACCCGCGGATCGGTGGTGTAGACGCCGTCGACGTCGGTGTAGATGTCGCAGCGGTCGGCGCGGATCGCGGCTGCGATCGCGACGGCCGACGTATCGGATCCGCCGCGGCCCAGCGTGGTGATGCGGCCGGTGTCCTTGTGCAGGCCCTGGAAGCCGGCGATCACCGCCACCTCCTTGCGTTCCTTGAACCGCTTGATCAGTTCGGCGCCATCGATGCCGACAATGCGCGCCGAGCCGTGCACGTTCGAGGTCAGGATCGGAATCTGCCAGCCCTGCCATGAGCGCGCGTTGACGCCAATTCCTTCCAACACGATAGCCAGCAACCCGGCGGTGACCTGTTCGCCGGAAGCGACGACCGTGTCGTACTCGCGGGTATCGTGCAGAGCCGACGACTCGCGACACCATTCGATGAGCTTGTTCGTCGTACCGGCCATGGCCGAGACCACGACGGCGACCTCATGGCCGGCGTCGACCTCGCGCTTGACGTGACGCGCGACGTTGCGGATGCGGTCGATATCGGCGACCGACGTTCCGCCGAATTTCATCACCAGACGGGCCATAACTTCGGTTCGCAGCCTTCAAAGACGGACGCGCCGGCGGCGCCGGCGCATACATACCGGCGGGGTCAGGCGGCTGCAACCTGACCCCGTTTTGCGTCGTGGGAGCGCCGCACGCGGTCAATTCTTGACGTATTCCTTGACGTCGGTGTCGGCGGTAAAGCCGCCGAACACATGGCCGTCCTTGTCGACGGTGACGCCCTCGGGCATTTCCAGCTTGGGATCGGTCGCCGCGATGAAGGCCGTCACCTTGCCGTCCGTGACGCTGCCGATGCGGACATATCGCGCACTAAAGCGCTCAGGGCAGGAAGTCGCGGTGCGCGCGAACGCTGATCATCAAGTTGTTTTCGTTCGCCGCGTTCGATGTCGCACCACCGTAGACTAAGGGGCCTGCGATTGTCCCTACGCCGTTCAGCGTAGCGCTGTGCAGGTTCTGGTACAGGACTTCGGCGCCGAGGTAGAACCGCTCGCTGATATCCCATTGGGTACGGGAGCCGATGCCCCAGGTGGACCAGTTGTTATTGCAGCCGGCGCCGGCGACGGCCGCCGCGCCGAAGGCGGCGCCAACAGCGTTGCCTTCGAGGCCGCAAAGCATCGCGTTTGCCGACGTGCCGTACCTCGCCTGGTAATAGGCGCCGAAGATCGAGGTATGCCACTTCGGCACCCAGTAGTGATCGTAGCCGGCGTTGAAGCCCCATGCCGACGTCAACTGACAGCCGGTATTATTGGCACCGGCAATGGTGCCCCCGTACACGCAGTCGCTCAGCACGCCGTAGGACTCGTTGGCGCCTTTCTGAATGCCTTCGTTAAAGTTCGTACCAAAGAACAGATAGCGCAACGCGCCTTTGGTGACGTTGAACTGCGTCTGGAAGAAGTCGCCCTGAGCAATGAACGGCGTATTCAACTTGAAGCCGAAGCCCGCGGCCCAGCCCCAGACATCGCCGGGATGGCCGCTGCCGGGAACCGCAGCGGAATAGTAGTTGGCGTTGACCTCGTGCGCCGCGCCCATGATCTGGGCACCGCCCCAAGCCTGGTCGACGCGCAAGTTGCCGACGATGTCGGCCGACTGCATGCCGCCGTATGCGCCGTTACCCGGGAACAACGCGGCGCCACCGGCGACCGCGCTGACATAGTTGCCCGGCACGACGGTACCGGTCGTGGCCGTACCGGCGGTAGCGCCGGCCGCGATCTGGTTGATAATCTGTGTGGTACGGCGCGCTTCCGACGAAATCGTGCCGCTGAAGCCGCCGCCAAACTGTGTCGTGTAGGCCCAGACCCACCAGCCGCTGTCGCCGGTATCCGATGCCGGCATCGCGCTGCCGTGATACTGCACGGCGGCGGTGCTGTAATAGTCATAGAACGACTGCGACAGACCAGCCGTCATTCCCGCCCACTGCACGAAGGCGCGGTTGGCGCTGTCGACGAGGCTCGCGACCTGGAGACCGACGTCGTTGGTCAGGATGCCGACGGCGATATAGCCGCGGACCGCGCCGTATTCCGTCTGGTTACGCACATCGGCGGTGATGTAACCGCGGACCCGGAGGACTTCGTTGCTGGTCGTGCGGTCGTTGAGGTTTTTGTTGAGCTGAATTGCGGTTTCGTTGCCGTTCACACCGTAGCCCGCAGCAATGCGGACCCAGCCGCCGATCTTGATGCAAAGGTCGGTGCCGGGCATGTAGTAAAAGCCCGCTCCGTAAAGGCTGCAAATCTTGACGTATTCGATCGGCTTGGCCTTGACCGGAAGATCGGCTGTGTGCCCGGCGGTAACCGCAACCAAACCGGCCGCGGAGCCGAGCAGCAACGTCCGAAGGTCTTTCATGGCGAGATCCCCCGGTCTCCACGAGAAAGCCGGCGAGAGACACTAACGCGCGTTTGTGTCACAGGCTGTTGCCGGAAAGCCACACTTTTTGGTAGAATCTCGTAAGCTGCTCGTGGGCTTTTGTCGAAGCCCGAGCGCGCAAGAGCAAACCGCGTGTTACTCGATCACCTCGTCGGCCGTGGTGAGTATTGTCGTCGGCACCGTGAGGCCGAGCGCCTTCGCGGTCTTGAGGTTGATCACTAGCTCAAACTTCGTCGGTAGCTGGACCGGGAGGTTGGCCGGCTTCTCCCCCTTGAGGATGCGGCCAGTGTAGAGGCCCATCTGACGAGAGATGTCCGGACGGTCGGGACCATAGCTCATCAGACCGCCGGCTACGGCAAATGGACGATCAAAGTAAATCGCCGGAACCGCATGGCGCGCCGCCAGCGCGATAAGTTGATCGCGACGGACTTCAAAGAACGGATCCGGCGTGACAAGAAGTGCATCGGCTCGAAGTTGGGAGAGCATCGCGAAGGCGTGCTGCAACTCATCATCGCTCTTGGTGCTTAGGAAATGAATTTGCACTCCGAGCGTCTGTGCAGCGGCCAGCGCTGCGGCGGAACTGGGCGCGGTGGCGCGAGCATCCGGATTTACCAGCATTGCAACAATGGCCGCTCCGGGTATCAGTTCGCGCAGGTATTGCAAGCGCTTCGGCAAAATCTGTTGCGTGATCGAGGCTATGCCCGTGAGATTGGCGCCCGGATGGTTCAGACTCTCGACCAATCCCGCATCGACCGGATCGGTGCCACTTGCGAAGACAATTGGAATTGTTTTTGTCGCAGCTTTAGCTGTGAATCCTGCAGTCAGCGTACCTACAACGAGTACGGCGACCTGGCGGTTTACTAGATCCGCCACCAAGGCAGGCATTTGATCGTATTGGCCGTTGGCCCAACGATATTCGATGGTCACGTTCTTGCCCTCGATATAGCCGGTCTCAGCCAGGCCTTTGCGGAATGCGTCGACCAAAGACGACGCCATGCCCGCCGACCCGGCATTGAGAAAACCGACCACCGGCATCGACGGCTGCTGCGCGCGTGTGGCGAACGGCCATGCGAGCGGCGCGGCGCCGAAAAACGAGATCGCTTCGCGACGATTCATTCGATGATCTCATCGGCGGTAGTGAGCAGCGACTGCGGGAAGGTCAGGCCAAGCGCCTTCGCGGTCTTGAGATTGATCACCAGTTCGAACTTCGTCGGTGCTTGCACAGGAAGGTTGGCTGGCTTCTCGCCCTTGAGGATGCGATCGACGTAGGGTGCTGCGCGCCGGTATATGTCCGGAGTGTCGACCCCATAGGATAACAGGCCACCAGCTTTGACGAACATAACAAGCGGATAGACAGTTGGGACTTGATACCGCGCCGCCTGCGCCACGATGCGTTCCCGATTCGCAAATGTGAAGGCGTTCGGCATTACAATGAGACCACCATCCGGACTTTTTGCGATCGCAGCGAAAACGTCATCAATGTCGGCGGGGTTGTGAGCCGGACCTGCGATCAACTCTATACTGAGGACGTGCGCGGCAGCTTCGATCGACTGCAGATATATGCCGCCGCTTGCACCGGAATTGGCGGTGTCTGGATTGAACAACATCGAGACATGCTTGATTGAGGGTGCGATCTGCTTGAGCAACTCCAGCCACTTGCCGCCTACAGTTGCTTCGAAATTAGTGAATCCAGTGATATTCCCACCCGGCCGAGAAAAGCTCTCCACGAAGCCAGTTCCGATCGGATCGGAAACGCCTACAAACACAATCGGCACGGTGCGGCTCGTCTGCTGCAATGCCGTCACGGCCGGCGTGCTAGGGGCCACGAGGACGTCGGGCTCGAGCGCGACCAATTCCGACGCGTATTTGCGAAATAGTCCAGCATCGCCCGCGGCCCAGCGCGTATCGATTTCCACATTGCGGCCGACCGCCCATCCCGCTTCTTGTAATCCCTGCGCGAACGCTCCGAGGAGAGCTCGCCCATCCGGATCGTCGGCGGTCCTGCTCATTAGCACGCCGATGCGACGCATCCGCTTGGGCTGCTGCGCGCGCGCGGTGAGCGGCCAAGTTAATGCCGCGCTGCCGAGCATGGCTGTGAAATTCCGCCTTCCGATATCGATTGCCATTGGCCCTCGTCGTTGGTGCTCACGGCCAGCAATATTCCTACAATATCATGTCTCAGCGTCGGGGTCTGTGACGCACTTCCTAGTTTGTCGGATGGCCGACGGAAAGTTTGTTTGGGTCCTACTCGGACTTGAGAGAGATATTGCTGTACTGCACAGCGTGAACCTTATCCAACTTAGTGATAGAGTGCGATCCTCGACTTCATAAGAGGGAGCCATGAAACGGCGACAATTTATCACGCTGCTGGGTGGTGCGGCGGTCGCCGGCCCGGTCGCGGGACAGGCGCAGCAGCTTAATCGCGTGCGGCGAATCGGCGTTCTGATGGGGTATGCGGAAGGCGATCCGAACATCAAAAGCCACTTAACAGGATTCCTTGAAGGACTTCGCGCGTTAGGTTGGATCGACGGGAAAAACGTGCAGGTCGATTATCGAACGGCACCTGATATCGAAGGCATGCGATCGCGAGCGGCGGAATTGTTGAGTCTCGGACCGGAGCTCATCGTGACTGCCCTAACTCCTGTAACGCGTGCCGCACGAGAGGTCGCCCCGAGCGTGCCGATCGTGTTCACCTCAGTTTCCGATCCGATCGGGGTGGGGTTTGTGGAAAGCTTTGCGCGGCCCGGCGGAAACGTCACCGGCTTCACCAATTCGGAACCGACGATGGGCGGCAAATGGCTTTCGCTACTCCTCGATATAGCGCCGTCGGTTAGCCGCGTCGCCATGCTTTTCAATCCGGAGACCGCCAATGCCGGCGCGAGTGGCGGCATCTATCTTAATTCAATCGAAGCCGCCGCCCGCCTAAGAGGCAAAGAGCTGGTCGTAAGAGCGGTTCACGATCCCGCTGGCATCGATCAGGCTTTCGCTGCGATGGCGCAATCTCCGGGCGGCGGCTTTCTTGTCATGCCGAGCGGTTTCACGGTCGTAAATCGAGAGCGTATCACGGCGCTAGCGGCGCAATACCAGCTGCCGACGATCTATTCCAATGTGATGTTCCCAAAGGCCGGCGGATTGCTGTCCTACGGCATTGACTCGGTGGATCTCATGCGGCAAGCGGCCGGTTATGCGGATCGCATCCTGAAAGGCGCCAAGCCCGCTGACTTGCCGGTGCAGGCCCCGACAAATTTTTCTCTCGTCATTAATCTCAAGACCGCAAAGGCCCTAGGCCTCACCGTACCACCGTCGCTACTCACTATCGCTGATGAGGTCATAGAATGATGGATTTTGCTGCAGCGCGTGAATGCAGCGGCCGGAATTGTCACGTCGTATTGCACCGTGATACAGACAACAAAATTGCGATGTCATTTGACGAATAGCGGACGACCAAATCAACCGCATCGTTGCGTTGTGTGAGGATGTGAAATGCCGGCCGTGATCGACCCCGTGACCGGGCTCGAGCTTTACGAACTCAGCCATCGCTGGGGCATGTATACGCCGATCTTCCCGGGCTACGAGGAGATCAAGCTCGAACGCATTACCCATCACGCCAAGCAAGGCGTGATGACGCACAAGATCACCACGATCTTTCATACCTCGACGCATCTCAACGCGCCGATCCATCTTGTGCCCGGCGCGCCCACGGTCGGCGATCTCGAGCTGCAGAAGTTTTTCGGTACCGGCGTCGTGCTATCGCTTCCCAAAAAGAAATGGGGATTGATCGAGCCGTCCGATTTGGAGCGCGCCAAGCCCCCAATCAAAGCCGGTGACATCGTCCTCATCAACACCGGCTGGCATCGCAAATATGCCGACAGCAAGGAATATTTCGGCTATGCGCCGGGCTTGAGCAAGCACGCCGCAGAGTGGCTGGTCAAAAAGCGCGTCAAGCTCGTCGGCATCGACACCGCTTGCATCGATCATCCGCTGGCGACGTCGCTTGGGCCGCACCGCAATGGCCCGCAGATCAAATATTTGTTGCCGGAATACAAGGAGGCCACCGGCCGCGAGGCGATCAAGGATTTCCCGGAATGGAATGCGGCGCACCGCACGCTGCTGGAGGCCGGCATTCCGACCATCGAGAATGTCGGCGGCGATCTCGATGCGCTCGGCGGCAAGCGCTGCACGTTGCAGGGCTTTCCGTGGAAATGGCACGAGGGCGACGCCTGCGTGATCAGGCTGGTCGCCATGCTCGATCCCGGCGGCAAGCTCCGTTTGGAGCGCGGTGCGGGGCGCAAGGCGGCGGCAGCAAAAAAACCACCCGCAATCAAATCGGCGCGCGGCGCCAACAGCTTGCAATTCTTCGACCTCAGTCATCCCTGGGGCCACGGCATGCCGCAATGGCCGTCGCGCGCCAATCTCAATGTCCGGGTCGTGGAGTTTCATGCCAAGGACGGCCTTCTGGTGCAGCAATTCGAAGGCATCATGCATCGTGGCACGCACATGGATGCGCCGATTCATGTGGCGGAGAATCAGCCGACATTAACCGGCTATCCGCTGTGGCGCTTCTTCGGCACCGGCGTCGCGGTGTCGATCCTGAAGGGCAAGTGGGGCGTCGTCACGCCGAAGGATTTGGCGCGCGCGGAGCCGAAGATTCAGAAGAACGACATCGTGATGATCAATACCGGCAGCCACAGAAACTATGGCGACAATCCCGACTACTTCGCCTATTCGCCGGGGCTCTACAAGGAAGCGGCGGAATGGCTGGTGGAGCGCGGCGTCAAACTCGTCGGGATCGACGTGCAGGCGCTCGATCATCCGCTCGGCACCTTCCTCGGCCCGCATGGTCCGGGCCCGGCGCAGCCGCATCTCGACGTCGAATACAAGGCCAAGACCGGCCATCACATCATCGAGGATTTTCCGTACTGGGAGCCGGCGCACAAGATCATGATGACCAACGGCATTCCCGGCATCGAGAATATCGGCGGCGATATCGACGCCATCACCGGCCGCCGCTGCACGTTCTTCGCCTTTCCGTGGCGCTGGCCGGAGGGCGAGGGCTGCGCGTTGCGCGTCGTTGCCGTGCTCGATCCGAAGCAGGCATTCCGTTTCGAAACCGGGCGGTAAAAGGCATGATTTCCGAGCCGCTGCGCAATCCGCTGTCGCTGTTCGACGTCAAGGACAAGGTCGCCATCGTCACCGGCGCCTCGGGTACGTTCGGCCGCGCCACGGCGCTGGCGCTGACCGCGCTCGGCGGCAAGGTGCTGCTCGCCTCCGGCAGCAAGGCCGAGCTCGACGAGGTTGCCGCCGAAGTCCGTGAGCTCGGCGGCGATCCGGGCGTCATGGTCCGCCGTCCCGATAGCCTTGCGGATGCCCAGGCGATGCTGGACGGGGCGCTGCAAAAATTCGGCCGGGTTGACCAGCTCGTCGTCGCCTCGGGCTTCAACAAGCCGGGCTTCATTCACGAACTGGAATATGAGGACTGGCAGGCGGTGATGGATGCCAATGTGCGCGGCATCTGGTTCATGGCCAAGGCGGTCGGCACCTATTGGATCGAGAAAAAAGTTAAAGGCAAGGTGCTGACGATGTCCTCGGTGCGCGGCCGGCACGGCAATATTTCCGGCTATACCGGCTACTGCACGTCGAAGGGCGCGACCGATTCCCTGACGCGCGTGCTGGCGACCGAGTGGGCCAAGCACGGCATCACCGTGAACGCCATCGCGCCGACGGTTTTCCGCTCCAAGCTGACGGCTTGGATGTACGGCGACAACGAACTCGGCCAGCAGACGCGCGCGCGCTCGTTGTCGCGAATTCCGCTCGGCCGGCTTGGCGAGGTGGAGGATTTGGTCGGGATGGCGATCTACCTGCTGTCACCAGCATCCGATTTTTGTACCGGGCAGATCATGTATGTGGATGGCGGTTACACCGCCGGTTAGTCGCTGTTCGTCAGATCGTCTTTCTTCGGCGCAATCGGTTTCGGCATTTCGCCAAAACATGCGGCAGTCGCCATCATCGAAGACCAGAATGCAACCCATAGCAAAGCAGGCATGACCATTTCTCCTGTATGAATTGGTCAATCAAAACCGGCGATGCAATAACGTTTATGCTGCAGTGCAGTTCCTCGAAACACAGTGGCGTGAGGACGATGTGAGCGAGCAAAAAAAGCAGAAAATCGGCGTTATCGGCGGCGGCTTGATGGGCCACGGCATCGCCTATCTGTTCGCCGCGGCCGGGCATCCGGTCGGCTTGTTTGAGCCGATGGCGGACATCCGCGGTTCACTGCCGAAGCGGCTGCAGGCGATCGTCGCGCTTTTTGGCGACGATCCGGCGCTGCTGCAACGAATCGAAGCCTGCGAGCAGCTTGCGCCCGCGGTGCAAGGCGCGGCATTCGTGTTCGAGGCGGCACCGGAAAAATTGCCGCTGAAACAGAAGATTTTCGCCGAGCTTGAAGGCGCAGTCGCGCCGAAGACGATTCTCGCCAGCAACAGCTCGGCTATTCCCTCAACCGACATCGGCCGCGATCTCAAACATCGCGAGCGCGTCGTCGGCACCCATTTCTGGAATCCGCCGCATCTGGTCCCGCTGGTCGAAGTCATCCAGAACGAAAAAACCAGCGACACCGTAGTGCGCGCGACGATGGACTTGCTGCGCCACGCCGGCAAAATCCCGGTCCACGTGCGCCGCGACATTCCGGGCTTTGTCGGCAACCGCTTGCAGCACGCCATGAAGCGCGAGGCGATCGCGCTGGTCGCCGCCGGCGTCTGCGATGCCGAGACCATCGACACCGTGGTCAAGGAAGGATTCGGCGCGCGCACGGCGGTGCTGGGGCCGATGGAGCAATCCGATCTGGTCGGCTTGAACCTCACGCTGGACATCGCGGAAGTGCTGATTGCCGACCTCGATCGAACGCCGGGGCCGCATCCCTTCCTCCGCGAAAAAGTCGCGGCCGGCAAGCTCGGCATGAAGACCGGCGAAGGCCTGTGCAAGTGGGCGCCGGGCGAGGCCGACGCGGTGCGCGAGCGGCTGTCGCGTTTCCTCGTCGAGCAGGCCAGGGCGCGGAAAAAGAATTCGGCTCAGTCCTCGTAGGGCAGTCCGACATATTGCTCGGCCAGCGACGCCTGGGCGTGCTCGGAGGCCAAGAGATAGTCGAACTGATTGAGCCGCATCTGCTGCTCGAACGGGGTCTCGTCGGGGAAGCGGTGCAGCAGCATGGTCAGCCACCACGACATGCGCGCGGCGCCCCAGACGCGGCGCAATGCCATGTCGGAATAGCCGTCGAGGTAATGCATGTTGCCGCGGCGATAGGCTTCGGTCAGCGCGCGCGACAGATAGAAGACATCCGAGACCGCGAGGTTGAGGCCCTTGGCGCCGGTCGGCGGCACGATATGGGCGGCATCGCCGGCCAGGAACAGGGCGCCGTAACGCATCGGCTCGGAGACAAAACTGCGCAGCGGCGCGATGGATTTTTCGATCGACGGGCCGGTGACGATGCTGTCCGCCATGTCTTTGGGACAGCGCGCCTTGAATTCTTCCCAGAAGCGGTCGTCCGGCCAGTCTTCGAGCCTGGTGTCGAGATCGCACTGGATGTAGTAGCGGCTGAGCATCGGATTGCGCTGCGAGGCGAGCGCGAAGCCGCGGCTGTGATAGCAATAGCAAATCTCCGGATACGGCGGCGTCTCCGACATGATGCCGAGCCAGCCGAACGGATAGCTCTTCTCATAGGTCTTCGCCAAAGCAGCCGGGATCGATGCGCGGCTGACACCGTGCGAGCCGTCGCAGCCGGCGACGTAGTCG
>Ga0307476_10000296_pt1 | contig 43348 bp, 49 predicted proteins | sample atmos_gasesECM2C_2_FD_203314 | JGI IMG/M metagenome (GOLD analysis project Ga0307476, IMG submission 203314) | Hardwood forest soil microbial communities from Morgan-Monroe State Forest, Indiana, United States - atmos_gasesECM2C_05 | ecosystem: Environmental > Terrestrial > Soil > Temperate... | reverse complement strand
GGTCGCTGTCTCTTCCGCATGGTCCACGGTGTCCAAGGTCGAATCGAAGGTATAGGAGACTGGTTGCTCCATGTCGATAGACTACGTTTCAGCCCGCACCCGTTCCCTGGATTGTCCCATAGGCGATTGGCCCATAAGGGCTCGCCGCAGTCCGCAAGCAGCGAATGCGGTAGTGTGCCTGTCGAGGCGGGGTGTTGTCAACGAGGACATAGGTTTATCGCTCTAATTGTTCAGGAAAATTCCTGCGCACAATTGACGGTCTGCTGGCGGCGCGGGACGGCTATACTGCACACGTGAGTCCGGTCACGAGCGCGCGAATCCGCCATTTGCTGATACGGCTCGCGGTCGGAACTTTGTTATCTGTCGCGGTGCTTGCGGGGTTGGCTTACGCCGTTGACTACGCTGTGTTTCGTTATCGCTTCGCGGGTGGCCGGCAGGCCTTCGGACAAGTCACAGTGACTCACTACGATGCGGTCCAGCAGAAAAACGGCAAGACTGAATTCCTCTTCGATCCGCCGCAGGTGCAGACCTGCGTCAACTCGTTTTTCCCGCACGCTGGATACGCGCCTTGCTGGTATCTCCAGAGGCATACCGAACAGCGCACCGACATCTGAAAACGGTTTGGTCTGGGTCCCTACTGAGTCTGGGGCACAATCAGGGTGCCGGCATAGGTGGCGGTAGGCGTGTTGCTGTTGATGTCGACATTTGCGAGGTAGAGGGTGGGGACGATGAAGTTGCCCGAAGGGATACTTTCAGCGTATCCGTCGTAGACAACCGTCTGGCCGTTGAAAGTGCCTTGCACGGAAATGAAATTTCCGGTGACCGGGCCTTGCAGCGAAATGGAAGCATTGTCGGTGCCGGTCAGAACTACGCTCACAGTCAAGTTGCCGCTGGAGTTTTCGCTTAGCGTGGCGGTTGCAGTGTCCTTGGCGCCGGCGGCGCAAGAGCTGTCAAGGGGCTCACATATTTTCCCGGTGTAGGTGCCGGAGAGTTTCGACACGACAGTTCCTGTGATATTTCCCTGGTCAAGAATAGTTCCGTCACCGTTGCAAGTGCCGTTGGTGTTGCCCGTTTGTGCCGCTTGCTCGGTGTAAGTTCCCGTCATCGATTTTCCGTCGGCGCTCAAATCGCCGGTCACCATGAAGACGTTGCCGCTCTCGACGTAAGTGAAGTTCATCGAACCGGCTAGGCCTGAGATGCTTCCAGTCAGGCTGTTTCCGCTAGTCACACCAGTCGTGGGGTCGATTGTGGCAGCGGTGCAATTCCCGGAGAAACCAATGGTGCCTGGCACGCCATTCTTTAGACCGTTGAGAGCCAGAAAATTGACTTGCGCCCCGCCTGCGGAAATCTGGCCGGTGGAGACAAAGGTGCCGGTCTGAGTGCTGAAAACTTGTGCCTCCTGAAGAGCGGTTTCGATGCCGGTAGAGAATCCAGGGCTGGATGTGGACGAAGCAATGAACTCCCATGGACCGGCGATGTTTGGCATGGGCGCGACAGCAGCCGTTTTTGAACTGGAGCAACCGGTAAAAGTGGCAGCGAGGGCCGACAACAGAGCGGAAACTACCATTCTTCTCATGAATACAGGATCCTTTTATCGGCGCAACTTATCAGTGCAACGTATCAGAGCGACCAGATAAACCGCGGCTATGACGAACGCTTTCTTCCGCAGGAAACGCACTTCAGGCTCGATTGGATATCCAAGCGCAGAATTATGGCATCTGGCAAAGCGCGGGTTTGTTAATGGTGCGTTAAAGTTTGGTGAATAACTCATGAGTGAGAGTGCGAGGCTTCGTATCGAAGCTTCGGCTACAATGGTTTTCACTAGAAACTCACGGGGTACGCGAATGTCCGGCAGGATTGTTCTTTCAGATTTGCGGTTTTTGGCAATCATTGTGTTTGCTTGTGCCAGCTCCGTTCTGTCGGCCCAATCCGCTTCCGGGAGCTCGGATGCGCGCCTGCAGAAGGCTTATCGCTTTCAGCAGGGCGGCTGGACTTATGTTCATCTGGAGGGCTCGCCTTCCAACATCGGCTTCCAGCACGGATATCTGCTGGCTCCAGAAATTGCCGACGCCCTCGAAGCCATAAAACTTTTCGACACGCACACCAGCCAGCGCGACTGGGAATTCTTTCGCAAGACCGCTCGCGAGATGCTGTGGCCGCACATTGATGCCGAGTATCAGCAGGAGTTACAAGGGATTGCCGACGGCGTGAAGGCGCATGGGGTCGACCTTGACGTCTATGACATTGTCGCGCTGAACGCATTTGAGGAAGTTCCGGGCTACTACGTGCCGTGGCTGAACAAGCGCGAACAGAAGGCCAACCCGCCGAGCCTGAAGGCTCCGGGGAATTGCAGCGCTTTCATCGCCACCGGTGCCTACACGAAGGATCATCAGATTGTGATCGCGCACAACAACTGGACAAGTTATCTCGCAGGCGAGCGATGGGTGATCGTCTTCGACATTTTGCCGGAGCACGGAGAGCGCATCTTGATGGACGGCTTTCCGGGAGTGATCACCAGCGACGACGATTTCGGAGTGAACGGCGCAGGCATCATGATCACTGAAACCACCATCACTCAGTTCGAAGGCTGGGACCCGAACGGCAAACCGGAATTCATGCGCTCCCGCAAGGCGCTGCAATATTCAAAAAGTATCGATGACTATGTGCGCATCATCAAGGAAGGCAACAACGGCGGATACGCCAACGACTGGCTGATCGGCGACCGCAAGACGGGTGAGATTGCCTATCTCGAACTTGGTTTGAAGAACACGCCGCTATGGCGAACGAAGGATGGATATTTTGTCAGCTCAAACTTTCCGCGTGACCCTAAGTTGATTCGCAAAGAGACTGACGGATTCGATCCGAACGATGCGTCATCATCGATGAACGCGCGCCACGCCCGGGCTGACGAATTTGTGCAGACTGCTAAGGGAAAGATCGATGTCGAGGTTGCCGAAGCCTTTTTGTCGGATCATATAGACAGCTTCGAGAAGAAAGAGCAAGCTGACGAACGCTCCTTGTGCGGCCATGTTGAAGTCACAGCCCGTGGCGTGAAAGAGTGGGGTTGGGAAGGCTACAACCCGGGAGGCGCGGTTCAAGGCAAAGCTACCGACAGCAGGATGGCCGCGAACATGAGCTTTGTCGCGCGCGCCGGGCATCCCTGCGGCGCAGATTTTTTAGCCGCGGACTTTCTTGAGCATCATCCTGAATACGCGTGGCAGAAGCCGCTTCTGCGCGACATGAAGGCTGGTCCGTGGACAGTGTTCAAGGCAGGGCAGAAAGCCAGCGAGTAAACTATGGAACGACAGCCGCCTCGGCCGTCCAAAGCCTGGGCGAAGCCCGGCGTAACCCGTAGGCGACCCTCGGTGTAGAATCTCTCGATCGCTCATCGAGAAGGAGGCGTATCCATGAAAGAAACCCCACAGCAATACACGCAGCGAGTAGTTAACTACCTCGACGGCAAACAGCCTTTGGCGGTGCAAGCTTCGACTGCCAAGAAAATCGATCGTCTCATCAAAGGCGTGTCTCCCGCCAAACTGCGGAAGCGGCCGGCTCCGGACAAGTGGTCGGTGAGCGAAATCCTTGCACACCTCGCCGACGCCGAAATCGTCGTCGGCTTTCGCATGCGCCTCATTTTGGGCGCTCCCGGAACTCCCATAGCGGCCTTTGATCAGGATTCCTGGGTCATGAGCGGACACTATGAGAAGCGCAATCCTAACAAGTCCCTCGAGCAGTTTCGCGCGGTGCGCGAGGCCAACCTCGCATTGCTCAAATCTCTTACACCCGATCAGTGGAAGCATTATGGAATGCACTCCGAGCGCGGCCAGGAGACGATCGAACACATCGTCCGCATGTTCGCCGGCCACGACATCAATCACCTGAAGCAGATCGAGGGGATTTCGACAGGGAAGTAACAGATATATGTGGTTGAGGCAGCCCTCTGCCCGCGTTTCGGGCGCATTAGGGTTACTCATTCGTTCGCAGAAAAAAATCCGATTCGCCGCCGTTGAACTTCCGTTCTGCGCCAGCCTCGCATCGTGCTACCTTCAGCCTCAGTTACTAATCTGCGGCTATCCTCCGAGCCGTGCGCAAGGAAGAATCGAGATGTTGACAAAGGTTTGCACCAACCAGAACTGCCCGGCTTACGCGCACTTTGTTTTCACCTTGGGCATGCGATGCGTGCTTTGCCGGTGGAGCCTGAAGGCCGCGCATCGAAATCCTGAGGGGGCTCGCGCAGAGGTTCGACGCAAGAGCGCCGGAAGCGTGGCTGGACCACTTAGAGGCTCGGCCCGCAGACGCGCAACTCGATGAGCAGTTAATCCCTGCCTTAGCAATCCGACCCAAGAGCGAGATTCTGGTACCCAAACTACGCATCCCAGCTCCTGTAATTCGATCCGAGCAAACGAACTCGGTGCACGATCTCGCACACGTACGACTGATTGACTGAGCAAAAACCAGTGACTGGTGGTAAAGTTTTGCGGGAAGGTCGTTGCAATGGGCAAACGTATTCTCCGGACTGGCTGGCTGCTCGGTACGCTACTTTCTTTAGTTTGCCAGGGGCCCGCACAGGATCGTGTTCCGGTGCAGGCAGAGTTGGTGCTGGCCATCGACGCCGGGCAGGTCAAGATCGGCGAATCCGTGTTGGCGAAAGTCGCTGTGAAATGGCGGACCCCTCAATGCACCTTGCGAGAAGGAGCAGTTCTCAAGGGCCGGATTGTTGCCCAGACCGCCCACTCTAAAACCGAAAAGAATTCGCAGATTGCTCTGTTATTCGAAAGCGCTCAGTGCAACGGTCCTGACCTGAAGCCGTTGCCTCTCACCGTGGCCGCCGTGTTGGCGGCCGATCCCTTTCAAGACCGGAACATGTACGAAAATCAACCGCTGAGTGAAGCAGTGGGCTTGAGTATAGGAGGAGCGGGCGGGGGTGCAGCCGGGGTTGGCGTTGGCGGTGGAGTCATCAACTCCAACATGAGAAGCGTCACCGCCGCTGCGGCTACAGTCTACGTTTCGCCGCCGAAATATAAGGGGCCGACCGCGATTATGCCGGAACAGGTTGTTGGCATCAGAGGCTTGAGGCTGGGGGTTGGAGATGGGCCGGAAGGAAGTTCGGTGCTCACGATGTCCGGACACAACGTCCGGCTTGAATCTGGGTATCAGATCATGCTCGTGCCCAACCTGAATACGGCCCCGGTCTCGAACAGCGCAGGCTCCAGTGCTGTTCCGAGTGTCGCAGCGGCTCCGATTGCAACGCCTGCCACCGTCGTGGATGAATCCAGCTCACCGGACGAAACCGAAGTTTGCTTGCCTCCACAGTGCACAGTCGCATTCGAGCCTGACGAAGCTGAAACCACCAGGGCTGCAGCTTGGGCAAGTTTTCGTGTCGGCCAGCTGGGCTATTCTCCGGCCCGGCCCGACCGGGAAATGTACAGCTTCGATTATGGTTCGGCGATGTCCTACCTGGGCGCGGGGGAATTGTTGTTTACCTTTAATCCGCATGTGTTGATTGAGCGTAGTGGCGCAGAAGCAAAGTTCGCCAAACTTCGCGTCATTCGCGCTGTTCTGATCAATGCGCGGGAACGAAAAATGGAGAAAGCCGTCGACTGGAAAGTGGCGGATTCGCAGCAATATCTATGGCCGGTCAGTCGGGGAGTGCTAGTTCATGTTGGGGGTTAAGACTATATCGGGCTGGGCTGAAATTGGAACAAAAGCTTGTGCTGAATGGTTCTCTCGCTTTCGTGCGTATTTCTCCCTCGTCGAAGTATTTTGCGGTCGGCGTTCTGCAGGAGCGTCACTCGGAAGCGGTCCATCGTGAATTAGAAGAGGCTGAACAGCGAGAGCCTGAAGAAGACGTTGAGATCAAAGTGCTGGATAGTAACTTTCACGTCCCGGCCACTGTAGTTCGGTCTTCGCGGGCAACAGTACCAGTGTTGTCGGACGTCTGAGAAATTCGCGTATTGAGCACAACCAAGAATCGGTGGAGCCTAGTGGAGGAGAGCTGGGACGAACAAAAACGTGTCCTGGCCCGATTGAATTCCGCCTGCCGGCCTCGAGTGACGAGCCTCCCGCCGGATTTATTGTTCGTGATTGGGTGCGACCGCCAGATGTCCGGCAAATGGTACCGCGTGATCCGGCCCAATGGAAGGCCTCTACTAAGGGGAGTTTCTCCGTCGGTGGAATTGGAACAGACGGTCAGCGGTGTCGCGGCGGGCAACTCGTTCGCGATCGGGGTGGCGGAAACGGCAAAATCGATGGCCGCGAATTCCGCGTTTCAGACTTCCGATTTACAAAGCGAACGCATCGCCGTGTATCGCTCGGAAAATGGAGCGAGAATATTTACGGTCACGATCCCCTCGCCCGAACCGACTGTCCAGACATTTGTGCTTTCACCGGATGGCGGCCAACTGGCGGTGTTGCAAAAAGATCAGATTGCGTTCTACAAGGCCGCGGACAGATTTCCGGTCTCCAGATCCAGGCGCCCGAGCTGATAGTGAGACTCTGTTTGTGCAGGCTGCAGCTCAATGGATTTGTCAAACTCACTTCGCGCCTCTGCGGATCGTTGCAACGCTTGGAGTGTCATTCCCAAGGCATAGTGGCCCGAAGCATCGGAAGGTCGAAGGCGGACGAATCGCTCGAAGGTTCCGCTAGCATCTTCGTAGTTCGCCAGGCCCATTTGCGCCCGGCCCAATCCGTAGAACGCATTCACGTCATCTTTCCTTAGATCGAGCGTCTCGCGAAACGCTTGCGCCGCATCTCCCAACAGCGACATCCGGAACGCGACCATACCAAAATCAAGTGTGGTCGCTGAATGTGTCATCCCCATTGTTGTGAAAGAAATGCATGGGAGCGCACTGGCCGAAGTCCGATGTAACGATGTCGTACAAACCATTCCGCTCGAAATCGTCTACGATCAGGCCTCCCGACATGGAATAGAGATTGATGCCGGCAGCGGGCGCTACATCTACGAATCGTCCCACATCCTCAGTGGATTCGAAGATCGAGGGCGCGATCAAATATTGTTGCGGCACGCCTGCAGGATATTTTCCCAGAGTCAGGTAGGCGAGATTGAGCAACCACCTTGCATCAAGCGCCTGAGGGTTGCGTTGCAGATATTTCAACAAATATTCGATCGCTTTTTGCGAGTCCGCCGGCTTTGAGTAACTCTGGGTTACGCGCGGCGGGAAAATGCACTGGTCACCCGGATGACGATAGACATCATTGTCCATTTCCGACTTGTGCAAATAGGCGATGCCCAGCACCTCTTCCAGTTCGGGCATCGCTCCATTGAGTTGTGACGACGCCACTTGATATGCCGCTAACCATTCGTCGGTTGCTTTATCCATTTCTCCCTGATACGCGAACACGTTGGCAAGGGCATAGTGCATTTGAATCACGTCGAGAGGGCGGCCGTGAGCTACACCCTGCGGGTTGGATGGGTCGAGGCTCTTCTGCACATAATCGATTACGGAAGTGAGCGACTCTTGGCGAATCCGGCATAATTCATGCAAATCTTGGCTCCAGCCCTCCGGTTTGGAAAAGTTGCGAAAGGCGAGATCCGCTTCGCCCTTCCCACCGACGTTCGGAGAATATCGAATCGCTCCGGTAGCCGCAGATGGAAGAATCTTTGCTGGACTTGTGTTTGGAGAGCATCGGCTTCTCCAGGCGACACTATTTTTAAGATTGCGTAGCCGGATGGTAGCCTCACTACGTTGCTGACCTGTCCCGCAGTCAGCCCTTTGGCAGCATCACGCAGCTCGGAACGCAACGCGACAGGATCGACAGCCCCCATCGAGCCGCCGTCTGACGCGGTTGGATCGATGGAGGCTTCTCTCGCGAGAATAGCAAAATCCTCGCCGGCTTTGAGGCGCTGCATAATGCGATCTGCATCCGAGGCCGAAGTGACGACGATAATGCGCAAATTCACCGTGCTCGGGGAGCCTTGAGCTCGCAGGATGCCGCATGCGGCGCCGAGGATTGAGACGAGCATTGCTGCAACACAAACTGGTGCGCTCACCATGCGACAAGGAGGGACCACGCTACGGACCGGCATACGTTGAAAGACGGTCGAGGATCGATTCTTCATTTCCATCTACCGCGAACTTCCAGAAAACTATAGCATCCCGCTTGGCAAACGTTTACTATATTGGCGGCTTGCCGCCGGAGGGCTTGACATGATCGGACGCCGTGAATTCTTGCGCAAAACTTTAGCTACGACCGGCGCGGCTCTCGCTGCCCGCTCCTTGTCCCCGTTTTGCTGGGTTCAGTCCAGCGGCTTCGATTCGCGCATCGAAGTTCTCTCCAGGGAACCTCTGGGCGTCATTTCTCCAAACCTCTACGGTCATTTTACCGAGAACCTGAGCGGTGTTGTCTACGACGGGATCTGGGTGGGCGCAAATTCCAAGCTCCGGTCGTGCGCTTTCCCGGGGGTGTTTCGCGGACAGCTACGACTGGCGAGACGGTATTGGTCCGGCTGATAAGAGGCCACGTCGAACTAACTTCTGGAACGGTGGCGAGAGCAGCGCGGCGCCCGCGAGCCACAGCTATGATCCCAACCAGTTTGGCACGAATGAGTTTGCGCACTTCTGCAAACTGATTTGGCAGCGAGCCGTACCTGGCGGCCAATCTCCGCAGCCTTCCGGCCGAAGAATTTTATCGCTGGGTCGAATACTGCAATTCTCCAGCGGGGAGCACAACGCTCGCGGATACGCGTGCGGCTGCGGGTTTCAAGGATCCTTTCAATGTGCGCTATTGGGGGGTGGGGAATGAATCGTGGGGTTGCGGCGGGAATTTTACGGCTCAGGAATACGCAGTAGAGTTCCGGCGCTTCACAACGTGGGTTCCGCGATTTGGTCAGGAATTGTCGTTCATCGGGTCCGGTCCCAATGTAGATGACTGGGCGTGGACGAGAGGCTTCTTTGAGGAGTTCGCGAAGAAAGGCCGGCGTGAACTTCATGGCGTTTATGGATGGGCGCTTCATCATTATGCGTGGAACTTGAGCCGCGGCAAAACTCGCGACTGGGTGCAGGGAAAAGGTGAAGCTGTAAAGTTCGACAGCCTGGATTGGTACGAGTTGATGCGGGAGGGCGACCGCATGGAAGGCTTGATCAACGGCCATTGGCAGGTGATGGCCGAGGAAGATCCGGAGCACTGGGTTAAGCTGATGGTGGATGAATGGGGACCCTGGTATCGGCCGGGAAGCGAAGCGACGCAAGGAGATCAACTTGAACAAATGCCAACGCTGCGGGACGCGGTTTTCAGTGGAATAACGCTCGACACTTTCAATCGTCATCCGGGAAAAATTGCGATGGCGAACTGTGCGCAGTTGATCAACTGTTTGAACAGTCTATATCTGGCGCATGAGGACAAGTTTGTGGTTACGCCTGTCGGCCACGTTTTTGCCATGTACGCGGCGCATCAGGGTGGTCAGGCGCTTCGAACGATTTTCTCGACGCCGACGATCGATTACGACAGAGATGGCAAACCGGCGTCGTTCTGGGGTTTGAAAGGCTCGGCTTCGGTGCGTGATAAAGAATTAACTTTAACGGTGGTAAACCCGCACGTGAGTAGCGCTCGGGAGAGCGAAATTGTTCTCTGTGGCGCGGCGCTGAAATCAGGGAAGTCGACTGTGCTTACGAACGCGGACATCCATGCCCACAACACTTTTGAGCAGAGGCAAGTCGTGGTCCCGCAAACGAAAGCCCTCGAAATTGGTGGAGGCGGCTTGCGCTACACATTTCCGCCGGCTTCGGTAACAAAGCTGGCATTGACTCTTTCCTAAGTCGGCTTGGCCGGCGGTCGATGCAGATTTGAAGCTTGACTCAGCGTGCCGAAGGCTGCAAGTCTGTCTTCCGGGACACTAAAACATGATGAACAGCCGCGCTTTGCGAAATTGCTTCCGGTTTTGGTGCGCTCAATTTGTATTCACACTTCTGTTAGCAGCGTGCTTCTGCCCTTCAACTTTTGCGGCGGACGAACCTTGGCCGCTCGCCCGGGCCAATGAGTGGTATTCGCAACAGCCATGGATGGTGGGCAGCAACTTTATTCCGAGCACTGCGATTAATCAATTGGAGATGTGGCAACCCGAAACGTTCGACTTGCCGACCATCGATCGTGAACTGGGCTGGGCTGAGGCTTTGGGGATGAACACGATGCGGGTTTTTCTCCACAACCTTCTGTGGCAACAAGATTCCCAGAGCTTTCTTCATCGCATGGATCAGTTTCTGGAGGTCGCGGACAAACACCATATTCGCATCATGTTTGTTGTGTTCGATTCGGTTTGGGATCCGCATCCAAAGCTGGGCAAGCAGCGTGATCCGAGGCCGCACGTTCACAATTCCGGTTGGGTGCAAGCTCCTGGGGCCGAACTCTTGAAAGACGAATCCCGCTGGGAGACTGAGCTGAAGCCCTACGTCACAGGCCTGCTCACTCATTTTCGCAACGACCACCGTGTTTTGATGTGGGATTTGATGAACGAACCGGATAACGACAGCAGCCAGTACAAAACGACAGAACTTCCGGACAAAGGGGCGCGTGCGCTCAGGTTGTTGCGGGAGGAGTGGAAGTGGGCGCGCGCCGTCAATCCATCGCAGCCGCTCACCAGCGGAGTTTGGAAAGGGAACTACTCGAGTGATGCAAAACTGAGCGCGATGGAACGTTTCCAGTTAACAAACTCTGACGTCATCACGTTTCACAGCTATGATCCGCCCGAGGTGACGAAACGCCGCATCGAGTTACTGCGGCGATATGATCGTCCTATTGTGTGCACCGAGTACATGGCGCGGCCGCTCGGCAGCACGTTTGCATCGGCACTGCTGTTGCTGAAGAGAGAACATGTCGGTGCGTATAACTGGGGCTTTGTGAATGGAAAGTCTCAAACCGTTTATCCGTGGGACTCGTGGGAGAAGGCCTATCAGGGCGAGCCGGCGGTTTGGTTTCATGACATTTTCCGCAAAGACGGAACGCCTTACGATGCGAAGGAAACTGAGCTGATCCGCCAGCTGACTGAGGATGCCCAGTCCGGTCGCTGAGCGTAAGTATTTCCATGAAGAACAAACATTCAACCCTGACCGCGCCTCATGTGTTCGCCGTTCTCAGCACTTTCATCTTGTTCGTTGAGCTAGCTGCTGTGGGTCAAAATCAGGAAGCCAGTTCGTCTCCTGCTGCCTCGAAACAAACGCAAGGCGCAGTTTCAACCGGAGGGGCACATGCTGCGGTACTCGACACCGAAAAGCGGCCCATCACCGCAGGAGGATTCGTGGAAAGTGGACCAATCGTTTTTCAGGAGGTCGCGGAAAAGGCAGGCTTAACTAAAATGGAAGCACGTGATGGGCACGGATGAAACGCGCTTCATTCTTGAAACTGTCGGCTCCGGCGTGGCGATCATCGACTACGACAACGATGGTTGGCCGGACATTTATCTGGTCAACGGCTCAACTTACGATGCGATGGCAGGGAAGGCTGCGCCGCCTTACGCGGCCCTTTTTCACAACAATCACGACGGAACATTTTACTGACGTCGCGGAAAAGGCTGGCGTGACAAACGATCGCTGGGGTTTCGGCGTTGCAGTAGGCGACTACGATAACGACGGCTGGCCGATCTCTATGTCACAAACTTTGGGAAGAATCGCCTGTATCACAACAATCACGATGGAACGTTCACTGACGTCGCGGAAAAAGCCGGGGTCACGCTGGGTAATTGGTCGACCGGCGCCACATTTGGCGACTACGATGGCGACGGCCGGCTCGATTTCTTTGTTCCCGGCTATGTGCACTACGATCTCGATCATCCACCGGTGCCGGGCTCTGCTGCTGTTGCGTTTTCAACTTGCGAATTTCGTGGCATGAAGGTGATGTGCGGTCCGCGCGGACTCAAGGGTGAGCCCGACCATCTCTTTCACAACAACGGCGACGGGACCTTTACCGATGTCAGCGAAAAGGCGAAGGTAAACGACTCCAATCGCTACTACGGTCTAACCGCCGTCTTCGCCGACGTGAATAACGACGGCAAAGTCGATTTGATGGTGGCCAACGACTCCACTCCGAACTATTTGTACGTCAACAAAGGCAACGGAACTTTCGAAGATGCCAGCTATGCCTCCGGCTACGCCCTGAACGAAAACGGGCCGCGAGACGGCGTCGATGGGAGTCGCGGTCGGAGACTATCTAAACAACGGCCTGTTGGACCTCCACAACACGGTTTTTTCGGACGACTACAACCCACTTTACAAAAACGAGGGTGGAGGGAACTTTACCGATGTCAGTTATCAAGCCGGCATTGCGGAAGTTACGATTCCATTCCTGGGTTGGGGTACCGGTTTTTTGGATTACGACAATGACGGCTGGAAGGATCTTTTGGCAGCAAATGGGCATGTCTATCCCGGAGTCGATCAGAACGATTGGGGCACAACTTTTGCCGAACGTCCTTTGCTGTTTCACAATTTAAAGAACGGTAAATTCGAAGTGGTGCCCGCGGTGAAGGGAACAGGTCTGGCTGCCTTACTGACCGCCCGCGGCGCCGCTTTCGGCGATTTATTCTAATGATGGCAAAATCGACGTTGTGATCAATCAACTGCACAACGTTCCTGCGCTTCTTCGCAACGCATATCAAACAGAGAATCATTGGGTTGGATTTCGATTGATCGGAGGGTCGATGAGCCCGAGGGATGCAGTTGGAGCGACTATTTACCTAGTGGCCGGTGGCATCCGGCAGCGAGGGGACGTGATCAGCGGAGGGAGTTACGCCTCGTCGAACGATCTCCGGGTGCACTTCGGGCTGGGGACGTCGACTGCGGTTGAGGGCGTTGAGATTCACTGGCCGAGCGGTGCAGTCGAGCGGCTGAAACTGCCGGCGGTTGATCGTTTTTATTCTGTTGACGCGCGGCGAGAAGCCGAAAAGGCTGTTAGTGCCGGTCCTAACGATAGTTCAAGCCACTACATACTGGGGCGAATTTATCAACGAATTGGCAAAGGCGATTTGGCTCGCGAGCAATTTCGCATCACGGAGCAATTGATTCAAGCGAAGAGTGCCAGCCTAGGCAATGGGATGGCGTCAAGCATCAGTCAACACTAGTGTTGCGAATTTTGTTGCCCGGTTTTGTGCGTTCCGGTCGTAATGTCTTAATTAGATTTCACCGACACGTACGTGCCGTAATTTTCCTTATCGATGTTCATGAACGGCCACATCGCGATACGGCTCCCATCGACTGAACCTGCAAGCTGCCGACTTAGCCTGCAGCAATGTAATCAGATCTATGCTACCCTCAACCAATTTATCGCACCGAGAAGCTGTAAACCGTGACCGTGTAATATCGCTCGCCGGGTTTCAACTCAGTGGTTGGGAAATCTGGATGATTCGGGGAGTCGGGGAAGTGCTGGGTCTCAAGGCACAAGGCCGCGTGTAGTTCGTCCGGTTTGCCGCCTTTGCCTTTGATCGATCCGTCGAGAAAGTTACCGCTGTAGAACTGAATTCCGGGCTGATCGGTCAGAACTTTTAGGACGCGCCCGCTCGTAGGATCGTAAAGTTCCGCGGCTTCCGATAATTTCCGCCGCCGCTGTCCAGCACCCAGTTGTGATCGTAGCCGCGGCCAAGGTGAAGCTGCTCGGCGTTCGCATTGATCCGTGCGCCAACGGCTGTAGCCTTACGAAAATCGAAGGGCGTCGAGTCAACGGATTTCAACTCGCCCGTTGGAATCAAGCCCGCGTCGACTGGAGTAAACCGTGAGGCGTGCAGCGTGAGCTGATGGTTCAGAATGTCGCCCTGTCCGGCAAGATTAAAGTAAGAATGATTCGTGAGGTTCACCACGGTGTCTTTGTCGGTCGTTGCGGAATACTCAATTCGCAAATCGCCCTTGACTAGCGTGTAGCAAACCGTGGCCGACAGATTGCCGGGATATCCCGCCTCACCGTCTTTGCCGAGATAACTTAGTTCCACGCCGTTCGCGATCGGTTTCGCTTTCCAGACTACATTGTTGAAGCCATGCGGCCCTCCGTGAAGGGAGTTTTCGCCATTGTTGAGAGGCAGTGAGTACTTCTCACCATCAAGCGTGAAGCTGCCGTGCGCAATACGATTCGCATAGCGGCCGATGATCGCTCCAAAAAAGGCATCAGACGGACCGTTGAAGTTGGCGACATAACCGCCAACATTGTCGAAGCCAAGCACAACATCCGCTGACTTGCCTTGACGGTCAGGAGTTTTCAGCGAAACCACAATGCCGCCGTAGGTTGTGATCCGAGCTTCGTAGGTGCCGTCGGTGAGCATGAAAAGTTCCACCGGGGTTCCGTCCGGCAATTTACCAAAAGGCTGGCTTGTCACCTTCGTCTTGGCCTCCACAGTCAAGCCCACCACCGTCGAACATAGCGCGCCGATGACAATCGCTCGCAGGATTTTCTGAACGCTCATTGCTGCTCCTCGTTGGTTATGCTACCGCGTCGCTAACGCCGACTCGGCTACCGACATTAAGGTGGGCAGAATGTCGCCCAGACCGTTGCTGCACCGTTGGCCGAAGGAAAAGTATAACTTGCTATATAAAGGATAAAGCTGTTCGTACGTGCGCTGGGCTGAGTCATCCGGTGAGAACGTCCGGTGGGAAGGACTGATTTTATCCTGCGCCTCCTCGAGCGTTTTGAAAATCCCGGCGGCCAGAAAGGCAAAGATCGCCGACCCGAGACTAACGGCGCTAGTGCTCGGAACCAGCACTGGACGCCCAAGCACATTGGCATAAACCTGGTTCAGCACATCATTCTTCTGCGGAATGCCTCCCGCGTTGATCACGCGTTTGATGTGGACTCCGTGTCCGGCCATCCTGTCGAGAATCACGCGAGTGTGGAATGCTGTACCTTCGATGGCGGCAAAGAGTTCGTCCTGCGCAGTGCTCTGCAGGTTCCATCCCAGCGTGATGCCGCGCAGGTTCGGATTCACCAGCACGGTACGGTCGCCATTGTCCCACGTCATGCGTAACAGGCCGGTCTGTCCCGCTCGATAATTCTCCAGGCCCGCGCTCAGCGTGGTCACATCGGTCGCAGCGCGTGAAGCAATCGCATTGAAGATGTCTCCCACAGCCGAAAGTCCGGCTTCGATTCCGGTGCGCAAAGGATGGACGCTGCCTTCAACCACGCCGCAAACTCCCGGCACTAGATTGATTGACGGCGTGATTCCAATAATGCAAGTCGAGGTGCCTACAACGTTGACGATGTCGTCGGTGCGGCAACCCGCGCCAATCGCATCCCAATGAGCATCGAATGCGCCGACCGGAATCGGAATCCCAGCCCTGAGTCCCAACCTCTCCGCCCAAAAAGCGGACAGCCTACCGGCGATCTGGTCGGAGGTGGCGAACTCTCCATCGAGTTTCGCTCGCACTCCAGTCAAGAGAGGGTCTACTTTTACCAGAAAGCTTTCCGGAGGAAGGCCGCCGAGTTGCCGGTTCCACAGCCACTTGTGGCCCATCGCGCAGATGCTGCGCTTCCCTTTCGCGGGGTCGGTGATTCCGCACAGCGTGGCCGCGACCATGTCGCAGTGCTCGAATGCGGAGGCAAACTGTGATCGCTTATCAGGATTGTGCCGGAGCCAATGCAGGAGCTTGGAAAATCCCCACTCGGACGAATAAATTCCGCCGCACCATTGAATGGCTTCCAATCCTTCGCGATGCGCCGCTTCGGTAATTTCGGCGGCCTCGCCCTTCGCGCGGTGATCGCACCACAGGTAATACTCGCCCAGTGGCTGAAGATCTTTGTCCACAGGAATCACGGACGAGCCGGTGGTGTCCAGCGCAATGGCTTGTACTTGGTCTTCCGCGACGCCTGCCTTTTTCAGAACATCGCGAATCGCCGAAGAGAGCGCACGCATGTGATCGTCGTGGGACTGAGTGGCGTACTCCGGATCTTCACGTTTGTGGTGTAACGGATACTCGGCAACCGCGAAGTCGATGAGTCCCCGCTCGCTGTCCACTAAAGAAACGCGAACGCTCAAGGTCCCGAAGTCGACTCCCGCCACGATTGCCATCAGCAGGCTCCGTTTTCGCGGCCGTGATAGTGCATATTCCAACCGAGATACCGTGTCGTGGCCTCGTACACCGGGGAGGCGACGGTCGAGAGATTGGCAGCCACGTGGTGTTCAAAACCGCGCTCACAGATGAACCGCAATAACTGCTGGAGTTTTGGGATTTCGACCACTCCCGCTCCGCCAAAGGTGTTCAACGGATCGTCCGTGAATCTTCCTTCGCCCACGTATCCCCGCATTTCGCCAGCAGTGTCGTCGGTGGAGAATCGGGCAAAGCTCATTTCCTCCGGTTTGATCAATCCCACGCAGGTTCCGAAGGTGTTTTCCTTGCCGACGGTGCCCGCGATGATCTCTTGAAAATCCATCTTTACCGAGCGGAAAAAATGTTTCGGCAAGTTCGAACAGTGGAAGCAAACCGCTTTGTTCGGATCGGATCCGTAATTATTGTTCCAATCAAGTAGAGCTGAAGGCGTTTGGGAAGCGAGTTGCAGTGCATGCATCCCGAGCACGCCGCAAATGTCCACTTCGCAAGCCGAGGACAAGAGTTCGTTGCTCATCATGCTCATGATGGTGCAGGGAACGACGCCCAGGTTTTCTTCGATGGATGTCCAGCACTGGACTGCGCTGATGGTGACTTCGGTCGCCGCCATCCACTGGTCGACCACTGCTCCCAGCTTCGCCATCTTCAACAGTGCCGCCGCCGGTACGTTGCTCGCATCCACGTACTTATTGATAGCGGTCAGCTTGGCCTGCGCGCGATCGTCGTTATCTTTCATGCGCTCGATTCGGCCCAGCACCTCGGAAAGATCGAGCGTCTCAATCGAAATGCCCTGCGATTCCAATATCTTTTCGCTATAGCGAACTGTGTTGAACGCGGCCGGGCGCGCACCAATCGCCCCCACGCGCAGATTGCGAAAGCCTTTCACCACCCGGCAGACGGCAGAGAACCACTCCAGGTCATGAGCAAACTCTGGCGAGTCAGGACTCTCGGTGTGCAGCGTCGTGATGGAATACGGGATTCCATACTGCCGCAGATTGTTGCAGGCCGACATCTTGCCGCAAAAACTGTCTCGGCGAAACGCGATCGTCATCTTCCCGGGATCGTCGGGCGTAGCCTGAATCAGCACGGGTACGCGCAGATCGGCCAGGCGCAAAGTATCCGCGATCGCGCGTTCCTCGCCAAAGTTAGGCAACGTAACGATCACGCCGTCGATCCGCTCGCGATTCTGCCGGAACAAATCGGCGCAGCGGCGCGATTCCTCCCGCGTCTCCACCGCGCCGTATTTACTCTGTTCCGGAGTGAGAGCCATCACCTCGACGCCGGCTTTACCCAGCACCCGCAGCATCTCCTCGCGCCCGCTCTTCGCCAAATGATCGGGGAAGAACCCGCGGTTGCCCACGATCAACCCCATTGTCATTTTCTTGTTCCCCATAAAACTCCCTGCTGCGAAATACCAAACTTGGAAACACTAAAATAAACTCAGCCTGTTTCGAGGCGCGAACTTGAAACAATAGATGAGCCCGATCAGCAACAGCGCGGCGCCCCACCGGACGTTGGCGTCACTGCAATCGCCAGTGACGTCATTGCTTGTCCTTTGTTTGCCCGTAAGATGCATGCTCGCCGTGCTTTCGGAAGTAATGCTTATCGCGCAACGCCTGTCCAGCTGGCTTTGCGGCCACATCGATTGCCAGGGTGAAGTATGCCATTCGCGCAATCGATTCCAGGATGGCGGCATGATGCGCGGCATCTCCAGCGTCCTTGCCCCACGCGAACGGCCCGTGATTCGCCACCAAAATTCCAGGGGTCGCATCCGCACTGGTCTTTTGTAGCGCACGCACGATCACGTGGCCCGTATTTTTCTCGTACTCTTCTTCAATCTCGGAGTCGCATATGTCCGCAGTCACTGGTATTTCGCCATGGAAATAGTCGGCGTGAGTTGTGCCGAAGCATGGAATTGGCTTACGCGCTTGTGCCCATGCGGTTGCATACTGGGAATGAGTATGGGCAACTCCTCCAACCTGAGGGAACTCGTTATATAAAACCAGATGTGTAGCGAGGTCGGAAGACGGCTTGAAGTGACCCTCGACCTTGTTGCCAACGAGGTCGGTGATTACAAGATGCTCCGGTCTCATCTCTTCATATGGAACTCCGCTAGGCTTGATCACAACCAGTCCTTCTTCGCGCGAGATTCCGCTAGCGTTGCCAAATGTGTAGAGAACCAGGCCTCTACGCACCAGTTCCAGATTGGCTTCCAGGACTTCTTCGCGTAATCGTTGAAGCATAAATAGTCTTCGATCTTAATAGCCCAGCCAGACGCGGTACGGCTCTCTAGCGTAATGTAGTAATCGTTTACTCACGTGGCAAAGATCGTTCGCCAGCCGACTCACAATTGCAAAGGAATCTTCGGCTACTTTTCGAATCGGATTTTTATCTCTATTTAATCGCCCAATTTCCCTCACCGTAGATTACTACTAGAGTCACGATGCTAACGCAAATCCGTGCCTACCCTTGTGGCTAGTGGATCGTGTGCCCTTCTGGGGTATGGTTGCGTACTGCCCATTCGTCCTCAAGAATCAAGATTGATTTCACAAAACAGTTTCTCGTCAACGCTTTAGAAAACACGCGCGAGAATTCGCCCACAGATTGAAGTGCGGCGAATATAGGGACGCTTTGCGGCGGGGTCAATAATTGGAAAGAAGTATTGTTCAAGCAGATAGTGACAGATATCTTGCTTCTACGGGTGAGTGTGAATTTGCGGCCGATTCCGGAAGCCCGTTATGATGCGGGACATGACTTGGCCTCATTTTTTGCTATGCGTTTCTTTGAGTGCTCTGGCGAGCGCTCAGGCTCCTACCGCAAAAGAAGTTGATGCAGTTTATCCCGACGCACGAGCACTGTACCTCGATCTCCATCAGAATCCGGAACTCTCTGCTCACGAAACGCAGACTGCAGCGAAGGTGGCCGGCCGATTACGCGGGCTCGGGTATGAAGTCACGGAACATGTCGGTGGCACCGGAGTGGTCGCCATTCTAAAGAATGGCGCGGGGCCGACCGTGATGCTGCGAACCGAACTGGACGCGCTCCCTGTGGAAGAGAAGACCGGCCTTTCTTATGCGAGCAAGGTGCGGACCAAGGATGATGGCGGCCACGAGGTGCTGGTGATGCATGCTTGCGGGCACGACCTGCACATGGCATCGATTGTGGGCACCGGGGCAATCATGGCGCACAGCAAAGATACCTGGCATGGGACGCTGATACTAATTGGTCAGCCCGCCGAGGAAGCCATCGGCGGTGCTAAAGCGATGATTGCCGATGGCCTGTTCACGCGCTTTCCCAAACCCGATGTGGCGGTGGCGCTGCACGTGGGCAACACGCTTCCCGCGGGCGAGGTCGGAATTACGCCGGGGGTTTACAACACGAATGCGGATTCCATTCACATCACGATTTACGGCAAGGGCGGGCACGGTTCTGCACCCCAGACTACGATCGATCCTATTGTGATCGCCGCGCGAACGATTTTGGCTTTGCAGACCATCGCTTCGCGCGAAGTGAAGCCGGGAGATATGGCCGTGGTGACGGTGGGTTATATTCGCGCCGGGACGAAGAACAACATTATTCCGGATGAAGCTGAGATGGGACTGACGGTTCGCACGAATAAAACAGAAGTGCGCAAGCAAGTGCTCGCGGCGATTACACGGATCACAAAGGCGGAAGCCGAAGCGGCAGGTGCGGTGCGGCCTCCGTCCGTCGATGCCTATGAAGGCGCAGACCTGGTGTACAACGACCCTGCACTTGCGCAGCGGATGCGTGCCGTGCTCGAGTCGGCGATTGGGAAAAAGAATGTATTAATCCAGGAGCCGATTACGTCTTCGGAGGATTTTTCTTTTTATGTCGAGCAGGGAATTCCGGGATTTTATTTCAGTCTTGGAGGCGCGGACCCCGAGAAGTTCGCGCAAGCCAAGGCTTCAGGAACGATGCTGCCGTCGAATCACTCGTCTCTGTTTGCGCCGGATGTAGACCCTGCGCTTCGCACCGGCATCGCGGCAGAGGTTGCGGTGCTGAGGAATCTGCTGCAGGGTTCGGCGGAGGATTTACGGAAGACGACTACTGCAGGAGCGGCCGCTGCACCATAGACGCTTTCGATGAATTTGAACATCGAGAGGGACTTTATCCTAAGATTTGCATCACCCAAAGTTGTCAGGACAATATCTGTGCAAAGAAATGAAAGCCGCTGCACCGTCGATCCCTATCCTCGTTCGTGCTGCTTCCTCTGCGCGACCTAGCTTCCTTTCGCTGACCGCTGCTCGATGCGTGTAAGTTACTCCCGCAATGGCGACATTCTGGCAGTTCATCTCCATGGTCGTTCTCAGCGGCAAGTTCCTGAGCTGCATTGTCTTAGCTGCAAACAGCGCTTTTGGTATCCGACGTGCGAATATGTTTCGGAGGAGGGGCAAAATGTATTCCGCTCATGCCTTTCAACTTCCGATCTGTTGCGTTTGCGCGAAACCTGTTTCCCTCGAAAGTTCTAAAACGGATGAAAGAGGTCACGCAGTTCACGAAGAGTGCTATTTGTTCAAGCTTGGTTTGATCGAGGAGATAACCGCCCAACGCAAGCCTCCCTGCGGTCTGAGAAACATGAAAATGGCAGGGGAATATGCTTGGGCTTGGACAACCTAGTGGCAACAGCAGCTACAAAACGGCGACAACTGCAAGACCAAGACCATGATAAGATCCACCACCATCATGAGACTTCACCAGAGGTTGGAACCCCTGCTCTATGAGCAAAGATTGCAAGAGCTTCGCCGGGAACGCAATGCAGAGATCAAACAGGCGGAACGTCTGTCAGCGATCCTTGCGAAGAAGGTGGGTATGGTTAAGGAATGCGTTCCCGACAGGGCTGCTTAATTTGTTGGTTGTTACACAAACCCCTTTAGCTGATTTGCTGCAGAATTGACCGGGCTTCGGCAGCGGGATCAGCCGCTTCTGTGATAGGACGCCCAACGACAATGTGGCTCGCTCCAGCGGCAATCGCCTCGGCGGGAGTGACAACTCGGGCTTGGTCTGCGTGGTCGCTGCCGGCGGGGCGCACGCCGGGGGTCACGATGGCGAAACCGTCTCCAAGTTCGCTGCGAAGCCGCGAGGACTCACGGGCTGAGGTTACGATTCCTTGGCATCCACTCGCCAAAGCCAGCTTCGACAATCGCAGAACTTCATCCTGGACACTTCCTTGAACTCCGATTTGCTCTAAATCGCTCTGATCGAGGCTGGTAAGCACCGTGACGGCCAGAACGAGCAGAGAAGGATTCACCGCGCGGGCAGCGCCGACCGCAGCGCGCAGCATTTTGCTGCTGCCACTCGCGTGCACGGTTAACATGCTCACTCCGAGCCTAGAAGCTTCGCGCACCGCCGCTGCGACCGTGTTCGGAATGTCGTGATATTTGAGGTCGAGAAATACTCGCCGACCGGAGGCGACAAGATCCCTCACCACCTGCGGGCCTTCGGCGGTATAAAGCTGCATGCCGACTTTGTACGTCAGCGCCGACTCTCTGACGGCCGAGACAACCTTTTGCGCGGCGGACGCAGTGGAGACGTCCAAGGCAACGATCAATTTCTCGCGCGGGTCGTTGTTACGCAGATCGCTGCCGCGAAAAGCGTTGTCTGGAAACTGTTTTTCTAAGGGATTATCGTGAGGGATGCGCTTGGGCAGAGTGGCCTGCATCCCTCACAGTATAGGGCTTTTAAGGAAGTTCCACCAGTGGGTGGTTATAGGCCACGGTCTGGTAGACGGGCCGGTGTTCGGTCCGAGGCTTTACCAGATCGAGCCGCACTTTCTGCAAGCCCCGATGTTCGAACTGCAGGGCTCGAGCGGCGCCAAACGAGAGATCGATAATGCGACCGGGCACTACCGGACCACGATCATTGACTTTGACGACCACTACCCGTCCATTGCGCAGATTGGTGATCCGTACATAGCTTCCCAAAGGAAGCGTCGGGTGCGCGGCGGTCATGTCGTACATGTCGTAATCTTCACCGCTGGCGGTTGGCTTTCCGACGAAATCCTCACCATACCAAGAGGCTGTCCCAACTTGATACGCCGGATTCTTGCCGGGTTGCGTTCGAGTTTTTGCCGTATTTTGAGCTAGGCTACCAGGGCTTGGTGTGGCCTCCGAGCTGTTTGGTCCCTGTGCAGCTCCCAGCCCGATGACCAGCAAAGCGATCATCAGTCCATGAGCGATACGTCGATGCATTCAGTTCTCCTCGCATCTCAAAAGTCTTCCTGGCCAGAAATTGGGTTAACGTTCTGTAAATGCTAGAGGCCGGGCGGAGGCTTGTCAACCCGAAAGTGAATGGTCTATGGTGACGTGGCAGTAATCGATATCTCACGTAACTTGTTGTTAATGATGAGTAATGTGAGGTATCTTGCTTAAAACAATGAGCTTGACTGTTTATATTATGGTAAATACTCAACGCAATGTAGGCTGTGAAGTATTTTCATCGTCAATTGATTCAATAACTTACGAAGAATAGCTGGGTAAGTTGTTTATTGCTAGCATGTTGCATAGATGGTTGCCTGAAAAAGTGGCGGCTTTGTGGGACGAGATCGTCCTTTCGTGCGGGTGTTGAATACCCAGTCGGCTCCGGACAGATCGGAAAAGCGGCGTTCGCGGTCACAGACTGAGACCGCTCCGCTTTGGCGTGGTTCATGTTAAGGTCGAGAAAACTATGGCCGAGAGACCGCCCGTTGTTTTAACTATTGCCGGTTTTGATCCGTCCTCGGGGGCTGGGGTCACGGCCGATATTAAGACCATCGCCGCCCACGGCTGCTATGGGGTTGGGTGCGTGACCGCCCTGACCGTGCAGTCGACCTCTGGCGTGCGCCGGGTCGAGACGGTCGATCCCGGCTTGGTGCTCGAGACCCTGCAGGAACTTGCAACCGATATGCCGATTGCAGCGGTCCATATCGGAATGCTGGGCACGGCGAAAGTAGTCAAAGTGGTGGCAGAGTTCCTTAGCCAGCAAGGCAGGGCGAAAGTGCCAAACATAGTTCTTGACCCGATCCTGCGGTCATCTTCTGGCGCTGAATTGCTGGATGCGCCTGGAACCAAGATGCTTGTCGAGAAGCTCCTCCTGCTTGCTGATGTCATCACGCCGAATGTGGATGAGGCTGCTGTGCTTACCGGGTTAAAGGTTCGGGATCTGGAAGAAATGAGAGCGGCAGCGGAGAAGCTGCATGAAATGGGTTCGACGGCGGTAGTGATTACCGGAGGGCATCTGGATAAAGCGATTGACCTGTTGAGTTTCACGTCGAAACATGGTGTGCAGCAGGAGGTTTTTAGAGCCGAGAAGCAACGCTCGAATTCTACCCACGGTACGGGTTGCGCATTCGCCACGGCGATGGCTTGCCACTTAGCGCTTGATCGAGGGATCGCAGAAGCTGCTTTGCTGGCCAAGACCTACGTGACTGCGGCAATTGCGGCTGGGCATCCCCTCGGACGCGGAAACGGGCCGGTCCACCATCTATATCGAATGAACCAGCAACGGCGCGGGGCGAGTTCGGGCGGTGAATCGTAAGCTGTGACGGTAAGTGCAAATTTCAGATGGACTTGGATCGTCCCAAGAGCTGGAGGCAACGTTTCGAGGACAGAGCAAGGCAGTATTAATCTTGACTCGTGCCCGAAGGCTTTTTCAGCAGAATCCCGGCGACAAACGACGCCGTGGCAGCCAATAGCCATTCGATCCGCCACATCTGGATCGCTTGGAACTCGGCTAAGTTCGAGGCTTTGTAGAAGAAGCTCACGCCGAGCGCTCCCGCCACACAACCGATGCCGATCATGAAGGCGACGAGCGCCGCCGTCGGCAAGCCGACCCAGCGCTTAATCTCATGGAAATGGAGGTAGTGTAGCCAGTCGGGGAAGGAAATCTTGCGCCATGCAGCAGTAACGGAACCTGTGGCGGTTCCGAGCCACTTTAGGTTCTGATTCCAGAGCCCCGCGATTCCCGGAGAACTTATCTGCGCCGCCGCAGCCAGCGAAGGACGCCTTTGCCCGCACGTATGGCAAAAACGGGCGTGGATCATAAATTCAGCGCCACACTCGGAACAGGCGTCCGCCATGACCGGTGCGGCGTTCGGAAGCGCAATCTCTGCCGCCGGTTCGGCTACGGTCGGAGACCGCCAAAATTCCTGCTGCGCTTCTTGAATGACATCAGCCATACGGTGGGAATTCTATGTCGAGCAACGCAAGCCGACAGCCAAAGCTCCGCAGTCAGTAAGGTATTTTCAACTCAAATACTTGCAGCTTCCGTACGCCCCGCAATCACAGCTTTCCGCGCAATTATTACTCGTCAACTCAGGTAAAGATGGCCCGGTTACGAAGGTGCGTTGACTGTGGGTAACTGCGCGCATTATAGAGTCCAGTGTTGAATCCACTCGGAAAATGTGGGGTGTCTCCCGATAACGTCTTTGGTTCGTCCCGTGCTTCGGTCGACATCGGATAGACTAAAACTCAAGGCCATAGGCCAGAATTTAAGAGATAAAACTTAAGAATGGCGATGCAGTTGGATCTGAAATCTCACATATCCATGCCAAGGAATGTTTTGTTTTGTCTTATCCTGCTATGCTTGGCGTTGCCGGCGGCGGATGGGCAAGCTCGGGCCGTTCCCGAGAGCCTTGCGATTTCCGCCGCGTCGCCCGCTCACGATCCACTGGCAGATGCCGCGTTCGATCACTTCTACAACATGGATTACGACCGCGCGATCCAGGAGTTTGAAAAGTTGCTGGACCGGAGACCCAACGACCCCTCCGCGGTGAATCACCTGCTGAGCGCGGTTCTGATGCGCGAACTTTATCGCATGGGAGCGATGAATACCGGGGAATACTCCAACGATAGTTTTATCGGCCAGGCCCATCGCACCGCCGATCCGAAGGTGAAAGAGCAAATCAAGCAACTGGTGGGGCACGCCGAGAGCTACGAGGAGGAGCAGCTCAAGGCCAGCCCAAACGGCGTGGAGGCTCTCTACGCCCGCGGCGTCACTCGCGCACAGTTCGCTCTCTACACTGCACTGGTGGAACGCGCATGGTTCTCCTCGCTGCGTAATGCAGTGGGCGCGCGTAAGGACCATGAACGCGTGCTGGAACTTGCCCCCAACTACGTAGATGCGAAGCTGGTGGTGGGTACGCACAATTACGTTTTGGGTAGCCTGCCCTGGAGCGTGAAAGCTGCCGTGGCGCTGGTGGGGTTGAGCGGAACGAAAGAAAAAGGGCTGCAATATCTGCGCGAGGTGGCCGACAGTAGCGGAGAAAACAGTGTTGACGCCAAGGTTGTACTGAGCTTGTTCCTGCGCCGCGAGCACCGTTACGATGAAGCACGCGTCTTCATGCACGATCTGGGGGTTCGCTTTCCCAGAAATTATCTCTTCCCACTCGAAGAAGCGAATTTGCTGCGTGCGGGTGGCCATGCGACCGAGGCTGCCGCAGCATATCGCAGAGTATGGCAGGGCGGACGCGAAGGGAAGTACGGCAACCTGCACTACGAGATTGCGGCATGGGGATTAGGTGAACTCCTGCGAACTCAGAAAGATTACGCTGGCGCCGCAGCGGCTTACGAACAAGTCAGCCAGGTTCCAGATTCCGATCCGGAGACGCTGCAGAAAGCCAACCTCGCCGCTGGTGAAATGTACGATTTGCTGCAGAAGCGCGACATGGCTATGAAAAAGTATGAAGCGGTTCTCGCCGAAAACGGCAGCTCTCCCCCAGCTGAGCAGGCCCGCAAACATATCCGGGAGGCGTACCGGGAGTGAAGGGCGCCAAGCGTAATCAGGATGTATGTACGACCTGAAGGCCCAGTACCTTCTCGAAGGAATCGAAATCGCGATCACGGTGCAAGAGTTTGTGTTTCGACTGCAAACAGAAGGTGGCAATCAGACAATCAATCGTCTTCCGAACTGTATAGCCCCGTTCTCGCAGGCCGCGATAATTGTGGGCAGCAGCGATGGCAAGAGCGTGACCACCGGTTCGAAAAACCTCAAAGTTCAGGAGTTGATGCTGCGCGCGCGCGAAGGCATTCTTGTCCCGAATGCCCTGCAGCACTTCACAAAGGATGAGATCCGTTAGCCCTAGCCGCTGACGCTGTAGTTCACGATCCAGCCAGTGCGTTTCCGGGTTCTCTGTGCCCCGCAAATAATCGATCCACACGGTTGTGTCGACAATCACCACTGGAGGGCTACTCCGGAACTCTCGTCAGGCGCGACTGGTCGAGGTCGCCCTCCCAGTCGACTTTTCCACGGAGGCTTCGAATCGCGCCTTGGGAGTGCGTTTCCGCGAGCAATCTGAGCCCAGCTTCGACGGCAGCTTTCTTAGTGCGGGCGCCGCTGTACCGCATCGCCTGGCGCATCAGACGGTCATCTATGTCTATATTTGTGCGCATGATAAAACAGACCTCGTATGTGTAAGTATTGCATATTTATGTGTATAGGACAAGTCCCCACTGTGGGTCTAACAGTCTGCCCCGGAACCTTTCCAGCTACAATTGCGTATTGTCTTTGCAGGGGCATCTGGGGGTACAGCCATGTACTGCAACTATTGCGGCAAAGTGATTCAAGACGATGCGGCGGTTTGCGCCTACTGCGGGGTTCGCGTGGGGGTATCGGTGGCGCGAAAGCGACTGGTGCGGCCTCGGCAAGGACGCAAGGTCGCGGGCGTGTGCCTGGGGGTTGCCGAGTACTTTGACGTTGACGTTACGGTGGTCCGGCTCGTCTGGCTGATTACGTCGTTCATGACGGGGATTGGTTTGATCTCCTATCCCATTGCATGGATCGTGATGCCGGAAGAACCTTTGCTGCTGGCGGCACCGGCGGGCGCGCAGCGAGTGACCAACCCATAGCTTCTCACATCTCGGGCGTACGCGTGGGGGCCCCGAATTTATGATCAAATCATCTCCATGCAGCAGATCGTATCTCACCACATCACCAGCGCGGACGCGGAAATCGCATACTGGGTGCTGGGCTACGGCCCTCCGGTAGTCCTGCTTCATCCTTTCCCGGCGAATCACGAATTTTGGATTCCAGCGGCGCAGTTTTTAACCACACGCTACCGCGTGATTCTGCCGGATCTTCGCGGCCACGGAGACTCCGGCGTCGGGGAAGGCCCGGCCACAATGGAGAAGCACGCCGCCGATCTCTCGCTCGTGATGGATGATGCCGATATCGGCCGCGCTCCGCTCGTTGGTGTCTCCATCGGCGGATATTTGCTGTTCGAGTTTTGGCGAAGGCATCGGGGCAGAGTTGCAGCGCTCGGTCTGTGCAACACAAAGGCGCAAGCCGACTCAGCCGAAGCCCGCGCCGGACGCCTGCAGGCTGCAAACGATGTCCTTGATCGCGGCACTGAACCGTTCTTTGAAAGTATGATCCCGCGCCTGCTGGGCAAGAGCACCCGAGAAACACGTCCTGACCTAGTTGAAGGTGCGCTACGCATGATGCGCAAGATGTCTCCCGAGGACGTTGCCCAAGTGCAGCGCGGCATGGCCGAGCGTCCGGACTCGGTGGGAACATTGAGGACCATCAATGTACCCACACTGCTGATAACCGGAGACGAAGACATCCTTACGGGCGTCAACGAAGCTGAACTCATGCGCCAGCATGTCTCTGACAGCCAGTTGCGCACCATCCCGAAAGCTGGCCATTACTCCGCGTGGGAGCAGCCTGAGGAAGCAGGAAAGTTGCTGCGGCAGTTTCTGGATCAACTTTAGTTCTAATGAACTTTAAATCCCGCGAGCCTCGGTTCGCGATAGAATCCATCACGCTATGAAAAGGCTCACTCTCGCAATCATCTTCGTTGCCTCAGCACTGTTCGCTCAATCGCAGGATCATCTCCCTCGACCGCGTATTCTCGGCATCGATCACGTTGCGTTCTACACCACCAATGCCGATGGAGTGAAGCAGCTTTACAGCGGCACTCTCGGCCTGGCTTCGACCGCACCAGTGGAATCTGGCGAACTTGTGAGATACACGGTGGGGAGGCAATGGGTCGGCTTCAGCGCTGCGCCCGACCCGAAAGCGACCGACCGCATGGATCACGTTGCGTTCGCTACCGACAACATTGCTGCGCTGCGCAAGTATCTGATCGCGCATGGTGTGAAAGTGACCGCCGTCGAAGGACACGCGGACCACAGTCTCACCGTCGCCCTGACCGACCCAGAAGGTCATCGCATCGAATTTGTCGAGCGTGGCAAGGGCGAAGCGCCCGCGGTGCCCGAGTCAGCCGTTTCGCGCCACATGATTCATGCAGGATTTCTGGTTTCCAGCCGTGACACTGAAGACCACTTCTATCGTGACATTCTTGGTTTCCGTCCTTACTGGCACGGTGGAATGCAGCCGGGAAAAACCGACTGGGTCGCCCTACAGGTGCCGGATGGCACCGACTGGCTGGAATACATGCTGAATCAGCCGGAGCATCCTGACTTGCGCCTGACCGGCGTAATGAACCACATCGCGCTCGGCGTCGTTGACATGAAGAAGGCGCAGGCGGTTCTCGAGTCTCACGGCTGGAAGCCGCATGACAACGAGAAGGCCCAGATGGGCAGAGACGGCAAGTGGCAGCTGAACCTGTTCGATCCCGATCTGACGCGAATCGAATTGATGGAATTCAAACCCGCCGAGAAACCTTGCTGTTCGGAGTTCACGGGGCCGCATCCTTCGGAGTAGGGAATTGTTGATTTCTGATTGTTGATTGAAAAACCGTTGGTCCAGCGAGTGATTAGAGCGTTGAAGCGTTTTTCCGTCACTACGTTTCACTTACTTGGTATCATCTCGGAGCGCAGCGGAGATATCTGCTTTCATCCCCCTGCTCACACACCCGCAAGGAGACCCTCATGGCACGAGTCACCGGAATCGGCGGCGTCTTCCTCAAAGCCCGCGACCCCAAAGCCCTCGCCGGCTGGTACGCTCAGCACCTCGGCATCCAGCTCGCCGAGTACGGCGGTGCCACCCTCCTCTGGTCCGACGAAGTCCCCACCGGTACCGGCCAAACCGCCTGGATGCTCTTCCCCGACACCACCAAGCACTTCGGCGCCCCCACGCAGGGCGCCATGATCAACTACCGCGTCGACGACCTCGAAGCCCTTCTCACCAAACTTCGCGCCGCCAACGTCCCAATCGATCCCCACCAGGAATCCGCCCCCTACGGCCACTTCGCTTGGATCACAGACCCCGAGGGCAACCGCCTCGAACTCTGGCAACCTCTCGTCGAGACACCATAAAAATCGGTTGAATTGTATCTGCTCAAGTGGCTAACAAGAACGGATTTCAATCAGCAATCAAGAATCAGCAATCAACAATGAATCGGCGATTTTGCTAGAATTCTCTCGCCATGTTTAACACCTTTCTAGTTCCCGAGAAAACAGTGGTCACCGCCAAAGGCGACGGCGCCACCGTGGATGTGAGCGGCGCCAGCGGACGCGTGTTTCTGCTGACCCTCGAAATCACAAACATCATTGAGCAGGAGTCGCTTGATGTCGCGATCTATGGTTCAGCCGACGGGGCGACGTGGGGTGCGAAGTCAGCGGCGGCCTATCCCCAGAAGTTTTATCGCGGCGAGTTTCCGCTGTTGCTCGATCTGACGGCGCATCCCGATGTGAAGTTCGTGCGCGCGCATTGGGAAGTCGCGCGCTGGGGACGAGGCGGAGAGACGCCGATGTTCGAGTTCGGCCTTACCCTGAAAGAGATTCCGGCAGAGATACTGCGTGAAACATCAAGCGATGCGGTGAGTGCGGCACAGCGCTAGGCATCACAGGAATTGCCGGGATCAATCGGCAGCTGCTTCGAGCGCTACCTCAGACCTAGCGGCCGGGCGCAAAAAAGCGGTGCGCTCCGTTTCGAAAGCCTCCAGGTTCGCTCCCATCATGTGATCGTCCCAACCCAACACCGCCCCGATGCGCAACGCCGCCTCGCGGCTGCAAGCCTCGGACCAGCACGCTCCCAACGCAACCGGCACACGGCGCAGTAGCACGTCGGCTAAGGTCACAGCGTATTCCCGGCGGTAGGCTTCCACCACTTCAGCGATCACATGCGTGGTGTGCGTACAAATCGGGGCTCGCAGTTCCGCACTCACCAGCGCCATGCGCGCGATATCCGCAGCGCGTTTCCCGTGCCACTCCAGCAGGCCGCGCGCCGATTCTTCACTGATGGAGCCGATCCGGGCAATCTCGAGCACAGCCTCGTCGAGCAGCGGATCGAGCGCGTTTTCCTGACCCATCGCCACAGTGGTTGGTTCGGCGGCATTTAGTCCGATCTTTCGCGCACACTCGCGAGCGAGTGAGGCGGCGGTCGTCAGCTTTCCGCCGATCACTGAAATCATGCGAGACGCGGCATCATCCGTGTGGTCGTGCAAAACGTGCTTGCGAGTTACTGCCGAGGGACGATTATCCGGCGAGTAAGGCAGCGGGCGAACTCCGGCAAAAGCATGCTTAACGCTCTGCGCCGAAATTTTCGCCTTGGGAAACAGTTTTGCGACAGAACTTATCAGATAAGTGATTTCGTCGGCGGCGGGGACCGTTTTACCGGGGTCACCCGTATCGGCGACCTCGGTCGTTCCGACCAGGACTTGATCATTCCAGGGAATGATAAAGATGGGACGGCCATCTGCCGCTTCGGTATAGAGAGCCGCATTTGGAGAACCTGAAAATCGCGGCAAAATAATGTGCGAACCGCGCACCCCGCCCAGCATGGGCTTAGCCATGCGAATCGACGAGCGCTGGCATACGCGGTCGGCCCATGGTCCGCTGCAGTTAATCACCCAGCCGGCATCCACGCGTACTTCGCGGCCAGTGAGTCGATCCCGTAGCAGCACGCCGCGAACCCGGCCATGCGCCACATCGACCGCCAGCGCTTCCATGTGATTTCGGACAGTAACTCCCGCGTCCCAGGCTTCCATCAGCCATTCAGCGACCAATCGTTCTGGGAATTCGCACTGGGCGTCTTCATAGTTAAAAAACGACCAGCGATGTCCGGCATCCAGCGCCTGCTCCAGCCGCTTCAATTCCATTTCCGTGACATCTGCGCTCGGCAGTTTGCCAGCCATCCGCTGATACAGCCATAATCCCGCGCGAATCTTCATTGCGCTGCGCTGGCTTTGCTCATTCAAGACCAGCACGAAGTGCATGGGATGCACCAGGTGAGAACGCTCGCGCAATAGCCTTTCCCGTTCATGCAAGGATTCCCGTACCAGGCTGAGTTCGCCGTGCTCGAGATAGCGCAGTCCACCATGAATGATGCGCGTAGAGCGGCTGGTTACTCCGGAGGCAAAGTCATTCTGTTCCACCAGCAGCGTGTGCTTTCCCGAACGGGCGCACTGCCGCGCCACGGCCACGCCGTTGATGCCGCCGCCGATCACCACCACCTGAAAGTGCTGGCCCTCGAGCGATGCTCGCTGATTTGCGGCTAAAACCATTGGTTATCAGTGAGATGCCGAACTTGTTAGATTAATTATAGAGCTCCAGTTTAAGTCTGAACTCTGCACGCCCCGGAGAATAGGTAACGTTAGTACCGCCGAAATGACTGGCCCCAAGGTGGGATGCCGCTTAATTTGGAGGCTTGCAAGTGAAGACATCCCCGGCCCACTGCAACGCTGCGGGCCGGGACTTGAGAGAGTTCTCATCTGCCTCGTTAAGCGACCTTGTACCGGCTTTGCATAATGTAGGCGCATTGCTCCCGCGAAGCGGCTCATTTAAAGTGGTTGGCAATGTCCACCACCGGCGAACGTTTCGAACGCGCAGTCGCGATTATGGAGCGCCTGCGGGCTCCGGGAGGCTGTCCGTGGGACCGCGAGCAGACCTTCGATTCCATCAAGCCCTACACCCTCGAAGAGACTTACGAAGTTCTTGAAGCCATCGACAATCGCGACTGGGACGAACTGCCGGGCGAACTCGGCGACCTCTTGCTGCAGGTGCTCTTCTATTCGGAAATGGCGAAAGAGCAGGGATCGTTTTCCATCGACGACGTTCTTGATCGGCTTTCGCGCAAACTTGTAGACCGGCATCCCCATGTATTCGGGGACACAAAAGCCGAAACGCCGGCTGACGTCAAACGCAACTGGGAGGCGCTGAAGGTCGAGGAAAGGAAAAAACGGGCGGGCGACAATGCGGAGGGAGCAGAAGGAGGCTCGGTGGGGAAGACGGCGCCATCGATTCTTGCTGGAATCTCTTCAGCGATGCCGTCGCTGCTGGAGGCGCACAAGCTGAGTTCGCGCGCGGCGCAAGTTGGTTTCGACTGGCCCGAGATCGATGGCCTGTTCGAAAAACTCAGCGAAGAGACTGCCGAACTTCGCCGGGACTTGCAGGAATTTCCGGCGCTTGGCCCTCGTTCTGAAGGCCGAGGGGTAGCGGGAGCTGGACGCCAGGCTGTTCCCGAAGATTTGCGGGTGCGGATGGAAGCAGAAGTCGGCGATCTTTTTTTTGTGCTGGTCAACATTGCACGCTATCTCGCGCTCGATCCTGAATCTGCGCTGCGCAGGACCAATCGAAAATTTCGCCGCCGCTTTCAGTGGATGGAGGAACGTCTCCATGAGAGCGGGACCACACCCGAGCAGGCCACGATGGATGAGTTGGAATCGCTTTGGCAGCAGGCCAAGCGACGGGAGAGCAGGTCGTGACTGCAGAGAACATCGCGATCCGTCACTGTCGAGGTCTGGATGAGTTGCAAGCTTGCGTGACTCTGCAAAAAGACGTCTGGAATTTTGCGGACGCCGATCTGGTTCCGCTCCGTATGTTCGTGGTCGCCGAAAAAATTGGCGGGCAAGTGATGGGTGCCTTCGATGGCGATCGGATGGTCGGTTTCGCGCTTTCGGTGCCAGGCACGCGGTCCGGTCACATTTTTTTGCACTCGCACATGTTGGCCGTGCGCCGGGAGTATCGGAATAGCGGTCTGGGCCGTCGGCTCAAATTACTTCAGCGCGAAGATGCTCTTTCGCGTGGCATCGAACTCATCGAATGGACGTTCGATCCGCTCGAGATCAAAAACGCGTATCTGAATATTGAGAAGCTGGGAGCGATCTCGCGCCGCTACAATATCAACCAGTACGGAATCACATCATCGCCGCTGCAGGGCGGCCTGCAGAGCGACCGTCTGATCGCCGAATGGTGGCTGAACTCTAAGAGGGTGGAAACCTTACTGGCGACGGGAAAGAACCCAGGGTTTACTCAACAAACCGAAATCGAAGTTCCGGCGCAGATTTATGAGTGGAAGTCCACCCCGGAAACGAGAAGCAAAGCAAAAGAAGTTCAAGAATGCAACCGGGAGGAATTTATTGCAGCCTTCGACCGGGGATTCGCCGTGTTGGGCTACGAGCGCGACGCGGAAGGCAACGGCAGGTTCTTGCTGGGTAAGTGGGATGAGAAGTGGTCGTACGCGTCGGAAGAATGAGATCGCCAGTACACAGTACCGAGTACCTAGTATGCGCCGCATTCTTTTACTCGGTACTGGGTACTCGGTACTAGATACTGAACCATGAAGATTGAGGCCATCACGTTGCGCGAGATTCACATGCCGCTCGTCCATTTCTTTGAGACGAGTTTCGGACGTACTTACAGCCGTCGAATCCTGCTGCTCACCGCGCATAGCGAAGGAGTCGATGGCTGGGGCGAATGTGTCGCTGGCGAAGACCCGTTCTACAGCAGCGAGTGGATCGAAAGTAGTTGGCCGACCATTACAAACTACCTTGCCCCGGCACTGATGTGCCGCGACGTCGGTTCAGCCCGAGACTGCGCCAATCTTTTTTCGAGGGTTCGCGGCCACCGTATGGCAAAGGCGGCGCTCGAGAATGCACTGTGGGATGCTGAGGCTAAACAGAAAAGTTTGCCTCTATGGAAGTTGCTGGGCGGCACTCGGACGGAGATTCCGTGCGGCGTCTCGATCGGCATTCAAGATTCGGTCGAGCAACTGCTCGACAAAATCCAGGCCGAGCTAGCTGCGGGCTACCGGCGTATCAAGGTAAAGGTGAAGCCGGGCTGGGACATCAACGTGCTCGAGAAAATCCGGTCGCGCTGGGCCGACATCACGCTGAGCTGCGATGCCAACTCGGCCTATACCCTCGACCAGGTTGAACATTTGCGGTCCTTCGATCAATTCAACCTACTGATGATTGAGCAACCGCTCTGGGACGATGACATTTTCTATCACGCCCGCCTGCAGAGAGAATTGCGCACCGCACTCTGCCTCGATGAGTCCATCGTCAGCGCTCGCGCGGCGGCGATTGCTTTGGAAACCGGCGCTTGCCGCATTATCAATGTCAAAGTCGGTAGGGTCGGCGGCTTCACCGAAGCGCGCAAGATCCACGACATTTGCCGGGAGCAGAAGATTCCGGTCTGGTGTGGCGGGATGCTGGAATCCGGGATCGGCCGCGCGCATAACATCGCGCTTTCCACGCTTGAGAATTTTAGTCTGCCTGGCGACGTCTCCGCCTCCAAGCGCTATTGGAAGGAAGACATCATCGATCCGGAGGTGCAGGTTTCATCGCAAGGGATGATTCCGATCAGCAACGATTCCGGCACAGGATATCGAGTGAAGGAAGACCTTATCGAGAAGTTAACGGTGCGCAAGGAGACGGTAAGGGCTACGGTTACAGCTAGCGCCTAAGCAGCCGGAACAGAATCCAAACTAGCGGGACTTGCCCTCCGCCTTCATCGCCTCGGGTTTAATTTGAACTAGCTTCGCGTCTTCTGCCTTCAACATTTCCACTCCCTGCGCAAATGTTGTGCCTGCTGGCACGGGACGGAAGTCACTGAAGGCCTCATCAGACTTGATCGCGATACTCTTGAACAGAAGAATTTTTCCCTTGAAGGTAAGAGACATCCGCGAAATCTGCCACGATCCATCTTCTACTTGGCGCTGCTCGACCAGAAAGTGCCCGCCTTTATCGAGATAGCCTAGAATCCCCCAACCGAAGCCGACTTGCTTGACTAGGGTGCCGTCAATCCTCGCGATGCGTTTGCATGTGCCGTCGATCACAATAAATCCCTGCATTCCTTCGAGTACTTGTTCTACGTGAGAAGGAGCGTGGTATCCCGGGTTAGGCCGAAAATTCAAACGCACCAGTTGAGCTGTATCCTTAGCCGGATTAGGAGTATTCGAATTAGCGGTGTCGCCGTTCGGCATGTACTCATAGAGAAAAGCTTCGGGCAAAGCCTTCACGATCCGCAGAGTGCGGTCTGCAGTTTCCTGCTCCTGAGAGTGTTTGTGTTTAAGCTGCTCGGGGTCGCCGACCAAGCCAGCCAGCCGGTTCTGCTCGCCCTGCACTTGTTCCGGCGTAAGAGGATGATCGTTGTACGCGATGGTCATGCCGGCCATTGCTTCCCGGGTTTCGACATAGAGTCGAGTTTGGGATCCCTGGGGAGTCTGTTTTCGCGAGCGGAACATGTGCTTGTTCGAGCTGTCATTGGCGGCTGCCACTTCATTGGCCACGGCAGCGCGCACCAATTCGATCGCAGGAGTGGAGTTCTGGGCTTCATTCCGGGGTGTTCCGGCCGCGAAGGCTGAGGCTGCCATGCCGGTAATCAGGGCCGCCAACGAAAGACGCCGCACCATCCGCGAAGTGGTTTCCGCCTTCATTTTTTCAAGCCCAAACTGCTCATCAGTTAGTGTAGCAATTCGGCTCCAAGCGTTGTCTACAGCGAAATGGGTACTGGTTTTGTGCAGAGAGCGCTTGCCGCGCACTCACTGGCTTGCGTATAGTCGTGTGAGTGAGCGGCTGCTCCTGCTTGAGAGAGCTTTCCTGAGCAGGCTGCACGGGTTCCGTTGCGCCAGGTCATTTGCATCAAGAGGAGTTTTCCATGAGCGCACCATCGAGCGCACCCGCCAGCGGGTTGGCGCAAATCGGCAAGTCGGTCTTCATCAAGGGCGAACTTTCGGGCAGTGAAGATTTGTATCTGGATGGCCAGGTCGAAGGCAGCATTGCGCTAAAAGGAAACAGCTTGACCGTGGGCCCAAACGGCCAGGTCAAGGCGAGCGTTGAGGCGAAGGGCGTGGTGGTACAGGGAAAGCTTGAGGGCAACGTGCAGGCCAGCGACCGTGTCGAGTTGCGCAAGTCTGCCGTGGTCACCGGGGATATTTCCACTCAGCGCATCTCAATCGAAGAAGGCGCCTACCTGAAGGGTAAGGTGGACATTCACAGGACAGATATTAAGTAAGGCGACCCTTTCACGGGGAAATTATGTCAGGGGATCAGAAGTCAGGATGTCGTCAGTTTCGCAGACTTTCATGAAATTTTTTCGTGGTTCATCCGGGCCAGAGACGATTCCGGCACAAGGCTCACAAAAGCTTACCCGCCGCTCCAGCGGACTGGGGGAGCTTGCCCGCTCTTGGGAAACCGCGGAGGGCCTGTGCGTACTCGATTTGGGTTCGACCTCGCCCACGAATATTCGTCACTTTACCGAGCGCGGCCACAGAATCTATAGCGAGGATCTGCTGACCGCTTCCACCGATCCTGAACTTCCCACCACCGATGAACAGGGGAATGCGGTTCTCGATAGCCGCAAATTTCTTGCCGATAATCTGGTCTATCCCGCAGCTCACTTTGACGTTGTCCTGTGCTGGAATTTGCCGGATTATCTCGATGAGAGCCTGGTGAAACCGGTCGTGGGACGGCTATGGTCGGTGCTGAAGCCCGGCGGAATGTTGCTGGCCTTCTTCCATACTCGTGATGCCGGTCCGGATTCACCCTGTCACCGCTTCCACATCGTCGGCCCCGATACGCTTGAGATGCAAAAAATCGAACTGCGCCGCGAAGCCCGCCGTGGGCCTACGGGAGCCGTCCACACCGCCATTACAGATGGCTTCCAGTTGCAACGCGTGTTCAACAACCGCCACATCGAAACGCTTTTCCGCGACTTTGCTTCCATCAAGTTTTTTCTTGCCCGCGACAATATCCGCGAAGTGCTGGTCGTCCGCTAGAAATTCGCTGAAAGCCGTCAGAGGCCGCGAGTCAAAGCTTCGAGTTCGTTAGGCCGGAGGCGCGCGAAGGCTTCCACGGCGGCCACCCTGAGTTCGTCATAAGCCTTAGGACCGTCGACTTCGACGGCTTTCCGCAGGCTTGCTAGATCGGGAGTGGGAACGAGGCCGAAAGCGTCCGGCAGCAATAGCCAGACGCCGAGCTTTAGCCGGACGCCTGCACAGTAGAAGCGCACCTTGATGATCGCTTGCCGCAACTTGGAATCAGGACCGTGAGTGAAATGACTGTCGGCAAACAGGGCATCGTCGAAGTCCGCGAGAACCGAGGAGTTGTGGGCCATGCGGCGGACCAGCTCCCGATAAAGGCGCATGCGGCGGCGGCGTTCTGCGCGTAAGGCACACGAATCCAGACTCCAGCGTAGCGCGAAGTCGGCGGCGGGATCGAGCAGCGATTCCAGCAGCGCCCAGTCGACGGGGTAGAGATAATGAACCGCATCGTTGGGATTGGGCTTGGGATCTCTGGCACGGGCGTAAGCGCGACGCAATATATAAATGAAGGCCAGTGCGCTCGAGGCGACGATCAGCCAGATCGCAATCGATAAATACATCGCTAGCGCGTCCTTCTTAGCACGTTCAGATATCGCTCAAGAAGAGCGATGTAATGCTTTGCGACCTTGGCATCCAGCGGAGGCTGTTCTTTTTCTGGCACACTGAAAAAACCGATCCAAATCAACACGGTCACAGAGTATGCCACAACTGAGATCAGGCTCCACAAAAAAGTGAATCTTGTTCCTATATCCGAAAGTTTGGTGGTAATCAGCAGGGCGACCGTAGAGTAAAGTCCAAAGCCCGCGGCGATGCCTAGAGGATATTGTCTCCAGCGGAAACCGAAAAGCGCGATGAATCCCACCAATCCAACGAAGACGAGAATCTGCACGAAGCGTACCGCAATTTCACCAACTACAACGCAGGCGAGCAGGCCTTGGACCCGGGGAGGGGCTAGTTGTGCTCGCCACAAGCTCAGGCCTACGCCAGTGGCAACCAAGGCGGGAAAAATCAAATGCGTCCACCAAATGTCGGCAAGCCCGCGCAGGACCTTGCGCAGTATTTCGTACATCGCCAGCGCTCCGAGAATCGCATAGCCTGCGTCAGTGAGCCAGTAGATGAAATAGTAAGGGTGGGGATGGTTGTGTGCTGCGAACCGCGCCACATCCGCGGATATGCCAAAGGTTACATAGCTGAAGAACCACGGCCACGCCCTATGGGCGCTGCTCCGCAGCATTAGGCCAAGCAGCACAGCGAGAAGCCCTGTCGGAATCAACCACAGGAGCGAGCTCATAAATAGCCGGGAGCAGCTTACCTCATCTGCCCCCGGTTTTACAGCGTAATTCCATTACGGCTTGCTCTGCCCCACGGGTGAGTTGCTCGACGACGTGGGTGGGGCGGCGCCGCCTCCGCCCTCAGCGAAGACTACCGATGCGAACGACAAGAGCAACAACGCGACTGCGAACGCGCGTTTCATTTGGTTTTCCTCAAGTGTGATTTGGGGCTAAGTTCCCAGCGGACAGTTTAGCCCTTAGCGTAGGCAGAACGTCAGTGAGTTGGTGGATGCGCCCGGATGGTTGCCGTTGCGCAGGTAAGGTTTGCGGCTCGGGAACAAATCCTTCGCAAGTCGCGCTCAGCCGTGCCGTAAGTCAGGCAGGGTCAATACGGCTTCTAGTTGAGTTGGAGCAACTTCCGCCAGCGCCAAAGCGATGTCCCGATGCCAAATACCCGCCTGCGCTTTTTACTTAGCTCCTCCAGATCTTGGCGCAATTGATCGGAGGTAACTGCCGCCTGTTTAATTGGGGAAGGCTCGTGCTCTTGGGGCACGCTGAAGGTGCAAATCCAGATCAATACAGCCAAAGAATATGCCACGAGCGAAATCGCTCCCCACGAAAAAGTGTACTTTCTTCCGATATCTGAAAGCTTGATCGTGATCAGCAGGGCAACTGCGGAGTAGAGTCCATACCCGGCGGAGATGCCTAGAACATGCAGGCTCCAGCGAAAGCTAGAGAGCCAGAAAACCCCTGCTAGGCCAATAAATAGGAGCACCTGCGAGAACCGCACGGCAATTTCGCCCACGACAACATAGTAAAGGAGACCGCTAACCTGCGGCGGGGTATAGCGGATATGGGCCATGCTCAGGCCTACGCCCGCGGCAACCACGGCGGGAAAAATCAAGTGCGTCCACCAGGAGCTTGCCATCCCGCGCAGCACCTTGCGCAGTATTTCGTACATCGCCAAAGTTCCAAGTAGCGCATAGCCCGCGTCGGTGAGCCACCAGGTGAAGTAGAAGGGGCGGGGGTAGCTGTGAGTTACAATCCGCGCCAAGTCAGCGGACACGCCATAGGCCACGTAGGCAAAGAACCATGGCCAAGTCCTATACGCGCGATTTCGGAGCATCAAGCAGAGCAACACAGGTAGAAGACCCAGCGTGATGCGCGGCAGCACTTGGAACATATAATCGTGAGCAGCTTACCTCATCCGCCTCCGGTTTTGCAGTGTAATTCTGTTGCGGCCCGCCTTGTCCCACAGGTGAGTTGCTCGACAACGTGAACGGCGCCCTAGCACAGCAAGTCCGAAATTAAAACTGGAGCCTTCCACGCAATCACTCCCATGCGGAAAAGATAATGGCGTGTGATCTCTACGCACGGCCGTGAATACGGGGCATCGGAGGAAAAGGCCGATGAGATCATGCTTTCGATCTCCGCAGGAAGATAAGCTCGCCGCACTGACGTTAATCCGTCTAGCCACGCGACCCGGCTGCGCATGAGGGGAAATCCGGCAAAGGCCAAAGCCAGATGCAAAGGATGCCGCACAAGGTCGTTGATCAGCAGCGCCCGCCGGCTTACCCGCAGGCCCTCGCGCACGAACTGTGCCAGTTGCTCGGGGCTCAGATGATGCGCAAAAAGGCAGCAACTTACCAGATCAAACGATCCATCGCCAAAGGGAAGAGCAAATGCGTCAGCCACTACTGAGCGACTCCGACCGATGAGATGTGTATCGCGAGAATTTCCAGTTGGAAGATGAGACTGCGCCCGATCCAACAGAGTCGTTTCTAACGCGATGCCACGGCGCGCCAGTTTCTGCCGGACCATCTCCGGCACTTCGCCCGACCCTGCGGCTACTTCCAGCAGTGAGAGGCGATTCAATCCATTCGCCTGGGCGACACGCTCCACCATCATCTGCGTGGTTGCGACTCCGCCAAACCAGCGGTTCACGCGACCAATGTCGCGCATGGAAATCTCTACGTCGGCGGGAGAGCAAGCGTCGGAATCGAGAATCTCAGGCGCGTCGGTTCGCTGCATAGGAAGCTGGTCTTCGCGAAATTTTCGGGTAGGCGAAAGCGCTGAAAAGAGCGCGGCTTCAAACCTCGGCCAGCTCTTCTTCCAGCAATTGCTTGTTATACAGGTCGCTGTAGTAGCCGTTCAAGGCGAGCAGTTCGTCGTGGGTGCCGAGTTCCACGATGCGTCCTTCATGCAGCACGGCAATGCGGTCGGCATTGCGTACCGTGGAAACGCGGTGAGAAATGAAGATGGTCGTGCGGCCCTGCATCACTTCGCGCAGGTGATTCAGGATTTTGTCTTCGGTATGGGTGTCGACGCTGGAGAGCGCGTCGTCGAGAATGAGAATACGCGGGTTGCGAATGAGCGCGCGAGCGAGCGCTGTGCGCTGCTTCTGTCCTCCCGATAACGTGATCCCGCGCTCGCCCACCATCGTCTGATACTGTTCGGGAAAGCCTTCGATATCACGGGCAATGTTGGCGGCGTCGGCTGCGTTGTGAATTTCCTGATCGGTAGCCGACGACACGCCCAGCGCGATGTTTTCCCGGATGCGCTCGCTGAACAAAAATGTTTCCTGAGGGACGAACCCGATACTCTCGCGCAGCGATGCCAGAGAAAACTCGCGTATCGGCCGGCCATCCAGCAATACCATCCCCGGCGCTGCGTCGTAGATGCGAGGAATCAAATCGACCAGCGTGGTTTTTCCCGATCCAGTTGGACCCACAATCGCCATACTGCTGCCCGCCGGAATTCGCAGATTCAAGTCGCGCAGGACCGGCTTGCCCTCGTATTCAAAATTCAGTCCGCGGAATTCGATTTCCCCTTCCACATAAAGATCGCGAGCCTCAGGCCCGTCGCTGATCTTGGGCTGCTCCTGCATGATTTCATTTAAGCGGCCCACCGACGCCGTGCCACGCTGAAAGATGCTAATCACCCAGCCCAGCGCGATGATAGGAAAGGTGAGTTGCATCATGTAGATGTTGAATGCCGTGAACGCGCCGATCTGCATATGGCCGGCCAAGACTTCCCGTCCGCCGATCCACAGCACCAGCACCATGGCTAGGCCGAGCATTAGTTCCAGTGTCGGCCATAACATGCCCATGAGGCGTACCAGCTTGAGGCTCCGAGCGATATATTCCTGATTGGCAGTTTCGAACGAAGCGATCTCGGCCTCTTCCTGCACGTAGGCGCGAACCACACGGGCTCCGGAAAAATTCTCCTGTGCGCGCGCGGAAATGTCGGAGAACATCGCCTGGATTCGCTCGAAACGCTCATGAATACGCCGTCCGAAGTATTGAATGACCACGCTAACAACCGGAAGCGGTAGAAACGCGTAGAACGTCAGCTTGGGACTGTTGCGCATCATGAACCAAAGCGCCGCGGCGGTGAAAACCACGGTGTTCGCCGAATACATGATGGCTGGCCCCATCAGCATGCGGACCGCATTCAAGTCGTTGGTGACTCTTGCCATGATGTCGCCGGTGCGCATGCGCTGATAATAGGAATAGGAAAGCGATTCCAGGTGAGCGAAGAGATCATTGCGCAGGTCGAACTCAATATCGCGGGATACGCCGATCACGATCCAGCGCGTGAGGAAAAGAAAAATGCCACGTACCACCGCCAGCGCCAGCACTTGTAACGCGAAGATGAAGAGCTTGTGACGGTTGACCCCGCCTTCAAGGCTTTGAGCGGCATTGCCAATGACCTTGGGCAACCCGGCCCATGCTCCGTTGCTCAATACCACGCATACGGCGCCTGCTACAAAACTCCAGCGATAGCGCTTGAGGTAGGGCAGGAGCGGACGCATACTCTGGGGAATCATGCAGATTGTGTAGATGAAATTCTAGCAGGCAGGGTTCAAGTCTTGGCAGGGAACCATCAGGATCTGACGCGGGCGATCAATCCTTCCGAATCAATCCTTCCGAATCAGTCCAGGCAGCGTTCGTTCGTGCCTTCTTGTGATTGCGTAGCTGCGACGATATCGTGCCCGAAAGCAACTACGCCGAGCGCCGTGAGAATCGTTCCCCAGACGGCAAAGAACAACCATCCGAGGTCGAAGACGAACATCTGAGCAGAATCCATGGCGTCGCTCCTGGGGGTGGGGATGCGCCGACGGCGTCGCGCGGGGCCGAGCTAAACTCAACCCCGCGCTTTGAATTTACTGTTCGTTGCTCTGTGTTTCGCTTGCCGGAGTGCTTTGCATGTGCTGTTGCATGCGTGCGGCGCGCTTCGCTTCGAACGCTTGCATCTTGGCTCGCTGATCGGGAGTAAGCAATTGATAGAGTTCGCTGTGAATTCGACTCTGCTCGACTTTCAATTGCACCAGCGTCTGCGATTGCTGCGTGACTAGAGCCTGCACTTTTGCTTCGTCGTAGGTGCCTTCTTCATATTGCTTGAGCTGCAGATCTAACTGGTGCTCCTGCTGCATCAGGGGATGCATGGTGGCATGCTCTTTCTGCATGACGGCTTTCATCTGAGCGCGTTGAGCGTCAGTGAGATCCAGGTACTTACCGAAGAAGCCCATCATGTGGCCTTCTGGTCCGAAGCCGTGCTTGTGCGTGGGCGGCGCCGGAGGCGCATCGGCGGTTTGCGCATTTGCGATCGCGCTGCCCAGCATCACAGCCAACGCAGCGACTAAAAAGCGAAGACGGATCGATTTCATAAAGGTGACTCCTAGTGGCCCGCTCCTAACTGGGAACCGGCATTTTGCGTACACTTATAGGAACACGAGTTGCGAGAACAAGGTAGTAAAGAGTCGGTCAATCCGCGTAAAGTTTTGTCAAAGTGGAAAACTCCATATGTCGATTTCGAGTTAACTCATTCGTGAGCGGTTAGTTTGACAATTCTTTACCCTTAGCGGCTGCCGCGTGGTGCAAAATGAAAAGCACGAAGATGGAGCGAATTTTAGTCATCGACGACGATACTGAACTCTGCACTCTGGTCGGCGAATACCTACAGGCCGAGGGGTTTGTGGTCGAGTGCGCGCACGATGGCGAGAGCGGACTGCAGCGCGCCAACGGCGGTGGTTATCTCCTGGCCGTGCTCGACGTAATGTTGCCCGGGATTAACGGTTTCGAGGTGCTGCGCCGGATTCGG
>Ga0307476_10000295_pt1 | contig 43431 bp, 42 predicted proteins | sample atmos_gasesECM2C_2_FD_203314 | JGI IMG/M metagenome (GOLD analysis project Ga0307476, IMG submission 203314) | Hardwood forest soil microbial communities from Morgan-Monroe State Forest, Indiana, United States - atmos_gasesECM2C_05 | ecosystem: Environmental > Terrestrial > Soil > Temperate... | reverse complement strand
TGACATTGTAGATCATCAGCGGCTTATAGACGTTCATTTCCAGATAGCCGCCGGCGCCCCCGAAGCCGACAGCGACGTCGTTGCCCATGACCTGGACGGCGATCATAGTCAGCGCTTCGCATTGGGTCGGATTGACCTTGCCGGGCATGATGGACGAGCCCGGCTCGTTCTCAGGGATCAGCAGCTCGGCAAATCCGGCGCGCGGGCCGCACGACATCAGCCGGATGTCGTTGGCGATCTTGTACAGCGAGACGGCAAGCGTGCGTAGCGTGCCGGACAGCTGCACCAGCGCGTCATGGGCGCCCTGCACGGTGAATTTGTTCGGCGCGCTGACGAACGGCAGGCCGGTCAGCTTGGCGATCTCCGCGGCGGCGGCTTCGGCAAAGCCCGGCGCGGCGTTGATCCCGGTGCCGACGGCGGTACCGCCGAGCGCGAGGCGATAGAGGCCGATCAAGGCGCCTTCGATGCGTTCGAGATCGTCGGCGAGCATGCCCGCATAACCCGACCATTCCTGGCCAAGCGTAAGCGGCGTCGCGTCCTGCATATGGGTGCGGCCGATCTTGATGATGTCGTTCCAGGCGGCGGCTTTGGCGGCAATCGCCTCCTGCAGCGCCTTGACGGCCGGCATCAGGCGCTGCTTCACCGCGACGGCGGCGGCGATATACATCGCCGAGGGAAAGGTGTCGTTGGAGGATTGCGACATGTTGACGTGATCGTTGGGATGAACCGGCGTCTTGCTGCCGAGCGGCGTGCCGGCAAGCTCGCAGCAGCGATTGGAGATCACCTCGTTCACGTTCATGTTGAATTGCGTGCCGCTGCCGGTTGACCAGACATGCAACGGAAACATATCGTGATAACGGCCCGCCAAAATCTCGTCGCAGGCCTGTACGATCAAGGCGTGGACATTGGCGGGAAGACGCTTGCCGGAATAATTGGCATCGGCTGCCGCTTTTTTTAAAATGGCATAGGCGGTGATCATGTCGCGCGGCGTCAAATCCTGGCCGATGCTGAAATGCTCGAGCGCGCGCTGGGTTTGCGCGCCCCAAAGCTTGTCGGCGGGGACACGGACCTCGCCGAGGGCGTCGGTTTCTATACGGAAATCGGTCATCTTCAGCTCCTCAATGGCGGCGGCGCGCATCGGCGGATCATGTGCGGACATGGCAACAGGGCGGCGAAATGTCCAGTTCGCTTCTGGAATTTGGGACGCAGGCAGGTTCGCGATAGACTGCGTTGTCAATCCTGGCGGTCTCGGTCGGACCTAATCCTTTCTGTGCAAAATCTTCATATAATTCAGTGGTTTAATCCGAAGCCGAATGACGGTGAGCGTGATGCGCGGCCGTTCCGATCGATGATGTCATGAGGGAAACGGTCGCCGAAATTCTCGACGCCTATCGCCGCGGCGTGCTCAGGCCCGAGGATGTGGTCGCGCGCAGCTTTGCGCGCATCCGCCGCCACGACGATCCCGCGATCTTCATCGCACTGCGCGAAGAAGCCGACGTCGTCGCCGAGGCAAAAGCGCTGACGCGCGACGGCGACATGTCGCTGCCGCTTTACGGCATCCCGGTCGCGGTGAAGGACAATATCGACGTCAAGGGTTTGCCGACCACGGCGGCGTGCCCGGCATTCGGCTATCGGCCGGGCAAGGACGCCACGTCGGTTGCAAAACTTCGCCAGGCCGGCGCGCTCATTCTCGGCAAGACCAATCTCGATCAGTTCGCCACCGGCCTCGTCGGCGTGCGCACGCCTTACGGCATCGCCCGCAACCTGTTCGATGACAAGCTCATCCCTGGCGGTTCGAGCACCGGCTCGGCACTTGCGGTCGGCGCCGGTTTTGCGCCGCTCGCGCTCGGCACCGATACCGCCGGATCGGGCCGGGTGCCGGCGGCGTTCAGCAACATCGTCGGGCTGAAGCCGAGCCGCGGCATGGTGTCATGCGCCGGCGTCGTTCCGGCCTGCCGCACGCTCGACTGCGTCTCGGTCCTCGCGCTCACCGTCGACGATGCCATTGCGATGCTGAACGTGATCGCGGGTCCGGACGCCGCCGATCCCTATGCGCATCCGCGGCCGGTCGGTACGGTCGGTCCGCTGCCCAACGGCGTGAAGCTCGGCGTGCCGCTGCGGGGCCAGCGCCTGTTCTTCGGCGACACCATGTCGGCTGGGGCTTACGACGAGGCGCTGGCGCGGCTGACGAGCCTCGGCGCAAAAATCATCGAGATCGACATCGAGCCGTTCTATGAGGCGGCGCGGCTGCTCTACGACGGGCCGTGGGTGGCCGAGCGCTATCTTGTCGCTAAAGCGTTGATCGCGTCGTCACCGCAATCGCTGCATCCAGTGACGCGTCAGATCATCCTTGCCGGCGCGCATCGCAGCGCGGCCGACACCTTCACGGCCTTCTACCAGCTCGAAGAGCTTCGCCGCACGGCCGAGCGCACCTTCCAAACGGTCGAAGCCCTGGTGATGCCGACGACGCCGACCATCTACACAGTCGAGCAGGTGCTCGCTGATCCGATCCAGCTCAACAGCCGGCTCGGCACTTATACCAACTTCGTCAACCTGCTTGATCTGTGCGGGCTTGCGGTGCCGTCGTCGATGCGGGCCGACGGCGCGCCATTCGGGATTACGCTGTTGGCGCCGGCCGGCGCCGACGCTGCGCTAGCGGCGATAGGGCGCCAATATCACGCCGCGGCGAACTTGCCGCTCGGCGCGCTGCCGCGAGGCAAATAATCATTTCGGTTCGTCGATGACGCTGACATGGGCGGCCACTACGCGCCAGCCTTCGGGGAAGCGCACCCAGGTCTGCATCTGGCGGCCGAGCTTTCCGGGCATGCTCGGGCGATGATAGAGCGTCGACGCGACGGCGTGATCGCGGCCGTAGGTGGTGATGACGGTCTTCGACAGCGTGCGCGCAAGGCCTGCCGGCGAGCGCGCCGCGCGGAATGCCGCGATCTCGGCGTAACCATAAAGATTCTCGCCGCCGCCGTAGCGGATGGTGCGCGGGTCTTTGCGGAATATCGCATCCAAGGTGGCGACGTCGTTCGATACCAGGGCCTTTTCGTAACGCGCGAATTCGGCCGTGACTTCGGCGACGACCTCCGGCAGGTCGATCTCCATGAAACTCTCCTTGAGGGTTTGCCTTAGAGCGCCGGGCGCGGCGCCGCGACGACGCCTTGCGCTTCGAGCGCGTAAGCGACGCGCAACGCCACGTCCTCGCGCCACGGTGCCGCGATGATCTGCACCGCGATCGGCAACGGCGCAAGCGGTACCGGCACGGCTACGACCGGCAGGCCGATGAAGGAGATCGGCTGGGTGTAGAGGCCGAGATTGGCCCGTACCGGCAATTCGACCTCGTCGAGCTTGAATGTTTGCTGCCCAATCAGCGGCGCCGTGCATGGCGTCGCCGGCGCCAGGATGGCATCGACGTCGGCGAACAGCTTTAGGACCTCTTCGCGATACCAGCGGCGAAATTTCTGCGCTTTCATCACCAGCGAAGCCGGCGTCATGGCGCCTGCGATCAGCCGGTCGCGCACCGCTGGATCGTAGTCGCGCGCGCGAGCGCGCAGGCGATCGAGATGCAAGCTAGCGCCCTCGCTTGCGGTGATGATGAAAGCCGCAGAGCGGGCGTGTTCGGCTTGCGGGATTTCGATATCGTGGTTGGCGCCGAGCGCGGCAGCGACGCAATCGACCGCCGCGACAGCCTCGGCGGTCTTGCCCTTGAAGTAGCCGCCGGCGACCGCGATGCGCAGGCCGTCGGCGCCTCTGTCCAGGAGCGGCATGACCGGTTCCGCCGCGCGATCGGCACAGGCGGGGTCGTCGGCGTCGAAACCCTGCATGGCGTCGTAGGCCAGGGCGAGATCGCGCGTCGTGCGCGCAAAAGGCCCCAAATGATCGAGGCTCGCTACGAATGGAAATGTCCGCGCGCGAGTGAGGCGCCCGTAGGTTGGCTTGAGCCCGAAGACTCCGCACAGCGATGCCGGCACCCGGATGGAGCCGTTGGTGTCGGAGCCGAGCGCCAGCGGCACGAGGCCGCCGCCGACGGCGGCGCCGGCGCCGCCGGAGGAGCCGCCGGTCATGCGATTGAGATCGTGCGGATTGCGCGAAGGCCCGTCGTGGATGTTTTCGCCGGTGAAGTCGTAGGCGTATTCGCCCATGTTGAGCGCGCCGACCAGGATGGCGCCAGCCGTCTCAAGGCGCTCGGTCAGCGCTGCATCGCGCGGGGCCGGCGGTAGATCGCGGTTGATCTTCGAGCCGGCGAGCGTCGGCAGGCCGGCAAGGTCGAACAGGTTCTTGACCGCGAACGGCACGCCGGCCAGCGCAGGAAGCCGTTCGCGCTTTGCCTGTGCCGCATCGAGCGCCTTAGCGCAGGCAAGCGCGCGGCGCTCGGTGACGGCAGTGAAGGAATTGAGCAGCGGATCGCGCTCGCGGATGCGCGCCAGTGTAGCCTCGACGATATGTGTCGCGCCGACACGGCCGGCGGTGACGGCAGCAGCGATAGAAGCCGCCGAGTCCCAGGCAAAATCGCCGGCCGCGGTCTCAAGCATGGAAGACCGGTGCGGGCTCGGCATCGTCCGGCAGCGCAAATTCATCGACCAGCGCCGCATGGCGCAGGATCAAACGCAGATTGAACGCGATGCTGGCGTGCCAGGCCGGATCGAGCGTCAGGCCCAGCGCCTGCGCGCTTGCTGCGACGAATGCGCCGGTGGAATTCTCAGGCCGCCTCTTGGCGGTCGCGCGAGCGGGACGAGAGCGCCTGGCGAGCGCGGGTTTCGCCTTGCGTCCGGCTTTGCGTTTCATACCTTCGGCACCAGCAAAAACTCTTCGGCGAAATGGCACGCGACCTGCCGGGGGCCGAAGCGACGCAGTTTTGGCATCGTGGTCTTGCACATAGCGGCGCTCAGCGGGCAACGGCCATAGAAGCGGCAAACATTCGGGTCGGGGTCGATCGGGCTGCGCGGCTCGCCGCTAAGCCGCAAGCGCCCGGCGCCATTGTCATGCAAACGCGGCACGGCGGCAACCAGCGCCTGGGTGTAGGGGTGCAGCGGATGTTCGAAGACTTCGGCGGCGGGACCGGACTCGACGATCTTGCCAAGATACATCACCAGCACCCGGTCGCACAACAGCCGCACCACGGAAAGATCGTGCGACACGAACAGATAGCTCATGCCGAACTCCTTCTTGAGCCGCTGCAAGAGCTGCAGGATGACCACCTGGACGGAGACGTCGAGCGCCGCGGTCGGCTCGTCGAGCACTAGAAGCTCGGGCTCGACCGCGATGGCGCGGGCGATGCCGACACGGGCACGCTGGCCGCCGGACAGCTGGTGCGGGTAGCGCGACAGAAACGGCAGCGGCAACCCGCATTGCGAAGCCACCGTCTCGACGCGCTCGGTCAGCGCCTTGCCGCGCATCTTGCGCAGGCGGCGCAACGGATCGGCGATGGCGTCGAAGGCGGTGAAGCGCGGATTGACGCTTTCGCCGGCATCCTGGAACACCATTTGAATGCGGGCGCGATCGCGGTCGCGGGCGAAGACGCGTGACGGCTTTATCGACAATTCGCGGGTGCCGAGCTTGATGCTGCCGTCGCTGACGTCGACCAGGCGCGTCAGCGCGCGCACCAAGGTCGACTTGCCGCAGCCGGACTCGCCGACAAGGCCGACCGTTTCGCCCTTGTTGATAGTGAAGCTGACATCATCGACGGCGTAGACCTTCGGCAACTTCTCCGGCCCGCCGGAGAAGCGCCGCTTGAACCGCGCCACCGGTCCTGGCCCGCCGCCGACCGGAAACAATTTCGATACGTCGGCAACGTCAAGCAGGATGCTCATGCTGCGCTCTCGGTTGGCGCGTTCGCGATGCGCTCGGGCATTGGATTCCAGCAAGCGACCATATGGCCGGAAGCCGAGGTCGAACGCGGCAACGGCTGAGCGCAGGCATCGATCTTGCGCGGGCAGCGTTCGGAATAGCGGCACGGCGGCAGGTCGGTGCGGCGCAGATCGGGCAGCGAGCCTGGAATGGAGGCAAGCTCATCGAGGTTTTGCGCCGAATCCGGCGTTGCCGCGATCAGTTCCGCCGTATAGGGATGCCGCGGGTGCGTAAACAGGTCTTCGGTCGGCGCGTTCTCGACCACGTGGCCGGCATGCATGACGACGATGCGGGCGGAGCGCTGGCCGGCCAACGCCAGATCGTGGGTGATGAAGATCGTCGCCATGCCCATTTCGTTGGCCAGATCGTTGACCAGATCCATGATCACCGCTTGGGTGGTCACGTCGAGGCCAGTCGTCGGCTCATCGGCGATGAGGAGCGATGGCTTTGCGGCCAGCGCGATCGCGATCATGACGCGCTGGCACATGCCCCCCGACATTTCGAACGGATAGGCCTTGGCGCGGCGCGCCGGATCGGTGATGCCGACGGCGCGCAGCATGTCGATGGCCTGGGCCGGCGCGTCGCGTCGCGGCACATTGCCGTGGCGGATCAGCACGTCGGCGATCTGGCGGCCCACGGTGCGGATCGGGTTGAGCGCCGTGCGCGGGTTCTGAAAGATCATCGCGATCTCGCGGCCGCGCACGTCGGCAAGCTGGCTGGGCTTGGCCGCAAGCAGATCGAGCCCGCCGAGCATGGCGCGGCCGGCGGTCACCTTGCCGGCGGGATCGAGAATGCCCATCACCGCATAGGCGGTGACCGATTTGCCCGATCCGGACTCGCCGACCAACGCGATGGTCTCGCCCTTGTCGACGGCAAAGCTTACATTATCGAGCGCGCGCACGATGCCGGAACGCGTGCGGAATTCGATGCTGAGCCCTTCGACGCTCAACGCTGGCGCGGCCGTCGTCATGTCCGCCTCACGTCCTTCTCCTGGGATCGACCATGTCGCGCAAGCCGTCGCCGAGCAGGTTGAAGCAGAACACCGCGACCATCAGCGCCAAGCCTGGAAAAAACGCATTCCACCATTCCCCCGACACCATGAAGGCCGCGCCCTCGGCCACCATGATGCCCCATTCCGGCGTTGGCGGCCGCACGCCGAGCCCGATGAATGACAGGCCGGCGGCGTTGAGGATCGCGTAACCCATGGTCAGCGACATCTGCACGACCAGGATCGGGAAAACGTTGGGCAGGATCTGGAAGGCGAGGATACGCCAGTCGGAATTGCCGGAAAGCCGCGCGGCCTCGACGAAGCCGGCCTCGCGCCGCACGTTGGCCTCGGCGCGGGCGATGCGCGCATAAAGCGGAAAATTGACGATCGCGGTGGCGAGCACGATGTTCTGCACCGTGTTGCCGAGCGCGGCGACGATGCCCATGGCGAGCACGAAGAGCGGGAACGCCATGATGGTATCGGCGATGCGACCGACGATGCGATCGGTCCATCCGCCGAAGAAACCGGCGGCGACACCGGCGAGACCGCCCATCAGGAATACCAGCGCGACGGAAGCGACCGCGATGAAGAAGTCGAGGCGCGTCGCGACGATGACGCGGCTGAACACGTCGCGGCCGAGCTGGTCGGTGCCGAACCAGTGATGGGCATTCGGCGGCTTGAGCGCCTGGGCGGTGTCGCTCGACAGCGGATTGTACGGCACGATGTTCGGCCCAAGGATCGCAGCGAGCACGATCAGCACGAACAGCGCGAAGGCAAAACCGGTGACCGGATTCTCAGCGATCACGTAACGCGCGTGGCGGAACAGTGCGGTCAAGGCGGTGTCGCGCCGAGGCGCTGCTGCGATGTCGGTCATGCTTCGAGCCTTACGCGCGGGTCGATCAGGCCGTAGAGCACGTCGATCATCAGGTTGAGCGCGACATACATCACCGCCATGGTCAGCACGAAACCCTGCACCGGCGCGAAGTCGGAAGCGAGCAGGGCCTCGACGGCGTAGGAGCCGATGCCCGGCCAAGCGAACACTTTCTCGACCAAAACGTTGGCGCCGAGCAGGAACGAGAACACCATGCCGAGCGTGGTGATGACCGGCAGCATGGCGTTGCGGAACGCGTAAGTGACGATCACGGTGAACGGCGACAGGCCGCTGGCGCGTGCCGTGCGCACGAAATCCGACGACAGCACCGCGAGCATCGAGGCCCGCGTCATGCGCGCGATCGGCGCCAGCGAGAAAATGCCGAGCGTCAGCGCCGGCAAGATGAGCTGCTTCAGGCTCGCCATGAAGACTTCGGGCTGGCGCGCGATCAGGCTGTCGATCAGATAAAAGCCAGTGATTTGTGGCGGCGGATCGAAGAACACATCGAGCCGACCGAGCGGCGCCGGCGCCCAGCCGAGCAGATAGTAGAAGACATAGACCAGGATCAGGCCGGTGAAGAACACCGGCAGCGACACGCCGAGTGTCGCGATGACGCGGCAAGCGTGATCGATCAGCGAATTCGGCCGCGTCGCTGCAAGAATTCCGAGCGGCACCGCGATGACGATGGAGACGAAGAGACCGAGCAAGGTCAGTTCAGCCGAGGCCGGCAGCCGTGTGCGCAATTCGGTCAGAACCGGCTGCCCCGTGGTCAGCGAGTTACCGAGATTACCGTGGCCGAGGTCGAGGACGTAAAGGCCGAATTGCTCGATCAGCGGCTTGTCGAGGCCGAGCTTGACCCGGACTTCTTGGATGGCCTGCGGCGTTGCCGCGGGGCCGGCGAAATAGGCTGCCGGGTCGCCCGGTAGCGCGCGGGTGAGCAGGAACGTCACGATCACGACGCCGATCAGGCTCGGGATCGCCATCGCCGCGCGCTTGAGGATCATCGTCAGCATGGCTGCACCACAAGACGCGGCGTCACCGCGCTCACCCCTTCGCGAACGCGCGGTAGTCGAGCCGGCGGTGGAACCAGTATTCGTAGCCGGAGATGTTCTTCTGCATCGCCACGTTGACGTAGGGCTGATACAGCGGAATCCGCGGCATGTCGGTGTAGGCGAGATCGACAAAACCTTTCACGCCCTTGTCGTAAGTTTCCTTGTCGCCGGTTGCCGCCGCGGCGCGCGCGCCGTCGATGAACGCATCCATCGCCGGCGATTGATAGTCCATGGTGTTGAAGATCGATTTGCCCGAGTGGTAGCACCAGTAGAAAAAGTACTCGGGATAATCGAGCCAGCCCGAGAACACGTTTTCGAACAGCGGCATGGTCTTTTTGGTGAGCTCGGTGCGCCAGTTCGCGCCCGGCACCTTGTTGATCGTGGTGGTGACGCCGATCTGGGCCAGGCTTTCCTGCACCAGGACGGCGATCGGCTCGTTGACCCCGGCAAAGCCGAGGTCGAACGAGATCGGCACGTTGATGTTGCTGACGCCGGCCTCGGCGAGAAGCTTCTTCGCCTTGTCGAGGTCGGTGTTGAACTTGTGCGGCTGCGGCCAGGCGACCTCGGTCGGGGCGTCGGCCGGCGCACCGAACATCGGCTTGGCAAGCCCGTACAGCACGGCATCCATGATCTTTTGATACGGTATGGCGTAGGCGATGGCGTGCCGCACTTTCACGTCGTTGAACGGCGGATTCTGCACGTTCATGCCGATATACTGGATGCCGTTCGAATACGGCGTCGACACGATTGAGAGCTTGCCGTCGGCTTTCAGCTCGGCGAAATCCTTGTTCGGCAAATCGTAGGATACGTCGGCGTCGCCGCGTTCGAGCAAGGCGCGCCGGTTGCCGGCATCGGGCACCATGCGCCAGACGATGCGCCTGACCTTCGGCAACGGGCCGCCTTTCCAGTTCTCGTTGCGCTCGAGCACGACCTGGGAGCCGGCGGTCCAGTTGGTGACCCTATAGGCGCCGCTGCCGACGGTATTGAGCTTGGTATATTCGAGGCCCCATTGGTCCTGCTCGGTGGCCTTCGATTTCACCAATTCGGAATTGAGTACGCAGGGCACGATGACGGCGAGATCGGGAACGGTCAGCCGATCCTTCTTCATGAAATCGACGCGGAAAGTGTGGTCGTCGACGGCGACGAATTGCTCGGGCTTGGTCAGCGAGCCGGCGCTCATCTGGAAGGTCGGAAAGCCGCCGACGGTGACGGCGCGGTCGAACGACCATTTGACGTCCTTGGCGGTAACCGGCGTGCCGTCCTGGAAGGCCGCGTCCTTGCGCAGCTTGAAGGTGACCGACATGTCTCCGATCGCCATGTCTTCGGCGAGCTCGGGCTTGAATTTGTATTTGTCGTAATAGGGCGTGCCGTTCGGCAACGTCTTCATCTCATGGCTGATCAGCCGGTCGTAACAATTCCACGACACTTCGTAGCCGGGCACGTTGGTGCCGACGCCGTGGATGTCGAGATTGTTCGGCCCGCTTTCGGAAACGATGAGCAGTGTCTCCTGGCGCGATTGTGCCTTGGCGGCCGACCACACCGCCGGCGCGGAAGCCGAAAAGGCGCTGGCGGCGGTGAGCGCGGTCATCGATTTGAGGAATTCGCGGCGCTTCATGAAGCTCTCCCAAGGCTGTGCTGCCGTTGGTTCCGCAAGCCGCGTGCCATCCACCGCCGCGCCGTTGCCGCAGGCTTAAGCCGTTGAATCCGGTGCACTTGTCCAAGCTTGTTGCGGGCTACCGACCGCCCCATGAGCGTCCTGGGCAGATGTTGCACAGTTATTAGGCAGTTGGAGTGGCTCTACCGCCGCGCTACCGGCCCAACTTTCGGTGCCCCTGGCCTCGCAGATTTTCGCTCATTGCGAGGCAGGAGTGCTGGGCATGTCACGCGTGAATTTCGACGCAGAACCGACGCCGCTGTCCGTCGAACTCGCGTGGGCGGCGCTGGGCGTTTCGTCGATGCCGCGGCCTTCTCGCTTGCCGGTGCGGCGCTGACGGCGAAGCGGCGGGCATTGCGGTGACGCCGACGGTCGCGGTCGCTTTTGGCATCGTTGCGGTATTCCCATATGCACCGAACTGCTATCCGGCGCTGACCGGCTCCGGTGAAGTCCATGGCGGCAACGCCCGCGGGGCGAGCGGAATCGCGCCGTGCAGGCGGCGCCATTTGCGCCGCCCGTTTTGCATTGCGGCAAAGCCAGGTTTTGTCCGGTAAGACCTGACACAGGAGACGCTAAAAGCTTCATTTTACAGTAAATTACTGGCCGGTCTCCTAATCAACCTTAGGTAACCATGCGCGTAAACAACTTGGCGCTATCCACCGCGGCATCCAGAGTGTCTGGTATGCCCTTGTTTGGCCATGTATAAGACGGTCAAGTGACAACAATCTAGGATTGGATCGAATCGATGAAGAGCAGAGGCCCGCAAAGTTTGGACAAGGTCGTTGGACGCAATATACGCGTGCACCGGCTGGCCAAGGGCATGTCACAAACGGACTTGGCAAACGAGCTCGGAATTACGTTTCAGCAAATACAAAAATACGAGAAAGGCACCAACCGCGTCGGCAGTGGCCGTCTTTTTGAAATCAGCGTGATCCTCGGCGTTTCGGTCCTCACGCTGTTTGAAGGGGGCAAAGCGACGCTGGCAAAGGGCGACGACTCGTCGCCGTTCAATCTGCTTGCCGATCCGCTGTCGCTGCGCCTGGTTCAGGCCTTCTCAGAGATTTCGGAACGGCGCACGCGACACTCGCTGGTCGATCTGGTCGAATCGATGAAGTCGCGAAAAAATTGATTCGCGGCGTCGGCGAGGCGCCGACGCGCGCCCCGTATTCAATGCGATGTTGTCGATTGCAGCGGCTGGACAGGTATGTCCAGGCTGGTCTCCTCCGTAATCGTCGCGATCGTCATTTGCAGCAAATGCGAACCCGCCTCGCTGAGCGCGCGGACATCCTCCAGCGCATATGACAGGTACGCCACCACCAGCTCGCGCTGGCGCGGGCTTAGGGTTTTGCTTTCTTTTTCGCCGTGCAACATCCTGATACTCCCACGTGTACAGTGTCCCCAAGATCAGGCCATAGCAGCCCAGCGAACTACCTCTTCGCCGGCTAACGAAGCGCTTTCACTCTCACTCCCGTGTCGATTGCTCAGCGTCCCGATCCTCTTGCAGATGATCCAGCTCAGCAGCCTTCTGCATCAATTCGACGCCGATTGCTTCGAGCTCGTGCGCGGTCGGCAAGTGCGGGCAGTCACGCGCGAGCCGCGTGCATCGTTCCGCCTGCTCGCGCAGGTAAGGTGCATCGACCCAGATCCAGGCATAAGGTTCAGCGGAACTCGGTATCATCGGCTCGCTCGCCGCCATTTCAGCTTTGAGTGCCGCAAGTCTTGGTTTGGGTCCAACAAGTCTTGCGGTTGGCGAGTCGCCCAACTCGAATTTGGAATAGTTTGCCTGTTTTTCGGACAGATAGTTCCCTCGGCTCAGAGTATTCCATGCCACGTGCCCGCCTCTCCGGCAGGTTTATCACGAGCGCGGCGGCATCTGAATCGTACAAAGGTCCCGGCGCTGGCGGTCGGCAAGTACTAAAGTACCGGCTTGGACGGCGCCGCAATCCGTCCGGTCATTCGGAGACCGGCTCCAGGCGCGCGGCGTGCGCTGCTTGCTTGCGTACCGCGACCGCATATTGCCCGTGTTTGCGCTCCGGCGTGGTGTTGGGCACGACCACGGTGCGATGAAACGCCTGCCAGTTCTCAGGCGAAAGCTCGTCCAACCCCTTCACCGTGAAATTCTGCAGGAATTTGTCGGCATAAAACTCCTTGCGGACCGGCTGGACCTGCAGGAAGGGCACGTCGGCTCGGAACTCGATGGGAACGTCGGTCTTGAGCAGGCGGACGTTGTCGAACAGCGGGCCGAACCAGGTGTCGGATTCGATGATGCCTTCCAGCATCTGGTAGGACGGGCTGCGCGAAAGGTTCGCCACCCCGCGAACCAGCAGGCTCCAGCCCGGCGCGGTCTTGGCGACACAGCCGGTCCAGATCTGCAGCTGTCCCGGCTGGATCGACGGCGACAGGAACGGCGGCGAGAAGCCGCGCACGTCGGCCGGCGCAGACCGATCGAAATGCTCGCGGAACCCCGGATATTGCACCGCATCTCGCGTCAGCGGCAGCCATTCGTCGACGCCCGGATAGGTCCACAGCATGTCGTGGCCGTCCCAGACCACTTTGAAGTTCATCGGCAAAAACACGTACCAGCCGAACGCCGAGGCGCTGGTGATCGCCTCGCAGTAGCGCAAAGCCCGCGCCGGAATGACGCCGCCGACCGACTTGTCGGCCCGCCGCGGCGGCATGCCGTCGGGAACCAGTTGGAAGAACTGGGCGAGTGGGGTGTCGGGTGGGGCAGGAGTGTGCATAAGGTCAAACTCCTCCGATGGGGGTTCCTTCGGACGATGCGGCTTCGGTGCGACTCAACTTGTCCGCGGGAGTGCCTGGCATCCCCGCGGACAAACAACATTCGAAACGTCAGCCGACCGAAGGCGGGTCGCGTCCCATGTCGAGAATCCGTTACTTTTTCGGGCCGAAAACAGGGGCGTCGTCTCCGAGATGCACTTTGCCCTGGTTCACGGTCGCGGCGTCACGGACCACTTTGTCACCGGCGCGAATGGTGGGAGCAAACACCGGGGCGTCGTCTCCGAGATGCACTTTGCCCTGGTTCGCGGTCGCGGCGTCACGGACCACCTTGTCACCGGTGCGAATGGCGGGAGCGAACACCGGGGCGTCGTCTCCGAGATGCACTTTGCCCTGGTTCGCGGTTGCGACGTCAGGGATCGCCTTGTCGCCCACTTTAAAAAACTTAGTCATGGATGTCTCCGTTGCTATCGGTTGCCATCAGTCGCTTGTTGACTGTGTTTCCAGCCTAAAAGGCGTTGAGCGGCTCGCAACGAAACAGAAGCTTTATCCACTGCGCTGAAGTCTCAGGACCTCTCTGCCTGGTCGCCGGACGAAGGTATGTGCCGCCGGTGACTTCCGAGCGCTTTATTTTCAACGCGAAGTAGAACATTGATTGTGAAACGTTGCCGGACCACCACATGAAAACGCCTCGCGCCAGCAAGCTTGTTGTCGTGATCGAAGATGATCCTCTTGTCCTTGAGGCAACCGATAGTCTGTTGCGTTCGTGGGGTTGCCGGGTGGTCGCTGCGGAATCCTACGGTGAAGCAATGCGGAAGCTTTCCGAGATCGGCCAGCGGCCCGATTTGATCGTTTGTGACTATCGCCTTCCGCAAGGTCCGACGGGTGTAGATGCGATCGAAATGTTGCGCGATGCGTTTGAGATTCCCGCGCTTCTAATCAGCGGTGATGCGACCTCTCCGCAGCGTGACAACGGTGTCGGCGGTTACCGCCTCTTGCATAAGCCAGTAAACCCCGAGACCTTCCGTGCTGTGTTGGTCGACGCGTCAGTGCTCCAATCCCGCGATTGATTGAGTCTGCCGATGGACGAAAAAGGTAAGGCTGCGAGGCCGTTGGAATACGGCTTACTCGCACTGCTTGGGGTTCTTTTGGGAATACCTTATGCGCTTACGAAAATCTCGCAGACAACAATCCCCCCGCTGACAGGGGTCGCGACGCGCCTGTTGATCGCCGCAATTGTGCTTTGGATATTTGTCTTTACGTCAAGGGCTAAGCTATCGGCGCTTAAGGATTGCATTCCGCGTCTATTTGTACAGGGCGGCATCTCGTGCGCCATTCCGTACGCGCTCATAGCGTACGGCCAAACGTCGGTGAACAGCGCTCTCGCGGCCATACTGAACTCAACGACGCCACTGTTCGTATGCCTCATAAGCCTCCTCTGGACTCAGCGCGAACCGCTTAAACTTGGGCGGATGGTCGGTGTATCGGCTGGTTTGGCTGGGGTCGTTATAATCGCAGGAGCGAATTCACTGGCTGGACTTGGAAAAGACGTGCTCGGTCAAGCGGCAATTATTTTGGCGACTATGTCATCTGCCGTTGCTGCAATTCAGGGGCGTCGTTTCAACGACGTGCCGCCAGAACTCGCCGCAGCGGGGACTCTTACATGTGGGGCGCTGGTTCTTGTGCCACTTTGTTTTCTTGTCGAGGCACCGCTGCACTTTACGCCTTCGGCAGGCTCCATTGGTGCGCTGCTTGTCAACGCTATAATCGCGACCGCGCTTAGATCCGTTATCTATTTCCGCTTGCTCCGGACGATCGGAAGCATAGGGACCACAAGTGTCAGCTATCTCAAGCCGGCCATAGCAGTGCTCATCGGCTGCATGTTAATGGGCGAGACGCTAACATTGACGGCGATGATAGGTTTGCTTGCCATCCTATTCGGTGTTGCTGTAATCAATCAGTGGGAACTTTGGGTCCCCTCATGGTTCGTGTCTAGATTTTCGACACGTGCCACCGCAGTAAACTGAGAGGCCTTCCGGCACTTTAGTAGTTCTGTTTGGCGAGCACGCATTGATAGCGTACCTGGACTCGATTGGATTTCGCAGAGTCGTTCACAAGCAGTAAATGTACTTGAGTTGGTACTTCATTCTATTACCGCGTCTGCACCCGCAAGAAGAATTCGTGGCACAACGAGCCCAAGAGTGTGGGCTGCTTTCTGGTTGATTACGAGCTCGAATTTCTTCGGCGCCTGCACTGGCAACTCTCCCGGCTTCGCTCCGCGGAGTATACGGTCGACATAGTCGGGGGCCCGTCTGAACAAATCCAAGACATCAACTCCGTAGGATAGTAAGCCTCCTTCATCTACAAAATAGCGGTACGGATAGATGGTTGGAATTCGTAAGCGTGCAGTTTGTGCGACAATCAATTTGCGATTAAGCGATGTAAAATTGTCAGGCATGACAATGAGCGCGCTACCTGGAACGGCTCCGAAGTCGGTCAATGCCGTTTCTATCTCGGCGGTGCTGTGAACCTCGGTCGCAATCGGAGCGACATGAAATTGCTTCGCTGACTCCACGAAAGGAGGAAAATAGTATTTGCCGGAGTTAGTGGCAGATTCTGGATTATACATGATCGCCACACGCACCAGATTAGGTACTAGGAGTCTGAGGATGGATAGATATTTGCCGGTGATCGTTGCCTGGAGATTGGTGAAACCAGTGACGTTCCCACCTGGGCGCGCTAAGCTTGTCACAAAGCCACTACCAATGGGATCAGATACAACGACGAATACGATTGGAATAGTCACTGTAGCCTGCAGAAGCGCTGCAACAACGGGCGTGCTGTGGCCAATGATGACGTCCGGATGAAGCCCAGCTAGTTCCTTCGCGAAAGTATGTATGAGATCCTCGTTCCCGGCTGCGAATCGATATTCCATCCGAACGTTTTGACCGACGATCCATCCCTTTTTGGCAAGGCCCTGCTCGATAACCTTAGCGCGGCTTTGAGTTTCCTCATCGTTCGCTAGTCCCATAAGCACGCCGATAGTCCGCAAGCGCGTTGCGGGCTGCGCATTTATCGGTATTGAGCGCGCCGCCAGCGCGGCAGTTAGAAAGATTAGGAATGCGCGTCGCTCAAAATTCATCGCCCCGACCATAAATAATAAATAAATGTCTCGAAAGCGGTAGCCCCTATGGTATTTTTTTGAAGGGTGGGTACCCAGCGGCAGACACAATTACACTTACCACGGCAACGACAAAGCAGCATTCTGTCGCATTTTTAAGCCGCTTTTGTGCTCCTTCCGCCGCAGCAACGGACTGATATGATGTCGGGCGGTATGAATCGTCCAAATTGGGCGCTGGCGCCTCGCCGCACGCAAAGATTGAAATGAGAAAATCTTCGCCAGTTGGAGGAGCGAGAATGCCGCCCCCGGCGCGTGGCGGCCTATTTCGAAAATATGTCGTGATGTTTATGGCCATCGTAATTTTGGCTTTGGCGATCAATGGAGTGTCCGATATCTGGTTCTCCTACCATGAACAGCAGAATCTCCTATTTCGCATTCAACGTGAACAGGCAAAGTCTGCAGCGGATAAGATCGAGCAATTCCTCAATGAGATCACGGCGGGACTGGCATGGGAAACCCAAATTTCGTTGAACGACAGTACATTAGATGAATGGCAGTTTGATGCGGTGCGGCTGCTGCGCCAAGTGCCAGCACTGACTGAAATCGTACAGCTGGATGCGACGGGAAGCGAGCAGTTCCGTATGTCTAGAGAAGCGCCGGATGTCATTGCGAGCCACGCTGATCATTCGCGAGAGGCCGCATTCATTCAAGCCATGGCCGACAAAGTCTATTATGGGCCAGTCTATTTCATCGATGAATCGCAACCGTATATGACGATAGCCATGGCGGGCGTTCGACCGGAATACGGCGTTATCGTCGGGCAAGTGAATCTCACGTTCATTTGGGATGTTATTTCGCAAATTCAGGTCGGCAAGCGCGGCCGGGCGTATGTTGTTGACCAAGCAGCGCGTCTTATCGCGCATCCTGATATCAGCCAGGTGCTGCGGAAGACCGACATGTCCGGCCTCGTGCAGCTACAGGCGGCACGCTTAGCAAAATCGAACGGCTTGCCGGATCAGCCCCTGCAGGGGGTTGACATTGAGAGGCGGCGCGTCTTGAGCGCCTATGCCGAGGTGACGCCGCCTGGATGGCTTGTCTTCGCCGAGTTGCCCATCGATGAGGCCTATGCCCCGCTATACGATTCCGCCGTGCGTTCCGGCATCGTTATCCTGGTGGCTCTAGTGCTCGCCATTTTCGCCGGACTGTTGCTCGCCCGCCGCATGGTCGTTCCGATTCGCGCTCTGCGCGACGGTGCCGTGCGCATTGGTAGCGGCGATCTCGGGCAGCGTATTTCGATCAATACCGGCGACGAGCTTGAGGCGCTCGGTGATCAGTTCAACGCCATGGCCGCCCGGCTGCAGGAATCCTACGCCGGTTTGGAAGGCAAGGTCGAAGAACGCACCCGCCAACTCGAAGCCGCCAATCAAGCCAAGTCGCGCTTTATCGCTGCGGCCAGCCATGATTTGCGTCAGCCGCTCCATGCCTTGGGCCTCTTCGTTGCGCAGCTGCACGGCAGATTGCGCGCCGCCGAGCGCAGCCAGCTCATAGGCCGCATCGAGGACGCACTTTCCGCCATGAACGAGCTGTTCAGCGCGCTACTCGACATCTCCAAGCTCGATGCCGGCGCGACCACCGTCAACATTACGGTTTTCCCGGTCGCGCAGCTGTTGGCTCACGCCGAGACCACCTTTGCCGGTGCGGCGCGGGAGAAAAAGCTCTCGTTCCGTGCGTTGCCGAGCGACGCCTGGGTGCGGAGCGACTTCATCTTGTTGCAGCAGATCGTTTTCAACCTTGTTCAGAATGCGCTGCGCTATACGCGCAGCGGCGGGGTGCTGGTCGGCTGCCGCAAACGCGGCGATCAGCTGCGCATCGAGGTGTGGGATTCCGGCATCGGCATCGCCGCCGATCAGCACGACAAAATATTCGGCGAGTTCTACCGGCTGGGCGAACCGGATCGGGACCGGCGCGCTGGTCTCGGTCTGGGGCTTGCTATCGTCGATCGTCTTTGCCGTCTTCTCGATCACCCGATTGAGGTCAAGTCGACCGTGGGCAAGGGCTCCGTCTTTGCCGTCACTGTCACGCTCGCGCCGGCCAACAAGCGCGCCATCGAGGCGTCCATTGTCCCGCGCAGCCAGCCGAGCCTCCCGCACGACAAGCTCGTCCTGGTGATCGACGACGATCCGCTGGTGCTCGAAGGCATGAGCGGGATTTTCCGCAAGTGGGGTTGCCGCGTCATCACCGCGGAGAGCGACAGCAAAGCGCTCAAGGCGGCGACCGAGCGGGGCGATCCGCCGGACCTCATCATCTCGGATTATCACTTGGCCAATGGCCGAACCGGCATTGCGACCATCGAATGGCTGCGCGGCGAATTGTCGGCGCAAATTCCCGCCTTTCTCATCAGCGGCGATACCGATCCGGCAGCGCTGCATGAAGCAAAGGTCAAAGGTTTTCACCTGCTGCACAAGCCGGTCGACCCGATGGCGCTGCGCGCCATGTTCAATCAGGCGGTCAAGCCGGTGCCACGCGCGGTCGTGCGCAAGCTGCCCGACGCGGAAGAGACCAGACCGGACGCAACCTCGCCTTGAACAAGGCCGTCACGCCTTGGGCGTCAGCTTCCAGCCCAGCTCGGTAACGGCGATCACGGCTTCGGTGCGGTTGGACACTTTCAGTGCCCGCAAGATCGCGGTGACGTGATTTTTGACCGTCGGCTCGGCGAGATTGAGCGTCCGGCAAATGACCTTGTTGCTGTTGCCTTGCATCATCAGCGCGAGAACATCCCGCTGTCGTTCCGACAGTCCGAGATCCGAGAGCGAGACGATCGCGCGGTTTTCACTCGCGCGGTTTTCAAACTGCTGGCCCAGCGCGGCCTCGGCAAATCCCTCCGGCGCCAGAATCTCCGGAGGAATGTAGACGCTCCCGGCGAAAACCAGCTGCAGCGCGCTCAGCATGACTTCGCGCCGCGCCGATTTCGGAATGAAGCCGGCGGCGCCGAGATCGAGCACCTTCTGGACATTGGCGCGATCCTGCAGCGCCGACAACACCACGACCGAGATGGCCGGATAGCGCTCGCGCAATTCGGCAAGCACCGAAAGACCATCGCGGCCCGGCAAAGTCAGGTCGAGCAATATCAGGTTGATATCCGGGTTGCCGGCGATGATGTCAAAAGCCTGCTGGCTGTCGGATGCCTCCAGCACCGTGACGCCGCGCTGAAGCTTCTTCAGCACGCCCTGCAACGCATCACGAATCAAGGCGTGATCGTCGACGATCAGAATCTTCATCCCCAACAGCCCCGATATAGCCGGCGCAAATGCTATTCGACGCAGGCCCAAGTGCCGCGTCTGCAGCTCCGCGTCGCGGCCGGCGGCCCTCAGTACCGCCCGGCAAGAGATTAATCCCCGACCCAACCTACAAGACAAGGATTATGGTCGGCAAATCCGGGGTTGAAATGGGTCACTTCGGGCACCCGCCACCGATTTTATGTCCTCGGCTGCGGCACGATAAACGGCCGCATCCGGCGAAAAAAGCCGCCGTTCTCAAACAAAATCAAGCCGCGGAGGGGAATGCAAGACGCCCCGGACCGAGGTTCCGGCGACGACTGCCGGTCAAGCCGCGGTCGGGCGGCGACTATTTGTCCTGGCTCTGCTTGTCCTGGCTCTGCGCCAGGTAGCTGACGAGGTCGACGATGGAGCGGCGGAGCTTTGCCGAGCGGATTTTTACGAAGCCGGCGACCAGGATCAGCCCGTCGGGCGTCGCCAGGAATTCCGAGACATGGGCGAGCGATGGCGCGTCGGCGGCATCTGCTTTCGCGCCCGGGACATTGGGCGCACCTTCGAAGAAGAACTCGACGGGCACGCGAAGAATGTGGGCGATCTGCTGCAACCGACTGGCGCCGACCCGATTGACGCCCTTCTCGTATTTCTGGATCTGCTGGAAGGTAAGGTCGAGGCCGTCGGCCAAGGCGGTCTGCGACATGGCGAGCATCAGGCGGCGCATCCGTATGCGCGTGCCGACATGCTTGTCGGTCGGGTTGGGAGTTTTGGTCGCCATCATTCGGCAATTCCACTTGCAGGAGCGTTGTGCATTTTAACGGGTCACAAATCACCGCAGTGCCGGGTGTCGCCGGCGCGCACCACAGCTTGCTGTCGGTGAAGGGTTGTCCCTCGAAGTCTGAGATTTTGCCGTCGCGCGCGGCTTATGCAATGCTGTTGGAGCATATCCACAGGACCTGCATTAGAAGGTGCGCAATCGGCGGCTGAAATTTGAGATTTTAACACGCGCTCATATATGCTGGAATGACTTTCGTGGGCGTTTGCGACCCAGCACAAGCAACACAAAGGTCTGAACAGATTCGATCAGAATTCACATTACTTCCTTGCCGCAAACCGATCTCTTGATCAAGCACATGCCCAGCCATCCGCTGCGGCGCTGAGCCTCCGCAGACCTGCACATCATTGTTCGCTATAACTTGACGCGGGTTATTATGCGTCAAATGTTCGTCGCATATGGAGGAGTTATGAAACTTGGCATCGTCGGCCTCGGCCGCATGGGTGCGGCAATATCCCGCCGTTTGCGCCAGCAGGGATTTGACGTGACGGGCTGGGACCAGAGCGCCAAGGCGAATGAGGCGCTGGCTGCGGATGGGCTGCGTATCGCCGCCGATGCCCGCGGCGTCGCCGCAGTCGCCGAGATCGTCATTTCCAGCATCACCGAAGACCATGGCGTGCGCAAGATTTTCACCGGCCCCGCAGGTTTTCTCGAAGGCGACGTCAAGGGCAAGCTCTTCATCGAGATGAGCACGCTGCAACCGATGACCGCCCGCGAGCTGGCGCCACTCGTCGAAGCGCGCGGCGCGCGGCTGATCGAGGCGCCGGTGCTCGGCACCATTCCGCAGGTGCAGGCGGGCACGCTGTTCGCCATGGCCGGCGGCAGCCTTCAGGATATCGAGCGGGCCAAGCCGGTGCTGGGAAAGCTGACCCGGCGCATCGTCCACATGGGCCCAAACGGCAGCGGCTACGCCATGAAGCTTGCCGCCAATCTCGGGCTGGGCGCCTATATCCAGGCGGTGGCGGAATCGCTCGCGCTCGGCCTGCAGCAAGGTCTTGCCCTCGATCTCATGGTCGACGTGCTGCAGGAGAGTGCCACGGCATGTGGCTGGCTCAAGAGCAAGGCCGAGGTGCTCAAGGGTAACAAGGGCGACATGACCCTCGACATTCGTACGTTGCGCAAAGACATCATGTCGGCGGTGGCGACCGGCGCGCTCACCGGCGTGCCGATGCCGCTGGCGGCCGGCACGCTGGCGTCGCTGTCGGCGGCGGTCGACGGCGATTACGGCAGTGGCGATCTTGCGGAATTGCCAAAATTCTTTCGCGACGCCATGCTGCAAAAATTCGATCGCTAGGCCGAAGGGAGGACTTCGTGCATCTTACGTTGAAAGAATTCGCCGTATGGTGTTTTGGCACGCTAGGTGCCTTGCTCGCGTCGCAAGCTACGCTCGCCGATCCATTGCCGCCCGGCGCGCAGGCTCAAAACGTCAAGCAGATTGGCTTTTCGGCGCTCGGCGGGCGCTACGGCGGCTTCAAGATTGCCATCAAGCACACCGCAGACGACAAGTGGTATCTCTACACGGGCCATTCCTTCAATCAGGGTTGGAGCATCGTCGACGTCACCGACCCGACCGATCCGCGCTATGTGAAATTCATTCCGTTCGAAACCGACGACAAGAGCATCATCACCTCGCAAGTGACTTTGCACGACAATCTGCTGATCACGTCGTTGAACAGTTTTCGGCCGCAAAAGAACCCGCTGCCGGCAATTCTGTTGTGGGACATTTCCGATCCGGAAAATCCCAAGCAAGTCGGCTCGTGGATGGGCGGCGTCACCGGCGCCCATCGCAATTCTTACCCGGGCGGGAAATACGCCTATCTCTCCACCAGCTATCCGGGTTTTAAGGCCCACATCCTGGTGATCCTCGACGTCAGCGATCCGGCCCATCCGAAGGAGGTCGGCAAATGGTGGCAGCCCGGTCAGAAGGACGGCGAGCCGCCGTCGCCTTATCCGCAAGGCTTTCACGGCCCGGTCAATGTCAGCCCCGACGGCAAGATGGCGTCGCTCGGCTATACGCCCGACGTGGTCAATCTCGACCTGTCCGATCCGGCGAACCCGAAGCTCATCGGCAAGCTGCATATCACCGAGCCGTTCGCCAGCGTCGGCACCCAGTCGGTGCATACCGTGCTGCCGCTGTGGGATCGCAACCTGCTCTATGTCAGCTCCGAAGCGCAGAAGGAAAAATGCCAGGATAACGGCTTGAATTTCGCCGGCATGATCGACAATGCTGATCCGGCGCATCCGCGTTTGATTTCTGTCTTTCCGACGCCGGTGCCGCCGGCCGACGCGCCGTACAAGGATTTCTGTGACAAGGGCGGCCGCTTTGGCCCGCACAATACCAGCCAGGAAATCCACAATCCGGCGATCGAGCAGCCGGGCAAGCTCATCGACGTCGCCTGGTTCAATGCCGGGCTGCGCATCTTCGACATCAGCGACCCGCGCTTGCCGAAGGAAGTCGGCTATTTCATGCCGCCGGAGCGGCCCAACATGCCGGCGCAATCCGGCGCGCACGCGTCGGAAATCAACTGGAGCGAAGAGCTCGCCGTTGACGCCCGCGGCAACATTTTCATGAACGACGACAAATGGGGGCTGTTCGTGCTGCGCTACACCGGCGAGGTACCGAAGTAGCCCGCCCGATCGTCACTCCGCCGCTTGCGCCATCAGGTGCTGACGGAATTTCGGCATCACCTCTTGCGCGAGAAGGCGCATCGAGTCGCGCTCCCACGCGCGGTTGGGGCCGCTCCAGTCCAAGCCGGTCATCAGCAAGGTGCCGAACGGGCCGACCATGTCGCGGAAGGCGACGAGCTTGTCGAGGAACGTCTTGGCCGAGCCGTGGATCATGCAGCCTTCGGTGATGGCTTCGACAGTGGCCTCGTCGTCCGACATGTTCGGGTCCGGTTTTAGCACCGATAAGATGCCGACCCGCGACAGCACTTCACGCATGTAAGTGTAGAAATAGCGGCTGGAGCCGTGCTCGCTGTGGATGCGGTCGCGGGCCTCGGCGTCGCTCGGCGCCACCATGATGCTGCGAGCCACGCGCCAATTCTCGCCCCTTGGCGCTACGCCCATTTCCAGACATGCCGTCGAATAGGTCTGCCAATGGGACGCGATCGCGCTCGACGGCACGTTGTTGCCGGAGATGATGCCCCAACCTTGACGCGCGGCGATGCGCGCGGTCGGCGAATCGCGGCTCGATAACGAGGTCGAAATCGGCGGGCCGGGCTTCTGGTACGGTTTCGGCATATAGCCGATGCCGAGTTTTGGGATGATCGCCTCTTTGAGGCTAACGCTGCGGAATTCGCCCGGAAAATCGTAAGGCGGATCCTGCGCCCAAATCTGCTGAATCATCTTGATGGATTCGACGAATTTGCGCGTGCGCACGCCGCGGTCGGCATTGCCGAACAGCTCGAAGTCGGACAATAGCCCGCCCGGCCCGACGCCGAGCATGAAGCGGCCGCGGGTCATGTGATCGAATTGCGCGACTTCGGCCGCGACCTTCACCGGATCGTGGTTCGGCAAACAAATCACTGCGGTGCCGAAGCTCAGGTTCTTGGTGCGCGGCGCCAGTGCCGCCATGAACATCAGCGGCGAGGGGATTGGCTCGGTGGTCGCCGAGAAATGCTCGCCGACCCATAATTCGTCGAAGCCGAGCTCATCGGCGTAGAGCGATTTTTCCTCGTCCTCGGCGAGCGTGTCGGTGAACGAGCGCGTCGGCGGGTGCACCGGCATCATGAATATCCCAAGACGCATCGCGTTTACCTTTTGGTTTGCAGCCGCCGTGGCCGACACGATAACGCCGCCGTATCCGGGCGCAAGGCTTGATCCGCGCCGATTGCCGGCGCACTATTTTTGCCAACAGGAGGAAATGCCATGAGCGTCGCCGAGCTGCGTCCGGCCGCCGCGCCGGGTGCCATTCCGACCGCCGAGGAACTGGTGGCGCGGGCGCGCGCTATGGTGCCGAAACTACGCGAGCGCGCGGTACGGGCCGAGCACGACCGCAACATCCCGCAGGAGTCGGTGGACGAATTCATCGCTGCCGGCCTCATCCACACCCTGCAACCAAAGCGCTGGGGCGGCTACGAGCACGACCACGAAGTGGCGTTCGACATCGCCGTCGAGCTCGGCAAATCGACCTGCGGCTCGTCGGCCTGGTGCCTGAATTATCTCGCCGACCACGCCTGCATCCTGGCGCTTTTTCCGGAGGAGGCGCAGCACGACGTCTGGAGCCGCAACAAGGCCGCCTGCATCGCCACCTCGGCGGCGCCGACCGGGAAGGTCGTACCGGCTTCCGGCGGCTACCGCCTCGACGGCCGCTGGTCATGGTGCTCAGGCTTGCGGCACTCGCAGTGGATCATGATCGGCGGGCTGGTGCAGCGCGAGGGCGAAGACCATCCCGACATGCGGCTTTATCTGGTGCCGGTGTCGGACCTAAGGCAAGACGACACTTGGTACTGCGCTGGACTGCGGGCAAGCGGCTCGAACACCTCAGTGCTCGACAACGTCTTCGTCCCTGAGCACCGCAGCGTGTCGTTCTCGACCTTGCGCGACGCCTGTTCGCCCGGTTCGAAGGTCAATACCAATCCGATTTTCAACACGCCATTTATTGCGGTGCACAGCTACGCGCTGCTCGCCCCGGTGCTCGGCCTCGCCCGCGGCGGCTATGCCGACTTCGTGCAATGGACGCGCAAGCGCTACCTGACCTATACCCAAATCAATATCGCCCAGCATGTGCCGGTGCAGATGCGTATCGCAGAGATTGCCGCCGAGATCGACGCGGCAGAGCTGCTGGCGCGGCGCGCGTTCAAGCTGGCGCGACAGGATTATTCCGGTATGTCGCTGGAGACGCGCACGTTATTGCGCCGCGACTTCACTTTCGCCGTGCGCAAGCTGCGCGAGGCCTTGGATGATCTGGTCAAGATCTCCGGCTCGAGCGGCTTGATGGACGACAATTCCATCCAGCGCTGCTGGCGCGACGCGCACGCCATCTCGTCGCACGTGGTGATGAATTGGGACGTACCGGCGGAGAATTTCGGGCGGATGGAATTCGGCCTCGGCCTCAATCCGGCCTATCCGATGTTTTGACCGTCAATTCCACGTCCAGACGCCGTAGGCGTGGCCATTCTGCATCTGCGGCGCCACATAGGTCGGCTTGCGGTTGCCGATGGCGCCGAGCATGGCGATCCAGTTCAACAGCTCGCCGCCGACATTGCCGGCCTTGAGCATGCGATGCTGCGTCGACTCGGCGATCAATTGATCGATCTTCTGGTCATCAAGAAGTTTTATCACGCGCGCCGCCCAATCCGGGTCCGGCACGCCGTCGGCGCGGCTCGCCGCCATACGTGGCCCGCCGACTTCGAGCGAAAAGCTGCCGCTGCCCATGACGACGACGCGTAGCGGCTCAGGCCACGCTTCGATGGCGCGCGCCACTGCCTGGCCGAGCGCATAACAGCGCTCAGCCTTCGGCAACGGCGGCACGTGGCCACTGATGAAGAACGGGACGACCGGGATTTTCATGTCCGGCGTCAGAAAATGCAACGGCACGATGACCGAATGATCGACAGAAAAATGCTGCGTCATGGCGACGTCGTAGCCGGCAGTGACGGCGGCGGCGCGGATATGGGCGGCCAGCGCCGGCAACGACGGCACGACGTAATTCGGCACGTCGCGCGGCTCGTCGTTCGGAGCTCTGAAACTCTTGTCGATGCCGATGGCGAAGATCGGCAGCGCATCGAGAAAGAAGGTGTTGAGGTGATCGGTATCGAACATCACGATCAAATCGGGCCGCATCGCGGCGAGCTGTTCCTTTTGCGCGCCGAACAGCTTGGCGATCTCACAGTCGGGGCCGTCGCGCTTGACGAAATGCGGGAAGATCGGGGTGTGCGGCACGCCGAAACCGGCGACGATCTTGGCCATAGGTTGCGCTCCTCTTGCTTGCTGCCGCCTCACGCCACCGGCTGGCCGATTTCGTCGACCTTCACCGCGCGCATGCGCTGGTTGTAGATCTCGGCGTTCAGCCCGCAGACCTCGAAGCGGGCCAGATAGTTCATCAGAAAGCCGTTGGCGCCCATGCGGTAGAGCTGACCGACGTCGCCGGCGAGCAGGCAGCGGCGCTCTTCGTCGCTGAGTTCGAGTGGCGCCAGCGCTGTGGCGGGATCGGCCTTCATGGCGGCGCGGAAGGCGTGGTCGCGCAAAACTTCGCGGCAGAGATAATTGACGGCGAAAATCGACATGATCGGCTCCGGCATTGAACGCAACATTTTGCACGATCGCGCGCCAATTGCCACAGCGCCTGTGCGTTCGTAAGCTTTCGCGAAACGCGCGGGAGGAACGGCAATGGAACGCCGCAGCACCAATCCGGTATTCAACGACCGGAAGCTCAAGCTCGGGACATTTGGCACCAACCTCGACCGCGGCTGCGCCATTTCAACGATCGACGGCGTACTCGAGATCAACTGGCCGAATACGCTGGAACTGGCGAAAATCTCCGAGGCCATGGAGTTCGAGGCGCTGGTGCCGATCGGGCGCTGGCACGGATTCGGCGGGGTCACAAATTTCAACGGCCCGGGCTTCGAGTGTTTCTCCTGGGCCTCGGCGATCGGCGCTTCGACCCATTATTCCGGCATCTTCGCCACGTCCCACGTGCCGACCATCCACCCGGTAATGGCGGCCAAGCAGGCTGCCACCATCGATCATGTCACCGGCGGCCGCTTCGCGCTCAATATCGTCACCGGCTGGAACCGGCCCGAGATCGAGATGTTCGGCTCGCCGCTGATGGAGCACAACGACCGCTACGACTGCGCCGCCGAATGGCTGCACATCTTAAAGGAGTTGTGGACGCGGGACGAGGCGTTTGACTTCGAGGGTCGCTTCTACACGATCAAGAAGGGTTATCTCGAGCCGAAGCCAGTTCAAAAGCCGTTTCCGCCGGTGATGAATGCCGGCGGCTCGGACAAGGGCCAGCATTTTGCCGCGAAATACTGCGACATGGTCTATGTGGTGTTCGGCTCGCACGATTTCGACGACTGCAAGGCCAAGGTCGATTCCTACCGTGAGCTCGCGCGCAAGGAATACGGCCGTGACATCCAGGTCTGGAGCTACGCCTATGTGGTGCAGGGCGAGACCGAAAAGGAAGCGAAGGACTATTTCGAGGACTATGTGAACGCCAAGGGCGATTGGGAGGCGGTTTCAAATCTGGTCGAAACCATGATCGCCAATGCCAAGACGCTGCCGCCGCCGGTGCTGGCCGAGATGAAGAAGCATTTCATTGCCGGCTGGGGTGGTTATCCGCTGATCGGCACGCCAGCGCAGATCGTCGACGGGCTCGTGCGCATGTCGAAAATGGGCCTCGACGGCACGCTGTTGAACTGGCCGCGTTATATCGAGGACCAGCGCTGGTTCAAGGACAAGGTTTATCCGCTGGTGCAGCAGGCGGGGTTGCGGTGACTGTCATCATCCGCGAAGGCGGATGATGCAGTAGTCACTGGCGCGGCGGTGTATCCATCCGCTCGACACAGACTACTGGATGCCCGCCTTCGCGGGCATGACAGGTCAAAAATACGGCCGGCTCGCATCGCGCCCCAGGCCGAGCTCCATGCGGCCGTAGTGCGAAAAATTCATCTCGGTGTTGACGGCAATGTGCATCGACATGAAGTGGATGTCCCGCCAGGCGCGTTGCAGGGGGTGCGAGGTATTGAAGCTCGCCGTGCCGCTCAAGGCGACCAGCGCGTCGATCACCGAAACCGTCAACTCGGACACCCTGGCGAAATCGCGCACCGAGCGGGCGAGATGGTGCGGCGAATAATCCTGCGGCGCGTCAGTCACACCAACGGCGCGCCGCAACAACAGATCGGCGGCATCGAGGTCGGCGGCGGCGCGCGCCATGCGCACCTGCACTGATGTCTTCTCGGCGACCGATGAGCCGTCCTGCGCCTGGCGCGTCTTGGTCCAGTCGCGAAAATGCTCGTAGGCGCCTTGCGCCGCACCGAGCATCGGCGTCGCGAACGAGATCGGCGCGTAATAGAAGAACGGCGTGTGGAAGATGACGTCCTTGTGCATGGCGCCGCCAGGAGTCTTGGCGTCGCGTAATTCCGTAAGCTTCAGCACCCGCGCGCTCGGCACGAAGGCGTTGTCGGTGACGATGGTCTTGCTGCCGGTGCCGCGCATGCCGGCGGTGAACCAGGTGTCGCGTATGGTGTAGTCGCCGGGCGCGACCAGGAAGAATTTCCACTCCGGCGTGCCGCCATCCTGCGCCATGCCGCCGAGCATGACCCAGGAGCAATGATCGACGCCGCTGGCGAACGGCGAGCCTTTGCCGGAGACCCGATAGCCGCCATCGACCGGCACGGCGACCGTCGCCGGCGCGAACGAGGCCGCGACCGGCACATCGAGGCCGTCAGCCCACAGCGTCTGCTGCGCGGCCTGCGGAAACTGCGCGATCAGATGATTGTGGTGGATGATTAGGCTCGCGCACCAGCCGTGCGATGCATCGGCCTTGCTGAGCTCACGTGTGACCTCGAACCAGGTGTCGAAGCCAAGCCCATAGCCGCCGACGCTCTTCGGCACCAGGATGCGGGCGAAGCCGGACTCGAGCATGTCCCTGACCGACTCTTCCGGAATTTGCCGCGCTTCTTCCGCCGCCGCAGCGCGCTCGGCAAAGCGCGGCGCCATGGCGCGGACGCGGTCCATGATCTGCTCTTTGGTCACGGTCTGGGTCGGGGAGGGCGGCATGCGCTGCTCCTATCGTTCGGATGTTTGCGGTCGCGTCGGCGGCGCCAGCACCAGACGCCGGCCGACCGGGAAAAGCTGCAGATCGTAGCGCTGTACCATCCAGCCCCAAATCCCCGACGGTGCTTTGAGCATCACCGCGATCGCGATCATGCCCATCAGGATCAGATAGTAGGTGCCGTAGTCGGCCAGCAATTCGCGCAAAGTAATGTAGACCAGCATGCCGATGAACGGCCCTTCGATCGTGCCGATGCCGCCGATGACAACCATGAAGATCACCACCACGGTCCAATCGTTGATGCTAAAACCCGCCTCCGGCGAGATGCGCAGCTTCTGCAGGAAGATCAAACCGCCGATCAGTCCGGTGCAGGCGGCGGTGGCGACATAGATGATGAATTTGGTGCGGAAGGTGTTGACGCCGAGGCTCGCCGACGCCGGCTCGGAATCGCGGATCGCAGTGAGCGCCAGGCCGTGGCGCGAGCGCAGCAAGAGATAGACGATGGCGCAGACCGCGACCGAGATTGCAAGCGACATCAGATAGAGGATGGCATCGCGGCTGCCGCGGTCGGGCGAAATCTGCCTTAAGATCGCCGGCGTCAGCGACAGGCCGGAGCCGGCGCCGAGCACCGCGATGAGGCTTGCCGAGAGCGCAAAGACTTCGGACATCACCCAGGTGCCGACGGCGAAATAGGCGCCGCGCAGACGGAACACCGCGAATGAGACGGGAATCGCGATCAGGCCGGCGAACGGCCCGGCAATCGCCAGCGCCAGATACACGTTCATGTTCTGCGCGCCGGTCAGATAGAACAGCGCATAGCCGCCGAGCCCGACATAGGCCTGCTGGCCGACCGAGACGAGGCCGGCATAGCCGGCGAGCAGATTCCACAACTGGGCGAGCGCGAGATAATAGGCCATCTCGGCGATGAGCCGCATCCAGCCGGCATCGCCCCACCACGGCAAGGCGACCAGCGCGAGGAGCGCCGGCGCCGCGGCCAAGGCGAAGGCGTGGCTGGCTCTCGTTGCCCGCTCGACGCGCTCTTCCATCACAAGTCCTTGGTGCGCGGGAACAGCCCACTCGGGCGGACGATCAGGATGACGAGAAAGGCAATATGGCCGGCGAGGATTTGCCAGGTCGGCGACAGCGCCGCGCCGACCGCCTGCGCGACGCCGAGCACCACGCCGCCGATCAGCGTGCCCCACATATTGCCCAGGCCGCCGATGATCACCGCCTCGAAGGCAAGAATGAGCCGGATCGGTCCCGCCGCAGGGTCGAAAATCGTCCGGATGGCGAACAGCACGCCGGCGATGGCGGTGAAGATCATCGCAATGCCGAGCGCCAGCGCGTAGAGCTTGCGGTTGTCGATGCCCATGAGCTCCGCGGTATCGGCATCGTCGGAGACGGCGCGGAAGGCGCGGCCGAGGCCGGTGCGGTAGAACAGAAGCTGGAGGCTGGCGATGGCGAAGACCGCCACGGCGAACACCACCAGCGGGTAGACGCCGATGGAGATGCCGCCGGGAATCCGCACGCTCGCGGTCTCGATGCCGCCTTCGTGCAGCCGTTGCGTATAGGCGCCAAAACCCTGCAATAGCCCATTCTGGATGATCACCGAAATGCCGAATGTGACGAGGAGGGGCGGCAGGAGGCCGCCGCCGAGCGTGTGGTTCAGCAGGCCCCGCTGGATCGCATAGCCGAGGACGAACATCACCGGCACGACGACGACGAGGCTCGAGATCGGATCGAGCCCGGTGCCCTGGGTGACCACCAGCGCCACATAGGCCGACAGCACGATGAAGTCGCCGTGGGCGATGTTGACGAGCCGCATGATGCCGAATGACATGGACAGTCCGATGGCGAAGAGGGCATAGATGCCGCCGAGCAGGCTGCCCTGGATGATGATGTTGAGCCATTCCATTGCGGCTGCCTTACAAACCGAAATAAGCCGCAGTGATCGCGGCGCGATCGAAATTCTTGGTCGGCGCGCTCAACGCCAGGCGCCCCTCCTGAAAGCAGTAGAAGCGCGCCGACGCGTCGAGCGCGCGATTGATGTCCTGCTCGACCAGCACGACGGTAGTGCCTTCGGCAGTGACGGCGCCGAGGCATTGATAGATGTCGCGGATGACGACTGGCGCCAGCCCCAACGACAGCTCGTCGCAAAGCAATAGCCGAGGATTGGCCATCAAGGCGCGGCCGATCGCAGCCATCTGCTGCTGCCCGCCCGACAAGGCCGGCGCCGGCAGGTGGCGCAATTCACCTAAGCGCGGGAACAATTCATAGACGCGCTTCAAATTCCACGGCCCTTTGCGCTCGCTATGACCGCCGATCAGGAGATTTTCTTCGACCGAAAGGCTCGGGAATAGCCGGCGGCCTTCCGGCACCATGGCGATGCCGAGCCGAACGACCTCGTGCGGCGTCTGGTGGCCGATCGGTTGGCCGTCGAACAGCACCATTGCGGGCGCGGTCGGCAGCGCGCCGGCAACCGCGCGCAAAAACGTGGTCTTGCCGGCGCCATTGGCGCCGATGATGGCGACGGTCTCGCCTTGCTGGACCGTGACATTGATATCGAACAGCGCCTGGAAGTCGCCATAGAACGCCGAGAGATTGTTGGTCTGGAGCAGGCTCATGACACCGGCATGCCCATATAGACCTCGCGCACGCGAGCATCGGTCATGACCTCGCGCGGATCGCCTTGCGCCAGGATCTGGCCGAAGTTCATGACGATCAAGCGGCTCGCCACAGAAACAAGCGCGTGGACGATGTGCTCGATCCAGACGATCGTGGTGCCATGGGCATGGATGGTCTTGATGGTCTTGACCAGTTCTCCGCACTCGAATTCGGTGAGGCCGCCGGCGATCTCGTCGAGCAGCAAGAGCTTGGGCTGGATCGCCAGCGCCCGCGCCAGTTCCAGCCTCTTGCGCTGCAGCAAGGTCAGTGTCCGCGCCGGCACATTGGCCTTGTCGTACAGTCCGGTCACCCGCAGCAGATCGCAACAGCGTGGATAGCTGTCGCGCTCGCTGGTACCGCCGCCATAGATGGCGCCGACCAAAAGGTTCTCGAACACGCTCATATTCGCGAACGGATGCGGGATTTGATAGGAGCGGCCGATGCCGAGCCGCGAGCGCGCATGCGGCGCCATCGCGGTCATGTCGGCGCCATCGAACAGCACGCGGCCTCTGCTCGGCGCCACGTCGCCGGTGATCAGATTGAACATGGTGGTCTTACCGGCGCCATTGGGGCCGATCACGGCCAGCGCCTCGCCGTCGGCGACGGTAAGACTCACCGCATCCACGGCTTTGAGCGCGCCGTAGGATTTCGACACCGCGTCAAGTTGCAGAAGCACCGTCATGAGGAGCTTTTATATAGACAGCCGCCGCGCGCGTCGCGCGGCGGCGGTACTTCATCGACCCCGAACGTCTCAGGAATATTGAATCGGGACGAACGGGCTGTCGAGCGGGACGTTCGGCGCGGTCTTGTTGAACACGACGTTCAGGTCGTACTTAAACTTGGTGCCCTTGACCCATTGCCCGCCGACCAGCGGCGTGATGCACACGTTCGGGACCGGATTGGTCGGCCCGCCTTTCCAGGTGATCGGGCCGACGATCGACTGGTAGTCGGTCGCCGCGATGGCGTCGCGGATGGCGCTGGCTTCGAGCTTGTTCGAGCGCTTGAGCGCATCGATCGCGACTTCGAGATTGGCGTGTTTGAAGCCGAGCGGCTGGGTCCATTGCTTGCCGCTCGCCTTCTCATAAGCATCGCAGTATTGCTGCGCCGTCTCGCCGGTGAGCCCCGACTTGAACGGGTGATGGTGCGACCACCACACCTCCGTCGACATGCCGGCGCCGCGATCGCCGAGCGCCTCGACGGCGGTGGGGAACAGCAGCGCCTTCGGCGGCGTGACGATCTTCGGCCGGTAGCCTTGCTGTGCGCATTGCGTCCAGAAGATTGCGAATTGCGGCGGATTGAAAATGCCGCAGGCGATATCGCAGTTCGCCTTCTTCAATTCGGCGATTTGCGAGGAGAAGTCGTCGGATAGCGGCGGGTAAAGGCCGAGATAGTGCACGTCGAAGCCGTGGCTCTTGATGGTAGCCGGTAGGCCGTGCACCGGGTCGCTCGCCGCCACGCCGTCGGGATCGTTGGTCAGCATCACCCCGACGGTCTTGTTGGTCGGCAAGGTCAGCCACATCTCGGCGAACATGTTGGCGACCATGTCGAAACCCCAGAAGAAGTGATAGGTCCAGTCGAATCCCTTCTTCGGATCGCCCTTGCGGCCGAAGAACCAGGCCTGCCATGGATCGTCCGAGGTGACGCAAGGCACGCCGGCAAGCTCGCACTGGTCGGCCACCGGATTGGTGGTATCGGAGGTCGACGAGGCGATCATGATGTCGACCTTGTCGTTATTGATAAGCTGCGCCGCCACTTCCGACGCGCGGTTCGCATTCGATTGGCTGTCGCGGTTGAGGATTTGCACCGGATGCTTGTCGCCGGCGACCATGATGCCGTCGCCCAAAGCTTTGCTTACGCCTTCGGCGACCCACTTCGACGGCTCGCCGAACGCTGCGATCGGTCCGGTCTCCGGCGTGATCATGCCGATTTTGATGGTCTTGGCCGCAGCTCGCGAGGATTGAAACACCCACGGCGAAGCGATGGCGCCAGCGCCGCCTACCGCGATCAGCTTGACCATCCTGCGGCGTTGCCGGTCGACTTTTCCGCCAAGTTTTGCCTGCGGTGCCCCCGCTGTTGACGTCATGGTCGCTTTCTCCCTTGTCGCTGCTTTCTGACGTGCCAGTCCGCTCCTGCGCGGATGGGACCGGCCCAACGCATCATTGCAGACAAAGCGCGGAGCGGAAACGGCCTTTTCGTCGCCGGTTCAGGCGGTCCGATCCTTGTAAGAGCCGCCTGCGATCCAGCTCTCGATCGTCGGACCGATGGCGGCGCCGGTGACGAGGCCGGTCTGCCAATCGTCGCCTATAGGCCGGACGATCAACATCCAGCCGTCGCCGAATGCGTCGCGGGTAAGAAGCTCCGGCTTGTCGACCAGATTTTCGTTGTGCGCCACCACGGCGCCGTCGAATCCGGCGCGCGCCGCGCCGATCCACTTGCCTCCTTCGACCATGGCGAACCAGCGGTTTTTCTCGAAGGTGTGGCCGAGCCGCTTCGGCGTGAAGACCAGGACTTCGCCCATCAGCGCCGCGGCCCAGCTGGTGAAGCCGGCGCGCAACGTGCCGTCGCCAAGGGGCGAATACCAAATCTGGTTCTCGATGTCGTAGAGAAGATGCTCGGGAAATTCGTGATCCTGGACTCTGGCCAAAGGAGCGCCTCTAAAAAGTCAGCACGCGGCAATCGTCGCCCATGACGTCCTGGATCATGGCGGCGGCGCCCATCACGCCGTTGCATTCCGGAATCAGATCGGCCTCGGTCTTGCCGAACATTTCGAGATTGGCCGGGCAGGCCCAGAATTTGGCGCCTTGGCCGTGGGCTTCCTTGATCCAATCGTAGACCGTCATCGGATCGCCTGGCTTGACGTTGATCGCCTCGGCGACGCCCTTGAGCATCAATTTGCCGGCGGTGGCGGTGCACAACACGTCGACTGGATGATCCATCGCCGCGGCGACAGCGGCGTAATAGAACGGCGCGCCGAGCTCTTCGGGATTGCGCGGGTCGGTGTTCATCAGGACGATGAGCAGGCGGCGCGCGCTCATTGCAATTCGGTCTCCTCGACTTTCAGCCGCCGTCCCCATTTGTCGAAGAAGTGGCCCTCGTTGAGCACCAGCGGGTTGGCATCGAGGCGGGTCTCCAGTTCGCGCAGCCGCAACCGCGCCGTCGGATTATCGTGCGGGCCGCCGTCCGGTGCCGTCACCGGGAAAAACGACGCGCCGTCCCATTCGTATCCCGCGCCGGCAAACAAAACGACGATCTCGCTCCAGTCGGTCTCGGTGCCGATGACGTTGAGATAGGTCGAGCACAGCGCCAGCACCTTGGTTTCGGTGATCGAGACCAGGACCACCAGCGCGGTGAATGCACCGGTAGCCGCGAATTCTTCCGCGAGCCAGCGGTCGAAATCGGTCGCCGGCGTTTCGGGTTCGGAAGTCGACAACGGGCGTCTCCGTTTGCTTTAGCGTGGCGGAAGAGAGAGGGAGTCGAACCCACCAAGGACCGGCTCGCGGCCCCTCCCGGATTTGAAGTCCGGACGCCCCACCGGGGACGAGTCTCTTCCTGAATTCGATGTGTCAAGGCCCGCAGGCTCCGCCGCGCGGCGAAACAGGTCGAGCCGGTGCTTGTTGACGCGGCGCAGATCGCCGCGGCGCAAGGTGACGCCGTGGCGGTCGAAGAATTCCAAAATCTGGATCGCGACCTTTCGGCCATTCTCCACCCTGTCGCGGAACTGCGCCGCGGTGAATTGGCCGTTCGGCGACGCTGCGCCGAGATCGACGACGATGCCGACCATCTCCGCCACGGTCTCGCGCAGGAAGAAATGATCGTGTGCGACCTCGTCGGTCTTGCCCATGCGGCCGAGAAGCTTGAGCAGGCGCCGGATGTCGGCCTCGCGCAGGCTCAACAAGGTCGCAATATCGCGCACGCGCGGCGGCCGGAACCGCTCGGCGCCGCCAAGGAGCGGCGCGGTCTTCTGCCAGGTTTTTTCGTCGGCCGGCGTGAGCCGGACTTCGTGGCCAATTAGACGCACCCAGGCGCCGTCGAGCGCGATCTCTTTGTTCCGCACAAGGCCTTGAAGAACCGAGAGAAATGCCGGTGCCGGCAGGCGCGGCTCAAGCTGCAGGCGCAGCCGCTCGAGGCCGACGCCGGGCAGATCCGGATTGTCGGCATGAAAACTTTGCAGCGCCGCCAACAGGCCGCGCTTGAATTGCAGCCAGACCGGTGCCGCCAGCGCGAACATGCGCTCGCCCGCCGGTGCTTTGACGACGCTAAGGTCTTCGCAGATGGTTTGCGTCTGTGTCTCGCTGAGCGCGCGGTCGCGCGCGAACGCGGTGAGATCGACGTAGTGCGGAGCGATTTCGAGCAAGGTCGCGAGCGCGCGCGCGGGATCTTCGATCATGTGCGCCTGCAATTGCGCGAGCCGCTCCGGCGTGCGCCGCTTGCGCGACGGCGCGCGCAGGTCCAGAAATTTTCCGCCGCCGATGGTGCGTTGCGCCGTGGTGTCGCGCAGCACGAAGCGATCGCCGGCCGCCGCCGCGATCGGCCGCTCGAGCACGAGCTGCACCAGCGCTTCGCCGCCGGGCGGGATCGGCGCGTCGCCAAGCAGCACGATGCGGGCGCCGATTTCTGTCGCGGCATGATGCAGGCGTGCCGGCATCCATTGCGTCACCGGTTTGTGCTCGGTGGCGAGCAATCGCAAGCTGGCGTCGATGCGGTCGGTCGGTGCATGCAGGCCGGGATCGAGCACGATCTGGCCGCGGGCGATGGCGTCCTTGCTGATGCCATCGCCGGCAAGATTGAGCGCGCAGCGCTGCCCGGCGACGCCGTGCTCGGTCGGCCGATTCTGCGCATGGAGCGAGCGCACCCGTGCGCCGAGACCCGACGGGCTGATCGTCACGCGATCGCCGGTCGCGACCGCGCCTGACAGCACGGTGCCGGTCACCACGGTCCCGGCGCCGGCCAAAGTAAAAGAACGATCGACCGCGAGGCGGAAACGTTCCGCGCTCGCGCGCGCCCGGATGGTGTGCGCCGCGTTGAACAACTGGTCGCGCAATGCGTCTATGCCGTCGCCGGTCACGGTCGAGGCCGCGACGACCTCGGCGCCTTCCAGGCCAGTGCCTTGCAGGAGCCGCGCGATATCGGCCAGGACCTTCGCTTGCTGCGGCGGCGCAACGAGATCGATCTTGGTGAGCGCGACGATGCCGCGGGCGATGCCGAGCAGGTCGACGATGGCGAGATGCTCGCGGGTCTGCGGCATGACGCCGTCGTCGGCGGCGATCACCAGCAGCACGAAGTCGATGCCGGTGGCGCCAGCCAGCATGTTGTGGACGAATTTCTCGTGGCCCGGCACGTCGACGAAGCCGAGCACGGAGCCGTCCGGCGCCGGCAGATAGGCGAAGCCGAGATCGATGGAAATGCCGCGCGCTTTTTCTTCCTTCAGTCGGTCGGTATCGACGCCGGTCAGCGCGCGCACCAGCGAGGTTTTGCCGTGATCGATATGGCCGGCGGTTCCGACGATCATGAGGCGGGCTCCGGCAAGGGGGCACCGGCGCGACGTTCGGCTTCGGCGGTTTGCGCGGGCGTGAGCGCTGAGCGCACCGCTTGAAAGAATTGTCCCGCCAGCGGGCTGCCGCCGGCGCGTGCCCGCAGCAGCCAGACCAAGGCCTCGACCGGATCGCGCCTGACGCCGGAGCCGAGATGGAACGCCGCGCCCAGCATGGCCTGGCCGTCGGCGTCGCCGCGTTCGGCGCCGCGCCGCCACCAATCGACGGCCTTCCCCGCATCGCGCTCCACGCCGAGCGCGTTATGGAAAATCATGCCCAGCCGCGTCATCGACGCAGCAATGCCGTGGGCGGCGGCGCGCTCGGCCAAGGACCGCGCGGCGACATAATCGGGCGCGGCGACTTCGCCTTCGAGCAGCATCCAGCTCAGCATGTCCTGGGCGGCACCGTCGTCCTGTTCGGCGGCGGCGCGATAAAGCTCCAGCGCGAGCGCATAGTCTTGTTCGACGCCTTCGCCCTTGAAATAGAGAGCCGCGCAATTGCGCTGGCCGACGGCATCGCCCGCGGCCGCCGCCAGCGACAGCCATTGCGCCGCGAGCTTGGGGTCGCGTTCGACCCCGAGGCCTTCAGTGAAGCAGGCGCCGACATTGTTTTGCGCCCGCGGTACGCCGTCATGCGCCAGCGGCCCCCAGATTTCGAGCGCGCGCGCATAGTCGCCGCGGCTCGAGGCCTCGTAGGCTTCGGCCATACGGTCGGCGACGCTGGCGTTGTCTTCCGGCCGCGTTCTTTTTGCCAGGGCCTCAAGCCAGCGCATCGAATTTCTCTACGACTTCGAACTTGGCAAGATTGGCGACGAAGGCTTCCTCGTCTTCGAGGCAGCGCAGGTCAAGGATCAGCGCGCCGTTTTCGATCCGTCCGACCACCGGGATCGGCAGCCGGCGCAATGCCATCGATAGCGCTGTCAGCAGCCTGCCGCTTCGCTTGGCGGCGCGCGGCCTGATCGCCAGACCGGCGCTCGGCACAGTCTCCATCGGCAGCGCGCCGGAGCCGATCTGGCTGGCGCAGGCCGTAGCCGTCACGTCGAAGCCGCCGCCGATTTTTGCGCCGACGACCGGCACTAGCCGCCGCGCCGCGGCCTCGATTTCTTTTTTCGGCCGCGCCAGCAAACGCAGCGTCGGCAGGCGTTCCGCCACGCGATCCGGATCGCGATAAAGTCGCAGCGTCGCTTCCAGCGCGGCGAGGCGGATCTTGTCGATACGCAGCGCCCGCTTCATCGGATTATTTTTGATCCGCGCGACCAAGTCCTTGCGGCCGACGATGAAGCCGGCCTGCGGGCCGCCCAGAAGCTTGTCGCCGGAGAAGGTGACGAGATCGGCGCCGGCCGCGACGGCTTCCTTGACCGTCGGCTCGTGCGCCAGCCCGTAACGGGAGAGATCGATCAGCGTGCCGGAGCCGAGATCATTGACCAGCGGCACATTGCGCTCGCGGGCCAGCGCCGCGAGGTCGCGCGCGAAAACCTCCTTGGTAAAACCCTCGATGCGATAGTTCGAGGTGTGAACCTTCAGGATCAGCCCGGTCTTCGGCCCGAGCGCGCCGACATAGTCCTTCTTGTGGGTGCGGTTGGTGGTGCCCACTTCGACCAATTTGGCGCCGGCGCGGCTCATGATCTCGGGCATGCGGAAGGCGCCGCCGATCTCGATCAGCTCGCCGCGCGAGACGATCGCCTCGCGCCCCTTAGCCAGCGTGTTGAGCACGAGCAGGACCGCGGCGGCATTGTTGTTGACCACGGTGGCGTCCTCGGCGCCGGTCAGTTCGCACAACAGATCGCGGATCAGATCGTCGCGGTCGCCGCGATGGCCGGCGCCGAGATCGAATTCGAGCGCAACGGCGTTGCGCATCGCCAGTTGCGCCGCCTCGATCGCGGCTTCCGCCCACAGCGCGCGGCCGAGATTGGTATGCAGCACGGTGCCGGTGAGGTTGAACACCGGCCGCAGATTCGGCTGCTGCGCGATTTCGAGCCGAGTAAGGGCCGCCGCCGCAACATGGTCCGAGCCGGCCGGCGCGGCGCCATTGGCGCGCGCCGCCGCAAGCGTCTCGCGCACCGCGGTGACGACGGCTGAGCGGCCGAACCGGGATGCGGCGTCAGCGGCAACGGCCGTGCGCAGCACCTCGTCGACCGAGGGCAGTTTGCGCAGCGCGGCGGCTTCGGCTTTTGCCATGCGCGCCTCAATAACCGAGCAGGAACGGATTGACGGCGCCGCGCCGGTAGCCGGTCTCGCGCAGCAGGAGATCGAGCCCAAGCGTTGCAATGTCGTCGGCGACGGGTTCGAGCTGCGGGTTCTTGTGCTGGTGCAGAATTTTCACGTAGCCGTGGCAATTTTCGCAGGTCTCCGCCTTGACCGTATCCGGGCCGCCGTCGAGCTCCTGATAGGCGATGCCTGCGGTCGATTCACAGAGCACGCATTTGATGCGCACCACATGCCATTGCGTGGCGCACAGCGAGCAGGTGCAGAACCTCGTGCCGTGGGCGCCCTTCCAGCCGACAATCGCGGACGCCACCGGCGCGCCGCCGCAGGCCGGGCAGGCGCCATCGCCGATCGGCACCAGTGCGTCCGGATCGAGCCGCGCCGCGAGGCGGGCGAAATGCACCTGCAGGGCGGCTGCGATGTAAACATGATCGGCCAGCGTTTCGACCGGAATGGCATCCGCCAGCACCGAACGCACCATGCCGTCGCGCGCGGCGGCATCGGCGCCGCGGGCGCGCTCGATCGCGGCGCGGGCATCGCCCGGCATGTCGATGGTGGCAGCCAAGGCCAAGAGCCGATCCAGCGTCGCATCGAGCGCGGCGTCTGCCGTAAAACGGGTGCGGTCGAGCGGCGGCATGGCGTGCTCGCGCGCCCGCGCGCGAGCGTCGCCGGCCGGCAGATCGGGCTCCGGCAGGTCCTTTTGGATGCGATGCTGGCATTCGCTTATGGCGGCAAGGAAAAGCAGATAAGGCCCGAGCTGGTGGCCTTCGGCCAGCGTGCGAAAGCGCAACGAGCGTGTGGCAAATAACGTCAGCGGATCGGGCAGGCGCACGAACGGCGGCGCGGCAATTTCCCCTATCGGGATCGGATCGTGCCGAGGCGCGCCGGCCTTACTCATTATCTTACCTCACGAACCGCACGGGCCACGTGACAGACCGGTGAACGGCGCTCGTCTTGTTGCGACGGGCGCCGACCGTCGTTCAGCTTGTCTTACCACCAACCAGTTCGCGAAGCCACTTGCGATGGTGCCGCCAGGCCCAGCCGCCGGTGACCTGGCCGCGGGTCATGGCGCCGATCGTGCCGCGCACCCAGATCGCGGCATAAACGTGCACGATCCAGACGCAGATGATGATGACCGCCGCCGCGGAATGGACCAACACCGCGATGCGCTTCTGCTCGATATTGGTGTAGCCGTAGAAATACTGATCCCACATCACAAGGCCGCTACTGATCAGCACGATGATCAGGATCGACATCAGCCAAAACACCGCCTTCTGGCCGGCATTGTATTTGCCGACTTCCGGCAGGCGCTCCTCGTGCCCGCCGATTACGTCGCGCAGTCGTGCCAGCCAGGTGCCGTCCTCGGCCTTCCACAAGTTCGCCCGCCAGAAGCGGATGAACAGGCCGAAAAAGCTGAAGAACAGCACCACGCCGATCCACGGGTGAATGGCCCGCGTCCACTGGCCACCGCCGAACAGGCCGGTGAGGAAGAACAGCCACGGCGAGAACAGCGCCAGGCCGGACAGCGCCAGCAGCACCAGGCACGTTGCCGTGATCCAGTGGTTGATGCGCGCGCCGGCCGTATAGCGGTCGACGGTGACCGGATCGCCCGGATGGACGCTGTCGCCCGGCTCGACATCATACGCCGTCATGGCCGACCGCTCCCTGCCAGCCGCTTGGCGGCTTCCTCATCCTCGGGCTTGACCGTGTTGGGGCCCTCGACGAGATGATGGACGAAGCCGATCGCGACCATGAGGCCCATCGCGGCCAAGCCCAAATATTTGGTCGCGGTGCCCTTCCACAATTCCACAATCGGGCTGATGCGCGGATTAGCGGGAAGGTTGGCGTAGATTTCCGGCTTGTCGGCGTGATGCAACACATACATCACGTGGGTGCCGCTGACGCCCGGCGGATCGTACAGGCCCGCATTGGCGAAGCCGCGGGATTTCAGATCCTTGATGCGGTCGGCGGCGTGCTTGTTCATCTCCTCCTTGGTGCCGAAGGTGATCGCGTGGGTCGGGCAGGCTTTGGCGCAAGCCGGACCCTGGCCGACGGCGACGCGATCGGAGCACAGCGTGCACTTGTAGGCCTTGTTGTCGACCTTGGAGATGCGCGGGATGTTGAACGGGCAGCCCCGCACGCAATAGCCGCAGCCGATGCAGTTCTCGTGCACGAAGTCGACGATGCCGTTGGAGTACTGCACGATGGCGCCGGGCGCCGGGCAAGCCTTGAGGCAGCCCGGGTCCTCGCAATGCATGCAGCCGTCCTTGCGGATCAGCCATTCGAGATTTTGCGTCTCCGGGTTCACCCACTCGGTGAACCGCATCAGCGTGAACATTTCCGGCGTCAGGTCGGCCGGATTGTCGTAGGAGCCGGCAAAGGTGCCGATATCGGCACGCTTGTCGTTCCACTCCAGGCACGCCGCCTGGCAGGCCTTGCAGCCGATGCATTTCGAGACATCGATCAGCTTGGCCACCGGCGTGAGCTGACGCGCCGGCGCCGGTACTGACGAGGCCGAGCGGCGCACCAGATCGGCGTCGCTCAGATTTGTCGTCGGGTTCACCGTATTCGGGTTGGGAAGCTCGAATTCGAATAATGCCATGGCTTCCTCCCTACGCCACCGGTCCGGACGGGATGGACTCGATGTCGACTAGGAACGCCTTGAACTCCGGCGTTTCGGCATTGGCGTCGCCGACATAGGGGGTCAGCGAATTGGGCCCAAATCCCTTGCGGGCGCGCCCCATAAAGCCCCAATGCAGCGGAATACCGACGACATGGACGGTCTTGCCGTCGCAGATCATCGGCTTGATGCGCTTGGTTACGTAGACCTTGGCTTTCACCGAGCCGCGTTTCGACCAGACGCGGACCCAGCTGCCGTTGGCAATGCTCTTTTCCTTGGCCAGCTCCTCGCCGATCTCGACGAAGAATTCCGGCTGCAGCGAAGCATTGATCTGGCTGTGCTTGGTCCAGTAGTGGAAGTGCTCGGTGAGCCGGTAGGAGGTCGCCGCGTAGGGGAACTCCTTGGCGTCGCCGAACTGCTCCATGTCGCCTTTGAACACGCGCGCCACCGGATTGCCCCTGATCTTGGGATTGATCGGATTGGCAATCGGCGATTCGAACGGTTCGTAGTGCACCGGGAAGGGCCCTTCGCGCATGGTCGCGCGCGCGAACAGGCGCCCCGTGCCTTCCGGTTGCATGATGAAGGGGCCGACCACGTCTGGCTTCGCTGTCGGCAAGATGTCGGGCACGTCATCGCCGACCCACGTTGTGCCGTTCCACTCCATCAGCTTGCGGCTCGGATCCCATGGTTTTCCGGCCAAGTCCGCCGATGCCCGGTTGTAGAGGATGCGGCGGTTGACCGGCCACGACCACGCCCATTTGCCGAACGTGCCGAGGTCGGCGGGATCGCTGTTGTCGCGGCGGGCCATGTTGTTGCCCGCCTCGTTGAAGCAGCCGGAATAGATCCAACAGCCGCAAGCGGTCGTGCCGTCGTCGCGTAGCGCGGCGAAGCTGACGAGCTGCTTGCCTTTCTGCAGGACCATCTTGGTCGCGTCGTTTGGATCGGGCACGTCTTCGAGTGCCGAGCCGTTGAGCTCGCGGGCCAGTTCTTCCGGTGTCGGATCGCCCGGGTCCTTGTAGTTCCAGGTCAGGTTGACGATCGGATCCGGGAACGCGCCGCCTTCCTTCTGGTAGAGCGTTTTGAGGCGCTGGCCGAGCTGGGCCATGATCCAGACGTCGCTCTTGGCTTCGCCCGGCGCCGTACCGCCGGCCCAATGCCATTGCAGCCAACGTCCGGAATTGGTGAGCGAGCCGGAGTCTTCGGCAAAGCAGGTGGCCGGAAGCTGGATGACCTCGGTCTGGATCGAAGCGGTATCCACCTCGTTGAACTCGCCGTGGTTCTCCCAGAACCGCCCGGTCTCGGTGTCGAGCG
>Ga0307476_10000294_pt1 | contig 43479 bp, 37 predicted proteins | sample atmos_gasesECM2C_2_FD_203314 | JGI IMG/M metagenome (GOLD analysis project Ga0307476, IMG submission 203314) | Hardwood forest soil microbial communities from Morgan-Monroe State Forest, Indiana, United States - atmos_gasesECM2C_05 | ecosystem: Environmental > Terrestrial > Soil > Temperate... | reverse complement strand
GTTCTTGCGTGACGACGGGATGGAGGATTGGTTCTGCGTGCCAGGCTGATAGGTGGTGTTCTGCTGGCAGGTGCCGCCGATGCCGCTGATGGTCGCCAGGCATTGCTCGAAGGTGGTGAAACCGCAATTGCGGCCGCCGCCGGCGCTGCCGCCGCCGTAGATCGCGCACCACGGATAATTTTGCGCCTGCGCGCTTACGCCAAGGGCGGTAACGGCAACGAGAATTCCCAGCGTGAAAAGCAAGACTCGCATGGCCAGCTCCCCTGTGTAGCCCGGTGAGCGGAGCGACACCCAGGAACGATCGAGTGTTGAAACGCTGCTCCCGGATTTTGCTTCGCTTATCCGGGCCGCATTTGGCTTCAGCTCGCGCCGGGCGCAGCCGGCGTGAATTTGAGCGCCACGCCGTTCATGCAATAGCGCAAGCCCGTCGGTTTCGGCCCGTCGTTGAAGACGTGGCCGAGATGGCCGCCGCAGCGATGGCACGACACCGCCGTGCGCGTCATGCCGAAGGAGCGGTCGGTGGTCTCGTCGACGGCCTTGTCGAGCGGCGCCCAAAAGCTCGGCCAGCCGGTGCCGCTTTCGAATTTGGTCTTCGACGAGAACAGCGGCAGGTCGCAGCCGGTGCAGGCGAAGGTGCCGTCGCGATGCTCCTTGAGCAGTTCGCTGGTGAACGGGCGCTCGGTGCCTTCCTGGCGCAGCACGTCGTATTGCGCCGGCGTCAACAGCTTGTGCCATTCCGCGTCGGTGTGAGTGACTTCGTAATTGGTCGTTGCCCTGGCGGCATGGGGGCTGGCCAGGCGGCCAATGGCAAGCGCGCCGAGGCCGGCGGCGCTGGCGTACAAGGCTTGGCGGCGTGTGAGCATGTGTCTCTCCCGATCGCTGCCGGCGCAGCGCCGGCTCCCACGAATAATATGGCGATGTTGTAGCGCACTTTCGTGCCTTCGGTGATGGGGCGCGCGTAATTTGATGCGGCCGGACGCGGATTTCACATAGAGTTGATGGCCGCTGCCGCGCCGCTCGCAGCAACGTTTCGCAACGCCCCGAACGGGCTATCGGAGGCCGGTTTTGGCCTTTATGGTGCGGCCCCAATCAGCCTTCAATCCCCGGAAACGCTCAACCGTACGGACACCAAGCGATGCTTAATCCCGAATCCCCAGACATTTCCGCGCAGGCCTATCTGGCGCGGCTTGCCGAGCGCGGCATCGATTTTGTGTTCGCCAATGCCGGAACGGACTTCGCACCGGTGATCGAATCGCTCGCCATGAACGCCAACGGCAGGCGCAAATTTCCGCGTGTTATCGTCGTGCCCCATGAGAACGTCGCCATGGCCATGGCGCACGGCTACTACAAGATTGCCGGCAAACCGGCCGCCGTCATGGTCCATGTCACCGTCGGCACCGGCAACACCGTCAACGGCCTGATGAATGCCGCGCGCGATAATATTCCGATCCTGCTCGCCGCTGGCCGCACGCCGATCACCGAGACCGGACATCATGCGTCGCGCAACCGGCCGATCCATTGGGGCCAGGAATCCTTCGACCAGGGCGGCATGGTGCGCGAATTCACCAAATGGGATTACGAATTGCGCTCCGGCCAGCCGGTCGCCGCGATCGTCGACCGCGCGCTCGACATCGCCATGAGCGAGCCGCGCGGCCCGGTCTATCTCACCTTGCCGCGCGAAGTGCTGTCGGATGCGGCGACCGCGCCGCGCCGCGACGGAGAACGTCCGCTCGGCGCCATGGCGGCGGTGCCGTCGCAGGAGGCGATCGACGCGGCGGTCGAACTGTTGGCCGGCGCGCAATTTCCGCTTGTTTTGACGTCTGCACTGGGTCGCTCGCCCGAAGCGTTTGCCGCATTCGCGGCGCTGACCGAGGAGTTCGCGCTGCCGGTGGCGCAGGGCGAGCCGAACGATCTCAACCTGCCGTCCAATCACCCGATGAATCTCGGTTTTGACGTCAAGGCGCTGTTGCCGCGCGCCGATGTCGTGCTGGTGCTCGATGCACCGGTGCCCTGGGTTCCCAAGGCGGTGTCGCCAGGCCGCGACGCCAAGATCATCCACATTTCGCCGGATCCGTTGCAGACGCAATATCCGTTCCGCGATTTCGAGGCCGATCTTCTCATCACCGGCACGACCCGCGGCGCGCTGCCGCTGTTGCGCGAGAGCCTGCGCAAGCGGATGAAGCGCGACGACGTCGAAAACCGGCGCAAGGCGATTGCCGCGCTGCGCGAGGAGCTGGTCGCCGCGCGGCGCCGTGCGCTCGAAGCCGCGCGGGCGCGCACGCCGATCTCGACCTCGCATATCGCCGCCTGCCTCAACGAGCTGAAAACCGAGGACGCCATCATCATCAACGAGCTCGGCGTGCCGATCAGCCAGCTCCAGCTCACCAAGCAGGGCAGCTACATGGGCAGCCTCTTGGCCGGCGGCCTCGGCTTCGGCCTTGGCGCGGCGTTGGGAGCGAAGCTCGCCGCGCCCGAGCGCGAGGTGATCTCGATCGTCGGTGACGGCTCCTACATGTTCGGCAATCCGCTGCCGTTCCATTATGTCGGCCGCGCCGAGAGCCTGCCGACCTTGACCATCATCGCCAACAATCAAAGCTGGCATGCGGTGCGCGCTTCGACGCTCGACGTGTTTCCCGGCGGCTATGCCGCCAAGGCCAACACCATGCCGCTGACCGAGCTGAAACCATCGCCCGACTACGAGGGTGTGATCACCACCTGCGGCGGCGTCGGCGAGAAAGTCGAGCGACCGGGCGATCTGCCGGCGGCGCTCAAGCGCGCCTTCGATGCGGTGCGCTCCGGCACGCCGGCACTGCTCAACGTCATCACCCAGGGGCGCGACTCGTAATGCCCATCGACATCAAGGTGCTCAGCACCACGGCGATGAAGACCGTGTTCGAGGAAGTGGCGCCGGCCTTCGAGCGTGCCACCGGCAACCGCCTCAGCGTGACGCTCGGGCCGTCGTTGCGCCTCGAGAAGCAGCTCGGCGAAGGCGAGGCGGCGGATATGGCGATCGTATCGGCAGCGGGCGCCCGCGACCTGGTCGCGAACGGCCGGATGGTTGCCGGCAGCGTCGTCGACATCGCCACATCATCGATCGGCGTCGCGGTGCAGAAGGGCGCGGCGAAGCCGGATATTTCTTCGGTCGAAGGTTTCAAGCGCGCCATGCTCGAGGCAAAATCGATCGCCTGTTCTAAACCGGTCGGCGGCGGCCAGAGCGGCGTTCATCTGGCAAAAGTTTTCGAGCAACTCGGCATCGCCGAGGCAATGCGGGCCAAAGCGAAATACGGCGCCGGCGGAGCTGCCGGGCTTGCCGGCCTGGTCGTGCTGCGCGGTGAGGCCGACATCGGCATCCAGCAGATGGCGGAGTTGATGGCCGTCGATGGCATCGACGTCGTCGGCCCGCTGCCGGCGGAAATCCAAATGGTCACGCCATTCGTCGCCGGCATACCGGCGAATGCGAGCCAGGCCGAAGCGGGCAAGGCGGTGATCGATTTTCTGCTCACGCCGGAAGCCAAGCGCGCGCTGAAAGCCAAGGGATTGGAGCCGGCTTAGATTTTTCGCTTTCAACGCGCGTGGCTCAGCACCTCGGTGTTGATGACGTTGATGGGCTTGCCCGCGGCGTAGGCGAGGATCTGGTCGAAAATGTCGATGAACTGCGTCTCGTATTCCTCGCGCGTCACGTAGCCGAGGTGCGGCGTGCAGATCACGTTCGGCATATTCAGCAACGGATGAGTCTTATCGGTCACGGGCTCATCCTCATAGACATCGACGGCGGCCATGCCGGGGCGGCCTTGGCGCAGCGCCTCGACCAGCGCGCCGGGCGCGATCAGCGGCGCGCGGCTGGTATTGACCAGTAAAGCCGTCGGCTTCATCCGGCCGAGATCGGCGGCGGTGACGATGTGGCGGGTCGCGTCGACGAGCCGCATGTGCAGCGAGATGATGTCGCAATCGGCAAAGAACGCCGCCTTGCCGGCAGCGGTCGCGTAGCCGTCGGCCTTCGCTTTGGCCAATGTCGCCGGGCGGGCCCACACTTGCACGTTCATGCCGAACGCGCGGCCGTAGCCGGCGACAACGCCGCCGATGCGGCCATAGCCGTAGATACCGAGCGTCTTGCCGCGCAGCGTCGAGCCGACGCCCATCTGCCATCGGCCGGCTTGCAGCGACGCCATCTGCTGCGGAATCTCCCGCATGGCGGCAAGAATCAGCGCCCAGGTCATTTCCGCAGTGGCGTGCGACGGCGCCCCCGGGTGCTGGCTCGACGACAGGATGATGCCGAGCCTGGTGCAGGCCTCGACCTCGATATGCGGATAGACGCTGCGCTGGCTGATCAATTTGAGCTTGGGCAGGCGCTCCAGTAACGGCGCACGGATTTTCGTGCGCTCGCGGATCAGCACCAGCACCTCGGTGTCGCGCAGCCGCTCGGCGAGAGCGTCGGTATCCTGGACATGATCGTTCCAGATGATGACGTCGCGGCCCTTGAGCTTTTCGAAGCAGGGCAGGGTGCGCACGGTATCGTGGTAATCGTCGAGGATGGAAATCTTCATGGGAAAACTGATGACAGAGGACGGACGACGGAGGACGGATTAGAGGAGAAATTGCGGTGGGACAAGCGATACGACTTTCCGTCGTCTGTCGTCCGTCATCTGTCCTCCGCCAAAAGAAAACCGGGCCCTTGCGGGCCCGGTTTAGTTCGTCGACGTGGGGGCGTCGACGATTCACCTTCCAGAGGGGAACATCTGCCGACATTACGATCGCCAATCTGGGAGGATGAGGCGACCGCTTGCCTGCAGCACGACGGCAGTATGCGAGTCGCAGTGCAGGCACACAACGCGGGGGGTGACATGCCAGCCATGCGGTCGTCGCAAGGTGCACAAGTATGCGCATAATCGCCGCGTAAATGCCGGCCGATGCACGCAGAATTTGCCACATTCGTCACGCGTCACGATGCCGCGAGACCGGTGCGCCAGTCTTCCTCACCGCGAGGAGAGAAGCGATGAAGCAATCCAGGCGCCGCCGCCGCTTGCTTTGCGGCGCTCGCAACGACGGTCAGAAATTCCAGCGCTGCGCGTTGGCGACGAGAAAATCGCGAAACGCCTGCACGCGCGCCACGGTCTTGAGCTCTTCGGGATAGACGAAATAGGCGTCGAGCGCGACGGCCTCGGCCTCGCCGAACAGCTGCACCAGGCCGCCGTTTTCCTCGACCAGATAATCCGGCAGCATGGCGATGCCGATGCCGCGCTGGCAGGCGCGCAGGATGCCGAGGATATTATTGATCACGAGGTGCGGCGTGCGCGGCCCTTTGCCGTCGCGCGCCACTTCGACCAGCCAGCGCGAGCGTTGCAGATACGGCGGCACATTGCCGCCGAGCACCAGCACGCGATGATTGTCGAGATCGTCGAAGGCGCGCGGCGTGCCGAAGCGCTTGAGATATTCCGGCGAGGCGTAGACGTGGAAGTGCACCGAGAACAGCTTGCGCTGGATCAGGTCGGGCTGCGTCGGCTGGCGCAACCTTATCGCCACGTCGGCCTCGCGCATGGCGAGGTCGAGCTCCTCGTCGGTGGTGAGCAGCGTGATGTGTATCTCCGGATAAAGCTCGATGAATTCGCCGAGCCGTGGCGTCAGCCAATGGATGCCGATGCCCGGCGTCGTGGTCACGCGCAGGTCGCCGTTCGGCCGCTCGCGGCTGTCGGTCAATTTGGCGCGCGCCGCTTCGAGCTTCATGAACACGTCGTGAGCGGTGCGGTAGAGCAACTCGCCCTGTTCGGTCAGGATCAGGCCGCGGGCGTGGCGGTGGAACAGCGAGACCGAAAGCTCCTGCTCCAGCGCGCTCACCTGACGCGACACCGCCGATTGCGACAGCCCGAGCTGCTCACCGGCGTGGGTGAAGCTGCCGGCCTCGGCGGCGGCGTGAAAAACCTTCAGTTTGTCCCAATCCATTTTAGCTGACGACGGACTTCAGAGAACGGACGACGGAAGAACTGCGATCTTGCTTCTTCTCTTTCATCCGTCGTCTGTCCTCTGTCCTCTGTCCTCCGTTATTCGGCCGCGGCGCGATGTTCGGCGTGGGCGGCGAGGAAACGTTCGGCTTCGAGCGCCGCCATGCAGCCAAGGCCTGCGGCGGTAACGGCTTGGCGATAGACCTCGTCGGCGACGTCGCCGGCGGCGAACAAGCCGGGCACCGAGGTGGCGGTGGAGTACGGTGCGGTCTTGATGTAGCCGGTGGGCTTCATATCGACTTGGCCCGCGACCAATTCGGTCGCCGGGGCGTGGCCGATGGCGATGAAAATTCCGTCGACGGTGCGCTCGCTGACGACGCCGGTTTTCAGATGCTTCAGCCGCGCGTGGGTAACCTTGAGCGGATTCTCGGCGCCGCGGACGTCGTCAAGCGCCGTATCCCAGACCACCTCGATCTTCGGGTGCTTGAACAGCCGGTCCTGCAAGATCTTCTCGGCGCGCAAGCTGTCGCGCCGGTGCACCAGCGTGACCTTGGCGGCGAAATTGGTGAGAAACAGCGCCTCCTCGACCGCGGTATTGCCGCCGCCGATCACCAGCACCTCTTTGCCGCGATAGAAGAAGCCGTCGCAGGTGGCGCAGGCGGACACGCCGTAGCCGCGGAATTTCTGTTCCGACGGCAGATCGAGCCAGCGCGCCTGCGCGCCGGTGGCGAGGATGAGCGTTTCGGCGACATAGACCGCGCCGGAATCGCATTCGATGCGGAACGGCCGCCGCGACAGATCGACCTTGTTGACATGGTCGGGGACCATCTTGGTGCCGACATGGGCGGCCTGCTTTTCCATCTGCTCCATGAGCCAAGGCCCTTGGATCACGTCGGCAAAGCCCGGGTAGTTTTCGACGTCGGTGGTGGTGGTGAGCTGGCCGCCGGCCTGAATGCCTTGGATCATGATCGGATCGAGCATGGCGCGCGCCGCATAGATCGCCGCCGTGTAGCCGGCAGGGCCTGAGCCGATAATCACGACCTTGGCGTGGGTGGTTTTGCTCACCGGCTGAACTCGTCCGTTGCGGCAGGTTTTGAGGCCGTCTAGCCCTGCCGAAAGCCCGTAGTCGGATGGTGGCTGCAAGAGTGGCCGGATTTCGCGGGTCAGGCGGGTCCGGCAGGCGCGCAGCCAATGCCTTGGGAATTTAGGGATTTTGGCGAGCTATGCAAGGGACGCGGGGCAGAAATCAGGGGATCGGGGATCGGGGTTTCGGGCATCAGATATCGGGGATCTGGGTATCAAGATAAGGCCTCGTGATCCCTGATCCTGATGATTTCTGTTACCTGAACGGGGGCATGACCTCGCGGGCGAACAGATCGACCGAGCGCAGGGCTTCCTCGACCGTCATGTCGCCGAAGGCGAGCCAGGGCACGAAGTAGTTCGGGCCGGTCGCCTCGATTTCGGCTGCGATGAAATCACGCACGGTCCGCGGCGAGCCGGCGACGGCGGTCCCAAGCGCCGCCAACTGGTCGAAGCTTTCCGGATAGAGATCGCCGACCCGCGGCGCCGAGCCGTGGCGTCTGAACAGCCAGAAGAAATTGGTGCGCCAGCGCGGATAGGCGCGCCGCGCGATCTCGAGCGCCTTGGCATCGGTGTCGGCGACCACGACATGGCGGCCGACACCGCGCAGCGTGGTATCGCCCTTGCCGAGCTTGCGGCGGGTGGCGAGGTAGCGCTCGAAGATCGGACGCACCACGGCCGGAGGCGCCAGCGATACGACGTTGACGTCGTTTGCCGCCGGCCAATCGGCGTTGTCCGGAATGCTGACGCCATACCACAACGGCGGATGCGGGTGCTGCACCGGCTTGAGCACCATCGGCACTTTGTCGAAGCGATAGTATTTGCCTTCGAAGCTCAGCTCATCCGTGGCGAGGCCCTTGAGCAGCACCTGGAATGCCTCGTGATACATCGCTCCCGTCTGGGCGAAATCGAGCGCGTAGTTCGCGGTCTCGAACGGCGACACGCCGCGGCCGATGCCGAGCTCGAGCCGCCCGCCGCTCAACTGGTCGAGCATGCAGATTTCCTCGATCAGCCGCAGCGGATGATAGAACGGCAACAGATAAACCAGCGGGCCGAACCGCAGTTTTTCGGTGCGCTGCGCCAGCGCGGCGAGGAAGATGCCCGGCGACGCTGCGCAGCCGATCGGCGTGCCGTGATGCTCGGCGAGGTGATAGCCGTAAAAGCCAGCGCGGTCGTAAGCCTCGGCAAGCCGCAAGCGGCCCGCAAAAAGCTCGCCATGCGGAATGCCCGCATCGTCCATGTGGTCGAAGACGCCGAATTTCATAACGGAGGACGGACAACAGAGGACGGACGATAGAGGACGGATGATAGAGGACGGATGATAGATACAGCTTACTTTCTTATCCGTCCTCTGTCGTCCGTCGTCCGTTGTCCATCACTTCCATTCGAGCTTTACGACTTCATACGCCTTGGCGCCGCCTGGGGTGACGACCTCGACCTGGGCGCCTTTCTTCTTGCCGACCAGAGCGCGGGCAAGCGGCGAGGTGATGGAAATCTTGCCCTTCTTGGCGTCGGCCTCGGGCTCGCCGACGATCTGCCACACCGCCTTCTTGTCGGTGTCCTCGTCGATCAACGTGACGGTGGCGCCAAAGGTGATGGTGTCGCCCGAAAGCTTCGACACGTCTATGACCTCGGCGCGCGCCAGCTTGTCCTCGAGCTCGGCGATGCGGCCCTCGTTGAGCGACTGCGATTCCTTCGCGGCGTGATATTCGGCATTCTCCGAAAGATCGCCATGGGTGCGCGCATCGGTAATCTGCTGGATGATGCGCGGGCGCTCCACCTGCTGGCAATGCTTGAGCTCGGCCTCGAGCGCCGAATAGCCCGCCGCCGTCATCGGGATTTTATCCATTGGTCGCAAACCTCCAAACAAGGGAGCAGAGACAAAATTCAGGTCGCGGACCGAAGCATTGCCCGGTCACGCGACCCCAAACCCTGGCTCTACACGTACCGCCGCTGCGGCCGCCCCGATTCCTGATCAGTTTCGGCTTCGGCCCCAAAATAGCTCTGCAGCGTACACACCTCGAGGTCACCCCCAAGGTACGCTTTGATGCCCTGCGCTGCGGCGACGGCCCCTGAGAGAGTGGTGTAGTACGGCACTTTATGCAAGAGGGCTGCGCGCCGGAGCGAGCGGCTGTCCGCCAGCGCCGTGGCCCCCTCGGTGGTGTTGAAAACCAGCTGAACCTCGCCGTTCTTGATGGCGTCGACGATGTGGGGACGGCCTTCCGCCACCTTGTTGATCTTGACCGCCGCGACGCCCTGCGCGGCGAGGTAGCGCTGGGTTCCCGATGTCGCCAAGATCTTGAATCCCAGTCCGGAAAGCAGCCGGCTCGCCTCCAGGATGCGCACCTTGTCGGCGTCCTTGACCGAGACGAAGACGGTGCCGGTTTTCGGCAGCCGCGAGCCGCCGCCGAGCTGGCTTTTGACGAAGGCGACGTTGTAATCGCGGGCGATGCCCATGACCTCGCCGGTCGATTTCATCTCCGGGCCGAGCACGGTGTCGACCGCCGGCCCGAAGCGCGCGAACGGGAACACCGCTTCCTTGACGCCGACATGGCGCGCGGCGCCGGGCTCGAAACGCTGCGGCTTGAGCGCAAAACTTTTCAGTGTTTCGCCGGCCATGATGCGCGCCGCGATCTTGGCGACCGGCAGTCCGATCACCTTGGCGACGAACGGCACGGTGCGCGAGGCGCGCGGATTGACTTCAAGCACATAGATGTCGCCGTCCTTAATGGCATATTGCACGTTCATGAGGCCGCCGACCTTGAGCGCCAGCGCCAGCGCGCGGGTCTGGCGATCGAGCTCGGCGATCACTGTGGCCGAAAGATTGTGCGGCGGCAGCGAGCAGGCTGAATCACCCGAATGGATTCCGGCCTCCTCGATGTGCTCCATGATGCCGGCGATGTAGGTGTCCGTGCCGTCGCAGAGACAATCGACGTCGACTTCGACGGCGTCGGTGAGATAGCGGTCGATCAGGAGCGGTCGCCGGTCGGTGACCGCAAGCTCGGACGGCCGGCCGAGATCCGCGGTCAAGCGCACCAGATAGCGGTCAATCTGCGCCGAGTCGTGGACGATCTCCATGGCGCGGCCGCCGAGCACATAAGACGGCCGGATCACGATCGGATAGCCGATCGCCTCGGCAATGGCGCGCGCCTTCTCGGGGCTGGTGGCGATGCCGCTCTTCGGTTGCCGCAGTTCCAAGCGATCCAGCAACTGCTTGAAGCGGTCACGATCCTCGGCAAGATCGATGGCGTCGGGCGAGGTGCCGAGGATCGGCACATTGGCTTGCTCCAAAGGCTCGGCAAGCTTGAGCGGCGTCTGGCCGCCGAATTGCACGATGACGCCGTGCAGCGTGCCGTTGCCGCGTTCGGTGTGGATGATTTCGAGCACGTCCTCGTCGGTGAGCGGCTCGAAATAGAGCCGGTTCGCGGTGTCGTAATCCGTCGAAACAGTCTCCGGGTTGCAATTGACCATGATGGTCTCGTAGCCGACGTCCTTGAGCGCGAAGGCGGCGTGGCAGCAGCAATAATCGAACTCGATACCCTGGCCGATGCGGTTCGGGCCGCCGCCCAGGATGATGACTTTCTTCTTGTCGGACGGCGCCGCCTCGTCGACGGCGCGGCCGGCGAACGGCACGTCGTAGGTCGAATACATGTAGGCCGTAGGCGACGCGAACTCGGCGGCACAGGTGTCGATGCGCTTGAAAACCGGCCGCACGCGTAAGCTCCGGCGCTTTTGCGTCACGGTTGCCGCGGTCTCGCCGGTGAGCTTGGCGAGCCGCGCGTCGGAAAAGCCCATCGCTTTGAGCCGGCGCAGCGCGCCGGCGCCAGTCGGCAGCCGCTTGGCGCGAATTTCCGCTTCGGTCTCGACGATGCCGCGGATCTGCGCCAAAAACCATGGATCGATGCGGCAGGCGGTGTGGATTTCAACATCGCTCATGCCGAGCCGCATGGCCTGCGCCACCGCCAGGATGCGGTCGGGCGTCGGCGTGCCGAGCGCGGCGCGGATCGCGTTCTTGTCGTCGCCCTGGCCGAGGCCGGAAATGGTGATCTCGTCGAGGCCGGTGAGGCCGGTTTCCAGCGAGCGCAGCGCCTTCTGCAAACTTTCCTGGAACGTGCGCCCGATCGCCATCGCCTCGCCGACCGATTTCATCGAGGTCGTTAGTATGGGCTCGGCGCCGGGGAATTTCTCGAAGGCAAAGCGCGGGATCTTGGTGACGATGTAATCGATGGTCGGCTCGAACGATGCCGGCGTGGCGCCGCCGGTAATGTCGTTGGCGATTTCGTCCAAGGTGTAGCCGACCGCGAGCTTGGCCGCGACTTTTGCGATCGGGAAGCCGGTCGCCTTCGAGGCCAGCGCCGAGGAGCGCGACACCCGCGGGTTCATCTCGATGATGACGAGCCGCCCGTCCTCCGGATTGACGGCGAACTGCACGTTGGAGCCGCCGGTCTCCACCCCGATCTCGCGCAACACCGCGATCGAGGCGTCGCGCATGATCTGATATTCCTTGTCGGTGAGCGTCAGCGCCGGCGCGATGGTGATCGAATCGCCGGTATGCACGCCCATCGGATCGATGTTTTCGATCGAGCAGACGATGATGCAATTGTCTTTCTTGTCGCGCACCACCTCCATCTCGAACTCTTTCCAGCCCAGCACCGATTCTTCGATCAGCACTTCGCTGGTGGGAGAAGCATCGATGCCGCGCTCGACGATCTCGATGAACTCCGCCTTGTTGTAGGCAATGCCGCCGCCGGTGCCGCCGAGCGTGAACGACGGCCGGATGATCGCGGGTAGTCCGATATCCTCGAGCGCTTCGAGCGCCTGGATCAGCGTCTTGACCTGATGCGAGCGCGGCGTCTCCAGGCCGATCTTGTGCATCGCCTCGCGGAACAGCTTTCTATCCTCGGCCTTGTCGATGGCGTCGGCGGTGGCGCCGATCATGGTGACGTCGAATTTTTCCAGCGTGCCCATCTTGCGCAGCGAAAGCGCGGTGTTGAGCGCGGTCTGCCCGCCCATGGTCGGCAATAGCGCGAAGCCGCCGGGGACGGCGTAGCGCTCCTTCTCGATGATGCTGGTGACGATCTCCGGCGTGATCGGCTCGATATAGGTGGCATCGGCCAGATCCGGATCGGTCATGATGGTGGCCGGATTGGAATTGACCAGCACGACGCGATAGCCCTCGGCCTTGAGCGCCTTGCAGGCCTGCGTGCCGGAATACTCGAACTCGCAAGCCTGGCCGATGACGATCGGGCCGGCGCCGATGATCAGGATCGTCGAGATGTCGGTCCGCTTGGGCATGGGTTTAGCAAAATCCTGAGCTAATATGGCCAGTACGCAGCCGTTGGGCCGGGTTCAGCCGAAAACCCTCTCCCCAGCGGGGAGAGGGTAGGGTGAGGGGGCTCGGCCTATGGGTAAACTCGCCCGCACGCTCCGCAAACGCTCGACCGAAGCCGAGAAACTCTTGTGGTCCAGACTGCGCGGCCGCCGGTTTGAAGGCATCAAGTTCAAACGACGGGTGCCGATCGGGAGCTACATCGTGGATTTCGTTGCGCTCGACTTGAAACTCGTCATCGAGGTCGATGGCGGCCAGCACGACGTGCGCGCTGCTCGGGACGCCGAACGCACGCGCATCTTGGAGGAATGGGGATATCACGTCGTCCGATTTTGGAACAACGACGTGTTGGGCAATATTGACGGCGTTCTCGATGCGATTTTTCAAGAGCTTCAACTCGTACGCTGAGCCCCCTCACCCCGCCCTCTCCCCGGTGAGGAGAGGGAGAAGACAGAGGACGTAAAAAAAGAGCGCGCTATGTGCGCGCCCGGCGCCGGGGCTCGGCCCCGCGCGAGGGGGTCTTAGACCAGATTCGACGGTGCGGCAACGCCGGCCGTTTGTCCTGTGTGGGACCGCGCGCTACGGTTCCCGGCCCCAAATATGATCAAAGCGGGAGGGATCAATGCGGATTGCCCAAAAGCTCTTGATCTTGGGGCTGGGGATAACCGCCAGTATAGCCCTCATCGGCTCCCACGCCGCGCTCGCCAACGAGCCAATCCGTGTCGGCAAGGCGCAAGGCACTGCCTGGACCTTCCTGCCGGTCGATATCGGCATCGCGCAAGGATTCTTCGCCAAGCAAGGGCTCGACATCGAAAGCGCCGATCTCGGCGGCGACGCCAAGGTGCAGCAGGCGCTTGCCTCCGGCAGCATCGATATCGGGCTCGGCAGCGGACCGGGGCTGGCGTTCGTCGCCAAAGGCTCGCCGGGGATCGGCGTTGCCGCTTTCGCCGGCCCGCCACGCAACATCTCGGCGATCGTGCTCGAAGATTCGCCGATCAAAACCATCGCCGACCTGAAAGGCAAACTGATCGCGGTGTCGTCGGTGGGGTCGCTCAGCGACTGGCTGGCCAAGCAGATGGCCATTCAAGAAGGCTGGGGCCAGGACGGCATCCGCGCCGTGCCGTTGGGCGCGGTCGAGATCAGCATTGCTGCGCTAAAAGCCAAGCAGGTCGACGCCGTCGTGCTGTCGACCGAAGCGGGCTTCGGGCTCGAAGAGCGCAAGCAGGGCCGCATGCTGGCGTCGATGGATCGCTACGCGCCGCATTTCATCACGCATGTGGTGTTCGCGCAGAAATCCCTAGTCGCCACCAAGCCCGAGACGGTGCGGCGCTTCCTCAAGGGCTTCTTTGCCGCGATCGCGTTCATGAAAACCCATCGCGACGAAACCTCGGGCCTGGCCGAACGGGTGCTGCATCAGAGCGCGGCGGTGGTGGGCAAGGATTACGATTTCGAGGCCGGCATGTTCATCGACGACGGCCGCTTCGATCCGCAAGCCGTGGCGACGCTGAAACAGTCCTTCATCGATATGGGAACGTTGCACGAGCGGCCGGCCGACGACGTGCTGTTCACCGCGCAATTCCTGCCGGTCGAGCCATAACGGGAATCAACCAAACGATGACGACCGCAACCACGCCCGTCACCAATCCCAATGTCACACGCTCGCGCCTGGTTCTGGAAATCGCCTCGGAAATGGCCGGCGGCGCCGCCGCCGACGCGGTGCCGGATTATATTTTGCCCAAGGTGGAGTTGCGGCACTCGCGCGGCGGCAAGCTCGTGACGTTTTCCGGCGTGAGCTCGGCCGAAGGCATTTTCGCGGTGGCGGCGCGCGAAGTCGATCTTGCCATGATCAATCCCGCCGCGGTGCTTTCGGTTGCGCTGCGCGGCCAGGGCATCTTCAAACAACCGATGCCGGTGCGCGCCATCGCTGTCATCCCGTCATGGGACGCCTTCGTGTTTGCCGTGCGGCCCGAGACCGGCCTGACGCGCTTTGAAGATATCGCGGCGCAAAAACCGAAGCTGCGCATCCTGATGCGCGCCACGCTGGATCACAGCCTGCATCACATGTTCGATGACGTCGCCGCGGCGGCGGGCTTTTCCCGCCACGATATCGCGCGCTGGGGCGGCGAAGTGCGCAAGTCCGGCAGCGTGCCGTGGCCGTATACCGAAACCTTCAAGGCGCTGATCCGCGGCGACGTCGATGCGATCTTCGACGAGGCGGCGCATTCCTGGGTACCGCAGGCGCTCGATGCCGGCATCGCCATCCTGCCGCTCGCCGAGACCACCGTCGCAAAGCTCGAGGCAATCGGTTATCGCCGCGCCGTGCTGCCGCAATCGGCCTATCCGAAACTGCCGCACGACGTGCTGTCGCTGGATTTTTCCGGCTGGACGGTGTTCGTCCATGCCGAGGCCGACGATGCGCTGGTGACGCAAATCTGCGCCGGGCTCGACGCGCGCAAGGCGCGCATCCCGTGGGAGGAGCCCGGCGATCTGCCGGTCGAGCGCATGGCGCGCGAAGCGCTCGACACGCCGCAATGCGTGCCGCTGCATCCGGCCGCCGAGCGTTTTTGGCGCAGCCGCGGCTATCTTTGATCAGGGCGTGGACTCATGAACGCGCAGCCTATGTCTGCTTTTGGGGGTAAAGCGAAAATCGGGCGGAGTTGTCGCCATGTCCGTTTTTGACCCATTTCGACATTTCGAGCGAAAGAATTACTGCGGCGCACAACGCCCCGCAGAGTCGGCGTTTGCTAGGATTCCTTGGAGGTGGTCCGGCCAAAATCGCAAGCCCGCACTTGACATCGCCACGATCTTAAGATGCGATTTTGGTGAAGGGTTTATTTCGATCATTCAACTGCGACATGCATCGAGGTCGAAAAACGCCCCGCGGTCCGCATCGCGTCTTAAATTAGGGGTGCTTGTCCATGTCCGGCTCATCTTCCGCATTTGCGGCGCGCATCAATTTGAAAGAAATATACAGGCACGCCATCAAGCTGCCGTTGAAAAGGGTCGGTCACGCCGTCGAAGACTGGGTCGCCGATCAATCGCCCATGGGAAATAGTTCGATCATCGACGGCAAGACCTTCGAGTGGGTGGAACGGCTGGAGGCGAACAGCCACGTGATCAAGCAAGAACTGGTTGCTTTGCTTTCTGGACAAAAGCAACTGCCCAATATTCAAGATTTATCGCCACGGCAGATGAACCTTAGCCAGAAGGACGGTTGGAAATCGTATTTTTTCTTTCTGCTCGGCAATCGGATCGACGAAAGCTACAAGCGTTGCCCAGAGACGGGTAAGCTCTTGGACTCCATTCCCGGCCTGGCGCTCGCGTACTTTTCGGTCCTTGCTCCGGGAATGCACATCAAGGCCCACCGTGGCGCTTACAAAGCCGTGCTCAGGTGTCACCTTGGGTTGATCGTCCCGGAGCCGCGGACAAATGTCCGTATGAGAGTTCTCGATAAGATGATTTATTGGGAAGAAGGCAAGTGCGTGATTTTTGACGACACGCACAAGCACGAGGTGTGGAATAACACCGATGGCGTCCGTGTCGTCCTGTTACTCGACGTGTGCCGCCCTATGCCGCGATGGATGATGTCGCTGAACATGAAGGTGCTCAATTTAGCCGGTTATTTGCCCGAAGCGCGACGGCTGGTGCGCAGCCAGATGGAGTGGGAAGCGCAATCGTCGGCATCGGCCGCCCCTCATTAGGGGGGCCGGCAAGCGTAGCGCGGGCAAAAGGCGCAAAGCGCCGTGCGCCCGACAGCGTCAACGAAAACGGCGAGTCAGCCGCGGGCACGAGTGCGTAATGTTAGATGTCGCGGACGTGCGGCAGGATGCGATCGGCGAAGATGCGCAGCGAGCGCATGATCTCGGCCTGCGGCAGGGAGCCGAAGTCAACCAGTAATCCGATCTGGGTGATGCCGATGTCGCGCAGCACATGGATGCGCTCGATCACCTGGCGCGGCCCACCCATGACGACGCGGCCGGGAAAATAGGCGTTGAAGCCGAAATCGCGCTGGCCGGCCTCGCGGCGCTCGTAGCCTTTGTACGCGGTCGGATCGGGCGGCTTGCGCGCGGCTTCAAGGCCAGCCGCGGCGTATTCGCTCATCGGCTTGTGCACGATGCGCTCAAGCCTCGTGTCATCGTCGCTGTCGAGGAAATGGGCGTGATAGACGCAGCAGACTTCGTGATCCGCAAGCTTGCGGCCATATTTCTGCAAGGCGCCGCGATACCAGCCGATGCGCTCGGCCGCCACCGGATGATCGACGTGGTAGGCGACATAGAGCAGGTTGTAGCCCTGCGCCGCCGTCCACTCGAAGCTCTCCGGCGACATCAGGCAGGCGACCCAGATCGGCGGATGCGGTTTTTGGTAGATCGGCGGCAATAGCGGCAGGCCTGACAGCGGCGGCCGGAATTTGCTTTTGAATTCCATGGTCGGGCCGGCCCAGGCCTGCTTGACCAGGTCGACGCCTTCCTCGACCCGCTCGCGGCTCTCCTTCATGTCGACGCCGAAAATGTCGAACTCGTCGCGGATAAAACCGCGGCCGACGCCGAAATCGAAGCGGCCTTGCGACAACTGATCGAGGGTCGCCGCCTGTTCGGCCACCCGCACCGGATCGTTGAGCGGCAGCACGGTGGCGCCGGTGCCGAGCCGGATGCGCTCGGTGCGGGCCGCGAGATAGGACAGGAACGCGTAGTTGGCGGGGAACAGCCCGCCGTGGCGGACGAAGTGATGCTCGACGATCCAGGCATAGTCGATGCCGATCTGGTCGGCGAATTCGACCTGCTCGATGATGCCGCGATAGTGTGTCTGCGCATCGCGCACATCCGGCAGATAGGTCGGAAGATAGAACAACCCGAACTTCATCGCCGCGGCCTTTCCGGTTCGCCGAGCAGCCCTTGGCAAGCAAGAGGCAAAAGATCATTCTAGTGTCCGACAGGGAATGAGGCGTTGCAATGACGGACTATTGGTTGAGCAAGCTGTTCTTCGACTTGCAGCACGATGCGCAGCTGGTCGCGGATTATCGCGCCGACATGGCGGCGGTGATCGACCGCTACCGCATCAAGCCGGAGGTTCGCCGGGCGCTTTTGGACGACGACGTCGCCGCGCTGTCGCCGCTGGTCAATGCCTATCTGCTGCGCTTCTACTTTCAGGTCCGTGGCATGCCGCAAGACGAGTTCATGGCGCGGCTGCACGCGATGAATGCGCCCGTCGCGCCCGCCGAACCGGCGAAGGCCGGCCATGGCTAAGCTCGTCGGTATCTTCGCGGCCAGCCATGGGCCGATCATCGCCCGGGATTGGGAGACGATGCCGCGCGACCATCGCGCCAGATTGACGGCCGCATTCGACGAGATCGGACGCCGGCTGCGCGCCTGCGAGCCCGACCTTCTCGTCGTGGTGTCGCCGGATCATTGGGTCAATTTCTTTATCAACAATCTGCCGGCGATCTGCATCGGCATCGGCGACGAGCACGACGGGCCGCCCGAGCCGTTCATGAAAAAGGTCTATCCGCATGCCGTGCTCAAGGGTCACGCCGCGTTCGGGCGGCATCTCCTGCAAACGGCGCTCGACAACGATTTCGACCCGACGCTGTCGCATCGGTTGACGCTCGATCACGGCACCTGCATCCCGCTGTGGCGCTCAGGCGTCGATCCGGAACTGCCGCTGGTGCCGATCCTGGTCAACGATCTCGAAGCGCCGATGCCGAGCATCAGGCGTTGCTTCGCCTGGGGCCGGCTCGTCCGCCGCGCCATCGACAGCTATCCGGAGCCGCTGCGGGTCGCGGTGCTCGGCACCGGGGGCTTGAGCCATTCGATCGGCGAGACCACCATGGGATGGATCGACGAGAGTTTCGATCATGCCTGCATCGATGCCTTCGCCCGTGGCGAGGAGCGGCAGCTCGATGCCTTTCTCACCGAACAGCTCGATCGCACCGGCAACGGCGCGCATGAGATCCGTGACTGGGTCATTGCCCACGCCGCCGCCGGCAGCACCGGCTTCGAGCTGATCGACTATTTTCCCAGTCCGGCGACGCTGGTCGGCGCCGGCTTCGCGTCATGGCAAGCGCCGGCGTCGTGAGACGGTTCTTTCGCCGGAACGGGAGGAGACAATGACCACACTCGACGTCGCCGCGCCCGCCGCTGCAACGGCTTCGACCAACGACAAGATCAGCTATTACGGCGTTCATCACCTGGCTTTGAACACCGACGACATGAAGATGACCGTCGACTTCTATGTCGACGTGCTCGGCATGCGGCTGGTTCACGCCATGAAGGTGCCGCCCGGCATTGGCACCGGTCCGGGCAACCGCGGCAATCCGCCGTTCGAGGAGATCAGGCACTATTTCTTCGACATGGGCCGCGACGCGCTGTTGGCCTTTTTCGAAATGCCCAAGGGCGCCAAGCCAAAAGGCGACCGCAATGCGCTCGGCAACATGCAGCACGTGTCGTTCGCGGTATCGCCGCAAGGCCAAGCGCGCATCCGCGCGCGGCTCGAAGCCGCCAAGATCGCCTATGACGGCCCGCTCGAAATCCTGCCGGGGATTTTTTCGATCTATGTGATGGACCCGAACGATATCCGGCTCGAATTTTCCTGCCAGCCCTCGAACGGCGAAGGCGAGCCGTTGATCGTGCCGCTGGTCACCCAGACCAAGACCGAAGCATTGCAGGAGCTGCGCTCGTTGTCGTCCGATCAAAAATGGCTGGCCAAATCCGTTGCAAGCCTGGCTGGGTAGGCGCGTGCTCACAAATCCGGTTCTGTAAGCGCGGTTCGCTCCGCAAGCGACTGAATCGCGTCGCCGCGAAATGTCGCGATGGGCCAAGTCCTGCCGGACTCATCCGCAGCAAAAACAGCGAGCCTTTGTGCCGTCGGAACAGCGTGCAGTCGGTCACAGACCTGCCGATTGGAGCGTGATAATCTTGCCTTTATGACTGGCATGATCCCATTGGGGACTGGGCAAATGGCAATCGGCATCGGAAGACGGCAATTCATATCGGCGGCGCTCGGAGGCGCAGCAGCGTGGCCGCTCGCGGTGCGTGCACAGCAGGGCGAACGGATACGACGCATCGGCGCGCTATTCGGCGTCACCCTGGACAATCCGGATGTCCAAGCGCGCTACGCCGCATTCCGGCAAGGCTTGCAGCAATTGGGCTGGACCGAAGGCCGCAACTTGCGCATCGACGTCCGCTCGTTCGCAGGCAAGGCCGCCGACGCACGCAAAGACGCGGCGGATTTAGTCGCGCTTGCACCTGACGTTATCCTGTCTGTTGGCAACTTAAGTCTGGGGCCGTTGCTCCAAGCGACCACTACGGTGCCGATCGTGTTTACGCTCGTCGTCGATCCGGTTGGCGCCGGCTTCGTCGACAGTCTGTCGCAGCCGGGCGGCAATGCCACCGGCTTTATGGAGTTCGAATATAGCTTGTGCGGGAAATGGCTGGAACTGCTCAAGGAGATTGCACCTGGTGTCACGCGCGCTGCGGTTCTTCGCGATGCCACCGCAACCGCCGGCACCAGCCAGTTTGCCGTCATCCAGTCCGTGGCACCGTCGGTCAGCGTGGACGTAAGCCCGATCAACGAACGCGACGCGGCCGAGATCGAGCGCACTATCGCCACCTTTGCGCGAGCCGCGGATAGTGGTTTGGTCGTAACGACGAGCCCGTTTTCAACGACTCATCGCGATCTGATCATCACGCTTGCCGCCCAACACAAACTGCCCACGGTCTATTCCGACCGCTCCTTTGTCGACACCGGTGGATTGATCTCGTACGGGCCGAATTACATCGACCAGGTTCGGCGCGCAGCAGGTTACGTCGATCGCATTCTCAAGGGCGAAAAGGCAGCCAACTTGCCGGTCCAAGCGCCGACCAAGTACGAGCTGGTGGTCAACCTCAAGACCGCCAAGGCGCTCGGGCTTGCGGTTCCGCAATCGATCCTCGCCCGCGCCGACGAGGCGATCGAGTGAACCTTTGGCTATGCGGCATTTGACGATGGCAAAATGACGCGACGGGCACTTTCTGCCGCGCCGACCATAGAGCCGCGCGGCAGCTATACCCCTGATAACGGACGCGGAGGCAGACGATCGGCGCGGCCGAGTTGGGCCAAAACTCACCGCAAGCAGGTGCAGCAATTGACCCGGCTATTCGATCACCTCGTCGGCAATCGCGAGCAGCGACGGCGGAACCGCGAGGCCGAGCATCCTGGCTGTCTCGGCGTTGATGACCAGCTCGAACTTGGTCGATTGCACAACCGGCAAATCTGCAGGCTTCGCGCCCTTGAGGATGCGGCCGGCATAGACTCCGATCTGACGAAACGCATCCGCGATGTTGGTTCCGTAGCTCATCAGCCCGCCGATTTCGACAAACTCACGGAGCGGATATGTCGCGGGGACCCTGTGGAGCGTCGCCAGTTGGGCCAATTGAACACGCCGGCTGATTAAGAACGGGTCGGTACTAACGAAGATGGCGTCGGGCCGCTCGCGCACAAAAGTGGCGAAGGCCGTATTGATCTCGCGGCTGGTGCTGGCGTTGAGAACCTGGATTTTCAGCCCCATAGCGCGAGCTGCAGGCTCCACGTCTCTCAACGCTGTCTCCGTACTCGTGGCATCGGCCGGATTGACGAGTACGGCCACACGCGTGACAGCGGGCACCAGCTCACGCAGGAGTTCCAGCCGCTTTGCGGTCAACTCACCGCTGAAAATATTAATCCCTGTTAGGTTGCCGCCCGGGCGGGCGAGGCTGGCGACAAGGCCGCTCTGGACCGGGTCTTGGCCGACGAGGAACACGATGGGGGTCGTCGTGGATGCCGCCTTGGCAGCGAACGCCGCATCGGTGCTGGTCGCGGCCATCACGGCGACCTCTCGATGAACCAATTCGGCCGCCAGCCCCGGCAGCCGATCGAGCCGATTTTCGGCCCAGCCGTATTCGATGGCCACGTTCTCGCGCTCGACGTAGCCGCTATCCTTCAGGCCCTCGCGAAATGCACGCAGCCGGTCCGTCATCCCATCGGGCGATCTGGAGTCAAGAAACCCGACCACCGGCATTGCCGGCTGCTCCGCGCGTGTGGCAAGCGGCCAAGAGGCCGCTACTCCGCTGACGAGACCGATGAACTCCCGTCGCCTCATGGATCGCCCCCGGCTGGGAAGTTCAAAGCCTAGCACACCATGATGTCCGTGGAGCCGCATTGTGCGACACGGCAAACGACCCGCTCGAAATGACGCTATGGGTCACTTTTCTGCCGCGCCCCATAGAGCCGCGCGGCAGCTATACCTCTGATAACGGACGCGGAGGCAGACGGTCGGCGCGGCCGAGATGGGCCAGCAGCCGACATATGCAATGCAGCAAAGAACCCTGACTATTCGATCACCTCATCCGCGCGGGCGAGTAGGATTGGCGAGACATCGAGGCCCATTTCCTTTGCGGCTTTAGCGTTGATGATCAGTTCAAACCTGGTCGGTTGTTGAATTGGCAGATCGGCCGGTTTGGCCCCTTTAATGATCTTGTCCACGTATTCAGCGGTGCGACGTGCCATCTCGGTCATGTTGGGTCCGAACGAGAGCAGCCCGCCAGCGCGCGCCCAGGCTCCCCAACCCCCAGCCAGCGGAATCCGGTTCCCCTTTGCAAATTCAACAATTCGAGGGATGTTCAGGACCGTATGCCGGGACGAGACGACATAAAGAGCATCGGGTTGTGCATCCGTCAGCGTCCTAAATGCACCCTCAAGATCCTTGGGCCCCCGCAATTCAACAAGCTGCAATTCCATGTTGAGCGCCGGAGCAGCACGCTGGGCTTCGACCAATTCATTGTCGGGATGGTCCGGGTTCCACAAGAACGCTGTGCGGCGTACTCGCGGTACCACCTCCTTAATGAGTTCAAGACGCTTCGAAGCGGTATCGTCGAGCAATAGCGTGACGCCCGTGGCATTGCGCGACGGTCGCGCCAGACTGGCGGCCAACCCTAAGCGAACGGGATCGGCGCTACTGAGAAAGACAATGGGTATCGTTGAAGTTGCCGCCACGGCATAAGGCGCCACATCGCCCCCCAATGCCAGCAGCAAATCCGGCTTTTCTGCAACAAGCTCGGCGGCGAATTGCGCTAGGCGCTCATAGCTCCCTTCACCATACCGGTACGTTGCGAGCAGGTTTTTTCCCTGGACATAGCCGAGTTCCCGCAAGCGGTCCTGAATGGGCGCTAACTGCGGATCAGAGCTACTGAAGAGCAACACGCCCAAACGAGGCACCTTCGCCGCCTGTCCTCGGGCGGCAAGCGGCCATGCCGTTGATGCGGCAATTCCCTGAATAAAACTGCGTCGTCGCATTGCCGCTCCCAAGGCTTAGAACTGCATCGCATGGGGGAATTAGAGCAGGGATTTGCTAGACGCGAAAGAGGACTCCGCGCTCACGTTGCAGAGCAGCAAACTCGACCCGTCGATGTCGCTGCCGGGTCACTTTTCTGCCGCGGCGACCATAGAGCCGCGCGGCAGCTATACCTCTGATAACGGACGCGGAGGCAGACGGTCGGCGCGGCCGAGACGGGCCATTAGCCGACGTGAGCAGGTGCAGCAAACGACACAGCTACTCGATGACCTCGTCGGCGCGGGCGAGCAGCGTCGCCGGCACCTCGATGCCGAGGGCTTTGGCGGTATTGAGATTGATGACAAGCTCGTATTTGGTTGGCGCCTGCACCGGCAGGTCGGCGGGCTTCTCGCCCTCGAGTATCCGATCGACATACTCAGCTGCGCGCCGGTACTGATCGACCGTGTCAGGCCCGTACGACATCAGGCCACCATCTACGGCGAAGAAACGGTACGGATACACAGCGGGCAACCGGTGGCGTCCGGCCAGTTTGAAGATCAGCTCGCGATGAACAATGGTCACGTTGTCCGGAATCGCGATCAAGCCTCCATTCGCCTCGCGCGCAAATGATTGAATCGCGTGCTCGATTTCCGGTACGTCGCCAACGGACATTTCAATCGGCTTTATTGCGAACGATGGGGCCGCAGCCTCGATCATCCGCAACTGTGTCGGCCATGAGGCATTCGCTTGATTTCCAATGACCAGCACCCGAACAACTCCGGGTGCGATCTCCTTCAGCATCTCCAACCATTTGCCGGTGATAGCGTACTCGAATGGAGTGAACCCTGTAATGTTGCCACCCGGCCGTGACATACTTGCGACGAAACCACCCTCTACCGGATCGGTAACCGCAACGAAAACGATTGGAATCGTGCGAGTTTCCTGTTGAAGTGCCGTCAACACTGGGTTGCTAACGGAGAGAATGACATCTGGTGTCAGGGCCACAAGCTGCGAAGCATTAGCGCGTATTCGGCGGAGATCGGCGCTAGCCCAGCGATATTCAATTTGGATATTTCGACCCTCAATCCAACCTAGCTGCTGAAGGCGCTGCGCAAATGCGCTCAGGCGAGCCCGTGCTTGCCCATCATTTTCGTCGGTGCCGACAAGAACGCCAATGCGCCGTATCCGCTCACCGTGCTGCGCCCGTACCGCAAGCGGCCACGAGGTAGCCGTGCCGCCGAGCAGGGTGATGAACTCGCGCCGCCTCATCGGGCTCCTCTCAGGCCGCTGACCGCACCCTACCACATCGTTGGCCAGAGTTTGTTGTGCATCACAGCAAATTTGGGTGCTCGACTTCCGAGATGGGTCACTTTCTGCCGCGCCGACCATAGAGCCGCGCGGCAGCTATACCCCTGATAACGGACGCGGAGGCAGACGGTCGGCGCGGCCGAGATCGGCCAATCGCGACCAAAGTGCAGCGCAGCAAAATAACGTCTTATTCGATCACCTCGTCGGCGCGCGCAAGCATTGTCGGTGGCACCGTGACGTCGATCGCATGAGCCGTCGCGAGGTTGATTACGAATTCGAATTTGGTCGCTCGCGCTACCGGCAGGTCGGAAGGCTTCTCGCCCTTGAGGATGCGACCGGCATAGATGCCAGCTTGGCGGGATTGGTCATTCGTTAGTGGCCCGTAACTCAACAACCCGCCGGCATCGGCCCAAGCCCGATTGGAATAAATCGCAGGCAATCCATATCGCGCGAACAGCGTGAGGATTTGCGTCCGGCGTCCAACGAGGACGACATCATCCGGCACCATGACTGCATTAACGCGCCTTTGCCCGATCTCCGCAAAGGCTGCCTCGATTTCACGATCGGTACCGGCTAAGAAAATTTCCGCTTGCCGGCCCATGGCCGCAGCGGCTGATCGCGCATCCTTGGTCACGTGATCGACCCAGGGATAGCTCCGTGTGACGAGCACGCCAATGCGCGCGGCTTCCGGGAGGAGTTCATGCAATAGACCGAACTGCTTGGGGGTGAGATCGCTGTTCATGTCGGTGAAGCCGGTCACGTTGCCGCCCGGCCGGCTGAGGCTCTCGACCAAGCCAAGTTCGACCGGGTCGCCGCCCGTCGCAAATACGATGGGAATTGTCGTGGTCAGGGCCTTGGCCGCGAGCGCACCCACCGCGCTTCCTGGCGCGGCGATGATATCGACCTTGCGGCGGATCAAGTCGGCCGCCAGGTCGGACATTCGGTCACGATCATTTTCCGCCCAACGCAACTCGATCGCCACGTTCCGGTCTTCGACAAAGCCCATTTCGCTCAAGCCCTTGCGGAAGGCCGCAATCACGTTGGCTCCAGCAGCGGCGGTATCGGCGCGCAGGATGCCGACCACCGGCATCGCTGGCTGCTGCGCGCGTGCCACAAGCGGCCAAGCTGCCGCCGCGCTACCGAGAAGCGATATGAACTCGCGGCGCCTCACTCGATCACCTCGTCGGCGCGGCCGAGCAGCGTAAGCGGAATGGCAATGTCGAGCGTCTTGGCGGTCTTCGTGTTTATGAACAATTCGACCTTGGCGGACTCCTGCACGGGCAGATCGGCCGGTCGTTCGCCCTTGAGGATCCGGCCCGCATAGACGCCGGCTTGACGATAGGTGTCCGTTCCACTGCCGCCATAGCTTATCAGGCCGCCGGCCGCGGCGAAGCCGCGGTATTGGTAGATCGTCGGAACCGCGTGGCGCAAGGCGAGGGCCGCGAGTTCTCTGGTCCGGCTATTGAAGAATGCATCGGTGCCGATCACGAGTCCGGCGGCACGCAGTTGCAGCAACGTCGCGAAGACGCCGTCAAAGTCGCTGTCGGCGCGGGCACGCAGGATTTTGATCTGCAGCCCCATGGCGGCCGCCGCTGCGTTGAGTTCGCTGGTCAGGTTCTCGTAGCGGGCGGCATTGGCGGGATTGAGGAGCGCTGCAATGACAGTGGCGGCAGGGATCAGCTCGTGCAGCAATTGCAGGCGTTTGGGCAAAAGCTCAGTGTCCAGACTGACTACGCCGGTCAGATTGCCCCCCGGCCGGTTAAGGCTTGCGACCAGCCCAAGCCGCACCGGATCGTCACCGCTGGTGAAGATGATGGGGATCGACGCGGTCGCGGCCTTGGCGGCCACTGCTGCAGCGCCATTCGCAGCGATCACGGTCACCTTGCGATTGACCAAGTCGGCGGCCATTGCCGGCAGCCGGTCGTTTGCGCCGTCGGCCCAGCGAAACTCGATTGTCACGTTGCGGCCGTCGACGTAGCCGCTTTCGGCCAAGCCTTGCTGGAACGCCCCTACGCGGTCGGCGTAGCCGCCTGACGATGTGCTGTTGAGCCAGCCGATCACCGGCATCGGCGGCTGCTGCGCGCGGGCGCGAAGCGGACATGCTGCCGCCGCCGCGCCGATAAGCGTGAAGAACTCGCGCCGCTTCATTCGATCACCTCGTCGGCGCGGCCGAGCAGTGCATTTGGCATCTCGCCGAGGCCCAACGCTTTGGCGGCCTTGAGATTGATCGTCAATTCGACCCTGGTGGATTGCTGGACCGGCAGGTCCGCCGGCTTCTCGCCCTTGAGGATACGCACGGCATAATTGCCGACGAGCCGATAGCCTTCCGCGAGACTAGTGCCGTAGCTCATCAGTCCGCCGGCAGCCGTGAATTCGCGCAACGGATAGACTGCGGGCACCTTTTGTGTTGCCGTCATATGCACCAGCTTGTCGCGTCGGCTGACAAGGAAAAAATCGGCACCGACGACGAGCGCCGTCGCGTGCTGCTCTGTGAGGGCGGCGAAAGCAGCCTCCAGTTCGCTGTCGTTGTGCGCCGCCAACAGCAGTGTCTTCTGATGAAGCGCCTCGGCTGCAGCAACAAAATTCGTTTTGTCGGTTTCTCCGTTCGGATTGGCTGGATTCCACAGAAACGCGATCAACTCTGCCGTCGGTAGCAATTGGTGCAGGGCTTCGAGCTGCTTTGCCCCCATCGCATTGATGAGAAAGCTCACACCAGTGACATTGGCGCCCGGCCGGTTGAGACTTGCGACAAGGCCGAGCTGGACGGGATCGCCGCCAATAGCGATCAGGATTGGAATCGACGCGGTGCTCGACTTGGCGGCGATTGCGGACGGAATTCCGCCTATAGTGGCAATCAAGTCGACCTTGCGCTGCACCAGTTCGGTCGCGAGCGCCGGCAGTCGATCATAATGCAGCTCGGCCCAGCGATAGTCGAAGGCAACGTTGCGCCCTTCGTTGTAACCACCTTCGGATAATCCCTGCTTGAACGCGTTGAGCCGATAGGCATCAGTTTCCGCAGTTCCGCCGCACAACAGGCCAATGACCGGCATTGCAGGCTGCGCGCGCACAACCAGCGGCCATGTCATGGCTGAACCGGCGACAATCTTGATAAAATCGCGTCGGCGCATTGGCTCCCTCAAAGGCTTATGGCCACGCTGACCTCGTCGATTACAGCAGGGATTTGCCGCCAGTGGAATGGTTCGCGGGTCATGTTGCAAAGCAGCAGTCGTGGACCGCGCATATCTGCTCTGGGTCACTTTATGCCGCGCCGACCATAGAGCCGCGCGGCAGCTATACCCCTCATAACGGACGCGAAGGCAGACGGTCGGCGCGGCCGAGATGGGCCGATTGTGTTGCAAAAATCGCTTTGCACTGGTGATCGGAAATTCTGCGGGCCGCCGATGCGATTTTCATGTAAAGATGTGGGGTCTCATCTCCCAACGTTAAACTCACAGGCGACCTCGCTAATGTGAGTGAGGCAATACGAATCGGCGATTGCTTCCCGTTTCGTAATTTCGCGAACAATCAGTCGCCCTGCAACTTTCGACTTTTGCGACAGTATCGGCCATGAACGGACATTTTGCACTGCGCCAAAAATGCCGTTATTCGATCACCTGGTCTGCGGTTGCGAGCAGTGAGTGCGACACATTCAGACCAAGTGCTTTCGCCGTCTTGAGATTGATGACTAGCTCGTATTTGGTCGGCGCCTGCACCGGCAAGTCCGCAGGTTTTGCTCCCTTAAGGATGCGATCGACGTAAGCGGCGGCGCGTGTGTAAGCGTCGTTTGAATTTGGCCCGTAAGAGGCGAGGCCGCCGCTCGCGGGCCAATAGGGGAACGGGTAAACGTTTGGCAGCCGCAAGCGCGTTGCCAGCGAAATAATCGCGTCACGCTGCATCACGGCCTGTGGGCTGGCCGTGACAATCAAGCCGCCATTCGGTTCAATGGCAAATGCAGTGATGGCGCGTTCAATCTCGGCAGGGAAGCGCGCGTCAATGGGACTCAGTTCCAAGCCTAAAGTCGGCGGCGCCATCGCTTGGATGGCGGCAAACTGGCCGATACCTGCGGTTTCCGCCGGGTCGCGCAGGACAGCTACGCGCGTCACGTTGGGCGCAAGCTCTTTCAGCAGTTCGAGCCATTTGCCGCTGAGGCTGTACTCGAACGCGCTAAAGCCGGTGGTATTGCCACCCGGCCGGGCCAAACTGGCGACGAAGCCGGCGCCGACAGGGTCGATGAGGTTCGCGAACACGATTGGCGTGGTGCGAGTGATACGCTGTAACTCCGCGACACTGGGACTAGGAGAGGCAAGAATCACATCTGGCTCCAGCGCCACCAATTCAGCCGCGTACCGGCGCGTGCGATCTGGATCGTCACCTGCCCAACGCGCCTCAATCTGGACGTTGCCGCCTTCGGTCCAGCCGAGATTCTGCAAACCCTGTGTAAACGCCTTTTTGCGCGCCTGACCCTCGCTTGCCTCGAAATTCAGCAGTATGCCGACCCGTCGCATCCGCTCACCCTGCTGGGCGAGTGCCGCAAGCGGCCACGCCGCCGCGCCGCCGAGTAGCGTGAGCAAATCGCGTCGTCTCATGTGCTCCTCTCAGCCCGAGAGTTGCAGCCTAGCATACCACAGTAGGAAACGTCGCATTGTGCATCACAGCAAAACTAACCGGCCAATGTCGCAGTTGGATCACTTTCTGCCGCGCCGACCATAGAGCCGCGCGGCAGCTATACCGCTGATAATGGACGCGAAGGCGGACGGTCGGCGCGGCCGAGATGGGCCGATTGTGTTGCAAAAGTCGTTTTGCCCTGGTGATCGGAAATTCTGTGGGCCGCCGATGCGATTTTCATGTAAAGATGTGGGGGCCTCATCTCCCCACGTTAAACTCACAGGCGACCTCGCTAATATGAGTGAGGCAATACGAATCGGCGATTGCTTCCCGTTTCGTAATTTCGCGAACAATCAGTCGCCCTGCAACTTTCGACTTTTGCAACACAATCCCTCCCAAAGCGACCGGATTGCCGCCTTGCGATGACTGACGCAACGGGACAGACCTGCCGATTGGGGCGTGATAATCTTCCCCCACTTTTGCAGCGGGCGTGATCTCGTTGAGGCTGGGGTCAAATGGCGATCGGCATCGGACGGCGACAATTCATATCGACGCTAAGCGGTGCAGCGGCCGCATGGCCGCTCGCCGCACGCGCGCAGCAGCCGGCGCGCCCAGTGATTGGGTTCCTCAACGCAGACTCGCCCACAAGCTACGCGCGGCAGCTATCGGCTTTTCTCAAGGGGCTGAGGGAAGCCGGTTACGTCGATGGCCACAACGTGGCGATCGAATACCGCTGGGCGGAAGGCCAAAATGATCGGCTGCCGGCGATGGCGGCCGATCTGGTGCATCGGCAGGTGGCTGTGATTGCAGCGACCACGACTGCGGCGTCGCTCGCAGCTAAAGCGGCGACCACGACCGTTCCGATCGTCTTTGAAACGGGTGCCGACCCGGTAGAGCTCGGTCTTGTCCCCAACCTTAACCATCCGGGCGGCAACATTTCGGGCGTCACGCAAACAAACCAAGAGGTAACGCCAAAGCGGCTCCAATTGCTGCACGAGTTGGTCCCTTCGGCCAGCATCATGGCCTTGCTGGTCAATCCGGCCAGTCATTATCAAGCCGACAGCCAGGCGAAGGGAGTTCTGTCGGCGGCCCACACCCTCGGGCTCGAGCCGCATGTCTTGAATGCCAGCACCGACAGCGATTTCGATGCGGTTTTCACGACTCTGACTCAAGTGCGGGCGGGCGGCCTGGTGATTGCCTCCGATCCATTTTTTATCGGTCGAAGCGAGCAGCTCGCAGCTCTGACGCTCCGCCACGCGGTGCCTACGATCTTCGAGACGCGCGAGTTCGCTGCGGCCGGGGGCCTGATGAGTTATGGAGCGGACATTGCCGACACATACCGTTTGGCTGGCGACTATACCGGTCGAATTCTCAAAGGCGACAAGCCTGCCGACCTTCCGATCCAGCTGGCGACCAAAGTCGAGTTTTACATCAACCTGAAAACCGCCAAGGCGCTCGCCATTACCTTCCCGCTTACGCTGCTCGGCCGCGCCGACGAGGTGATCGAATGAGGCGGCGGCAGTTCATCGCGCTTGTCGGCGGCGCTGCGGCATCGTCGGCGCTTCGCCCATTTGCGGCACCCGCGCAGCAGCTCAGGGCCGGGACGAGCAGGCGTTTGCCGCTTTCAGCCGCCGCGCCAGCGGCGTGAACAGGAGCGGCGACAGGTAGACCGGAAACTGCGCCAGCGCGAAGTAGAGCCAGGTGAAGTCGGGCAATGCGCCGCCGGTCGCCGCCAGCATCAATCCCATATTGCGCTGCGAGGCCATCAGGCCGAGCACGAAGGCGCGCTCGCGGCCGGTTGCGGCAAACACCAGCGCAGTGAGTGCCAGGACGGCGAACGTCACGGCAAAAGCCAGCGCGGTCAGCTCGATCATCGCCAACGGATCGGCCCAGAAGCGGCGGGCGACATTTTCCATCACCGCAGCGACGAAAAAGAACACCAGGAGAATGTTCATGCCGTCGATCTGATCGTTATAGCGCCGGATCGCGGCGAGGCCGGCAAAGCGGCGGATGATCACGGCGACGAGCAGCGACCCCGAGAGGATCGCGAACAGCTTTATCCCGAGCGCGAGCGGGGAAAGGGTCAACGCCGGGCCGATGAAGGCGTAAGCGAACAGCGGCGCCGACAGCGGCGTCAGCGCGGTCGCGGTGACCAGCGTGGTCAGCACCAGCGTGGCATCGAGCCCCATGACGGCGGCGAAAGCCGGCGCCGCCATCATCGGCGAGGCGACGGCCTGCAGCATCAGCGCCAGAAACAGCGGCGGCGAACGCGTATTGAGATGCGTCAACAGGCAAGCCGCGCCGATCAAAGCCGGCACCACCAGCGACGTCCATGCCGTCGCCGCCAGCACCAGGCCGGGCTTGCGGATATGGCCGCGCAGCGCCGCGATGTCGACGCGCAGGAACGCCAGCACCAGCAAGGCAAAGATCGCCTCGGTGACGAACGGCTTGAACAGCGCGTCGAGCGGCGGCACCGCGATGGCGATGAACACCACCGCGGCGATCGCACGCGAGCCTTGGCGGCCGAGCCAGCCGAGTGCCGCCGACATGGCATTGAGGACCGGCATGGCAGGAAACTTCGTTGCGCGGGCGGCGGCTCACCGAGCCGTTGTCGATCAGGCCTCAGACTATCGCGGCCGCGCCATGAACGCCATGCGCGCCTGATTGTGGCCGATGTTTTGCGCCGCGCGTTGCGCGGAAAATCCCGCGGCGGCGAGTTTGTCCGTCATCGCCGCTTGGCCGTAGCGGGTCAGTCCGTAGCGCGTGCGCAGGCGCCAATAATCGGACAGCACGGTGCGGACAAGACCGGTGACGGCGGCGATGAAGAATCCGTTTTCCGCGCCGAACCGCAGCAAGGCCAGCGCATCGGTCGAAGCTGCGACGTCGGGCGGGATGATGTCGCTCACCACGAGCGTGCCGTCGGCGTTCAATAGCCGATGGAACAGCGCGAAGAGTTTCGCCAACTCTTCGGGCGTCAGATATTGCGCCACCGAATGCAGTACGATGAGGTCGAGCGAATGGTCGGCCACGCGCTCGACGTCCTCCGGCGCGACGGCGCGGATTTTCGCATTGTCGGCGAAGCGCGCGGCGATGCCGGCGCGCACCCCCGGCGCGCCTTCGCACAGCAACAGCTCGCTCGTAGCCGCGGCGACGCGATCGGCGTGCAGCGCTTCGCCGCAACCGTAATCGAGCACGCGCGCCTGCGGCGACGGCACCAGCGCCGCAATCTGCTGCGCGATGAGCCGATAATGCACGTCGCGGTGGCGCGCATTGACGTAGATCGAATGCGCGCTGTCCCAGAATTTTAGCCAGCCGGAGGTCATGCCCGCCACAGCGCCAGCAGCGGTCCGTCCGGGCCGAACGCCGGATCGGTTAAGGGCAGCGGCACCTTGCGGATGGCGGTGACCGCCTTAGCGTGCTCGGCCTTGGTGCCGCGGCAGAGATTGTATTTGCCGCTCGGCGGATAGGCGCCGATGACCACGAGGTCGCGGCTGTGCTTGAGGCATTGATGCCCGGTGCCGGCCGGCAGGATGGCGACGTCGCCGGGCGCGATCTCGATCTCCTCGCCGCTGTCGCCGCCGAACCGCACCTTGGCGCGGCCCCGCGCGATGGCCAGCACCTCGTGGATCATCGCATGATAGTGCACGTAAGGGAAAATGCCGTTGCGCCACATATCGCCCCAGCCGTTTTCGCCAAACGTCTTCTCGATCAGCAGTTCCGGATCGGGCGAGCCCGCAAGATCGATGCCGCCGCGATAGAGGATCAGCGGCAGCTTCGGATTGTTGGGAATCCGGCCGTCGTCGGCAAACAGGTGAGTGACCGGGGGGAAGTGCTTGGTCGGCATGCTTTCGATCCTGCCGCCGGGCGGCCGGACCGTTCTACCGGATATTGAGTTGAAATTGTCTAACGCCAGGCTGTGCCGCCCGGTCCCGGCTCAAACCCGCTTGAAATCGCGCATCAGCTCGACGAATTGGCCGAACAGATAATGACTGTCGCGCGGCCCGGGCGAGGCCTCGGGGTGGTATTGCACCGAGAACACCGGCCGGTCCTTCAGCGCAATGCCGCAATTCGAGCCATCGAATAACGACACGTGGGTTTCCACCGCGTTCGCCGGCAGGGTCGCGCGGTCGACGGCAAAGCCGTGATTCATCGAGGTGATCTCGACCTTGCCGGTGAAGAGGTCCTTGACCGGATGATTGGCGCCGTGATGGCCCTGATGCATCTTCATGGTCTTGGCGCCGACCGCGAGGCCGAGCATCTGGTGGCCGAGGCAGATGCCGAACACCGGTTTCTTCTCGATCAGCGCGCGGATCACCGGCACGGCATATTCGCCGGTGGCGGCCGGGTCGCCGGGCCCGTTGGAAAGAAATATGCCGTCGGGTTTGAGCGCCAAAATATCGTCGGCCGAGGTCGTTGCCGGAACGACCGTTACATTGCAGTCATGGCCGGCAAGCTGGCGCAAGATGTTGCGCTTGATGCCGTAGTCGATGGCGACGACGTGATATGTGGCGCCGTCGCGCCGGCCGTAGCCTTCGCCCCAAACCCAAGGCGTTTCGTTCCAGGTGAAGCGCTGGCCGGTGGTCACCATCGGCACCAAATCCATGCCGAGGAGGCCCGGCCACGCTTTGGCCTCGCGCTTGAGCGCTTCGATATCGAAGCGGCCGGACGGCTCGTGGGCGATGACCGCGTTCGGCATGCCTTTTTCGCGAATGAGCGCGGTGAGTGCGCGGGTGTCGATGCCGGCGAGCCCGATGACGCCGCGGTTCTTCAGCCAGGCATCGAGATGTTTTGTGGCGCGATAGTTCGACGGCTCGGTGATGGCGGAATGCAGCACCACGCCGCGCGCGCCCGGCGTCGCTGCCAGATTCACGGTCTCGATATCGTCGTCGTTGATGCCCACATTGCCGATATGGGGGAAGGTGAAGGTGATGATCTGGCCCGCATAGGACGGATCGGTGAGGATCTCCTCGTAGCCGGTCATCGCGGTGTTGAAGCAGACTTCGCCCACCGCCTGCCCGGTGGCGCCGAAGCCGATGCCTTCGAGCACGGTGCCATCGGCGAGCACGAGCAACGCCGTCGGCTTGGGATCCTCCCAGCTCGCGCCAGTCTGCGGTTGTGTCGGCATCGGCAAGGGCCTAAATGTTCGGCGCAGCCGCCTGCCCCAGGTGGTGCGCATTTGCGAGAGGCCATAGCCGTGTTGCGCGACGATATCAACAACGCGATGAAAGAGGCGATGAAATCGGGCCAGGCGCTGCGCGTCTCGACCTTGCGCATGGTCAATGCCGCGATCCTGGCGCGCGAGACCTCCGGTGCCGAGCGGGTGTCGCTGTCGGACGCCGAAATCCTCGACGTCATGGGCAAGATGATCAAGCAGCGCCAGGAATCGCTCGACATCTACGACAAGGCCGGCCGCGCCGAGCTCGCCGCCCAGGAGCGCGAGGAGATCGCCATCATCTCCGCCTACCTGCCCAAGCGCATGTCCGACATCGAGGCCGCCTCGGCGATTTCATCGCTGATCAAGGAGCTCGAAGCCGCGACGCTCAAGGACATGGGCCGCACCATGACCGCGCTCAAGGAGCGCTTTTCCGGGCGGATGGATTTTTCCAAAGCCAGCGCGCATGTGAAGAAGCTGCTCGGCGGCGGGTGACCGCGATGCCGGCGATGCCGTCAAAGCGCAGGATGCTGGTCGGGCTCCTTGGCGCGAACATCCAGGGGTCGATGTCGCCTGCGCTGTTTGCCGATGCTTTCGCGGCGGCCGGGATCGACGGCTATTATCATCTGCTGGACGCTGATCTCTTGCCGGGGCGGCTGCCGCAGCTATACGAGGCGATCAAGACCGCGGGCTTCATCGGCGCCAACGTCACTTTTCCGTTCAAGCAGGAGATCATTGCGCTGCTCGATGCCGTCGACCCAAGCGCCGCCCAGGTCGCCGCGGTGAACACCGTCGTGTTCGCACCCGACGGCCGCGCCACCGGCTACAATTTCGACCGCGCGGGATGGCGCAACAGTTTTGTTGAAAGCATCGGCGGCGCCAGCGCCAAGGACGCCACGGTGGTGCAGATCGGCGCCGGCGGCGCCGGGCGCGCCGTCGCGTTTGCCTTGATGGACCTTGGCGTTGCCGATCTCGTCCTGCACGACCTCGATCCCGCGCGCGCCGAGGCGCTCAAGGCCGATCTGTCGCGGCACTATGGTTCGTCGCGCTGCCGGCTCGCGCAAAATTTGGAGCGCGACATCGCGGCGGCTGCCGGCGTCGTCAACGCCACGCAGGTTGGCATGCGCGGTTTTCCCGGCAATCCGGTTCCGGTCGCCGCGCTTAGGGCCGGCCATTGGGCCGCCGACGTCATCTATACGCCGCTGCAAACCGATTTCCTCAAAGCCGCCGCCGCGAAAGGCGCCCGCACGCTCAACGGCAGCGGCATGTGCGTGCATCAGGCGGTCGAGGCGTTTGCGCAACTCACCGGCGTCAAGCCCGATCCGGCGCGGCTGCATCGCACCTTCGCCACAGCCGTTGCCGCGCGCGACGCGGCGTTCGCTGCAGCCACCTGAGACATACGAGCGGAAGCATCCATCACGAAAGCCTTTGGCGCCGCGGGCGATCGTGGCAAACTTGAGCCAACAAATAACGGGGAAGAGACCGAAATGCCGCAATGCCTCATCCGCGGCCTGCGCAGCATCGAGCTTGTCGCCACCAATCTCGACGAGGCGGCGCGCTTTTACGAAGACGTCTGGGGATTGCGCCGCGTCGAAACCCGCAACGACGCGATCTACTTTCGCGGCACAGGCGGCTATCACCACATCCTCGGTCTGCATCGCGGCGCGCAGCCCGCAATCGTGCGCATCGTGTTCGACGTCGCCGATCGGCAAGCGGTCGACGCACTGCATAAGGCGGTGACGGCTGCGCGATGCAGCGCAACCGCGCCTGGGCCGGTGGCGCTTCCCGGCGGCGGTTATGGTTTTGGCTGCAAGGATCCCGACGGGCGCAACGTCGTTTTCGTCTGCGACTGCGCCGATCATGCCGACACGCACGATCAGCCCGACCGGCCGCGCAAGATCGTCCACGCCAATCTCAACATGCGCGATCATGATGCGAGTCTTGCGTTCTTCAGCAACACGCTCGGCTTCCGCGTGGTCGACGAAAACGCGCCGCTGACGTTTCTGCATTGCGCCAATGCCGACCATTGCTCGATCGTGCTGGCCAAGACCGATCTGCCGACGCTCAACCACATCGCCTTCGACGTGCCCGACTTCGACTCGGTGATGCGCGGCATGGGGCGCATGAAGGACAATGGCTATCCGATCGAATGGGGCCCGGGCCGCCATGGGCCGGGGAATAATGTGTTCGCTTATTTCTGCGGCCCCGACGAAGTGCCGCTGGAATATGCCGCCGAGGTGCTTCAGATCGACGACAGCTATGAGCCGCGCGGCTCCGACTATTGGAAATACACGTCCGGCCGCTCCGAGCAATGGGGCCTCACCGCGCCGCGCTCGGCGCGCTATTACCGGGTGCAGCGGCTGTTCGGATTTACCGCCGACGGCGATCGGGTGAGTTGATGAAGCGCGCTATTGCAAGGAGCTTACGCGCGCTTCTTGCGCTTTGTTGTAAGCAGCTGACCGGCACCGCATTCATGCGTCGCTGACAGCTGGAATCTATTCAAATAACATAGGAATCAGGTGTTGCCCTCTACGCGAAGGCGAAGGCCGACCAACTGCCAATGGAATGCGGCAAAATTATCACAGCTAATAGGATTCCGTCGGAATAACGCGATCTCTAGTTGCATGTGCGATTGCCCCTGTCTGTAATGAAAAATCGAGGAGTTAGGTTGTTGGGGTGGGGGCCATGCGTTTTGTTGTACCGCGCTTTATTGCGCTTTTGGTGGTGTGCGTCGGCGTTGCGCTGACCACGGCGGGCTGCAATCCTTTTCTGGATTATAATTATTATAGCCAAGGCATTGGCACCAACGTCTACAATTCGGCCATTGGCGCCGAGACTCAGGCTCAAGACGTCTACCTGAACGCATTGTGCGAACAGGCCGGATTGCAGTCCGGGATTTACGTCGAGGGGCAGTTCAGTTGCCTTCCAACGGTACGCGCCAGCGACTGGAGCGGCATCGTTCAGGCTGGGTTCAACGACATCGATCAGCGATGCGACGGTTATCTGGCCTGGTTGGACGAACAAAGGCGCCTGCGAGCGCCGATACTCAATGAGATAAACACCATACAGGTTGCCGCTCAAAACATCATGGGATTGGCAGCGGCCAGCGTCAAATCTATCAATATTGTCGGTCTCGCATTCGGTTTAGCGTCCAACACGTTCACGAACATCCAATCCGGGTTGCTGCTGGAAGTCGACAAATCGACTGTCGAAACTGTCGTCATCCAGGGCCAGAACAATTATCGCGCGACCTTGCCGGGGCCTATCGATAATCGGGCAACTGCGATCTACGTCTTGCGCTCATACCTGCGCATCTGCACTCCGTATACGATCGCGAACCAGATCAACACCACCGTGACGTTGTTCCACAGTGGCGCTGGGCCAGGATCACAGTTGATCGACCCAAGGGTTGTCCGCGCCTCGATCATTCAAAATGCCAGAACCCCGTTGGCGCCGACGCCGCAAGTTAAAGTCGGGATGGCCAGTGCGGCAACTTCTTTCGAACGGGACTTGTCATTACAAGACGGCAGAAATCTACAGCAAACACTGTGTGCTTCACCGACTGGTGATTTAGGTCCACCAAACTTGCCCGTTGGGCAAGAATCTGCGACCCGTCAACAGTTGCGTCAATTCAACGCTGCCTTCCTATATGGCGCTCCTTCTGTCCCGATCGGCCAACTATTAAACACGGCACCCGACACTATCAGCACGTTCGCCCAGCTGCAAAGGCTTAGACAGGCGCAACAAACGTTCCCGTCATGCAGCGCCGCTGGGATGATGAACGGGTTTGAGGTTGGACTATTCACTCGATTCACCATTCCAACGGTCAAGTTACAAATAAGTGCAGCACTGGCGAAAAATAACGTTAGCGTTCCTGCGAACTTCGACCCTAAAAAAAGCATAGTCGACGCGCCCACACGTCAGGCTATCACCAGCTTGCGCAAGGCATTCGACAACGGCGCGGCCGAACTCGATCCGAAATTTTATGATTGGCTCTTGCAGGCGTCCTCTCGTAATTGAGCCAACTCAGGAGGAATACCATGCCGGGTTTTCAGCAGTTGGCCGCCGAATATGCTGCACTTTGGAATCAAGCAACAATTCGTCCTGAGCACACCGCCGAAGTAACGGCGTCGGCGCAGAAGCTAAGGACCATAAAGCCAAGTTACGATCAGGTCAGCGCCCGCACCAACGTTCCTTGGTATGTCGTCGGACTGATTCATGGCCTTGAAGACTCTACGTATAGCCTAACGACCCATCTCCATAACGGCGATCCTCTAACCGCCCGCACGGTCCATGTGCCGGCTGGCCGGCCGCCAACGGGTACTCCACCGTTCAGTTGGGTCGACAGTGCAGTCGATGCATTGACACTGGAAGGTTTCGATAAGGTCAGCCGTTGGTCAATCGAGCGCATCGCATTTCAACTGGAGCAGTACAACGGCTGGGGGTACCGAAACCGTCACCCGCCTATGAATACACCGTATCTCTGGTCCTTTACTAATCTTTATTCGACGGGGAAATTCAGTAGCGATGGAAAATTTGACCCGGCGCTGACGAGCGCTCAACCTGGCGCGATGGCGGTCCTCCAACTACTCATCAAGGCGACGGGTCTCAGTGTGCCGAGCGAAGCTGGTGCTAACGGGGGGCCGGCATTGCCGCCAGCCCCGCCGCCGCCCCCACCCGTTCCGGTACCCACAGGACTCTATTTGGCAGACGGGTTACCCTTTCACTTGCTCGGCCAGCCAAGTGACACCGCCCAACACGGCTTCTTCGTACTCCCCGATATGCCGATAACCAAAATACGCGAGGTCGATGACACATTCTGGGAGATCCAGGTGGTTGCACCCGACCTTTCTAAGCAGTCGGGCTTTACTCACAAAGTCTGGCTCAAAGCTCAAACCGTTCTATCAAGCTTCCAACCCGAAGATTTCGGGCAAGCCTGCCTTGATGCGGCTCGCTCCTTTGGGACCAGCGCCCATTTCTTGTTGGCGCTTGCTCAATGTGAAAGTGGCACTCAGAACGTGGCGGGCGACGCCGGCGCTTTCGGTCCGTTTGCACTGACCGCAGCGGATTGGACCGCCTACAACGACCCGGCCCAGACCGGGGCAGGGGACGCGGGGCGATTCGATCCCTTATTGCAGGCAGCGGTCGCAGCCCTAATGACGGTAAAACTGACCAATGACTTGCGTCCGACCTTGCCGGACAAACGCCTGCCGACATCCGAGGAACTTTACCTGGCGCGCATCTTCGGCGCCGCCAATGTCGCGACCTTGGTGGCCAGTAGCCCCGGCAACGCGGTGAGTGCTGTGCTTTCGCCACCCATGGCCGCCACCGATCTCAACCAAATCTTTGCGTCACGGCCGAAACTGCTGAAGGCGGGCATAAACGTAGGTGACCTGCTGAAAGCGGTGCAAGATGGTCTCGATGCCGGGCTCCAAGCCTCCGTCACGCTGTTACAGAAGATCGAGCCTGATCTTGTGGTTGGGCCATCGGAGGCCACCGACACCAAATTACCTTGGATGGTGAAGGCGGAAGGCGAATTGGCTAAGAACATTCACGGAGACGCAAGCAACCCCGAGATCAAGAAATATTTCACCGATACGACTCTCGTTCAGGCACCGGACGATGCAGCCTGGTGTGCGGCCTTCGTATCGTGGTGCATCAAGGAGTCGGGCGGCACGACGAAGCCGGTAACCTATTCGGCACGGGCAGCTGACTGGTTGAACAACGGAGAGAACATCCCCGGGCCCGCTTTCGGCGCCGTTGCCGTGCTGAAACCGTTGGTCTCTGGCAGTTCCGGCCACGTTGGCTTTGTCACGACATGGGATCAAACCAAGGTCACGCTGCTTGGCGGCAACCAGGGAGATGCGGTTTGCGAGAAGGCCTTCCCTATCGCGGACGTCCGCGGATGGCGTATGATGTAGTTGCCATTCTGCCGCTGCGTCTCCTCCTGTGGAAAACATTGAAAAGCCGGCATAATGGCTTCGTGCGGCTGGTGTTTCAGCTCGTCCCCGTAAAAGCTTGATTCCTTCATCTATGATAGCAGAAGCGATTCGTCCCAATCCAAAGGCTCTAAGCTCGGCGTCGTTCGCGCCGAATCACCATGCGCTTTACGCCGCAATTTCTCGACGAGCTGCGCGCGCGGCTTCCGGTTTCGGAGGTCGTGGGGCGGCGCGTGAAATTGCGCAAGGCGGGGCGGGAGTGGAAGGGGCTGTCGCCGTTCAACAAGGAGAAGACGCCGTCGTTCTTCGTCAATGACCAGAAGGCGATGTGGTTCGACTTCTCCTCGGGCAAGAACGGCAACATTTTCGATTTTCTCATGCTCACCGAGGGCGTGAGCTTCCCGGAAGCGGTCGAGCGGCTCGCCGGCCAGGCCGGCCTCCCGGTGCCGGTGTCCTCGCCCGAGGCGGAAGCGCGCGAAGAGCGCCGCAAAACGCTGCACGACATCGTCGAACTAGCGGCCAAGTTCTTCGAGACGACATTGGCGTCAAGAAACGGCGCCCGCGGCCGCGGCTATCTGGCCGACCGCGGCCTCACTTCGGCGACGCAGCTGAAATTCCGCCTCGGCTATGCACCGGCGGAGCAATATGCGCTCAAGGAGCATCTCGGCGCCGCCAAAATCCCGGTCGAGGACATGGTCGAGGCCGGGCTGATCGTCGCCGGCGAGGACATCCCGGTGCCGTACGACCGCTTCCGCGACCGCATCATGTTCCCCATCAGCGATTGGCGCGGCCGGGTGATCGCCTTCGGCGGCCGCGCGCTCGAGAAAGAAGTCTCGGCGAAATATCTCAATTCGCCGGAGACGCCGCTGTTTCACAAGGGCGCGACGCTTTACAACATCGCCGCCGCCCGCAAGGCGGTGCACGACGCCGGCAACTCTACGCCGTCGGCGCAGGAAAATTATTCCGCGCGCATCATCGCGGTCGAAGGCTATGTCGACGTCATCGCCATGGTAACGGCCGGATACGAAGGCACCGTGGCGCCGCTCGGCACTGCGCTGACCGCCGAGCAATTGGCGCTGATGTGGCGGCTCAACGACGAGCCGATCCTATGCTTCGACGGCGACGATGCCGGGCGCCGCGCCGCCTATCGCGCGCTCGATATCGCGCTGCCGCTGCTCAAGCCCGGCAAAAGCCTCAAACTCGCCACCTTGCCCGACGGCCAGGACCCCGACGACCTTTACCGCTCCGGCGGCCGCGACGCCATCGAGGACGTGCTCGGCGCGGCGCGCCCCTTGGCGCATGTGCTGTGGGCGCGCGAGAGCGAGCAAGGCCCGTTGGATACGCCGGAGCGCCGCGCCGCGCTCGAAGCGCGCATCGGCGAAGTCACCAACGCCATCGCCGACGAATCCGTGCGCCGCTACTACCGGCAGGATTTTTCGGCGCGGCTTCGGCAAATGTTCGCGCCGCAAAACTTCACGCGAAATCATGCTTCGCCGCGCCGGCAGGATTTTGGCGCCAGCCGTTTCGACGACAGGGGCCGCCGCGGCGGCGCGCCGTCCCGTCCGGTTTCGCCGAAAGCGGCCTTCGGCAGCGAAACCTACGTCGCGGCCAGCGCGCAACTTGCGGCAAGCCCGCTGCATCGCGGCCATCGCGCCGCGATTCCGCTGCGCGAGGCGCTGATCCTGCAAGCCGCCCTCAATCACCCCTGGCTCCTGCACGACCACATGGAGGAACTGGCCGAGGCCGAGTTCCGCCACGCCGACACGCAAAAGCTCAAAAGCGCCCTGATCGACGTGTTCGCCCATCATTCGGCGGGAGATTTCCGCGAGGATTCCGCCAATGCGAGCGACGCCGCAAGGTCGGCGCAAACCGCCGAGCTGGTCGCCGAGCTCGACCGCCTCGGTTTCGGCGCACTCCTGGCGCGCATCGAGCGCTCGATCACCACGCTGTCGGTGTGGGGTGCGCGGCAAGAAGCGGCGCGGGACGACGTTTTACTGACCTGGAAGCAGCTTGTTGCCTTGCATCGGCAATGGCATTCCCTAACTAGGGAGCTGAAGGACGCGGAAATTGCGCTCGGCCAGGACAACAGCGAGGCGAATTACACGCGGTTGCTCGACGTCAAGGCGCGGCTGTCATCGATCGACGGCACCGAGGCCCTGATCGAGGGTTTTGGCGCCTCCTCGGGTCGGCCGGCCCGGCCGATGTAGTTCTTGACCTCCCCCTTTCAGGGGGAGGGCTAAAGGCAGGCGAAGGGGAATAAGAGGTCACCCTCGCGGTTGTGGTTAGTCGGAGCTTAACGGAGTTCCGACAGATTCGACCTCGATTCGGGCGGCGTCCGAGGGTAAACCCTTCCGGCGGCCGCCCCTTTTGGCCGTTGGCAGAAGCTTTCGGCCCAACAACAAGGGATTTGAGGCTTCGGCCCCGGTCCCGGCGTTGGTCTACCGCCCCGGGTGATTCCTTCACCATAGGGTAGGGGGACCCGGAACGTCCCGTGGAGAGACAGAGCATGGCAAGCAAGAGCAGCGTGGCCACCAAGAGCGCACCGACCAAGGCCAAAGCGGCCCCGCCAAAAGACGCCGAGACTCCCGAGAAGGACGGCGCGGAGACCCCGGAGAAGGATGGCCCGCTGCCGCTGCTCGATCTATCCGACGCCGCCGTCAAGAAGATGATCAAGCAGGCCAAGAAGCGCGGCTATGTCACCTATGAGCAGCTCAATGCCGTGATGCCGTCCGAGGAGGTCACCTCCGAGAAGATCGAGGACGTGCTCGCCATCATGAACGAGATGGGCATCAACGTCGTCGAGACCGAGGAAGCCGAGGCCGAGGAGGAGGAGAAGGACGAGCCGGAGGAGGAAGAGAGCGAATCCGGCGAACTGGTCGAGGTCACGCCGAAGGCGCCGGCCAAAACCGAAGCCAAGGAGCCGACCGAGCGCACCGACGATCCGGTGCGGATGTATTTGCGCGAAATGGGCTCGGTGGAGCTGTTGTCGCGCGAGGGCGAAATCGCCATCGCCAAGCGCATCGAGGCCGGCCGCGAGGCGATGATCGCCGGCCTGTGCGAAAGCCCGCTGACGTTCCAGGCCGTCATCATCTGGCGCGACGAGCTGAACGAAGGCAAGGTCTTCCTGCGCGACATCATCGATCTCGAAGCGACCTATGCCGGCCCCGACGCCAAGCAGGTGGCGCCGGCCGTCGGGCCCGATGGCTTGCCGATCGCGCCCGGCGCCGGCGCGGCCCCTGGCACGCCGGGCTTCATGCCGCAGCCGCCGCAAGCCGTGGCGCCGCCGTCGGCGCCGCCCGCCGCCACGCCGTTCAAGCCCGCTGGCGCCAATGGCGCGGCCGCCGCCGGGGCCGAAGGCGAGGAGAGCGGCGAGGAAGCGGCGCTGGCCGATGCCGATCTCGACGAGGACGATCTCGAGAATTCGATGTCGCTCGCCGCAATCGAGGCCGAGCTCAAGCCAAAGGTGCTGGAGACCTTCGACAACATCGCCGACTCGTTCAAGCGGCTGCGCCGCCTGCAGGAGCTCGACATCCAGGGCAAGCTGCACAACGAGACGCTGTCGCCGGCCCAGGAGCGCAAATCGAGGAAGCTCAAGGAAGAGATCATCCAAGAAGTCAAATCGCTGCGCCTCAACCAGGCGCGCATCGATACGCTGGTCGAGCAACTCTACGACATCAACAAGCGGCTGGTCGGCCACGAGGGCCGGCTGATGCGGCTCGCCGAAAGCCACAGCGTCGTGCGCGAGGATTTTCTGCGCAACTACCAGGGCTCCGAGCTCGACCCGCGCTGGCTCAACCGCGTCTCGAAATTGTCGGCAAAAGGCTGGAAGAATTTCGTCGCCCGCGACA
>Ga0307476_10000293_pt1 | contig 43560 bp, 36 predicted proteins | sample atmos_gasesECM2C_2_FD_203314 | JGI IMG/M metagenome (GOLD analysis project Ga0307476, IMG submission 203314) | Hardwood forest soil microbial communities from Morgan-Monroe State Forest, Indiana, United States - atmos_gasesECM2C_05 | ecosystem: Environmental > Terrestrial > Soil > Temperate... | reverse complement strand
TCGACTACGTGGTAGTGAAGATTCCGAAGTGGCAGTTCGAGAAGTTTCCTGGAGCGGATGAGAACCTCGGCGTGCAGATGAAGTCGGTCGGCGAAGTGATGGCGATCGGCCGAACGTTCAAAGAAGCACTGATGAAGGGCGTTCGGTCACTCGATACGGGGAAGCGCGTGGGCGGTGCGAAGATCGAGCCCAAGATCCTTACCCAACGGCTGGTCACGCCGCATCCGGAGCGCCTGGCTTACGTGCAGTACGCGTTGCGGCAGGGACACACCGTGAAGCAGATCGCGAAAATGACCTCGATGGATCCGTGGTTCCTTTATCAGCTCAAAGAGATTAACGACATGCAGCTTGAGCTGGAGAAGCATCCGATCGAGTCGATTCCGACCGAAGTGCTGCGCGAAGCCAAGCGCATGGGATTCTCTGACGGCCGGCTGGCTGGAGTTTGGCGGCTGGAGGGCCAAGAGAAAGTGCGGCACCTGCGCAAAAAACACGGCGTGTTGCCTGTGTACAAGCGGGTGGATACCTGCGCGGCAGAATTCGAGAGCTTTACCCCGTACCTTTACTCGACGTACGAGGACGAAGACGAAGCCGCGCCTACCGACAAGAAGAAGATCATCATTTTGGGCAGTGGGCCCAACCGCATCGGGCAGGGAATTGAGTTCGACTACTGCTGCTGTCACGCTTCGTTTGCGTTGCACGAAGACGGTTACGAGACGATCATGATCAACTGCAATCCTGAGACGGTCTCGACCGATTACGACACCAGTGACCGGCTTTACTTCGAGCCGCTGACGTTCGAAGATGTGTGGGCGATTTATCAGCACGAGACTTCGAAGGGCGCATCTTGCGGCGTGATCGTGCAGTTTGGCGGGCAGACACCGCTGAACCTTGCGTTGCCGCTCAAGAACGCGGGCGTGAATATTATTGGCACCTCTCCGGAGTCGATTGATCTGGCCGAGGATCGCAAGCACTTCAACAAGCTGCTAGAAGACCTGAACATCCCGCAAGCTGCGGGCGTGATGGCGACCTCACTGGAAGAGGCGATCGAGGGAGCGAAGCAGGTTGGATATCCGGTGGTGGTGCGGCCTTCCTATGTTCTGGGCGGGCGCGCGATGGTGATCGCTTACGACGAGGAATCCGTCGTGCGGTATATGAAGGAGGCGGTCGAATACTCGCACGATCGTCCGGTGCTGATCGATCACTTTCTGGAAGACGCGGTTGAAGTGGACGTCGACGCGCTCTCGGATGGCGAGGACGTGGTGATTGGCGGAATTATGCAGCACATCGAGGAGGCCGGCATTCACTCGGGTGATTCTTCGTGCGTGCTGCCGGCGGTGGATATTCCGCGGGCGCAGATGGACTGTATGCGCGATTACACTTTCAGGCTGGCGCGAGCGTTGAGAGTGGTTGGGTTGATGAATATTCAGTTTGCCATTCCGCGGGGCGGCGGGTCGGGCAATGGCGCCGAGGGGGGAAAAGTCTATGTGCTGGAAGTCAACCCTCGCGCTTCGCGTACGGTGCCATATGTTTCGAAGGCGACGGGCGTGCCGCTGGCAAAGATTGCCGCGCGTCTGATGACCGGGCGCAAGCTGCGCGAGTTCTTGCCGGAAAATATCGACCGGGGCACCGACCTCGACACGGGAAGCTGCTATTACGTGAAGTCGCCAGTGTTTCCGTGGAATAAATTTCCGGGCGTCGATACGGTGCTGGGGCCGGAGATGAAATCCACCGGCGAAGTGATGGGCGTGGGCGATAGCTTCGGCGAGGCTTTTGGCAAGGCGCAGTTGGCGGCGGGTCAGAAGCTGCCGACGCAGGGGACGGTGTTTCTCAGCGTGACTGAGCATGACAAACGCCACGTGGCTGAGTTGGCACGGAAGTTTGTGGACATGGGTTTCAAGCTGGTGGCTACCTCGGGTACTGGCGACATTATCGAAGCTGCCGGGATGAAAGTCGAACGTGTATATAAGGTGAAAGAAGGGCGTCCAAACGTGGTCGATTTTATTAAGGGCCAACGCATTCACCTTATCGTCAACACGCCCACGGGGCTTGAGCCGTGGTTCGACGAGAAGGCGATCCGGCGGGCGGCGGTGATGGCGCGCATTCCCACCATTACTACGCTTTCGGCGGCGCGGGCGGCCGCGGAAGGGATTGCGGCGCTGCAACGCGGCGAAGTAAGGATACGGGCGCTGCAGCAGTTGCACGCGGAACGTGGAGCTATCCGGAGCTAGCTAATGTGGGAATTTGGCACAGAGTGATTGCCATGGCTGGAAATGCGGCTCTAATCCGTAAGTGGTTTGATGAGGTCTGGAACAGGGGTCTCGAAGCGACAATCGATGCCATGTGTTCGAAGAATGCGATCGGCCACGGGCAAGGCCAGCATGGCGCGGACATTCGGGGTCCGGAGCACTTCAAGGAGTTTTGGCGCGGGTTCCGTGCGGCGTTCTCAAACATTCGAGTCGAAATCCATGACACGATCGAGCAGGGCGACCTGGTTGTCGCACGGTGGACGATAGCGATGACACATACCGGTACATTTCTTGGAATAGCGTCCACGAACAAGCGTGTCAGCGTGAATGGCATGAGCATCCAGCGGTTCGCGAGCGACCAGATTCTGGAAGCGTGGGACAATTGGGACCAGTTAAGTTTGTTAGTTCAGCTGGGCGCGGTGCCCGAGGCCAAGTTTCTATAAAAGCCCTCCCGATGATGGGGCTCTGTTGCGGTTAGAATTAATCATGCTACTTCACGGTATCTTTCCGCCCATCACTACGCCGTTCTATCCCGACGGCAATGTGTACTTCAAGAAGATCGAGAGCAATGTAGAGCGCTATTCGCGTACGCCTTGCGCCGGCATTGTCGTGCTGGGTTCGACAGGCGAGGCGATCCTGCTTTCCGATCAGGAGCGGCGCGACGTGTTGAAATCCGCGCGAGAAGCGGCTGCGCCGAATAAAGTGCTGATTGCCGGCACCGGGAACGAGTCGGCCATCGAGACGCTGCGGCTTACGGAGTACGCCGCTGAGCTGGGCTACGACATCGCGATGGTGCGTACGCCGCATTACTACAAAAAGCAGATGACGGCCGCGAGCATTCTGGCTTTTTACCGCACTGTGGCCGACCGCTCGCCGCTGCCGGTGATCATTTACAACTTTCCCCAGGCCACCGGATATGACATTCCGGCTGAACTGGTGATCGAACTGGCGGGACATCCGAACCTGATCGGGATCAAAGAATCGAGCGGCGACGTGGAGAAAGTCCGCACGATGGTGGAAGGGACGCGGCACGTCCAGCGCGGTGTGACGGTGACCGAGACGTTTGAGGCGGTGACGCCGCGCATGATTGCAGCTGCGGCTGCCGGTTCAAGTGGGAACGGCGGAGAGTTGGTGCAAGTTGGGATGCTGGCGGGTTCCGGTTCGTCTTTGGGGAAACCTTCTTCCGCGGCGGTCACAGTGGTGGGCAAGATGAAGACACGGCAGAAAGAAGCAGGGTTCCAGGTGTTGGTGGGGGCGGCGCAGAAGCTGCATCCGTCGCTTGATGAGGGCGCGGTGGGCGCGATTCTTGCTTTCGCCTGTCTTGCGCCGACATCGTGCTACGAGATTTATGCGGCGTGGAAAGAAGGCGACGCCGAGTTGGCACGGCTGAAGCAGGAGCGCATTGCCGTCGCGGCCCAGCGCGTGGTGGGCGACCTGGGGATTCCCGGAGTGAAGTACGGCATGGATTTCAACGGATACTTTGGCGGTCCGGCGAGGCTGCCGCTGTTGCCGCTGACGGGGGAAGGGAAGAGTGAGATCGAGCGGCTGCTGGCGGATGTGAGGAACTAGGGGAGGAGAATCAGATTTGGAACCCCGCTTTCCGAGTGATCTTAGATTGCCTGTCACCTTAGAATGTAGTAGAACTCACGCCAGATGACGAGACTGCGTCACGTCCGGGCCTTGATTCTCCTCCTTGTGATCGCTCCTGTCCTTTTGGCGAAGAACGAACCCACCATTGTCATGACATGGCCAGCTGATAGCCCTGCCCTCAAGCTGAGCTTCGAGAGATTCCGCCAAATGGGCACGTACGCCGGGCAAAGCACGTTCACCTCCGACGTGTCCGTCCAAAACCTGACGGACAAGCAGATACCTCGCGCGACATTCACTGTTTACTTAATGGATAAGAACAAGGTGCGAATCGGGGAAGGGACACTTCAGGTTTCGGATCTGGAAGCCGGCCAGACGGCCAAGATTCAATTCCAATTCAGCTCGGTGGGAATTCCCGCCAGCATCACTCTGTCGGCCAAGAAGGACATGCTCGCTCCGCCAGGAGCCAAAACGATTCCATTGAGAGTCATCTCCGTGCCGCCGGGCGCTAAGTTGAAGGTTGATGGTCAGGAAGCTGGCACCACGCCGGTGATGGTGCGGCTCAGCGTGGGCATGCACCAACTTGACCTGACAAAGGAAGGCTACGCGCCAGGCGGTACTCCGCTGGACGTGACTCCAGACGAGCTTCCCGGGGGCAGCATCACGGTGGAACTCGGCGGCCTCTCAAGGGATACGGTTGAACTAAGGGACGGATCGGTAGTGCTTTGCGATGTGATTTCTGTGTCGATGACCCAAGTGCTGGTACGTGCTGATGGAAAAGAACAGACATACGATCGAAACCTCGTGAAGAAGATTATCCTGGTGGAGCGTGAAGTGATCCAGCAACCAGCCGTGACGCAACCTATGCCCGCCCGACCCCACCAGTGAAAGGGAAATCTTCCTGCCCGGTCGTCGAAGGCTTCTAAACTTGTGATCAGGGTCCCACTGTCGTATACTTGGATTCGAACGAACGTTCGAATAATTCGGCAACTGTTAGAAGTTCATGGCGAGCCCTTCGACAGCGACGCGAATTCCCAGCCGGCATCGCGCTGCGCCCGTGCCGGCCACGCGTTTTGACCGACGGTTGGCGCAGATTCTTGGCCATGCTACTGAAGTATTCTGCAAGAAGGGTTACGAGGGCGCCTCCATGCGCGACCTTTCACGCGCCAGCGGTATGTCGCTGGCCGGACTTTATTACTACTTCGAGTCCAAGGAACGGCTGCTGTTCCTCATCCAGAAGCATACGTTTACGACCATCGTCCAACGGCTTAAATCAAGGTTGGAGGGCGTGAATGATCCGGAGCAGCAAATCCGCATCTTTATTCTGAATCATCTGGAATATTTCCTGGCCCATCCGGCGAGCATGAAGGTGCTGTCGCACGAGGCTGAGGCGCTGAAGAATGGGTTCGCCTCGGAAGTGGCGACCATCAAACGCGAGTACTATCGCATCTGCGTAGGATTGCTGGATGAATTGAAGCGCGATCGGGGATTGCAGTTTTCCACACGCATTGCGGTGCTTAGTCTGTTCGGCATGATGAACTGGATTTACACCTGGCATAATCCTCGCGTGGATGCTGATGCCGGACAACTTGCAGGTGAGATGGGCGATATCTTTCTGCGTGGATTGATGACGGGCACTAAGGCGCGCAAGGATGGGCGATGAGGCCTGGGTGTGTGAATGGTACCGGCGAAAGCAGGTTTCTCGCTTCGCTCGGAATGATAAAGAGATAATCGAAGGACAAAGCAAGTTTAGATAACAGGAAAATAAGGAGTGATACACATGGCGACTACAACGCAACCGGCGACCGGCGAAACCACCAAACAGCTTGTCAACTACCGCAGGGACGGCGGCGTAGCGGTGATCGAGATGTGCGATCCGCCGGCCAATACATACACCTATGAGATGAACCGCCAGCTGGATGAGGCGATTCTGCGCGCGCGCATGGAGAATGACGTCTATGTCATTTTGCTGACTGGCGCTGGCGAAAAGTTTTTCTCGGCCGGGGCGAACATCAAGATGCTTTCGAGCGTCGATCCGACCTTTAAGTATTACTTCTGTCTGCACGCCAACGAGATGCTGCTGCGGCTGGAGCACACGCCCAAGCTGGTAATTGCGGCGATCAACGGACACTGCGTGGGCGGCGGCCTCGAGATTGCCATGGCGGCCGACATCCGAATCGCACGCAAGGATGCGGGCAAGATTGGACTGCCAGAGGTAAATCTGGGCGTGCTGCCGGGTACTGGTGGAACGCAACGGCTGTCGCGGCTGGTGGGCAAGAGCAAAGCGATCGAACTGATGGTTACGGGCAATACGTTCTCGTTTGAAGAAGCGCAGGAGCTCGGCATCATCAATGACATTTATGAGCGCGACGGCTTCATGGAAAACATGATGGAGTATGCCAAGCAGTTCTGTCCTCCGAATAAGGCGGCCAAGGCCGTGGGGCGGATCAAGCGCGCGGTGCAGACCGGTTGGGAGATCCCCATGGAGTCCGCGCTGGCTGTGGAGCGGGAGAACCAGCAGATTCTTTTTCAGAGTGACGACGCGAAGGAAGGACTGGCTGCTTATGTGGAGAAGCGGCCCGCGGTTTTCAAGGCGAAGTAGTGGCCGGTAGCTGGTACCTAGATTGATTGTTCGATTGGACGCTCAAGAAATAAGGAATGATTTTATGCCAGGCAAAGTAGCAAAAATCGGAACCTTCAGTGATTGGGAAGGCATGTTCAACGACTGGCGCAAGGAGATTGGCGTCAACACGGCGGACATTGAGGCCTTTCATTTCGACACGCTCTACGGTGCGATCGACACCGAGGAGATCGAGTTCGGTTCGTACAAGGGGAGGCACAAGTGGGAGAACCTGCGCCAGATTCCCACGCAGCAGATGCGCGACGCGCTGATGAATATGATCGTTTATCAGGGCGACACCGAGTTCGCGAGCGTCGAGCAGCAACGCAATCTTCTGGAAAATGCTCCGACGGATTGGGATCGGCGTGCTATCACGCGGGTGATGATTGAGGAAATGCGTCATGGCTGGCAGATGTGTGCGCTGCTGGTCGACCACTTCGGGTATTCGGGCAAGGTTGAGGCGCAGAAGATGCTGGAGCGGCGCGCGTTTGAGAACAAGCGACTGCTGGGCGCGTTCAACGTCGATGTCGATAACTGGATGGACTTCTTCACCTACACCGACTTCGTTGATCGCGACGGAAAGTTCCAGCTGCAGATGCTGAAGTATTCGGCGTTCGCTCCGCTGGGACGGTCGATGTCGTATATGTTGCGCGAGGAGGCATTTCACATGGGCACGGGGAACGATGGCCTGCGCCGCATCGTGGAAGCTGGAGTGATCCCGGGCTGGCTGATTCAGAAGTATCTCAACAAATGGATTTCGAGTTCTTACGACCTGTTTGGCACCGACCATTCTTCTTCGGCGCACTGGGCCTACGTGTGGGGCGTTAAGGGACGCTACGACGAACCTAAGAACGAGCACACCCCGGATCTGGACGATCTGAACGATTACAACCGCAACCTCTATCGCGATGAGGTGGCGGGTCTGATTGAGCGTTTTAACGGGGCGTTAAAGCCGGGTCAACCGAGACTATATGCGCCGCATATCAAGTTCAATCGCGAGATCGGGCGCTGGGCGGGGCAGAAGTTTCACGCGCAGACGGGTGAAGAGCTGGACGATCGCGCGTACGCGGAGCACCTGAAAGACTACATGCCCTCTGCCGAGGACAAGAAGTTGCTGCTGGAGATCATTGGCACGGAGAAGAAATGGATTGCGGAGAAGACTGGAGCGCGCGATCCGCTGGCGAGCATCGGCGAGGTCAGGAAGTCGGCGATCAATCTATAAGTCGAATTGTTTTCACGACAGAGGCAAAGAGGAAGTCATGGCTTCCACATTTGTGGAACGCAATCTTGCACGGACGCAAGTGAACATCGCGCCTCCGGTGGCTCGGCTTGTGTTGAGCCATCCGCCGGTGAACGTCATCGACATTGCGATGATGGAGGAGCTGGCGCAGGCACTGGGAGAGATTGAAGCCCGCTCCGATCTTTCTGTCGTCGTGCTGAGCGGTGCGGGCAAAGCTTTTTCGGCTGGCGTCGATGTGGCGGCGCACACTCCGGACAAAGTCGAGAGAATGCTGGTCAAATTCCACGCGGTGATTCGTGCTCTGGTTGCCAGCAGAAAGGTGACGGTTGCGGCTGTGCATGGGCATTGCCTGGGCGGGGGCGCTGAGATCGCGATGGTTTGCGATGTTGTTTATACCGCCGCTTCGGCGGAGTGGGGATTTCCAGAAATCAAGCTGGGTTGTTATCCGCCGGTGGCGTGCACGGCTCTGGCTGCGCTGGTCGGGCAGAAACGGGCTGCTGAATTGATTTTGACTGGGCGGACGATTTCTGGCGTCGAGTCGGCGGAGATGGGACTGGCAAATCGCGCCGTGGCGGACGAAGAACTGACGGGCGCTGTCGACCATCTGTTAGAGGAGTTGGTCAGGCTGAGTCCGGCGGCATTGGCGATCACGAAAAAAGCTGTGTACGCATGGGATGCGATGCACTTCGACAAAGGCCTGGCGCGGGCTGAGAAGACTTACCTCGAAGAATTGATGAAGACGGCGGACGCGCAGGAAGGTGTTCGCGCGTTCATGGACAAGCGCACGCCGAAGTGGATGGGAAAGTAGCTGGCTGACCTGCGCATGGACTATGAGATTACACCCGAAGAAGTAAAGGCCAAGTTGGATCAAGGCGAGGAGTTCACGCTGCTCGATGTGCGGGAGCCTTGGGAGTTTGAAACGGCGCACATGGCTGGGGCGAAGCTGGTTCCGATGGGAGATATCCCATCCCGCGCGCATCAGGAGTTAGATACTGAGGATCACATTGTGGTGGTTTGCCATCACGGCGTGCGTTCGATGAATGTGACTGCGTGGCTGCGGCAACAGGGATTCGAGAAGGCACAATCCATGCGCGGCGGTATTGATGCCTGGTCGCGACAGGTGGATGGGAAAGTGCCAGTGTACTGAAGCAGCTAGCAATTGCCTGATCCGCGACGGTCGAGTAACTGCCAACCGCTGGATGCTATGAAGAAAGAACTTGTCGAGCTCAAGATCAACGGGCGTGCACACGAACTGGCCATTGAGCCTAGCGCTCTGCTGCTGGATGTGCTGCGGCAGGAGTTGGGTCTCACGGGCTCGAAGCGCGGTTGCGATGAGTCGTCGTGCGGAGCTTGTACCGTGCTGGTGGATGGCGTTGCCATGATGTCGTGCACGCTGCTGGCGGCGAGTTGCCAGGAGCAGGAGATCACGACTATCGAGGGCGTAAGCGAGCATGGCAGTCTGGCGGCGATTCAAAAAGCTTACGGCGATTGGGGCGGGGCGCAATGCGGCTTTTGCACACCGGGATTTGTGATGACCGTGAAGTCGCTGCTGGCGGAGAATCCGGACCCGACGGAAGCGGAGGTTCGCACGGCATTAAGCAGTAACCTGTGCCGCTGCACTGGCTACAGCCAGATGTACGAAGCAATCAAGTCGGCGATTGCGGCGGAGCGGGTGGGGATGGGTGCCAAGTGACGCGCAGCCGTTGGCAGCAAGCAGATTCCTCGTTTCACTCGGAATGACAAGATCACAATGAGTGACTTCAGCATTATCGGCAAGCCTACCGCCATGATCGACGCGGCGGAAAAGACTACCGGCGGGGGCAAGTATACCGACGATCTCAGTGCGCCTGGGATGTTGATCGGCAAGATTTTGCATTCGCCCTATCCACATGCGCGCATCAAGGGCATCGATACTCGGCGCGCCGAGGGGCTCGATGGCGTTGTGGCTGTGGTGGTTGGAAAAGACGCGCCGAATCCTTACGGAATCCTTCCTGTCGGTCACGATGAGCATGCTCTGGCGCTCGATAAGGTGCGTTACGTCGGCGATAACGTGGCGTGCGTGGTCGCGGTTTCTGAGGCGATCGCTGAGAAGGCGATGGAACTCATCGATGTGGAATATGGGGTGCTGCCTGCATATTTCGATCCTGAAGAGTCGATGAAGGCGGAGAGCGACCTCATCCATGACAACAAACCCGGGAACCTGGAGAAGGATTATCACCATGCGTTCGGCGATCCGGACAAAGGCTTTGCCGACGCGGATCACATCGCTGAAGCGCGCTTCGTTGCGAATGAAGTGACACACGCTGCCATGGAGCCGCACTCGACGCTGGCTTCGTTTGAACTCGATCCCCACACCGGACACTTGGGACGGCTCACGGTTTGGTCCTCGACCCAGGTTCCGTATTACCTGCAGCACAAGTTGTCGTTGGTGCTGGAAATGCCGATGTCGCAAATCCGCGTGATCAAGCCGCTGGTGGGCGGCGGATTTGGCGGCAAGAGTGAAGTGATTCCGCTTGAGATCATTGCTGCCGTGGCGGCGCGGAAGGCGCAGGCGCCGGTGAAGATTACTTATACGCGCGAGGAAGTGTTCTGGGCACATCGTGGACGTCCCCGGACGATCATCGACCTAAAAACCGGCATTAAGAATGACGGCCGTATTACCTCCGTGAAAGCGCGTGTGGTACAGGATGGCGGCGCTTATTGCTCGTACGGCGTGGTCACGATTCTTTACTCCGGAGCGCTCCTAGGCGCGCTCTATGACATTCCGAACATTCAGTATGACGGGTACCGTGTGCTTACCAACAAGCCGGCATGCGGCGCCATGCGCGGGCACGGAACTGTCAACGTGCGCTTCGCATTCGAGTCACAACTGGATGAGCTGGCTACGAAGATTGGAATGGATTCGGCGGAGATTCGACAGCGCAACTTGCTCAAGCCGCCATGCGTCACCGTGAACGGCCTGCGGGTTCAAAGCTATGGGCTGCCGGAGTGTATCGAGAAGACGGTTGAGCGCTCGGGTTGGAAAGAGCGCAAGGGAAAACTGCCTAAGGGACGCGGCCTAGGGATCGCTTGCAGCCACTACGTAAGTGGAGCGGCGAATTCGATTATCCGGTCTGACATGCCGCACTCGACTGTCAACATCAAGATCGACCGTGACGGCGGTGTGGTCGTGTACACGGGCGCGTCGGAGATTGGCCAGGGATCGGACACGATGACGGCGCAAGTTGCCGCTGAAGTGCTGGGATGCTCGCTGGCTCGCGTACGGGTGATCGCGGCTGATACTGATCTCACGCCAATCGATATTGGATCGTATTCCAGCCGCGTTACTTTCATGGCGGGGAATGCGACGCTGCGTGCGGCTGAAGATGTGAAGAAGAGAATTGCGGCGGCGGCAGCGAAGAAGATGAATTGCGCGGCAGAGGCACTAACATTTCGCGAGGATCTTGTCTTCAAGAAGGGAAGCGCTCCACCGATTGTGAAGAAGGATGAAGCAGAAGAAGTAGAAGTGACGCAGGCGGGTGCATCGGTCAGCGGGCGTGTGGAAGGGCAAATTTTACGCGGGTCGTTGCAGCAGAAGCGCAAAGAAGAAGGCCCGAAGGAATGGATGACGTTCGAAGAGGCCGTAGTCGCTGCGATTGATTTCCACGGGGCGCTCACCGGAACCGGCTCTTACGCTCCGCCGCCGGAAGCGCGCGGAGGAAAACATAAAGGCGGAGGCGTGGGCCCGTCGCCGGCGTATTCGTATTCGGCGCAGATTGCTGAAGTGAGTGTGGATGCGGACACTGGGGAAGTGACAGTGCACAAAGTGTGGGCTGCGCACGATTGCGGGCGCGCGCTGAATCCGGTTGCGGTGGAAGGGCAGATTATTGGCTCAGTGTGGATGGGCATGGGGCAGGCGCTTACGGAAGAGATGGTTTGGAAAGATGGGATGCTGATGAATGGCGGGATGCTGGAATACCGCAGTCCGTCTTCTGTGGAATCGCCCGAAGTCGAGGCCATTATTGTGGAGAGCATCGATCCCGAAGGTCCGTTTGGGGCGAAGGAGTGCAGCGAGGGCTCGCTGGCGGCGACCATCCCGGCAATTTCGAATGCGATCTACGATGCAGTTGGGGTGCGCCTGCATGAATCTCCGTTCACGCCGGAGCGCGTGCTGGCTGCGCTGCGGGCAAAAAGAAAAGATAAGGCTTTGAACCTGACGGAGGGCGTGGATCCAACGGCGCCCGCACGCTTTCGCGAGCACGGCGGAGCGCTTTGCTTCAAGGGCAAAGGGCCGCAGCGGCATGCGCTCGATCCGGCACGCCGTGAAGCGCCAGCCTCGACTGGCGGTGCGGATTGAGCCTTCCGCAATTTCGGTTGCTTCGGCCGCGTGCCGTCGAAGATGCCGTCGCCGGGCTGGCGAAGCACGCGGGCAATATTCGCGTGCTTGCCGGGGGCACTGACCTGATTCCATCGATGCGACAGAAACTGTTTGAGCCGGAGTATGTGCTTGATCTTCGTGGCGTAGCCGGGTTGTGCGGAATTCGCCCACAAGCCGACGGCGCGGTAGAAATCGGTGCGCTGACTACGCTCTCTGCGCTCGAGAAATCGACTTATTTGCGCCAGCATTTTCCGGTACTCACGGAAGCGGCAGCGACGGTTGCATCGCCCGTGCTGCGCAACATGGGCACGATCGGCGGAAACATTTGCCTCGACACGCGTTGCCTCTGGTACAACCAGTCGCTTACCTGGCGCAAGGGTTGCGGGTTCTGCATTAAAAAAGATGGCAATCTATGCCACGTGGCTCCGGGTGGGACTAAATGCTGGGCGGCATTTTCCGGAGATACCCCGCCGGCATTGCTTTGTCTGAATGCCGAGATTGAAATTGTGGGCTCAGGTGGTGCGCGGCGCGTTGCTTTGCGAGAGTTTTACACTGGAGATGGAGAGAATTACCGCAAGCTGCTGCCGAACGAACTAGTGACGCGCGTGTTCCTCCCTGCGGAATCGGCGGACTATCGCGGTGTCTATCGGAAGCTGCGGGTTCGGGGGTCGATTGATTATCCTCTGGCGGGCGTCGCGGTTGTGATGAAGCGGGTGAACGGACATGTGGCAGATGCGCGGATCGCAATGACGGCGGTGAATCCAGCGCCGATGCTGGTGGAGCGCGCAGGCGAGATGCTGATCGGCAAGGCTGTCGATGAAGCTCTAGCCGAAGCTGCGGGTGACGCAGCGGCGCGCACGGCCAAGCCTCTGACTACCTCGGCTCTTACCCCGGAGTACCGGCGGGAAATGATTCGGGTATTTACGAAACGCGCGGTACTGGCGGCCGCGAGCAATTGAGGCAGAACCTATGAGACCCATCGAATGATCACGGACTGCCACATTCATATCTCGCCGCTGGAGATGTTCAAGCCGCACGCGTTGGAACTCATGAAGAAGAAGCGGGCGAACTTCGAGGAGATTACCGAGTTCTGCCGTTCGCCCAAGGCGTTCCTGAAATATCTCGACGCCTGCGGCGTCGACCGGGCAGCGCTCATCAATTATGTGGCGCCTGAGGTCATTGGCTTCACCAATGGCGTAAATGAATTCATCGCAGATTACGTCAAGGAAGATCCCAAGCGGTTGCTCTCGTGCGGCAGCCTGCATCCGAGGCATACGACGAACGTTCTCGCCGACATGGAGCAGATTCTGCGGTTGGGAATCCGCATGATCAAGATTCATCCTCCGCACCAGCTTCTGTTTCCCAACGACTATCTGAACGGCGTCAAGGAACTGGAAATCATTTATCGTGCTGCTGAAGCCAACGGTGTTCCGGTAATGTTTCACACGGGAACGTCTATTTTCCCTGGAGCACGAAATAAGTACGGCGATCCTATGTATGTCGACGACGTCGCTATCGATTTTCCCAAGCTCAGGATCCTGCTGGCACATGGGGGGCGTCCTCTCTGGATGCAAACCGCATTCTTTCTCATTCGCCGCCATCCCAACGTGTATCTCGACATCAGCGGGATCCCGCCCAAGAGCTTGCTCCAGTATTTTCCTCGTCTCGAAGAGATTACGCACAAGACTCTGTTCGGCACGGACTGGCCGGGTCCGGGGGTGCCGGACGTTAAGAAGAATCTTGATGAATTCCGGGCGCTGCCGCTGAATGAAAGACTTCAGCAGCAGATCCTAAGCAAGACAGCGTTGAGTATCTGGCCGGATTGATTCGCTCCCGCGCAGTTTTGGCCGCTGCTAAGAGCCGTCTGGAATGTAAGCCTCTTTTGGGGTATAAATGAAAGTTGCATTCTCCGCGCACCTCCTCGCGCGGCTCCCGCAACGGTAATCAATCTGATTAAGCGAGAGATTATGTCCAGCGTGACCAGCACTGCTGCCCCGAAAGGCCTGGAAGGTATCGTTGCCACTAATTCCAGCATTTGTTATATCGATGGCGAACGCGGTGTTCTTGCCTATCGAGGAATCGACATCCACGAACTGGCGGACCACTCCACGTTTGAAGAAACCTGTTACCTGCTTTGGTTTGGACGTTTGCCGAATAGCAGCGAACTGAGAGATCTGCAGGAGCGTCTGGCAAAAGAGCGCCATCTGGACCCGGCGATCATCGAGTTTCTACGCAGCGTACCGAAGGCTGCGCTGCCCATGGATGTGCTACGCACGGCGGTTTCGGCACTGGCTTTCTACGATGCTGACGAGAAGAACAACGATCACGATGCCAACGTGCGCAAAGCTATCCGTCTGACTTCGCAGATCGCAATGATTGTTGCGGCCTATGACAGGATTCGCAAGGGCAAAACACTAATTGAGGCTGACCCTTCACTTTCACACGCGGCCAATTTCCTGCTGCAATTGAATGGGACCAAGCCATCCGCCACGGCCGAACGGGCGCTCGATATCGCATTGATTCTGCACGCCGATCACGAGCTGAATGCGTCTACGTTTGCGGCTCGCGTCACGGCCGCGACCTTGTCGGATATGCACTCGGCGATCACCTCAGCTATTGGCGCGCTGAAGGGCCCCCTGCATGGCGGAGCAAATGAAGCGGTTTTCCGCATCCTGGAATCGATCGACAGCAAGAAAGCCGATCCGGTCGAACATGTCCGCGGGATGCTGGCGCAGAAGAAAAAGGTTCCCGGTTTCGGGCACCGCGTCTATCACACGGAAGATCCGCGGGCTACTCACCTGCGGGTGATGTCGAAAGACCTCGGCCGTTCCAGTGGGCAACCGCAGTGGTATGACATGTCGGACAAGATCGAGAAGTTCGTCAAGGCAGAGAAAAAGCTGAACGCCAACGTCGACTTCTATTCAGCTTCCACCTACCACGTGCTGGGTATTGACGAAGACATGTTTACGCCTGTATTCGCGGTCTCCCGCATCAGCGGCTGGGCCGCGCACGTCATCGAGCAACTTGACGACAACCGCCTGATTCGGCCGCGGGCCGAATACATGGGGCCGGATTACCCTAATCGTTACGTAGTGCTGGAAAAGCGGTAGGGTAGTCTTCCCAGGTCCTCAACCGCGCGCTCCTCAGCTAGAATGGTGGAGTGAGTGCGATGCGCCGAATCTACCTTGACAATAACGCCACCACACCGGTTCTGCCCGAGGTGCTCGAAGCAATGCGTCCGTATTTTGACGAGCACTTTGGCAACGCGTCGTCGATCCATCATCATGGGCAGGAGACTCGTGCTGCGGTGGAGCGGGCGCGGGATTCGCTGGCGTCGCTGCTGGGCTGCCGGGCCGCCGAGGTTGTCTTCACCAGCGGTGGGACTGAAGGCGACAACCTGGCGATTGCAGGATTGACTGGCGCGGGTGACCACGTTATCACTTCCAGCGTTGAGCACCACGCGGTGCTGCACGCCTGCAAACATATTGAGGAAACGGGCTGCGACGTGACCTATGTGCCGGTGGATGGGCGCGGCTTGGTGGATCCCGAGGACGTGCGGCGAGCTTTGCGGTCGAACACCAAGCTGATTTCGATCATCATGGCCAACAACGAAACCGGAGTGCTGCAGCCGGTTGAAGACATTGGGAAGATTGCCGCGGAAGCTGATGTTAATTTTCACACTGATGCGGTGCAGGCCGCGGGGAAAGTTCCGATTGATGTGAAGCAGATTGGCTGTGACGTGCTTTCGATTTCTGGCCATAAGATGCACGCGCCACAGGGTGTGGGGGCGCTCTTCGTGCGACGGGGAACGCGCCTTCAGCCGCTGTTTTACGGCGGGCGGCATGAACGTTCGCGGCGCGCCGGAACCGAGAATGTTCCCGGAATCGTCGCTCTTGGCAAGGCTGCGGAATTGGCGATGCGAGGCTTTGAGAACGGTGACGACAGGAAAATGTCCACGTTGCGCGATCGGTTGCAGCAGGGAATTCTCGCTCAAGTGGAGGAGGCTGCCGTGAATGGCGACGGCGTGGCGCGCGTGCCGAACACGGTGAACATTTATTTCGATCATATCGAAGGCGAGGCGATGGTCATTTCGCTGGACCTGAAGGGTGTCGCAGTTTCCACGGGCGCCGCTTGTTCGTCCGGCGCGATTGAGCCATCCCATGTGCTTCTGGCAATGGGGCTCCGGGCCGATCGGGCGCGCGCCAGCGTCCGCTTCAGTCTGGGTAAACAGAACACGGCGGAAGATATTGACCTTGCGCTTGCCCTGGTGCCGGAAACGGTAGCGCGGTTGCGGGAGCTGTCGCCCTCGTACGGGAAGACAGTGGTTAACTCTTAGCATGACGAATCAGAAGACCATCGCGGTCGCCATGTCGGGCGGAGTCGATTCCTCGACCGTCGCAGCCATGCTGCGCGCCGAGGGACATAACGTCATCGGGCTGACCATGCAGCTGTGGAACCAACGGCGGATGGCTGGACACGAAGGCATGCCCGAGCAGGTAACGGGACGCTGCTGCTCGCTAGACGATGTTTACGACGCGCGCCGCGTGGCTGAGCATATCGGCATTCCGTATTATGTGGTAAATCACGAAGAGCGATTCGAGCGGGACGTGGTGCGCCCGTTCGTCGCGGAGTATCTCTCGGGGCGCACGCCCATCCCCTGCAGCCTGTGCAACAATCACCTCAAGTTCGATCAACTGCACGTCGTCGCCCAGCAGATTGGCGCCGATTGTGTTGCTACGGGCCACTACGCCCGCGTGGAGTACGACGATGCCAGCGCGCGCTGGTTGCTGAAGCGTCCAGCCGACCGCAGCAAAGACCAGACTTATTTCCTCTTCGGGCTCACTCAGGAACAGCTCGGCCGAACGCTGTTTCCATTGGGTGGCATGACCAAGCCTGAGGTTCGCGAGCTAGCGCGCAAACAGGGACTGGCTCTAGCCGAGAAGCCCGATTCGCAGGAGATCTGCTTTGTTCCTGGAGGAGACTACAAGCGATTCATCGACGCCTATCTCGCCGAGAGTGGCGAGGCTCTGCCCGACACAGCGGGCGAGCTAGTGACGGCGAACGGAGAAGTGATTGGCGAGCACACCGGCATTCACAACTTCACGGTTGGACAGCGCAAGGGTTTGGGTGTGGCGACTGGGTCGCCGCTCTACGTAATTCAGATTAACGGGGCCGACAAGCAGGTGGTCGTGGGCAGCGATGAGCACCTTTACTCGCGCACGCTGCAGGCCGGCCGCGTGAATCTCATCTCCGTCGACGATCTGCGCGAGCCTATGCGGGTGTCCGTGAAGATTCGTCACCGGCACGAACCTGCTTCGGCAATGCTTGAGAAGGTCGGTGACGACGAAGTTCTCGTCACTTTCGATCAGCCGCAGCGCGCCATCACACCGGGCCAGGCTGCGGTTTTCTATGACGAAGACGTGGTCGTCGGCGGCGGCTGGATCGCCTCGATCAGAGGTAGAGATAAAACACCGTCACACGCGACTGGGCCACAATTCGGCTACGACTAGCGCGACCGCGATGCCCACCGACACTTCCACAAAACGATGCCAAGACACGATCCATGCCGGACTCGTGTGCGCGATCAATAGAATGATGCTCAGGGTAATCGCGGCAAAGCGGTAAGCGCCGCGAAACCGGAGTAGAGCGCAGAACATTCCGCAAAAGAAAATTGCGGCTGCGTATACCAGCGCGGTAGGGCGAAGAAAAGTCGCGATCAAAGCTCCTAATGCTGCTCCCAGCGCAGTTCCTGCAAAGCGCTGCCATGCCAGGGTTCTCGGATCGATGGTGGATTGAATAATCACGATGGCCGAAATCGGAGCCCAGTAAAACTCAGGGAGCTTCATAATACGGGCAAGCAGCAGGGACACTACGGCCGCCACCGTGGTTCGTGCTGCATCAAGAAGCGTGTCCAGCGTAAGCTTGTAAGTGTTGGCCATAATCGAAGCGATTGGGCTACCCTCCCGAGTTTAGAATGGAGGAGACCCCCGCGGCACCCGCCCTTTCATAAAAGCACAGGTCAAGACCTGACTGGACAGTCGTTTGACTGGACATCGAATGTCCACAGGAAGAGAATTATAGACATGCGAAGTGCAGGCATTTGCGAACCGGATGGCGTTCGGCGGTCTGTACGTGGTGGTGGCGAGTTTGGAGACGGCTACACGTGTGCGTCGGCTGGTGGCCACCTGGCCCGACTCATGGTGCTCGCAATCGGCGCATATTCGTGCTCGGGTCTCGCCCTTCGGGCGCAGACATCCGATTCCCAGTCGGACGTCGCGAACAAGTCCTGGACGAGCACAAGCGAGTCGCAGAGTGGCAGTACGAATCCGACGCGCACTGTCGAAAGCCACACCCAAAGCGGAAATCGAACGGTAGACAGTCAGTCAATCCAGCGCCGCAACGCCGATGGAGACTTTGAACCGTACCAGGACATTGAAAAGACAAGTGTGCGGGTGGACTCGACCACCGTGCGAACTACTACGCGCACCTTCGGTCGCGATGCCGATGGCAAGAGAAAACTGGTACAGGTAAGCGAGGAAGAAAATCACATGCGGGCCGGCGGTGACTTTTCCGTCGTGCGCTCTACTTCGAACCCAGACGCTGACGGCAACCTTCAACTGGTTCAGCGCGAAATCGAGGAGACGAAAAAGACTGGTAAGGATGTGGAGGAGACGAAGACCACGGTGATGTTGCCTGATGCCAACGGTGTTCTGGCTCCGGTAATGATGGTGCAAGAGCGCCGTCAGCAGGAAGCGGATGGCACGGTTGCGTCGAAAAAGACCGCGCTGCTACCCGATCTCAATGGCAACTGGCAAGTGAGCGAAGTCAAGGAAGCGATTACGAAGCGAGACGGAAAGAACCAAAGTACAGACGAGCGCGTCTCCCGCCCGGATGCTGACGGCAAGCTGGGCGAAGTCTCTCGCACGGTGAGCAAGGAATCCGAGAGTGCAGGAGAGAAGAGCAGCACAGTGGAAAGTTATTCCGTTGATGTTCCAGGGGCGGCTCGGGACGGAAGCCTGCATCTGGTTGAACGCTCAACTACGACCCAAAGAACCAGTTCAACCGGCCAGCAAGACACCGGACGCCAAGTGGAACAGCCTGACCCCGGCGATCCGGGCGGAGGGCTGCGAGTGACCCAACGCACAACCGATTCCGTGCGAGCCGGTACCTCGGGAGCGCAAGCCACGCAGACCATTCAAATGCGTGACGCGAACGGTAATTTCGAGGTAGTGTCGGTCGACACCTCGAAATCTGACAATGTTCATACGATCCAAGTTCAGATAGCGCCTTCCGAGAAGCAAAAATAAACGGAGGGGGAAGGTCCGAGCCGAGCCGCTTACTTCTTTACGCCCAGTGAGTTCAGAAAAAGCACGCCGGAAGCCTTCAACTTCTGCTCCAACCGCGCGGTGCAGTCGCAGTCGCCGCACGCCCAGGGCTCGCTTGCATTTTCGTCGCGGCATTTGCGCCGGTCGTGAGCATCCTGCACTTTCGTTAGATCAAAGTATTCTTCCCAGTAGGGCCGTTCTTCCTGCAGAGGAGTGGGGCAGTAGCAGACTTCCACCCACCGCACGGTCTGGTCGTCGCAGAGCCGCGCGTCATTCATGTTGCGCAGATATTCACCTTCGGCCACCGAGCCTTGCCCGAGTGTTTCCTTCTCAATGGCTTGCAACAGATCGCCTTCTCGACCGGGTTTAACGCGTGCTCGAACCAGATATCGCATTGTGACCTTCGTCTTTACTATTGTAGCCCCGCCTGCGCCAGCATTTCGAGGAACTGCCGTTGCGTCCGCATGTCGATGGACTGCGCCACCAACTTGCCGCTGCGGTCGTAAACAAAGCTCTTTGGGATGCCTTCAACCTGAAATTGTTCATTCACTTTCCGGCCCGGATCGAGCAGCACGGGATACGTAATGTTCCGCGCAGCCAGAAAGGGATTCACCTTGGCCGCATCTTCATCGGAAATGGCCAGCACCACAAAGCCCTGATCTTTATCCTTGAACCTGAGATAGAGCGCTTCCAAGTCTGGCATTTCCTTGCGGCACGGTGGGCACCACGTCGCCCAAAAGTTCAGGAGCACCACTTTGCCTCGAAGATCCATGAGAGTCCAGGTCTTGCCCTGGAGATCGGCAAGTGTGAAGTCTGCCTGCTGACGTTTCACGTCGTTTGCCTGAAGCTTGGCCATAGCCGCGGCGAATTGAGGAGCGTCCATGGCCGCCTCCACATGTTCGTAGCGCACCAACGAAGCGAGCTCCATGTAGAGAGATCCCAGCTCGCCATTCTTGCCGGGTTGAGGCTGCTCGCGCAGGGCTGCCGCCAGCGTATTGGCGACTTCCTGCAGAGTGTCGTGGCCAAAGTCGCCTTCTGTTGACAGGCTTGCCAGGCCGCCTGCCAGTCTCAGCTTGTTGGGTGTTACGGGAAGTCGCCGAATCTGGAGTGCGAGTTCCATTGTTGTGTGGGCCCGCACGTCGTCGGGAAGCTTTCGCAGGCCGTGCAGTTGCTCGACGATCGGTTTCTCCTGATCGCTCCAGACAGCCTTGTCATCGGCGGCAAGCGAGCGTGCCGAAAAGGCAAATGCAGTTGCAAAGAGAATGCCCGTCAGAGTCAGAAGAAAAACGGGGAGGTGAAATCGCAAGGAATCACGAGGCATGGCAATCAAGTTACTTGAGACACAATGCCCGGCGGAAGGAGCAAGCTTCAGCTCAGGCAAGGGCCCACAGGCTCAGATAAACATCTCGTCCTGCGGCACGGGCCGGCGGGCTTCGCGGCTGCCGCCGTTTCTGCGGCCACGATTGCCGAACAGGAACTCAATGCCAGCCGTCACACCTTGAATCAGGCCGGCGAATTGGCGTACGGGCGAGACGACCGTGTTGTGCACGATGTCGGAAGTTTCTTCTACCCGGTCGAGGGTGCGAGTGAGCAATTCGTCGCCGCGGATGATTTGCAGGCGGGCACGGTCGACCACGTCATTCACCGTGGCATCCATGCGTTCCACCTGCGAACGCACCGAGTGCGTGGTCTCCGTGAGATTGTCGGCAATCACGGTCAACTTGGGACGGAGTTCGGTTAGGATCTCCTGCACTGTTTCCAGCGTGGGCAGAGCTTTGGTTTTGACTTCGACCGCCAGCGCTTCCATGCTGGCGCTGCTCTTGCGCATAGCCAGGTACAAGGCTGCGAGAATCCCCGCCTGCAGAAGGACGGCTATTCCAGTCAGAGCGACGAATATATTAAGGTTTTCCATAAAGCTCTCCCCCGAGTCGGCTCACCGACCGCAAGAGGTTTACAGGTTCTTCGGCGCTCCGGCTTCCGTTGTGGCTTCCTGATAAGCCTGCCGACCAGCCTCGTAAGCGGCGCGGAACTGTTCCTTTTGCTGGTTGACGACGTCGCGGCCGCGATCGACCCAGTCCGAAGCCTGGCTGCGGGCTTCGCGGGCGCGGCTGCGCATGTAATCGCGTCCCTCTTCCGCCCGAGCGCGCAGGACTTCCCGCGTCTCGCTTCCTGGTCGCGGAGCGTATAACACGCCCGCCAACGCACCCAAGCCCAACCCGGCCAGGAACCACACAAAAGTGTTGCTGTCTCGATCCGACATAGCAGATGCCTCCCGGCGATAAGTGCCGACAATCGGATGTTAGCACCCGCATGAGGGAAATACAATTACAGCGAAATGCGTAGGCAGGCGTTGGGGACGCCGCAGCCTCGAGCAGTCGATTCTTCGAAATAACAGCTTATTTCTGCGGTGGAGGAGTCGCAGGTGTTGGCGCAGGAGTTGCCGGCTGCGTCTTAACTGGAGCCGATTTTATGCCCTGCAACACTGACTTGGGGCCGCCTTGCTTGATGGCGTTGATGGAGAGCGTGACCGAAGTCAGCATGAAAAGAACAGCGGAAATCGTGGTCGCTTTGGAGAGTGCTGTGGCTGCGCCGCGCGGGCCAAACGCCGCCTGACTGCCCTGCCCGCCGAAGGCTGCCGAAATATCCCCGGCCTTGCCGCTCTGCAGCAGAACAACCACAATCAGAAACAGGCAAACAATCACGTGGATGATGGTGACAAGAATGATCATGGAATCAAGGATCCTAAATATTTCAGAATGAGTGCAACGGTTCCGGAAGCGGGGATTCGAACTAACGCATTACATTGATAACACAAAACTTATTCATACTGCATCAGGCCTAAAGGTCTAAATGCCCCACGATCCAAGTTCTATTGTACGTTGATTGTACGGCGAACGCACAGTGCAAAGAGAAAGAGAAGGAATGCTCCGGTACTCTTCTGGCAGTCCTCCCTCGACACAGTTTGACATTCGCTGCTCCCATCGGTCAAGACCGGTTGGCCGGCAATCCCGAGGAGATTACATCGTCCGGTTCGAACTTCTGTGCAGAATTTTTCACTTCGGACAATCGCTCAATCCGGGCGTCGGCATCACGATTGGGAGCTTGTAATCCCCATTACACAGCTATAATTCTGCAATTCGGAGCCGGTAAAGGAGATCCCTTTTGACCGTTGACACGAGTGAACCGCCCCACATCGAGCGTGGCCATCAACTCACGGCTCACGGTTCGGAACCTCAACGACATAAAGTATTGTGGATTGTTATCGGGATTGTGTTGGTGCTCCTCCTCGTGCTTGCCGTAGTGTTGTGGCGTCGCCACGAATACGCGAAAAAACCCGCGCCCGCCCCGCCGAAAATCAACATTACGACCGTGACTGCGACTAAGGGCGACATCGGCGTTTACCTGGATGCAATCGGTACGGTGACTCCCGTCTATACCGATTCGATTACCAGCCAGGTGAACGGTCTGGTCACAGCAGTGCACTATAAGGAAGGCCAACTGGTAAGCAAGGGCGATCCGCTGGTCGACATCGATTCGCGTCCGTATCGGGCTACTCTCTTGCAGGCGCAAGGCGCGCTCGAACGCGACGAAAATCTGCTCGCCCAGGCCCAGATGGACCTGGAACGCTATCGCGCCGCCTGGGCGCGCAACGCAATCCAGAAGCAACTGTTGGACGACCAGGAAAAACTCGTGCTGCAGGATCAGGGCACAGTAAAAAACGACCAGGGGACCGTACAATTTGACCAGATTCAGGTCGAATACTGCCATATTACTGCGCCCATTGCGGGCCGCGTCGGTTTACGGTTGGTGGATCCGGGCAACGTCGTGCAGTCTTCGGGAACGACAACCCTCGCGGTCATTACGCAGCTGGATCCCATCACCGTGATCTTCACGATGCCGGAAGACAGTCTGGGCCCGGTTCAAGCTCGACTGCAGAAGAAGGCTACGCTCGCTGTCGATGCCTTTGATCGCACGGCCCAGACGAAAATCGCAAGCGGGAAACTGTTGACGCTCGACAACCTGATCGACACCACGACAGGAACAGTGAGAGCACGAGCCGTCTTTGGCAACAAGAACGATGCGCTTTTTCCAAACCAGTTTGTGAACACGCGGCTGCTGGTGAATACATTGCAGGGGGTAACGCTGATTCCAGCTTCAGCGATTCAACAAAATGGCCAGGCATCATTCGTGTACGTGATCCAAGACAACGTCGCTCACATGCGCAGCATCAAGACGGGAGTTACAAACGGCGGTGTCACACAAGCGGACGGCGTCAATCCTGGGGAGGTTGTTGCCAACAGCAGCTTCGATAAGTTGCAGGACAAGATCGCGGTCGCGGTTTCGAACCAGGCTCCGTCCAAACCTGCCGCAGCCGGCACCAGCGGGAGCAGCGCCCCGTGAGTCCATCCCGCCCGTTTATTCTGCGGCCGGTTGCGACCGCTTTGCTGATGGCTGCAATCCTCCTGGTCGGGATGGTTGGCTATACGCAACTGCCGGTCTCCGCCTTGCCCGAGGTCGACTATCCGACCATTCAAGTGCTCACGTTCTATCCCGGAGCGAGCCCGACCGTGATATCGACGACGGTGACGGCGCCACTGGAGCGCAATTTTGGCCAGCTGCAAGGCTTGAGCCAGATGACCTCGACCAGTTCCGGCGGCACTTCCGTCATTGTGCTGCAGTTCAATCTCACTTTAAACATCGACGTAGCTGAGGAAGAGGTGCAGTCTGCCATAAACGCTTCGCAGAGTCTTTTGCCATCTATACTGCCCGCGCCGCCGATCTACAGCAAGACGAATCCTGCCGATGCGCCGGTGCTGACCCTGGCTATCACCTCAAGTTCCATGCCGCTGTCTCAGGTCGAGGACCTTGTGGACACGCGTCTCGCGCCTAAGATCTCGCAGCTCAGCGGGGTCGGTCTGGTAACGATCAGCGGGGGTCAGAAACCAGCAGTCCGCATTCAGGCGAACCCCGCGGCTCTGTCATCCTACGGCATCAACCTGGAGGACCTTCGCGCCGCGCTGACCCAGGCCAGTGTGAACGCCGCGAAAGGGAACTTCGACGGGCCACGCCAGGATTACCAGATTGACGCCAACGATCAGCTGGTCACAAGCGATGACTACCGGAAGGTTGTCGTTGCCTACCGTAACGGCGCGCCTGTGATGCTGACGGATGTGGCAGACATCGTGAATGGCGTCGAGAACAATAATCAGGCGGCATGGATGAACCAGACCCCCGCGGTGATTCTGAATGTCCAACGCCAGCCCGGGGCCAATACGATCAGCGTGGTAAAGAGCATCAAGCAGCTTTTGCCGCAGCTTGAGGCCAACCTGCCTACCGGCATTCAGGTGGCTACGCTTACGGACCTTACGACCGCCATCGAAGCATCGGTTTCCGATGTTGAGTTCGAATTGATGTTGACGGTCGGGCTCGTCGTGCTGGTCATCTTCCTCTTTTTGCGGAGTCTCTATGCCACGATTATCCCCAGCGTGGCGGTGCCGCTTTCATTGATCGGCACTTTCGCGGCGATGTACATCCTCGGCTACAGCCTCGATAACCTGTCGCTGATGGCGCTGACCATCTCCACCGGCTTCGTGGTGGACGACGCCATCGTGATGATCGAGAACATTGCGCGCTACATCGAAGAGGGCGAACCGCCCATGGAAGCGGCCCTCAAGGGTGCCGAACAAATTGGCTTCACCATTCTGTCGCTGACCGTTTCCCTGATTGCCGTGCTGATTCCACTTCTATTCATGGGCGACGTGGTGGGTCGCCTGTTCCGCGAGTTCGCCGTGACCCTTGCAGTCACGATTGTCGTTTCGGCGGTAGTCTCCCTTACCCTCACGCCTATGATGAGCGCGCGAATCTTGCGGCGCCAGCCTAAAGAGCAGCAAGGGCGCATCTATCGAGCCACAGAGCGCGCTTTCGAGGGGATGATCGCTTTTTATGGCCGGACATTGAAGTTCGTCCTTCGCTTCCAGACGATCACGCTGCTGGTCGCACTGGCGACGCTGATGCTCACGATCTTTCTTTACATCATCATCCCCAAAGGATTTTTCCCGGTGCAGGATACGGGCGTCATCCAGGGGATCTCGCAGGCGCCGCAGACAATCGGCTCCAAGGCCATGGCAGCGAAGCAGCAGGAGTTGGCAAAGATAATTCTGGATGATCAGGCTGTGGAAAGCCTCTCGTCGTTTATCGGCGCCGACGGAACGAATACAACGACCAACAGCGGTCGAATGTCGATCAACCTCAAGCCGCTCAATCAGCGCAGTATGAATGCTTCCGATGTAATCCGCCGGCTCAAGTCAAAGCTGGACCAGGTTCAGGGCATAGAGCTGTTTATGCAACCGGTGCAGAACATTACTGTCGACGATCGGGTGAGCCGAACGCAGTACCAGTACACGCTCGAAGACCCGGATGCGAATGAGCTAAATGACTGGACTAATCGCTTCGTCAGCCGGCTGAAGCAATTGCCGGAATTGGAAGACGTCGCCACCGATCAACAAATGGGAGGGCTAGCCGTATCTCTGCTGATTGACCGGGTCACGGCCTCACGATTTGGCATCGCGCCGACAACCATCGACAACACTCTGTACGATGCCTTCGGCCAGCGGCAGATTAACACGATGTATACCCAGGTGAATCAGTACCATGTGGTGCTCGAGAGTCAGCCGCAGTTTCAACTGGACCCCAATAAACTGAACCATCTCTACATCCAGTCCAATGCGTCGGCAGGTGCAACGGGTGCTGGCGCTTCTACTTCGTTCGCCTCCTCCGGGGCATCCTCTGCTGGATCCAATGCGCTGACGGCTTCAGCACCGTACACGCCGGCAGCAAATACGCTTGCTCCTCCTGCGAACGCGCTTTCGCCGAGCGCGTCTGCGACATCCAGTAATGGAGCAAATTCTGCAGGCGCCACCAGTTCGGTGGTTAGTAATGCCGTGCCGCTGAGCGCTTTCTCGCACTTTGAGAACACGACAGAGGCGCTCTCCATTAACCACCAAGGCCAATTTCCGGCCATCACCGTATCGTTCAACCTGGCGCCGAACGCTGCGCTGGGCGAGGCCATTACTGCCGTCGACAAAGTGGAGAAAGATCTGAAAATGCCTCCCAGCCTGCAAGCTGGTTTTCAGGGCACCGCGGCATCATTCACGAATTCGCTGGCGAATGAGCCCTTGCTCATTCTTGCTGCGCTGGTCACTGTCTATATCGTGCTTGGCGTTTTATACGAGAGCTTTATCCACCCGATTACGATCCTCTCCACCCTGCCATCGGCGGGCGTGGGCGCTTTCCTCGCTCTGATTCTCTTTCACCAGGACTTAAGCGTGGTGGCGATCATCGGCATTGTCCTGCTGATCGGCATCGTGAAGAAGAACGGCATCATGATGGTCGACTTCGCCCTCGAGGGCGAGCGGAAGCACGGAAAGAACGCAACCGACGCAATTTACGAGGCCTGTCTTCTGCGCTTCCGCCCCATCATGATGACGACGATGGCCGCCCTCCTGGGCGGACTGCCGCTGGCTCTCGGAACCGGCTTCGGTTCCGAATTGCGACGACCGCTGGGCATCGCCATGGTCGGTGGGCTTCTGTTAAGCCAGGCGCTTACGCTGTACACCACGCCCGTTATCTACATCTTCTTTGACAACCTCGCGCACCGCTTCGGGAACAAAGCAAACCAACCTGAAACACGAGAGGCAGAAGCGGCAGGACCGGCATGAATATCTCCGAACCTTTCATTCGGCGGCCCGTGGCCACCACACTACTTACGGTGGCGGTTGCCCTTGCCGGGGCAATTGCGTTCGAGGTGCTGCCGGTCGCGCCCCTGCCGGAGGTGGATTTCCCAACCATCTCAGTCAGTGCAGGCTTGCCGGGAGGCAGCGCCGAGATTATGGCGTCGTCGGTCGCCACTCCTCTGGAGCGGCAGTTTGGTCATATTGCTGGCGTAACGGAGATGACCTCTTCCAGCACGCTCGGCAGTACTTCGATCACGATTCAGTTCGACCTCAGCCGCGACATTGATGGTGCAGCGCGGGATGTGGAAGCCGCAATTAACGCGGCGCGAACCTATCTGCCTGCCAACCTGCCGGGCAATCCGACTTACCGCAAGGTCAATCCCGCAGATTCGCCGATCATGATTCTCGGCCTGACCTCGGACAAGTTCGGTCCTGACAAGATCTACGACGAAGCCTCGACCGTGCTCGCGCAAAAACTGTCGCAGATACAGGGCGTAGGGCAGGTTAGTGTCGGGGGCGGTGCGTTGCCGTCCGTGCGCGTGGACGCAAATCCCACGCAACTGGCCAGCTATGGACTGACAATGGCGAATTTGCAGTCAGTGCTGAGTCTGCAGAACTCCGACCTGGCCAAAGGCCAAATTACCGACGGCAATGTGACCGCGGACATCCTGGCCAACGATCAGATCTCCCACGCCGCGGACTACAAACCCCTGATCGTTGGATATAGCAAGGGCGCGGCGGTCCGCCTGTCCGACGTTGCTCAGGTGACAGACTCAGTGGCGAACGTCCGTGCAGCCGGCTATTTGAATGGCAAGCGCTCGATTACCGTCATCATTTTCCGCCAGCCCGGCGCGAACATTATTGACACGGTCGACCGAATAACTGCGCAACTTCCGTCGATCCAAGCTTCAATCCCGCTCGGCATCGACACCACGATCGTTCTGGATCGCACCACCACCATCCGCGCCTCGGTGAGTGACGTGGAAAGGACTCTGCTCATTTCCATCGGCCTGGTCATTCTGGTGGTATTTGTTTTCTTGCGCAACGGCCGGGCCACGCTCATTCCCGCCGTTGCCGTGCCGGTCTCGCTGGTCGGGACTTTCGCGGTGATGTATCTGTTCGGATATAGCATCGACAACCTTTCACTGATGGCCATGACCATTGCTACGGGATTTGTCGTCGACGATGCCATCGTGGTGATGGAGAATATTGCGCGCCATCTGGAAGAAGGACTCAGCCCCTTTGCTGCGGCTCTGAAAGGTGCGGAAGAAATCGGATTCACCGTCTTCACCATCAGCATTTCGCTGATCGCTGTGTTCATTCCTCTTCTGATGATGGGCGGAATCGTTGGCCGTCTCTTCCGGGAATTTGCCGTCACTCTCTCGACGGCCGTTTTCGTGTCCATGATCATTTCCCTGACCACGACGCCGATGATGTGCGCCTACCTGTTGAAGAGCGAACGCGATGAAAAACATGGCCGCGTCTACATGGCCAGCGAAAAGTTCTTCGACTGGGTGTTGTCGTTATATCGTGGCAGCCTGCATTGGGTGCTCGAGCATTCCACTCTTACCCTCATCGTGCTCTTCATCACCATCGCGCTCAATGTGGTAGTGGGTTTCAAGATCCCCAAAGGTTTTTTCCCAGTGGAGGATACGGGGGCAATCTCAGGCAGCGTACGAGGACCGCAGGATTCATCGTTTCCAGCAATGGACAACTCGATTCGGCAGATCGGCGCCGTGATCAAGAGTGATTCTGCCGTACAGAATGTGATTGCGTTTACCGGCGGCGGTGGCGCCACCAATACCGGCTCCCTGTATGTTGCGCTAAAGCCGCTGGCGGAGCGTAAAGTGAGTGCCTCTCAGATCATCGACCGATTGCGCCCGAAGTTGAACCATCTGCCGGTGGCTTCTGCGTTTCTCCAGGCTGTACAGGATCTGCGCATCGGCGGTCGGTCCAGCAATGCGATGTATCAGTACACACTGCAATCCGACAACGTCCAGGATCTTTCCCACTGGGCTCCCATCATACTGAGTTCGATGCAGCATCTGCAGGGTCTGCAGGACGTGAGTTCCGACCAGCAGAATGGAGGACTTGATGAGGTGATGAACTATGACCGCGTCACAGCAGCCAAGCTCGGGCTTACCGCACAATCGCTGGACTCGTCCTTATACAGTGCTTTCGGTCAATCGGAAGTGTCCATCATCTACACGCAGTTGAATCAGTATTACGTGGTGCTGGAAGTGGCGCCGCAATATTGGCAGAGCCCGGAAGGATTAAAAGACATCTACCTTCAATCAAAAAGCGGCAACATTCCTCTGCTCACCGTCGCCAACGGCCGTGCCAACACGACACCCCTGGCCATTAACCACACGGGATTATTCCCCTCGGTTACCGTGTCCTTTAACCTGGCAGCGAACGTGTCTTTGAGCGATGCCACATTGAGCATTGCCCAGATGCAGAAGCGCCTGGGTGCACCTTCCACGCTGCAAGGCTTTTATGCCGGCACACTGCAGGCCTATCAGCAATCGCTGGGCAGCGAGCCGTGGCTGATCGCGACCGCACTGTTGGCCGTCTATATCATTCTCGGCATTTTGTACGAAAGTTTGGTCCATCCCTGGACCATCATCTCCTCTCTGCCGTCGGCGAGCGTAGGCGCGATGCTGGCCTTGATGCTTTTCAAGCAGGATCTGAACATCATTTCCATCATCGGGATTGTGCTGCTGATTGGAATCGTAAAAAAGAACGCCATCATGATGATCGATTTCGCTCTTCAAGTAGAACGCGAGGAGGGGAAGAAGCCTATCGATGCCATTTTTGAAGCATGCATGTTGCGCTTCCGGCCGATCCTGATGACGACGATGGCTGCTTTATTGGGCGCCTTGCCATTGGCGTTGGGTACTGGCACTGGATATGAGCTGCGCCGGCCCCTTGGCATCACGATTGTGGGAGGGCTCATCTTGAGCCAGTTGCTCACGCTCTATACCACGCCGGTCGTCTATTTGGTGTTCGACCGGCTGCGACTGCGGTTTGAGGGCAGAAAGGCACGCCAGCCTTCTCTGGCTCCGGAAACCCCGTAACACGCTTTACTGAAATGACCGGTTGGTTAGGCAGAAACGTTATGAAGATATTCACGGGACGAGTAGTGAACATCGGGATTCGGCTGTGTGCGACTGCGCTCTTCTTCATGTTGGCGGGCTGCGTGGTTGGTCCAAAGTACCATCCACCTTCCCCGCCACAGCCGCCTCAGGCCGTTTACAAGGAATCACCCAGCCCGTCCAAGGAAACTGGAGACTGGACAGTAGCACAGCCTGCGGATGCCAAGCTGCGCGGCAAGTGGTGGGAGGTCTTCAACGATCCCGAACTGAATGCCCTCGAGGAACAACTGGACATCAACAACCAGAATATCAAACAATTCTTCGAGAACTTCATGGAGGCCCGGGCGGTGGTGCGCGAAGCCCGCTCGCAATACTTTCCCACCCTAACGGTCGCGCCCGCGTTCACCCGCTCGCGAACCTCGGGGAACCTGAACACGGCCCCCGTAAACACCTCTGGCTCGGGCACCGCCGCCAAGCAACTGCAAAGTACTATCTACTCGCTTCCGCTCGAAGCGTCGTGGGAGCCGGACCTTTGGGGCAAGGTCCGCAACACGGTGCATCAAGCCCAGTACGCTGCCCAGGTCAGCGCCGCGGATCTTGAGAATGAGCGTCTGACCGAGCAGGCCAGCCTGGCGGAGTTTTTTTTCGAGATTCGTGGCCAGGACCAGCTGCAAAAAATCCTCGACGACACCGTTGCGGCGGACCAAAAAGCCTACGATCTGACCCGCGCGCTCTATGAAGCCGGCATCGATGACGAGATTTCGTTGGTCGAAGCCGAAACCACGCTGCACAGCGCGGAGGCGGGGGCAACGAATGTTGGAATCGCGCGCGCGCAGTTTGAGCACGCGATCGCTGTACTCATCGGCAAGACCGCCTCCGATTTCTCCATTCCTGTGAAGCCGATGACAGTTGCTCCGCCGCCAATACCGGTCGGCATGCCCTCGGAACTACTGGAGCGGCGACCCGACGTCGCCGCCGCCGAGCGGACCATGGCCGAAGCTAACGCCACGATCGGTATCGCTTACGCGGCCTATTATCCGAACCTGACTTTGACCGCGGAAGGCGGCTTCGAAAGTTCCGTTTTCCATACTTGGCTCTCGTGGCCGAGCCGTTTCTGGTCCGTAGGCGCATCGATCCCGGAAACCATCTTCGACGCGGGATTGCGCCGCGCCACCGTCCAACAATTCGTCGCGACTTACAATGCGGATCTCGCCGGATACCGTCAGACTGTGCTTACCGCATTTCAGCAGGTAGAAGATTCTCTTGCTGAAGTCCGCATCCTTTCCAAGCAGATTAAGGAAGAGCAGCAGGCAGTGGATTCGGCTCAAACCTTCCTCAAGCTCGAACAGGCGCGATACGACACGGGCGTCGATCCCTATATCGACGTGCTGATCGCCCAGACCACGGTGCTCTCGGACCAGCAGGTTCTGAATGCTCTTCAGGTGCAACAGATGACCTCCGCCGTGGCATTGGTAGAGGCCCTGGGCGGAGGGTGGGATCGTTCACAATTACCGAGCCCGAAGCAAGTGACCCAGAAGCCGGATAAGTCGGAGACAACCATCGAGCACTAGCACGCGGGACACCGGCGCGACTACCGCCCTGGCTCCGAGCGAAGCCCCGAAAGACTCTTTATGCGTTAGTGACTATTTTGTTATAGTGCCTATCACATTGCCTGGCAAGGTGGCGATCGCTGCTTCGATCAATCATGGGAGAACCGATGCTTCGAGTGAGGGCGGCGCAGAGAATTGTTGTCGAACGATCTGAAAACGATATGGTGGTGGGACTTCGGGAGCGAAAAAAAGCCCGACTGCGTCAGCAGATCATCGATACCTCGATCAAACTATTTCGCAAGCGCGGCTTCGAAAACACGCGGATCGACGACATCGTACAAGTTCTCGAGATCAGCCAGCCAACGTTCTTCCGGTATTTTTCCAGCAAGGACGCGGTTCTACGGGAGGTCGGGGAACGCGGATTTGCGTGCATAAGGGACCGGCTGCGTTCGGAGTTATCCACCGATGCGACTACCGCCGAACGCTTGCGTCGGCTCTATATCAGCATGGCAAAGGAAGTGGAAGCGGACCGCAGCTTGTGGCAGGCGGTTGTCCTTTCGGGCGCGATGGACCCGGTGCGTTGCGCGAATGTGCGAGGACACGAGGAGGCCACGGTTGGCTTGCTGCGGGAGATTCTCGTGCAGGGACAAAAAAGGGGCGAAATTACGCACGATTTCCCAGTCGTCCATCTGGCGGAATTTATGGAGGGCCTCTACAACACTGTGGTACGGCAGTGGGCAGTTGATTTGACCGGGCCCCATAAGCTCACAGATCGAGTGCGCAGTGCAGTAGAGTTTTTCCTTCGAGGGCTCCAGGCCTGAATCCTTCGAACCTCCAGTCGATGCGCTGTTCGAGGACTAATCGTGGTTCCCAGGAGAGGAGCAGATGAAAGCCGCCGTACTTCGCGATTTCAAGACGCCGCTTGCAATTCAAGATGTCTCTATTCCCAAACTGACGGAGAGCGAAGTTCTAATCAAGGTGGAAGTTTGCGGCGTGTGTCACTCCGATTTGCACGTCGCGGATGGCGACTGGTCTCAGTTGGCTGGGATCGTCAAGAAGCCGCTGATCCTCGGGCACGAAGTAGTCGGTACCATTGTTGAGGCCGGGTCGGCTGCGCAGGGTGTGAAGGTCGGCGACCGCGTTGGCGTGCCGTGGATCCACTGGACCTGCGGAAAGTGTGAGTTCTGCCGCGAGGGCAACGAAAATCTTTGTGTTCGGCAGCAAATCACCGGTGTGACCGTGGACGGCGGATATGCAGAATTTGTCAAAGCACCAGCTACCCACGTCGCCCGGATTCCCGATGGTCTCGCCTCGGAGCAGTCTGCTCCTCTGCTGTGTGCCGGGGTTACGGTCTATCGCGCCCTAAAGAAGTCGCGCGTCACTACCGGGCAGCGCTTAGCCGTGTTTGGAGTAGGCGGTCTGGGGCACCTCGCCGTGCAGATCGGCAGCGAACTCGGAGCCGACGTCACCGCAGTTGACATCAGCGAAGAAAAGCTCGCTCTGGCCAAGTCTCTTGGAGCCTCCCGGACTCTGAATGCGGCATCTGACAAAGTAGTGCGGGAATTGCGGTCACAAGGTGGAATTCACGTCGCCCTGGTGACGTCCGCAGCAAAAGCAGCCTACGACATGGCGTTTTATTGTGTACGTCCCACCGGAATTCTGCTCGCTGTGGGCTTGCCAGCTCAGGATATTTGTTTTCCGCCCATCCTGATGGCGGCAGGCGAAATCCGGATTCAGGCTTCCGCCGTTGGTACGCGACAAGACCTGCAGGAAATTCTCGCCTTGGGTGCGGCTGGGAAGGTTCACTGCGAAGTGGCGTCACAGCCCCTGTCGCAGGCGAACGAAGTCCTGGAGAAACTGCGCCGGGGAGAAGTTTCTGGCCGGCTTGTGTTAAGCATCAGCTCGTGAGGGAATGTCCAACATGTGGAACGGCTCTCAGCCGGCCGGTTCTTCAGGGAATGCTATGTGCGTTGACGTTAGTCGCTATATTGTGATATTGACTATCACTTTGCTGCAAAGCTGAAACTTCTGGCTAGGAGCTTTCCAGATCGTGAATGCCAGGCAGTTGTTCGATCTTAGCGGCCGCGTAGCCATCGTCACCGGTGGTTCCATCGGGCTTGGCCGCCAGATGGCCGAAGGATTGGCGGAGATGGGAGCGAATGTTGCGCTTTGTGCGCGCAAGAAGGAGCGCTGTCAGGAAGCTGCCGACGAGTTAGCTGGCTTGGGTATCAAGACGCTCGCCCTCGGCTGCGACGTGAAAGACCCCGCAGCGATCCAGGAAGTGGTGGCATCTACTCTCCGAACCTTCGGTCGCATCGACATTCTCATCAATAATGCGGGCGTCTCGTGGGGAGCTCCAGTTGAAGAAATGACGCTGGAGCAATGGAACAAAGTCATGGACACGAACCTCACTGGAACTTTCCTGTTCTCGCAAGCCGTGGGCAAAGCCATGATCGGGCAAGGACACGGCAAGATCATCAACATGGCCTCGGTCGCGGGCCTTGGCGGAGCTTCTTCGGATTTGCAAGCTATCGGCTACCACGCCAGCAAGGGTGGGGTCATTGCCTTCACCAAAGATCTGGCGTGCAAATGGGCGGCACACAATATTCAGGTCAACGCAATCGCTCCGGGCTGGTTCCCTACGCACATGTCGAACTGGATTCTCGAGCACCGCAAGGAGTCCCTGCTGGAAAAGATTCCTCTTCACCGTTTCGGCAGCGACCATGATTTAAAAGGCGCGGCAGTTTTTCTGGCTTCTGATGCCTCGGCCTACGTTACCGGCCATGTTCTTGTCGTGGATGGAGGCCAGACTGCCTGGTAGTCGCCGCACATGAATATTCCGCTCACGCCCGTCCGGTTCCTCCGTTATGCGGAAAAGCAATTTCCAAACAAGACGGCAGTGGTTTGCCAGGACCAGCGATTTACCTACGAGCAGTTCGGTGATCGCGCGGCCCGGCTGGCTGGCTCGTTGCGCGCGGGCGGAGTGCAGCCAGGGGATCGAGTCGCCTTCCTCAGCATGAATTGTCACAGGCTGCTGGAGGCCTACTTTGGAGTCCTCGACGCCGGAGCCGTCCTGCTGCCTCTCAACTACCGTCTTGCGTCGCATGAGCTTGCCTACATCCTGAACGATTCTGGCGCGACCAAGTTATTTCTGGCGCAGGACTTCCTTGGTCTTGTGGATTCTTTTCGTGCAAAACTGACCAGCGTCCGCTCCTTCCACCTGCTCGATGCGACTCCTCAGGCTGAGTGGCTTGCGCCGGAAAACTACGAACAGCTCCTGGCCGCCGCAGCGCCGCTCCGCGCGGATATCACCTCTTTTGACGAGAATTCTCTCTGCGAACTTTTCTATACGAGCGGGACAAGCGCCGATCCCAAAGGCGTAATGCTTACTCACCGAAATATTTATCTTCACGCTCTGTATATAGCTCTGTTTCACAAGACCAAGTATGAAGACGTCTTCCTGCATACGATCCCGCTGTTTCACGCCAACGGCTGGGGAGCGGCGCACACAGTCACCCTCGTGGGAGCCACGCATGTCATGAGCCCGCGATTTATTCCGCAAGAGGTTTTTCGCCTTGTGGAGCGGGAGCGAGTTGGTTCCCTGAGCCTGGTGCCAATTATGGCGGCCGCGTTGGTCAATTGTCCTGATCGTCCCAAGTATGACTTGAGCACCCTGCAGTGGATCACCATCGGCGGCGCAGCTTCTTTCCCTTCTCTGATGCGCGAGGTTGAGCAGAAGCTCGGCTGCAAGTGTTTTTCCGGATACGGTCTGACCGAGTGCTCACCCTCTCTCGCCACGGCGGAACTCAAGCCAGACATCGCGTGCGAACCCGACGAGCGCTACGTGCTCCAGTCCATGACTGGCTATGCCTATCCGGGAGTCGAGCTGCGGGTCGTGGGTGTCGAAGACCAGGACGTGCCTCACGACGGCGAGACCATGGGTGAAATCATCGCCCGCAGCGACAGTGTGATGGCGGGCTATTGGAAGCATCCCGAGTCCACGGCGGAAGCCTTGCGTGGCGGTTGGTTTCACACCGGCGACATGGCGGTGGTCATGGAGAACGGTTACATCCTGATTGTCGATCGCAGGAAAGACATCATTGTGAGCGGCGGGGAAAATATCTCGTCACTGGAAGTGGAGAGAACGTTGTTGGCGCATCCTGCCGTGTTCGAAGCTGCAGTGATCGCAGTCAGAGATGACAAGTGGGGAGAAGTGCCCAAAGGCGTGGTGATTTTGAAACCAGGATGCACCGCGACGGGAGCCGAACTCATTGAATTCTGCCGCTCTAATCTGGCGCACTACAAATGTCCACGATCGATCGAATTCTCCGAGACCTTGACCAAGACTGCGACTGGAAAAGTGTTGAAGAAAGAACTGCGCGCGAAATACGGCGGAGCGAGACGCCGTAAGGAGACGGAATGGACCTGAATTTAACATCCGAGGAAATGCAATTCCGAGACGAATTGCGTTCGTGGCTCACGGCCAATGTGCCCACCGACTGGGCTGAGCGGCGCGAGGAATCGCTGGAGTCTCGCTTCGAATATCTCCGGGAGTGGCAACGCAGGTTATTCGAAGGGGGATGGGCGGGAGTTTCCTGGCCTAAACAATACGGCGGTCGCGGCGCGAATCTGATGCAGCAGGTCATCTTCTGGCAGGAAATGGCTCTGGCCAGCGCTCCACCGATGGCCAACACTCTGGGGCTGGGGCTGATCGGTCCCACCATCATCGCGTTCGGAACCGAAGCGCAAAAGACGCGCTACCTCGCGAAGATTCTCAGCGCCGAGGAGATCTGGTGCCAGGGATTTTCCGAGCCCAACGCCGGGTCCGACCTCGCGTCCTTGCAGACCGAGGCCCGCGTGGATGGCGACTTCTACCTGGTCAATGGCTTGAAAACATGGAACAGCTACGGTTGGGTTGCAGACTGGTGCGAGTTGGTTGTGCGAACCGATCCGAATGTTCCGAAGCACAAAGGGCTCACTGTGCTGCTGGTGGATATGAAGTCCCCAGGCATCAGCGTTCGGCCGCTCCGCCAGATCACTGGAGAGAGCGAATTCGCCGAGGTCGCATTCCGGGATGTGCGGGTTCCCATCGAAAACGTTGTGGGGAATGTGAATCAGGGCTGGGACGTCGCGATAGGGACACTCATGCACGAACGCGGCACATTCGGCGCGGGCCTGCAGATTACCTTTCGCCGGAACATGGAGCGCTTGATTGAGCTGGCACGGGAGTTGCGGCGCAATGGAAAATCTGCGGCACAAGATCCTTTGCTCCGTCAGAAGCTGGCACAGTGCTATGCCGAAATTGAAATCATGCGGTGGAACCAGATGCGCGCATTCAGCCGCATCAGCGCAACCGGAGTCCCGGGCCCGGAAGGCTCTATCCAGAAAATCTTCTGGAGCGAGTTGAACCAGCGGTTGCAGCAGGTGGCGCAGGAGTTGCTCGGTCCGTATGGACAGCTCGAAGGTGTCTCGCCGCGCTCCGTCGACAAAGGTACTTGGGCCTACGGATACCTGCGCTCACGCGGCAACACCATCGAAGCCGGAACTTCAGAGATTCAACGCAACATCATCGGACACTTCGTCCTCGGATTGCCCAGGAGCTACTGAGAACAGGTCATGCAATTTGGATTGAACGAGAGCCAGGAAATTCTCAAACAGAACGCGCGCCAGTTCTTTGCCGGTGAATGCCCCATGACGCACGTTCGGCAGCTGGCTGAAAGTAAACAGCCGTACGATCCCGCTCTTTGGTCGAAGATCGCTGCTCAAGGATACACGGGCGTCATTTTTCCGGAGGAATACGACGGGCTCGGTCTCGGAAAAGTGGAGCTTATTCTTCTCATGGAAGAAGCAGGTCGCGCCCTGGTACCCGGTCCTTTCTGGTCGACCGTCGCCCTAGCGGGCGCGGTAATCGACGCGCTTGCAAACGTCGCCCAGAAGAAGAGATATCTCGCGCCCATCTGTCGTGGCGAGGCGCGCTCGACTCTCGCCTTACTTGAGGGCGGGGCCACTTGGGACTTGGCCGACTCGAAGCTCGCCGCCTCCAATGACAGGTTGACCGGCGAAAAACTCTTTGTGCTCGACGCTGACGTGGCTGACTTTATTCTCGTTGCCGAACAGACCGGCGTCTTTCTGGTGGAAGCACAGGCGCCCGGTTTATCGATTACGCCAATGCCCGCTCTGGATCTCACTCGGAACTTGTACGCTGTCCAGTTCAAAGACACACCCGTGGAGAAGCTGGGTGACGGCACCAATTTCACCCGCGCGCTCGACATCGCCACCGCGGCGCTGGTTGCCGAAATGGTGGGTGGAATGCAGCGCGTGCTGGATCTGACAGTGGACTACGCGAAGATGCGCAAGCAGTTTGGCAAGCCGATCGGAACATTTCAGGCCGTCCAGCATCAGTGTGCGGATATGTACCTTGAAACCGAGAGCTCGCGTTCGGCCGCCTACTACGCGGCTTGGGCCCTGGAGCATGATGCTCCCGACGCGGCCACCGCCACTTCGATCGCCAAAATGTACGCCAGCGATGCTTGCCGCACGGTGGGGAACCGTGGCATCCAGATCCACGGCGGCAACGGTTTTGCCTGGGAGAACGATTTACACCTTTACTACCGCCGCGCGAAAGCGTCCGAGACGATGCTGGGCGATGCGACATTTCACCGCGAACGCATCGCTCGCCTGGTGATCGACGCTGTTCCGGTCTCGTTCGGCGGCAATGATCGGAGTTCACGATGAGCACTCTAGTAAAGTTGAGCAGAGACCAAGACATCGCCATCATTACCATCGATAATCCACCGGTGAATGCTCTCAGCCCCGGCGTGCCGGAGGGAATTGCCAACGCCATCGTAGAGATCAGCAACGATCCTTCTGTGAAAGCTGCAGTCCTTATCGGCGGCGGCCGCACGTTTGTTGCCGGAGCTGACATCAAGGAATTCGGAAAGATGACCTCTGGCAGAACGCGCGGCGCTGGCCTTTTTCCGCTCCTCCTGAGCATCGAAAACTGCAGCAAGCCTGTAGTGATGGCGATTCATGGCGCTGCTTTTGGCGGAGGGCTCGAACTGGCGATGGCAGGCCATTACCGCGTGGCCTCAAGCGATGCGCAAGTCGGCCAACCCGAAGTGAAGCTCGGCCTCATTCCCGGTGCGGCGGGAACCCAACGCCTTCCCCGGCTTGCCGGCGTCGCCAGGGCGCTCGAAATGTGTACGGACGGCAAACCTGTCGCCGCGGCAGAAGCCTTCCAGTTCGGTATCATCGACCGCTTGATCGAAGGCGATTTGCTTACCGGTGCGGTGGCCTTTGCCCGCGAAGTCGCTGGAAGACCAATCCCGAGAACGCGAGCACGCGTCGAGAAACTCGGCAAGGCCGGGGAGAATGCGGCAATCATCGCGGCTGCCCGCGAGCGGGTCCACAAGAAGCAGAGGGGTCTGAAAGCGCCGCTTGCCGCGGTGGACGCGGTGGAAGCGGCAACCAAGCTTTCTTTCGAAGACGGTTGTGAGGTGGAGCGGAGACTCTTTACAGAATGTCTATTCTCCGATCAATCCAAAGCGCTCATCCACGTCTTCTTCGGGGAGCGCGAGGTGGCAAAGATTCCCGACGTGCCGAAAGACACGGCCGTCAAGCCAATCCGCAGCGTCGCCGTAGTCGGTTCCGGAACCATGGGCGGCGGCATCGCCATGGTTTTTGCCAACGCCGGCATTTCGGTTTTGCTCAAGGAGGTCGATCAGCCGGCGCTCGACCAGGGCCTCACCAAGATTCGAAAGAACTATGCCAGCTCGGTTCAGCGCGGACGCTTCACGCAGCAATTCGTTGACGAGCGGCTGGCCCTGATCACACCCACTCTCAGTTACGACAACTTCGGCAACGCCGACATGGTGGTGGAGGCAGTCTTCGAGGGCATGGCGCTCAAGAAACAGGTGTTTCAAGATCTGGATCGCGCGTGCCAGCCCGGCGCCATTTTGGCGAGCAACACATCCACATTGAGCATCGACGACATCGCCGGCGTCACCTCGCGGCCCGAATTCGTTATTGGAACCCATTTCTTCAGTCCAGCCAACATCATGCGCCTGCTCGAAATTGTGCGCGGAAAAAAGACGAGCAAGGAAGTCATCGCCACTTGCATGCAGCTTTCGAAAAAGCTCGGCAAGATCGGTGTACTGGTAGGAAACTGCCGGGGCTTTGTCGGAAATCGAATGTTCGGACCCTATCGCCGGGAAGCTCAGTTCCTGGTGGAAGAAGGCGCGGAGGTGGAAGCCGTTGACAACGCGCTTGTCGAGTTCGGTATGGCCATGGGTCCCCTGGCGACGGGCGATCTTGCCGGACTGGATGTCGGCTGGCGGATTCGCAAGGAATATCGGCACCTGGAAAAACCTGGTGTTCGCCAGCCCATCGCGGAGGATCGTCTCTGCGAGATGGGTCGCTACGGCCAGAAGACGCTGGCCGGATGGTATCGCTACGACGATCAGCGACGTGCCGCGCCCGATCCCGAGGTGACCGCGCTCGTGCGGAAATGGACAGCCGAAGCTGGAATCCCCCAACGCAACATTCCCGCTTCCGAAATGATCGATCGTTGCGTTTATGCCCTGGTGAATGAAGGTGCACGCATTCTTGAGGAGGGCTACGCGCTGCGAGCTGTCGATATCGACATCATCTACCTGAATGGATATGGGTTCCCCGCATATCGTGGAGGTCCGATGTGGTATGCCGACACCGTGGGCTTGAAAAAAGTCTATGACCGCGTGTGCGAATTCCGCGAGCAGCACGGAGAACTCTGGGAACCCGCTCCTTTGCTGAAGCGCCTCGCCGAGGCGAACCAGACATTTGCCGAGTTCGGTAAGGAACATGTCGTCAACGCATAGCGCCGAGAATTATGAGCCGCGTTATTCTAGTCCGTCATGCCCAGGCGTCTTTTCTGGAGCCGATCTACGACAAACTCTGCGCCACCGGCGAAGTGCAAGCCCGCCTGTTGGGAGAGTACTGGGCCCGCCGCGGAGTGCTCTTCAGTTGTGCCTGGTCGGGCCCTCGTGTCCGGCAGGTGCAGACCGGACGCATAGTTGAGGACGCCTATCGAAGAGTTGGGCGGGAGTTTCCTGAATTGGCCGTGACGAACGAGTTCGACGAATATCCAGCGGAAGCGGTTCTGAAGCAAGGTCTGCCGCAAGTGCTGGAGAGATCTCAGCCAGTCCGCGATCTTCACCGGGCGTTCGAGCAATCCAAGGACACGGACGCACGAAAACGACGGTTCCAGCAAATGTTCGAAGCGGTCATCGGCATGTGGGTGAGTGGTGAGTTAGTGGTTGACGGCGTGGAATCCTGGCAAGACTTTTGCGCGCGCGTCGACCGGGGCATTGCGACCATCGTGAACAGCACAACGCTATCCGGCGATTCCGTGGTCTTTACTTCAGGAGGTCCCATTGGCGTCGCCATGCGGCGAGCCTTGAGCTTGTCGCATGCGGACACTCTCCAATTAACCTGGATGTCGCGCAACACCTCCTTCACCGAGTTTCTAAGTTCCGGTAGTCGTTTCACGCTCAGCACGTTCAATGCGCACCCTCATCTCGAGGACGAGTCTTTGCTCACATATCGGTAAGATGTTTTGCAGGTTTCCGGGAACGAAGAGTTCGAAAGCATGGTTGCCTCTTGTGATCACGCAGTTTCCGTTAGAGCCGGGGAAGAACTTGACCTGACTCGGCTCGGCGCGTATCTGGGTCGGCATTTCGACGGCTCGGGCCCAGTTACAGTCGAGCAATTCCCCTCAGGTCATTCGAATCTGACCTATCGCGTGACCTGGGGTGATCGTGAATTAGTGCTGCGCCGACCGCCGTTCGGCAGCCAGGTGAAGTCAGCGCATGACATGGGACGCGAGTATCGCGTGCTGTCCAAGTTGCATGAAGCTTATAGCGTTGCGCCCAAAGTAATTCTCTATTGCGACGATCTTTCCGTTCTCGACGCCCCCTTCTACCTCATGGAGCCGATTCGCGGCATCATCCTGCGCCGACAACTGCCGCCCGACCTGCTGCTGTCCCCAGCCATGGCACGCCAGCTCAGCGAAGTTTTCCTCGACAATCTCGTGCGCTTGCACAGCCTCGACTACGACAAGATCGGCCTCGGCGATTTAGGCAAGCCACAGGGCTACCTCGAACGCCAGGTGAAAGGATGGATCGACCGCTATCACAATTCAGCAACTCATGACCTGTCTGAAGTCGAACGCATCTCCGCGTGGCTCACGAAGCACATTCCAGCGTCGAGCGATGCGACCCTCATTCACAATGACTACAAGTACGACAACGTCGTCCTCGACTCGAATGACATCACGAAAATAGTCGGAGTTGTGGACTGGGAGATGTGCACGCTGGGTGATCCGCTATCCGACCTCGGCACAACCTTGGCTTATTGGACCGACGCCAGTGATCCAGATGAGCTGCAGGAAATCTGCGCTGCTCCCACGACAATTCCTGGAACTTTGACTCGCGCCCAGTTGGTCCAACGCTATGCTCTGGCGACCGGACGCAGCATCCGCGACATGGACTTCTACTTGACCTTCGCGCGTTTCAAGGTTGGAGTGATTGTTCAGCAGATTTACTACCGTTACGCCCGTGGGCTCACACACGATGAACGCTTTGCCACGATGCCCCATCGGATCGCGGTCCTGATGCGCGCCTCACTGCAGTGCGCAGAGAGCGGGACGATATGATTGACTCTTGTCGCCTCGCGCCCGGTCTGTCCTTCACATGCCAAGTCCCATCAGGCCCGGTAATACCGCACCAGCCATTCCGCGACACAGCAGGGCTTGTCGCCGCCTTGGCTCTCAATCGCTACCGAGAAAATGATATCCACGAACTCTGCAGATTCCTTCACCGAAAGCAGACTCACACGGGCGCGGATCGCCGAACCCGCCCGCACCGCCGATGGAAAGCGCACGCGATTCAGTCCGTAGTTGACGCGGATTCCGACTCCATCGCGAACTCGAATCGCGTGTCCGGAAAAATAGCTCACCAGCGAAAGCGTGAGGAAGCCGTGAGCGATGGTACCGCCGTAGGGCGACTCACGCGCCGCTCGCTCTGGATCGATGTGAATCCATTGCCGGTCTTCGGTCGCGTCCGCGAATTTCTGGATGCGGTCCTGCGTCAGAACGAGCCAATCCGTCGGGGGCAGTTCGTGGCCTTCGAAGTCTTTTAACGAATTTAGATGTTTAATTTCGAAAGGAGGCATCGGAATCATGACGACACTAACAGAAATTCCTGGCAAGACAAGAGGTTCAGCTTTTCTATTTGAAGATATCCTCCCCGCGCAGGTGTTCACTCCAGAAGATCTCACGGAAGAGCATCTTGCGATCGGCCGCATGATCGATGAGTTCTGGGCCAACGAAGTCGAGCCCAATCTTCCTGCCATCCGCGACAAACAGCCGGGCGCCGCTCTTGCGGTGCTGCGGAAGTCCGCGGAACTGGGCCTTACCGGCATGACCATTCCAGAAGAATTTGGCGGCATGGAAATGGACTTGCCCTCCCTGATGGTCGCGGCCGAGCACATGGGGCGCGACGCCTCGTACGCGGGCTGGCACTCCGCCCACACAGGCATTGGCACCCTCCCCATCGTGTATTTCGGCACTCCCGAGCAGAAGAAGAAATATCTGCCTCGATTGGCTCGTATGGAACTGCTGGCTGCTTATGCCCTCACTGAGCCGTTGGCTGGTTCTGACGCTCTCGCCGCGCGAACTCGTGCCGACCTGGCTCCCGATGGCAAGCACTACATACTCAACGGCCAGAAAATGTGGATCACAAACGGTGGCGCAGCCGATCTGTTCACCGTCT
>Ga0307476_10000292_pt1 | contig 43580 bp, 33 predicted proteins | sample atmos_gasesECM2C_2_FD_203314 | JGI IMG/M metagenome (GOLD analysis project Ga0307476, IMG submission 203314) | Hardwood forest soil microbial communities from Morgan-Monroe State Forest, Indiana, United States - atmos_gasesECM2C_05 | ecosystem: Environmental > Terrestrial > Soil > Temperate... | reverse complement strand
GTCCGGGACGTGTCTGGCAGGAAGACGGCGACCATGGTTACATGCGGGCTTCATTTCCCTTCGCTCTGGTCGAACGAAGTCAGAACTGCGTCCACAACGGAGAGATGACGTTCCTGTTCAGAAACACGGGGACCCCGCATGTTTCGCAAATGCGGTACCAGATCACTCAGGAAACTTGCGAATATTTCAAGTTCAACATGTGGGGACAATTGCCGGTAACCTACGTTCACAGCAAGGTTGCAGGGGCTGACGAAGTCCGGAAAGCGGCAGCCGCCGAGATGGCAAATCGCCTTCCGACCAAGCCTTTTAGCGCGCTTGCCGCTGACTATCCGAATTCCGGACTCGATCTGGCGAACTTCACGAGCGGCCGCAAGTTTCCGGAGGACATCACCACCTACGGGCTGTTCATCAACGGCGTCCATTATGTCGGCAATTGCCCCACGCGTTATGGAATGTATGCGTTCTGCGACAACATGCGGTTTGCGTCGTATTCGGTCGCGAAGTCGGCCTTTGCCGGCCTGGCTTTGCTGTGGCTGGGGCAGCAATATGGGAGTTCTGTCTACGGCGAACTAATACGAAACCACGTGCCGGAATATGTGGACGGCGGCGATTGGACGAACGTTACCTTCGCCAACACGTCCGATATGGCCACGGGCAATTACATCAGCACAAAAGAGGAAGAAGACGAAGACGGCCTTCAGGAGAACAGCTTTATCGATGCCGAGCCTTACGCTGAGAAAATTAAAGACGCCTTTACGCCTTTTCCTCACAAAGCCAATCCGGGCACAACTTTCGTCTATCAATCGTCCGCGACATTCATCCTGACCCAGGCCATGAATAGCTATCTGCAACAGCGGCAAGGAAGCCGAGTCGACATTTTCAATTCCATTCGCGATATGGTTTACAAGCCAATTCACTTGAGCCAGGGTGGACTGACCACGCTCCGCACGGATAACAGCCCTACGGGAAAACCGTTCGGAGGCTGGGGGCTGTTCTTCATCCAGGACGACGTTGCCAAAATCGGACGTCTGCTGAACAACAGCGGGGGCAAGATTGACGGCAAGCAGGTGCTCGAACCAACCCGGCTCAAAGAGTCGTTGTTCCGCACTGCAGATCCTACTAACGTGAGCCTACCCGTTCCGTGGAGCGAAAATCCTAACGTGCAAAACGCCTACCGGTATCACAACTATTTCTGGGCGAGGCACATGACGCCGGTGGAATTCCCCCAGTACCACTGCGATTTTTGGGTGCCGCTTATGAGCGGGTATGGCGGGAACTCTGTGCTCTTGTTGCCGAATGGGGCAACCTTTTACATCTTCAGCGACGGCGACGAATTCGCGTGGTTTGGGGCAGTGAACGAGATTAACAAGATCGCGCCCTTTTGTGCGTGAGCGGATTCGGGCGCAAGCCCGCTGGACAATGGCTTGCAATATGGTGGCCAGCGGCCATCCCTACTGTACCGTGGGCTCTGCTTCTTCCGGCGCCCCGTGTCTACGCAACAACTGCGGCAGGTTCTGCGAAAATGCCGATCGCGGCAGCACCATGTCACAACCTACTTCGTGCGCCTTCTGCTTCAGGTCGCCCTGCACGTGCGACAAAAACCCGATGATCGACGTTCCCTTCTTCAGCTTGCTCTTCAGCTTCGGAATCAGGGTCAGCGGTTTTACGCTGGCAAGATTCAAGTCAAAAATAATCAGCGAGGGCTTCTCTTCGCCGTTTTGCGACATGCGCTCCATCAGATCCTTGTCGGACTTCACGAACTCAACTTTCACGTTGAGCTTGCGCGCGGTTTCCTGGATCTTGGCCATGAAGAAGAGATCTTCGATAAAGGCAAAGATGCGCGAGTTGGCATCTTCGCTGGCGCTGGTCACCGGCAATGGTTCCGGTTCGGGCTGCGGATATTGCGCGGCAAATCCCGGCCGCTGGCGTCCGCCTTTGTGGCCGTTGTTATTGTTGCCTCCAGCCATGGCTGCCCGGTAGCTGTGGTCCATGGGCGCGGTGTAGATGCCGTCTTTATTCTCCCGGCTCAGCCCAGGTCCGGGCCGCTGTCCACGCTGATTGTTAGGACGGCGTCCGCGCCGCCTGCGTCTACCTCCTCCGCCACCGGAGGGTCTTCCTGGTCCTGCGTTCATAGTCCTCTCAAGCTGTTTCGCACTGATTGCAGAATTTTACAGAATCGCAAAGGCCTGCCAGTCGCGCGCTCCCGCAGTCCGGGACGAAGCTCCGCCCGGCACCCAGAATTCGATCAGCGCAGTTGCGGGTTAGCGACTGGACACACTTACTGGACACACTATGGAACAAACCCCAACTCTTGAAACAAACTGCTATTCGAGAATGAAACCGTTATTTCCTAAGCTGCGTATCGATTTTCCGTTTATCGGATCCGTAAGGCGCCGCCTCGGATCGGCTGGCGCGGAAGGCCTGCGCGGGAACGAGGCCTAAATGAGAACAACTTTATGGTACTCGTCCTGGCCAAACCGCGCAAGGCCCCACTTGCGCACTGTTTTGCACAGGAGGACATGCACCGCAGAATTCATCCCGAATCCGAACCCCCGGCCTCTCCGAGCCGAAAACAAAGTCGCAGTCGAAAACAAAGTCGCAGCCGAAAACTGCTCTTCCATCGTTCAGTTCAATAGGGCATTTCAATCATGCTCTTCAATCATGCTCTTCCATCAACGTTCGAGACTTCGCGCGCCCACTGCTGTGCCTGCCAGTAAAATCCGGCGACGTCGTCATTGTCCAGATGCAGGCTCCGGCTCAGTTCCGCCGAAGCCACCCATTCCCCGCTCTCCCGTGCCAGCATCAACTGGTACACCGGACGCAGCAAGCTCGGCTGCCCCAGCAACACTGCCTTAGTCTCATGATCAAGTGGGAGTTTTTCCAGAACTTCCTCCATCGGCATTTCAAGCATGGCATCGATCAGAGACAACAGGCCCAACAGAAACAAATCAGAATCCCCGTGCGGAACCCGCGCGGACAACAACTCCCCAAACCGGGCTCGCACCAGCGCCGAGAGCACCAGGTCGCTGGTCGTCTCCTGGCCCGCACCCACCGCGGCCACCAGCCGCACCCACCGGCGCACGTCCCGCTCTCCCAGCATCGAGAGCGCGTGCCGCACCGAATGGATTTCGCTCTTAAATCCAAAGATCGCCGAATTCAGATAGCGCAGCAGACGGTAGCACACCGACGCTTCCGCCTTGATCAGTTTCTCCAGTGCTCCCGAATCCAGGTCCGGCCGCGAGACCTCCTGCAGCATGCGCAGATAATTCATGCGGTTGGCCGGCATGTCGTGCGTGTTCATCATTTCCGGACGGCGGAAAAAATAGCCCTGGAAATACACGAAGCCCTGATCTCGCGCCCGTACAAACTCCGCATGGGTTTCGATTTTCTCAGCCAACAGCCGGCAGCGCGTCGGCCCGAACCGCTTGATTAACGCCAGACGCTGCTCCTCGGTGGTCAGCTGCATTTCCACCTTGATGATGTCGGCGATTTCCGCCAGTGCCTCCCGCGGATCGTCGGCTACGTAATCGTCGAGCGCGATCAGATATCCGGCATCTTTCAAACTCTGGCAGGCCGCAATCACGTCAGGATCGGATGGAACCGATTCCAGAATCTCCACCACCGTGATGGTCGAGGGCAGCAGCGTAACCAGGCCCTTGATCAGAGTGTCCCGCGTGCAATTCACAAACGCCCGGCGGCCATCGCACAAGACATCCAGTCCCATGAGAAGGGAGCGGTCCAGCGTCGCGCGCGATGCCTCATCGTTGTCTCCGGTGAATGCATTTTCCAGACCGTCGCGAAACAGCAGCTCGTATCCGAATACCTTTTCTTCGCGGTCGAAGATCGGTTGCCGCGCCACATACCGCAACGGCTTCACATCCCGCGCTCGAGCCGTAGCCGCACCCGCTCCTGCTGACTGTTTGCTCACGTCTTTGTATATCGGCAGACAATCCAAAAACCTGAAAATGCAGGCAAGACGCGCGATCGCAGCAGAAGATTTAGGATGAAATTCAAGAAAATAAGAACGAACTCAGAAAAGAGCGAGGCGTCAAACAGACTCCAGATGGCGGGTAGATGGTGGCGGGTGCCCCATTCTAGCTGCGTCCTTCGCGGCTAGAGTGGGGATTTTTGCTAGACCCTCTGCACGCCGTCCAACTTTACCAGCGCCTCCACAATCTGACCCGACCACCGCGTCACTTCGTCCTCGCGCAGCGTCCGCTCCGCCGATTGAAACCGGGCTCGCAGCAATATCGAATACTTCCCGGCAACAATCGACCCGCCGCGAAAAATTTCCGCCGGACGGAACTCCAGTAACTCGACGAGGCCCAAAGCTGTAACCGCGTTCGAGATCTGCTCAAACGAAATGCTATCGGCAAACACAAACGAAAAATCCCGCTCGACTGCAGGATATTTTCCGAGTGGCATGAATCTCACCGGCCGCAGCCCGAGCCTATATAACTGCTCCAGATCGAACTCCGCCAAAAACACATCCTGCCGCAGCTTACGCACCGCCGCCAGTTCGGGATGAATCTGCCCAAACTGCGCCACCACCACGCCATTCACCCGCGCCCGCACCGACCATCCAGGATGAAAATATTCAGCCGTCTCACGCTCGTAACTCACCTCACCCGCAAACGCTGCCAGCAGGTTCTCCACATCGCCTTTGAATCCGCGAAATATTTCAGCGGCCGCCGCATGTTCTCCTTTGCTCACATCGAGCGCATCGCCCACCGGCAGCACACTTCGCACTGCCGTGGCCGTCGCGCCCAAGCAAGCGCGCCGCGGCTCTACGCGCGGTTCGCCCGAAGATTCGGCCGACAACTCATACACGCTTCCCATCTCAAACAGCCGCGCCTCGGCCACATCGCGATTCAGATTCCACGCCAGCATGTCGAGCATCCCCGGAGCCAGCGAGGTCCGCATCACCGACGCCTCTTCGCTCAGCGGATTCTCCAACTCAAGCACCTTCCCAGATTTCGCGCCGTGCGGCACTTCCCCCGGTTTTGATTTGGGGTGGCGCAGCGCTTCTAGCGCTGCGGTAGAGCCACCATTCTTCCCCTGGGCTTCAGCCCCTGAGGGCAGCGACTCAAACTTCTCCGCATCCGCATGCGAAATAAAGGTCAGCGACACCGCCTCGTTGTATCCCAACGCCAGCGCTCGCGTGCGGAAAGCCGTATCCATGGCCGCATGCGGCAACTCGACCACCGCGCCACTGTAGGCGGGCAGCGTATTTTCGAATTTGTCGTAACCGTGCAGCCGCGCGATTTCTTCGATCACATCGATCTCCCGCTCCACATCGAGTCGCCAGCTGGGTATGTGGACGCGAAACCGCGCTTCGTCCTGCCCCTCGGGAACCACCATGAAGCCCAGCCGCTTCAGCAACCGAAAGATCTGTCCGCGGTCGAGGCTCCCGCCCAGAATCCGATGCACATCGGAAAGGCGCAGCACTACCGGAGCCTGGTCCATCCGTTTAGAAACCACGTCGACGACGTCGCCTTGTAACGAGCCGCCACCGGACTCCAGAATCATTTGTGCCACTAGATCGCACGACAGCACGGTCGATTCGAAATCCGCTCCGCGCTCGAAGCGGTGCGACGCATCGGTATGAAGCCCGTGCCGCCGCGACATTTTTCGCACGATCCCCGGATCCCACCAGGCTGACTCGATCACGATGTTCCGCGTCTTCTCCGTGATCATCGTGTCGTACCCGCCCATCACTCCGGCGAGGCCGACGGGCTTCTTCGCGTCGCACACGACGAGGTCATCGGATGTTAACTTACGCTCCACGCCGTCAAGCGTTTTCAGCTTCTCGCCGTCGCGCGCCTTGCGCACAATAATCTTCCCGCCCTCGAGCAGGTCCATATCGAACACGTGCGTCGGCTTTCCGATTTCCCAAAGAACGTAATTAGTAGCATCGACAGCGTTCGAGATCGGCCGCTGATCGAGCAGTTGCAACCGGTGTGCAATCTTCTGAGGTGAAGGTTCTATGCTGGTGCTTCGGATGACACGCGCTGAGAAACGTGGGCAGAGCGCAGGTTCGTGAATCTCAATGTGGAAGCCGAGGCCTTGTGGACATTTCGGTAAATTCGGCTGCACGGGCTTGAGCGGCCGATCGTAAACCGCCGCCGCCTCCCGCGCCACGCCGTAATGATTCATCGCATCAGGACGATTCGTCCCAATCTCCATCTCAAACACGGCGTCGACGCCGCTGCCGCTGATGCCCTCGACCGAAATCCCAACGTTGGTCAAGTGCTCAGCCAGCCGACGGTCGTCGACCGCGAGATCAACGAACTCGCGAATCCATTGTGGAGATAATTTCATTTACCTACTCTGCCCTGTCATCCTGAGCGAAGCGAAGGACCCCTGCACGTCTTCCTCGTCGCCACCGTGTCAGGGAATTCTCACCGTGTCCTCATGCCTTGACTGACAGCGATAGCTGACGGCTAAGAAAATTGCTGCAAGAATCTCACGTCCCCCTGAAAGAACAACTGAATATCATCCACGCCATATTTCAGCAACGCGAGCCGGTCCACGCCCATGCCGAAAGCGAATCCGGAAACTTTCTTCGGGTCATATCCGTTGTCTTTGACAAACTCAAAAACATTCGGATCGACCATGCCGCAACCCAGCACTTCAATCCATCCGGTCTGTTTGCATGGACGACACGGGTCCGTCCCCCGCTTGCCGCTCCCACCGCAAATGAAGCAGGTGACGTAAAGCTCCGCGCTAGGCTCGGTGAACGGGAAAAATGACGGCCGGAAATGCGTCTTCACCGACGAGCCAAACAGCGCCTTCATGGCGTGATCGAGCGTGCCCTTCAAATCTCCAAAGGTAATGTTGGTGTCGACGGCCAGTCCCTCGATCTGATGAAACATCGGCGAATGGCTCGCGTCCGGAGGATCGTTGCGATGCACGGTGCCAGGAATCACGATGCGAATCGGCGGCCGCATCTTCTCCATGGTTCGAATCTGCACCGGAGACGTATGCGTGCGCAGCAGCAACCGCTCACGCTGCGGCTTTGCCTGCTGCCCCGCGATGAACAACGTGTCCTGCGTATCGCGCGCCGGATGGTTCGGGGGAAAATTCAGCGCTTCGAAATTGTAGTAATCCGTCTCGACCACCGGCCCCTCGGCGACGGAGTAGCCGAGTTTCTGGAAAACAGAAACAATCTCGCGCCAGGTCTTCATGACGGGATGCTCGGCCCCAATCGGCCGCCGCACGCCGGGAAGGGAGATGTCGACCGAATCGGCGAGCGGAGCCGTCGCTAGCTCGAGCCTGATTCGCTCGGCTTTATCGACTACATCTTCGACTGCAGCCTTCAATTCATTAACACGAATCCCGGCCTCGCGCTTCGCCTCTTTCGGCGCACCCTTCAACCACGAATCGTTGATCTGGGTAAGGATCCCCTTCTTGCGCCCCATCCAGCGGTCGCGAAACGCCTTCAACTCAGCGTCGCTGCAAACTTCCACCGCTTCTGCAGTGCACGCACCAACGCACTCGCCCGCAGCTTTCTCCAGCGCTGCCGCCGAATAGTCCGTCAGTTTGGGAACGGTGTAGGCCACGATCACCTTGCAGGCTAGTTGTCATCCTGAGCGCGCTTTTTGCGCGAAGGACCTATGCAACTCCCGGCGGAATGCAGATATTCTTCGCTTCGCTCAGAATGACAAGGTTTAAGTTAAGAAAGCTGGATCGGCACGGCTGAAGCCGTGCCCCTCCCGACTCTGCTGAAAATGCTTTTACTGAAAGCTGACGGCTGAGAGCTGACAGCGGTTCTACGCAGCCCCGCCGATCGCGCCCTTGGCCTGCGTCGCCAGGCTGGTAAAGCCAGCGGGATCTTTCACCGCCAGGTCGGCCAGAATCTTGCGGTCCAGTTCGATGCCGGCAACTTTCAAGCCGTGGATGAACTGGTTGTAGCTCATCCCGTTCAGCTTGGCGGCGGCGCCAATGCGCACGATCCACAGCGAGCGGTACTGCCGCTTGCGCTGCTTGCGGCCGGAGTAGGCAAACTTCAGTCCGCGCTCGACCGCTTCTTTCGCCGAACGGTACAGCTTCGACTTGGTAAGAAAATAACCGCTGGCGCGCTCTAATATTTTTTTGCGCTTGGCGCGGCGTTTGGTTCCGCGTTTTACACGAGGCATGGTGTTCTCCTTTTTAATTTCACATTGTGGCGGCTGGAGGTAGGACGAATGGTCGTGACCTCTTCACGCGCCTGCAGGGACTAGAGACCAGAGGTTAGGGGTCAGCGAAACCTGAACGATTGGCTAGCCCCTAATCTCTAACTTCTAGTCACTGCCTTTCTCACTGATACGGAATCATCCGCAGGACCTTGGCCAGATCTCCATCGCTCACCAGGCCACCGTGACGCAGCTTGCGCTTGCGCTTCGTGTCCTTGGAAGTCAGGATGTGACGCAGTTTCGCGTGCCCCCGCTTTACTTTTCCGGTTCCGGTTTTCTTGAAGCGCTTGGCGGCGCCTTTGTGTGTTTTCAGTTTCGGCATAAAGTCCTCAATAAACAGCCGTCAGCTTTCAGCTGTCAGTTTCAAATTCGTTCTCGCAGGATTCGTTCTCGCAGAATGCCAGAGGACCGCTCAGGCGAGACTTTCTTCCTACAACCCAACTTGTCATTCCGAGCCGTTCGCAGCCGCGAAGCGGCGAGAACGTGTCGAGGAACCTGCTTTCCTACGACGCGGGCTTGGCGATCTGCGCCGCAGGAGCGGTCGGGCCGGGCGCACTCTGCGCCGCAGCCTTGTGCTTTTCTTCCCTCTGCTTATCTTTCTCTCGTTCTTTCTCCGTCTTCTTCGGAGCCAGAATCGCGTGCAGCGTGTTGCCCTCTTGCCGCGGACGAAACTCCACGATGCTGTGCGGTTCCACGTCTTTAATCAACCGCTCCAGAATCTGGCGGCCCAGCCCGGTGCGCGTCATCTCGCGTCCGCGGAAAAAGATGGTCGCCTTAACCTTGTCGCCCTCATCCAGAAACCGCAGCACATGATTCTTCTTGGTCTCGTAATCGTGGTCGTCCACATTAATGCGGAACTTGACCTCTTTTACGGTAATGGTTTTCTGGTGCTTCTTGGCTTCGCGCTCTTTCTTTTCCTGCTGGTAAAGGTACTTCCCGTAGTCCATGATGCGGCACACGGGAGGCTGCGCGGTGGGCGAAATCTCAACCAGATCCAGATTTTTCTCGCGGGCTTTCTTGATGGCTTCGTAAGGCGGCATGATGCCAAGCTGCTGCCCTTCGTCGTCGATCACGCGGATTTCACGCGCCCGAATACGATCGTTGGTGCGGATAAAACGTTTATCGATACAGTCCTCCGTGCTCTAAGCGACTGAGAATAAAGAATTATAGCATGAGGATTCCCCAGTCCCACCCTTCTGCGAGAAAATGGAGAGCGTAAGAGTCTGCCATCGAGACATAGCAAGCTACGTCTCCATTGCAGTCCGCTGTCGAGGTCAGAACTCATGTGCAGGAACATTAAGACTCTATTCAACTTCGATCCGCCGGTTACTGACGAAGAAGTGCGTGCCGCATCGCTTCAGTTCGTGCGGAAAATCTCCGGCTTCAACAAACCGTCCAAGGCCAACGAAGCCATCTTCCTGGCGGCCATCGACGAAGTGGCAGACGTTTCGACCCGCCTGCTCCGCTCACTCGAAACCACCGCTCCACCCAAGAATCGGGAAGAAGAAGCCGCTAAAGCGAAAGCTCGCGCCGCAGAGCGCTTCGGGACCTAAGAACCAAGGTACCCGTACACTAAGCTTGGGACTCTAGCCAGCCACGTCCCTTGGAGGCAGTGTCCTAAATTAGGACACTACCCCCTTGGACATTATCTTGACAGCAGCAAAAAGGCGCTGTACTCTCGCCTGCCATAGCGCTTTCGTGCGCGCTCCGACGTGCCTGTCCCGCGTCGTGGCTTGCCCCCTGCGGCCTCTGCTTTCCCCCTCTGGCCGGGGGACTCCCACGCGAAAACTCAACTGTGTCTGTGAGAGGCCTCATGCCCGATCGACCGAAATTGTCCGCCGGTCACAGCGGATTCCTGGTGCTGCTGTTCGCTCTCGCCGCGTTCCTGCCGCTTCCGTGCCGCGCGCAGGGTTTTCCCCCGCTGTCTCCGGAGGATCTGAAGATAACCAGCGAGCCGAAAGCTCCCGGTGCGCCCGCTATCATCCTGTTTCGCGAAGTCGACCGCGACGACAACACACGCACTCCGCACGAAGACAATTACATGCGGATCAAGATTCTGACCGAAGAGGGGCGCGAGCACGCCAATGTCGAGATTATGTTCGACAAGGGCAATGAGGACGTGACGGGCATTCGCGCCCGAACCATCAGGCCTGACGGCACCAGCGTCGACTTCGACGGCAAGGTGTTTGAGAAGACGATCGAGAAAGCCCGCGGGCTGAAGTATCTGGCGAAAACCTTCACCCTCCCTGACGTCCAGGTCGGCAGCATCATTGAATACCGCTTCACCGACGACCTGCGGGAGAACTACGTCTACAGCTCACACTGGATTCTCAGTGACGAGCTATTCACCCGCAAAGCAAAATTCAGCTTAAAGCCTTACACAACGGACTACAACCCGCCCCGGTTGCGCTGGACCTGGCAAGGCCTGCCGCCCGAATTGAAGCCGGCAAGAGGTCCCGATGGCATCATCCGGCTGGAGATGGACAACATCCCCGCCTTTCAGGAGGAGGATTTTATGCCGCCTCCCAACGAACTCAAGTCGCGAGTCGATTTCATCTACGACTTCGAATTCCTGGATAGCCGGACTGCAGACCAGTTCTGGCGGCAAGTCGCTAAAAAACGCTCGGGTGCGTTAGACAGTTTTATCGGAAAGCGCAAGGCTATGGAAGACGCTGTCGGACAGATCGTTTCGCCCAGCGATGCCCCGGAAGTGAAGCTGCGGAAAATCTATGACCGCGTGCAGCAGATCCGCAATACCAGCTATGAATTCCGCAAAACTCGGCAGGAAGAGAAGCGCGACAAGGAGAAGCCAGTCGAGAATGTCGAGGAACTGTGGAAGCGTGGGTACGGCGACGGCACCCAACTTACGTGGCTCTACCTGGCGCTGGTTCGTGCGGCCGGCTTCGAAGCCTATGGAGTCTGGGCTTCGAGCCGGAACGAGTACTTTTTTCATTCCAACACCATGGAAGACCGCAAGCTGAACGCCAACGTGGTGCTGGTCAAACTCAACGGGAAGGATCTCTATTTTGATCCGGGCGCCGCGTTTACTCCGTTCGGCATGCTGACCTGGCCCGAGGCCGGCGTCACAGGATTATGCCTCGACAAGGACGGCACTTGGGTTGGCACAGCACTTCCAGAAAGTTCGGCGTCGCGCATCGAACGCGTTGCCAAACTCCGACTCACCGACGCCGGCAATCTCGAAGGAAAACTTACAGTCACCTACACCGGGTTGGAGGCGATGTATCGACGGCTCGAAGCCCGGAACGCAGACGATGTAGCCCGCAAAAAGATGCTCGAGGATCTGATCAGGAATCAGATTTCGGCAGCCCCTGAACTGGAACTTACCAACCAGCCGGATTGGAGCCATTCCGGAACTCCTCTGGTCGCCGAGTATCAACTCAAAATTCCCGACTGGGCGTCGAACGCCGGAAAGCGCGCGGTGATTCCGGCAGGGGTTTTCACGGCAGTCGAAAAACACATATTCGAACATGCGAACCGCGTGCAGCCGATCTATGTGGATTACCCGTTTGAGAAAGACGATGACGTGACCATCGAGCTTCCTCAAGGTTGGCAAGTGAGCAGCGTGCCGCCGCCACAGGATCAGCCCGGCCATATTGTCGCCTATAGTTTGCAGGTAGGAAGAGATGGCGAGGCTCTGCACTTAACGCGGAAGCTCACCTGGAACTTTCTTCTCCTGGAGACTAAGTACTACCCCGCATTGCGTAATTTTTTTCAAACCGTGAGGACCGCAGATGACCAACAGATTGTCTTGCAACCCTTCGCAGCGTCCGCCGGCAATTAGCCGCCGCATCATGCAGATTTCTTTTTGCGCCGGGATGCTGCTCTTCGCCGGCGGGCTTTTTTCCGGCGCGTCCGCCGCCATGGCCGCCGACGCCCCGGCGTGGATGCACGCTGCAGTGAACGCCTCTCTGCCGGCTTACGACGAAAAGACGGACGCCGTCCTGCTTTACTCCGAGACCGATGTCACCGTGATCGCCACCGACAAGATCAAGACCACAGTGCGCGAGGCCTACAAAATCCTCCGGCCCAACGGCCGGGAGCATGGCACGGTTTACGTCCACTTCAACCCCGAACGTAAAATCAAGAGTCTCCACGGGTGGTGCATTCCCGCGCAGGGCAAGGACTACGAGGTGAAGGATAAGGACGCGGTGGATCGTTCTCTCGGCGGAGGTGGCGAACTCATCGACGACGTGAAGTTCCGAGTTCTGACGATCCCCGCGCCCGATCCCGGCAATATTGTCGGCTATGAATACGAAGTAGAAGAGCGGCCATTCTTTTTGCAGGACATGTGGATGTTTCAGGAAGTCGATCCTGTCCGCGAGTCGCACTATTCCCTGCAACTGCCGGCGGGTTGGGAGTTCAAGTCTTCGTGGCTGAACCATCCTGAGATCAAGCCTTCAGAGTCTGGAAACAACCTATGGCAGTGGACGGTTGCTGATGTAGAACCGATCCGCCATGAGCCGGCCATGCCGCCGTACCGAGGCGTCGCTGGCCAGATGATTGTGACCTTTTTCCCGCCAGGCGGAAAAGCAGTGAACACATTTGCCGCCTGGGACGACATGGGGAAATGGTACGGTACGCTCCTGAGCGGAAGGGCTGAGGCGTCACCAGAAATTAAGCAACAGGTCGTCACCCTGACCGCGGGCAAGAACACTCAGCTCGAAAAGATGCAGGCGATCGCGCAATTTGTGCAGCGCGATATTCGCTACGTCGCCATCGAACTGGGCATCGGCGGTTGGCAGCCCCACCCCGCGCCAGAAGTGTTTGCCCATCATTACGGAGACTGCAAGGACAAGGCAACGCTCACGCGGGCCATGCTACACGAAATTGGAATTGACTCTTACCATGTCGTGATCAATACCGAGCGCGGAGTGGTCAACCAGGACACCCCGGCTCACCACGGATTTGACCACGCCATCGTTGCCATCAAATTGCCTAACGATTTAGTCGATTCCTCGCTCGTGGCCGTCTTGCAACATCCGAAGCTCGGGCGCTTGCTGTACTTCGATCCCACCGACAACATCACGCCCTTCGGCGAAATCCGCAGTGAACTGCAGGACAACTATGCTCTCTTGGTAACCCCGACCGGAGGGGAACTGATTCCGCTGCCCCAGCAACCCTCTGCCATGAACAGTATTGAGCGCACGGCGAAGTTGACCCTCGACGCCGGAGGCACACTCAAAGGGGATGTGAAAGAGGTGCGGCTCGGCAACCGCGCCGCGTCCGAACGCGGAGCCTTGATGAATGTCAGCAATAACACTGACCGCATTAAGCCGATCGAGACCCTGCTGGGCAGTTCGCTCTCCAGCTTTCACATTACCCGCGCCTCTGTGATCAACCTGCAGCAGACCGACCAGCCCTTCGGCTTTAACTACACTTTCGAATCCGATCACTATGCCAAGGATGCCGGCGGATTGCTGCTGGTGCGGCCTCGCGTGCTCGGCAACAAGGGCTTTCACTTCTTTGAAAGCAAAGACCCGCGCAAGTTTCCCTTCGAACTCGAAGGGGCCGCCCGCGACGTCGACACCTTTGAGATCGCGATTCCCGCTGGCTACGAGGTCGACGACATGCCTCCTCCCGTCGACGCCGACTACAGCTTCGCCAGCTACCACTCCAAGACCGAAGTAAGCGGAGGCATGATACGCTACACCCGCACGTACGAGATCAAGGAACTGAGCGTCCCCGTTAGCCGTGCCGATGACCTCCGGCGCTTTGACCGCGTGATCGCGGGCGATGAGCGCAATACAGTGGTGCTGAAAGCGGTCGCCCACTAGGGCTCCGAATTGGCTGGTCTGGCCCACTTCTCAATCACAGCGAAACATGCTGCCCCACTCGTGCGGTTTCGACGAGTGCGCACCACTGACCGCCCGACCGCTCACGAATTGCCAGGCTGAATATCCACCGATCACTTCACCGCAATCACTCGCAGCGCCGTCACCTGACGCACCCAGCGCGCCGGCCGGGCATCTCCAGGCGCCACGATTCTGAACGGGCCTTCCTTGGCGTCAAGCGGTTTTCCGTCACGCTTGTCCGCCAGAATAATCTCGCGGGTAGCGAATGCAGGATCAGCTTCGGCGAGCGCGAAGACAACTCTATAGCCGTCGGCCGCCTCGACCAGCAAAGCTTCCGCCATGCGCGGTCCACGTAGCGTGTCGCCGAGTTGAACCCCAGCAAGCACGAGCACAGCCGACAGCGGGACTCCCTCGAAGTGTGCAGGGCCCGAGTGATCGTGCGCATCGACGGCAACGTGGGACGCGTTCGCAATCTGCGCGGCAGTGATGGTAGTGGCGTGACCGTCCGCGCCAACAACCTGCACGGTCTGGGCAGAAAGTCCCGCGACGAAAAGCAAACAACAGAAGGCACTGAGCAGATAGCGCTGCCGAGTCATTGGAGTCTCCAGGACAAGCTGTTTTTGTATGAGCAGGGCTTTGACTTCTTAGCCACTACCAAGAATGTGGTTGCCCCATCCTTCGCGCGCCTTTCGCGAAGGGCGGGAACGATGCTGCCGACAGCTCCGAATCGAGAAACGCGGCCAAAAAAACTAGGACACGTTAGCCAACTGGTGACTGCACATCCCCACCAACGCTCCATCCACCACGTCCTCGACCTGCGCGTATAGCCAGAAGTTGGGCTGGTGGCGTCCGCGCAGACGAAGCTTCAGGTAATTGTCGGTGAGAGCCTCGGTAAACTCGCCGTTAGCATCGCTGCCGATGACACTCAAAGTGATCGCCTCGACGTTCTTGCCGACGAATCCGCGCATGAACTCCAGTTTCTTCTCACCCGCCAACTCGCGCAGAATGCGGTTGCGCTCGCGAGCCGTGTGGACAGGAACTTGACTCGTCATCGAAGCCGCCGCAGTCCCAGGGCGCGCTGAATAAGTGAAAACATGGAGATAAGTGAACGGCAGTTCTTCGATCATGCGGCGCGTTTCGTCGAATTCGGCATCCGTCTCGCCCGGAAATCCGACCATCACGTCAGCGCCAATCGCTGCCGTGGGCATGGCGGCGCGAATCTTCTCAATCTTCTCCCGGTAATGCCAGGGACGATACTTGCGATGCATGCGCCGCAACACCGCGTCGCTGCCCGACTGCATCGGGACGTGCGCGTGCTTGGCAATCCGCGGCGACGAGGCGATCAGAGAGATAAGTTCGTCGCTCCAGTCCATGGGCTCGACAGAAGAGATGCGAAGCTTCTCCAGAGCGGTCTCGGAGAGAATCGCGCGAATGAGCGACGGCAGCGCTTGTTCGTTCGTTGGTCGATCGCCAGAGTTGCCGAAAACCGACAGCTGAGAGCCGACAGCTAAATCCCGCCCCCATCTCCCGAGATTGATACCGCTGATCACGACCTCGCGATAGCCGGACTCCACCAGGCCATTCACTTCGCGAAGAATTCGATCGATCTCGAGCGAGCGGCTCTGACCGCGCACGAAGGGAATCACGCAAAACGAGCAGCGGTTGTCGCATCCGTCCTGCACCTTGAGATTGGGGCGGGTACGTTCGTTGGCAGCGTCAAACACCGGAGCAGCCAGCAGTTCGGTGTGAGCGAAAATATCGGAGACGAAAATCGAGTTCGCGGTTCCCAGTTCTCGATTCTCAGCCAGCCGGGCCAGCGGAACAAAATTTGTCTTTACTCCATCAACCTCAGCGCTCCCAGCCCGGAAAAGATCGGGCAGCGCGATTTCCGCCAGCTGATGTTTGTGCGAGTTGCCCACAACTAGGCTTACACCGGGCAGCGCCGCAATCTCGTCCGGGGCGCGCTGTGCGTAACAGCCGGTGACGACGATCCGCGCGTCAGGATTTTGCCGACGCACGCGGCGGATCGCCGCGCGCGCATCCTGATCCGCGCCAGCGGTAACGGTGCAGGTGTTCATCACCACCACGCTGGCTTGCGCGGGGGACGATGCGCGCGCCATCCCTCGCTCTTCGAACTGGCGTTCGAGGGCGGCGCCGTCAGCCTGCGTGGCGCGGCAGCCGAAATTTTCTACAAAGTAGCCCGACACAGCCTCTATGGTAACCCACACCTCCGCCCACCTCGCAGTGAAGAGGGAGCGGCAGCGTGGATTACGCCGAAGCCGCGGTCCTGCGCGATTGAAAACATTCGCGGCAGAAGACGGGGCGGCCTTGCGTGGGACGGAAAGGAACGGTGGTTTGTTTCCCGCATCCCGAGCAGGTGGCCTGAGTTTCGACCTTGGTGTAGCGGTAGGACTGTCCGGGCGCTGGAGGCGCACCGAGCACGGAGACCCGCTTGGTCTTGCAGGCCTTGCAACGCTTGGGTTCGTTCTTGAACTGTTTGTCGTGAAAGAAAAGCTGTTCCCCGGCAGTGAAAATGAAATCACTCCCACAGTCGATGCACTTCAGCACCTTGTCCTGAAATTCCATTGAGGATGGCTCCCTTCAGCCCGTTTCCGCGCGCCCGACCGCGGGGAAAGAACTGCGGTGGTTCACCGAAAATACAGGTTGTGTACTGCTCCCCCTCTGTCGCTGCCCCTTGGACTCGGCCCGCCACGCGCCCAGGAGGGGCGTGGGTACTGACTATCGTGCTTTTAGATGCCGGAAGAAAGTATGATTCCCTGCTTGCTGCTCAAGATGGTGGGGGGCCAGATTTGAGCAGAGCCGCTCCGGGAAGGAGCGGCCCTTTCCTGCGTTTAATCCTTACTTCGTTAGTCCTGCTCTTTACGCGTTTTCTTGCGAGCACGTTTTCGAGCGAGAGCGGCCTTGACACGCTTTTTCTCGCCGGGCTTCAGGTAAAAGGAGTGGCGCTTAACCTCCTTGATAATGTCTTCCTGCTGCACCTTGCGCTTGAAACGTCGCAGAGCGTTCTCGAGGGATTCGCCCTCTTGAAGTCTTACTTCTGCCAAACTGACACACCCCCAAACCCGTCCGGATGGACCGAATAGTTATTACAAGGATTTGACTGCAAGTCAAGTAGATGGCCGGAAATATGTGCAGGAAATTGCGCCGGGAGGGAAAGAGTGCATCATTTTGAGACGGTCGGGCTGGTGCGCGTCCCAAACAAACAGCAGGCCTCTCCGCCACGTAGTCCCCTCCCTTCGGGAAAGTTCCGGCTTCGGCCGAGATGACAAAGTAAAGCCCCCCCCGATTACAAGATCACAGGATTACCAGGATTACAAGGTTACAAGCTTCCGGTCAGAACCAACCGTCCCAGTCAGAATAAGAGCTTCACCCCTAGCTGGATTTGTCTGGGAGCGAAGGCGGCGTTGGGCCTGGTGAAGGCACCCGGCAACTCGTAGTAGCCAGGGTAGGGGGTGACGGTGGTCGTGACGGAGCTTTGGACAAAAGTGCTGGCCGAAGAAACCAGCCCGTTCGAAGTGATGGTGACTCGCTGGTTATCGCGGTTAAACAGGTTGAAGGAATCGGCGGTGAAGTTGAGCTTATAGCGTTCGTGCAAGCGCATCGTCTTGCCCAGCCGGAGGTCAGCCGTGACGTAGTCAGGTCCGGTAAAGGCGTTGCGGCTGTAGCCGGGGAGGCGGTCGTTGAGGTCGTTGCTATCCTGGTTGGGATCGCCGTCGACGGTGGCGCTGAAGGGCCGGCCGCTGCCGTAGTTGACGACCGAAGAAATCTTCCAATCATTGAAGGCGCGGCCAAGCGCTTCATGTCCGCGATGGAACGGGCGCGGCTCCACGGAGAAAGCGGCAACCAGACGCTGGCGCTGATCGGTAACGCTGGGCCCGCGCTCGGCGCTGGGAGCGTAAGAATTCTGCACGGTGGCGGGCTGGCCGGCGACGAGCGCGTCCTGCCCGTCGTCGATGGCATGGGCGTAGGTGTAGGACAGGCGCAGATAGGATCCGCGGCTGACGCGGCGGTTGATCGAAAGAGTGCCGCCGTTGTAATAGCTGGAGGCGGCGCTCTGGAATTCGTCGATGGAGCCGAGTTGCGCGATAGGGCGCCCGAGCGGATTAATGCAGGGCGGGTACGGGCAGGTCAGCGACTGGGTGAACTGCCAGGTCGCGAAAGAATCGACCATGTAATAGCCGCCCTGAAAGATCGATCCCGTGGAGTCGAAGATCGGGTAAGTCAGCGCGACGGGCTGGGGAAGGTTGACGTCGAGGGCGCGGATGAGATGTTCGCCGCGGACGCTGAGGAACGAGAGAGCGATGGTCGTATGGCCGGCGACTTCCTTTTCCAGCGTGAGGCTGGCCTGCTGTACACGCGGAGTGACAAAGTTAGGAGCGAACGCGGAGACTTCGTTGGTCACTCCTTGCGTAAATCCCGACGGCAACGAGCATGAAGCGCCCATGAGCGGACAAGCCACCAGAGGGTTTGGATAGCTGGGAAAGACCTGGTGGTCGTAATAACTTGTGTTATTGAGAAAGACTTGCGAGTCAGTGATGCCGTTCTCCGTCTGGACGGTTGAGTTGTAGATCTGCGGGATGCGCACAAAAAAGATTCCGTATCCGGCGCGAACCACGAGAGGACGGGTCTTGCCAAAGGAATAGGCCAGGCCGGCGCGAGGAGCGAAGTTGTAGGGTTTGAACGGAACCTTACCCGATGGCGGAAACAGCGGGTTCGAGAGCAGGCCGGCCGTGGTGAAGGTTTGCAAGTCCCAGCGAACGCCAAGATTCACGGCAAGCCGGTCAGTGACGCGCAGCGTATCCTGCGCGAAAGCGGCGTATTCGTTAGTGTTCGGGCGCGACGTAGCGCTGCCGAAATTCTGCAGATAGTAGTGCGGCATCTGATGCGCATATGCCCGTAGAGGCGTGAGTTCAAGGCCAGCTTCCTGGGGCGCGAAAGTGTAGGGGTCAACCTTGAGAGGATAAAAGAGGTATTCGCCGCTCTGCTGGCTGGGGAAGAAATCATAGAGCCAGGTGATAAGACCGTCGCCACCGAACTTCCATGAACTACGGGAGCCCTCAATGCTCACAGTTTCGGCGAGGTGCAGGCGATGCTCGCGAGTCTGACGCGGCAGAAGGTCAGAACGTCCGATTCCGTCGAGGATGTTCGGAATCTTGGTCAACACGTCGCTTGTGTTGCTGTAAGACTGCTGCAGGTCCCGCGAGAACTGGGCGCGGAGATGGCTGATCCATCGCGCGGAGATGCTGGAGGTCAGCGCGAGGCTGCCGGTTTCGGTCGAAACAAGTTCTTCGCCGTTGTCGCTGATGGAATCGAAAGTGACGGGGCTGGCAGGGTCGAGAAACACGTTGTTCGCCCCCCAATAACGTGTGGTCGTGATCTTGAGCGCGAGTTGGTTGCGCGGAGTCAGATTGATGTCGAGCTTGGCATAGCCGCTGTTGCCAATCTGCGCGGCAGGATATTCTCCCGAAAGCGATGTCAGTTGCGCGGCGGCGCCGCAGACCAGGGCTTGGTCGTCGGCCTCGAAGTCGCCGGGTGTGTAAGGCCCGGTGCCGGCCTGCGGGATAACTTGCGTACCCCCGCCGACGAATTCAACGACATTAGGATCATGAAAAATGTGCTGATCGAATCCTGCGAAAAAGAAAACTTTGTTGCGTTTCAGCGGACCCCCAACAGTTCCTCCAAACTGTTGCTGCCGGTTGTGCGGCTGCAGCGGCTGATCGTCCCCGGTGATGCCCGGACACGGCCATCCCCCGGCCGGTTCCACGGGCGCAACCGGCTGGTCGAAGAAATCATCGGCTGCCCCGAGCGAGCTGTCGCGGATGTGGTAGAACGCAGTGCCGTGCAGATGATTGGAGCCGGACTTGGTGACGACATTGACAACAGCGCCGCCGGAGCGCCCTTGCTCGGCGCCATAGGTAGTGGTGGAAACGCGGAACTCCTGCACAACCTCGGTCGAGATTACATACGGCGCGCGATCACGCCCCCGCGGCTGGGCAAAAAAGGCGTTGTTGAAGTCTCCGCCGTCGACCAGAAACGTGTTCTGAAATCCGCGAATGCCGCCAAACGACAGATCCCCATTAGTGGAGGAATTGAGGCTGCGAGGGTCCTGCGTGACGCCCGGCGAGAACAAGGCGAGGTCAGAGAAACGACGCCCGTTCAGAGGGAAATCGCCGAGGGCCCGTTCGTCGAGCAGCGTAGAGACGGCGCTGGGCTGGGTTTCGACCAGTCCCGGTGCGCCAGAGACGGTGACACTCTCCTGGACGCCGGCGACGGTGAGGTGGAACTCGAGCGCGGCTACACCCCCGACATCGACGTGCAACTCAGGCGTCACCTGCGGAGACATTCCCGGTGCGACAGCGCGAGCAGAATAGTCCCCAGGCGGCAACTGGTCCAGAGCAAAGCAGCCCTCTGCGTCGCTGAGCGCAGCGTAGCGCGCGCCGGTCGCGAGGTTGACCACGGCGATCGACGCCTGTGGAATGCGGCTGCCGGTGGAATCGAGCACGACTCCGCGGAGGGCTCCAGTGGCGGAGTCCTGAGCCTTAAGGCCCATGGGCAGCATCGTTAGAAAAAGCATGGTTTGAAAAAGAACGAGTGCGCGGCACGAATAAATACGCGTCGAAGACATGAGGTCGCCCCTGCGTGCGAGATCGTTTCGTGAGATCAGATCTCGCAGAATCGCTACATATACGATCAGCTCGGAGGGACAACCCGACGCGCGTTTACCGGACGTGAGGCGGGAACCAAGATTTGTATAGCATGGGTGGGGCGGAGAATTCTGTGATGTGGTGTGGACTTTTTTGAAATGTTCCCGGAGTGGGAATGGAAAAGGCGTTTAACCGCCCTTCGACTCCGCTCAGGGCAAGGCTCGGAGGAATGAGGGTCCCTTCGGAAAATCGGCCGGCAGCAGTTGGGTCGCCTTGGCCCATGGCCTTACGCCCGAGCCGGGTCTCGTGGTATTTTCAGTTTCTTTTTGAGAGCATGATGCAACGGCATTAATAGTCCGAGCCTAGCAATGATTCGAGCATAAGAATGATTCGATCTTATAAAGGTGTGCAGCCAACGATTCCGGCGACCTGTTACGTCGACGCCTCGGCCCAGATCATTGGCGACGTAGTGCTGGGCGAGCATGCCTCAGTCTGGATGAACGCCGTCGTACGCGGCGACGTCCACGAGATTCGCATTGGAGCTCACTCCAACGTGCAGGACAACAGCGTACTCCACGGCATGAAGCAGCAGTGGGGCGTATACCTCGGCGAGTACGTCACGGTGGGGCATTCGGTAACGCTGCACGGCTGCGTGATCGAAGACCGCTGCCTCATCGGCATGGGATCGATCATCCTAAATGGCGCGAGAATAGGGGCAGGATCGATCATCGCCGCCGGAACGCTGATTCCCGAAAAGACCGTGGTCGAGCCGGGGTCACTGTGGATGGGATCGCCAGGAAAATTCCGCCGCAAGCTCGAAGTTGCGGATGAAGAAGCAATCATGCGCTATGCCAGGAATTATCTAGGCTATAAGGATGAGTATCTAAAAGAGAGATGAGTGCAGGAACCGAGTACTCAGCACCCAGCGCTCAGCATCGAATATGACCTCGAAAGATTGTCATCCTGAGCGGAGCAGGACGGCGAGCAAAGCGAACCGGCCCGCGGAGTCGAAGGACCCCTAACAGGCTGACGCTGCTCCCGGCGAGTCAGGGAATTCTCCCGATGGCTCAGGGTTGCAGTCGAGATTGAAGAGAACTCCCTGATAGGCTTGTAGAACGGCCAGTGAATGGCGATCCTTAGACTGCGCGAACTCATTCGAGATCGCTCCGCTCAGGATGAGAAGGTAAAAGGAAAGAAGAAAAGAAGAATGATTAAAGCGGTCCGAGGAACGCGGGATCTGCTGCCACCGGAAACAGCGCTGTGGAATTTCGTGGAGGCGGCGGTGCGGGACGTGTTCCGCGCCTACAACTTCCAGGAAATTCGCACGCCAGTTTTCGAGTCAACCGAGCTGTTCGCGCGTGGCGTTGGCGAAGAGACGGATATCGTTTCGAAAGAGATGTTCACATGGGAGGATCGCGGGCGAGCGGAAAGTGATAAGGGACAATCCCTGACACTGCGTCCCGAAAATACAGCAGGGGTGGTTCGTGCATACATCCAGCATGATCTTCAGAAGAACGGCCTGAATAAGCTCTACTACATCGGCCCGCAGTTTCGCCGCGAGCGGCCGCAAAAAGGCCGGTACCGGCAGTTCTATCAGATCGGCGCGGAAGTCATCGGGCCGCCGTCTTCAGGAAGCGAGTCTCCCGCACGGGATGCGGAAGTGCTGGAGATGCTCGCCGCGCTGCTCGACCGGCTCGGCATCACGGATTGGAATCTGGAGTTGAATTCCGTCGGCAGTCCCGCCGACCGCGGCGCGTTCAACGAAGCGCTGCGCAAGGCGCTCGATCCAGTCAAAGACAAGATGTGCGGCGACTGCCAACGGCGCGCCGTGACCAATCCCCTGCGCGTGTTCGACTGCAAGGTGCCGGAGGATCAGCCCATCATCGAAACGCTGCCCCGCATCACCCAGTTTCTCGGCGAAGATTCGTGCAAGCACTTTGAGGCAGTGCAGGAAATCCTGCGGTCGGTAGGTGTCGAGTTTCACATAAATGACAGGCTCGTGCGCGGGCTCGACTACTATACGCGGACGGCATTCGAGTTCACGCACGGAGCCCTGGGTGCCCAGAACGCGATCCTGGGCGGAGGCCGATATGACGGGCTCTCGGAAGCGCTCGGCGGGCCGGCAGCTCCGGGAATAGGATTCGCAATAGGCGAAGACCGGCTCGTCATGTCGTTGAAAGAGACGGCCGAAGGCGTCGTTCGCAAGCCGGTTGCGTATGTCGCCCCGATGGCCGGGATGAATGGCGAAGCGGCGCGGCTGGCGCGCGAGTTGCGGCGCCACGATCTCGTAGTCGAGTTGGGGGATGACAGCTTCCGGCTGAAAAAATCGTTCGAGGCGGCGACCAAAGCGGGGGCGAAGTACATCGTGATTGTGGGCGAGAACGAAGTGAAGGCGAACGCATTCGCGGTGAAGAATCTGGAGACCGGCGAACAGGTACAAGTGGCGCGGGGGGAGCTGGCAGCGTGGTTTTCAACAGCGCTGAAGGCGCCCTCCAACCCAAAAACCTCGCCTACAGCGTGACAAATTGCTTTCTAAAGAGTCTGACTAAGGAGACAGGAATGAAATATGGGACCGTAGTGGCCGTGATTCTGCTGTCCTGCAGTTTGTGCGTCGCTGGCTCGGGACAGGCCAATGCGCCCGCCAAGCCGCTGACTCCGCAGGAGCAAACTTTGATGGCCGCGGAGAAGAGTTTCATCGCGGCGGCGAAAAAGGGCGACGTGGCGTTTTTCAAGCGTACGCTCGCCGACGACTTCACCCTGGTCGACTTCGGCGGCGAACTGGGGGAGCGGCAGGACATGATCGACACTATGTCCGGCGGCGGATTCGATCTGCTCGCCTACGACATGAAGGTAGTACCGGTGAGCGATGACGTTGCGATTGTGACCTATAACGTGGTGCTCCGCGTTCCAGCAGTAGAAGATCAGGGACCACCGCCGCGCTATCAGCACTTCAGCACCACCTGGGTCAAGCAGGGCGACGCGTGGAAAATGAAGTTTCTGCAAATGACGGTGGCGCATTTCGGAGACTGGTAAAGAGACTGATGCGGATTATTGATTGCTGATTGTTGATTGAAGTCCGTGGGAGACGAGAGTTGACGCGTTCCGGGACTGAAGCTACTATTTCGCCGGAGTCGCGGCTGCTGTCCTAATCAACAGTCAGAAATGAACAATAGAACAACGAGGCGTGCGATGAAAAACATTGGAATGATCCTGACGGCTGGGCTGATTCTGGCCGCAACGGCTGCAGCCCAGGAGATGCCGAAGCCGAGCCCAGAACACAAGAAGCTCGACATGTTCGTCGGTTCGTGGACGATGGAGGGCGACATGAAGCCGGGCGTCATGGGCCCGGGAGGCAAGACGACGGAAAACGAGAAGTGCGAGTGGATGGAAGGTGGATTCTTCGTCGTCTGCCATACCGACTACAAGACCGCTATGGGGGATGGGTCGGGGATGTCGATCATGGGCTATTCCGCCGACGATAAGACCTACACCTACCGTGAGTTCAACAGTTGGGGCGAATTCGTTGACGCGAAAGGTTCGCTGGATGGCGACACCTGGACCTGGGTCAACGATGAGAAAATGGGCAACATGACGATGAAAGCGCGGTTCACTATGAAGGTCGCTTCGCCGGCGTCGTATAACTTCTCGTACGAAACCTCGCCGGACGGAACCAAGTGGGCGCTGGTCATGGACGGAAAGGCCACTAAAGCAAAGTAATCTCGGCGCGATAATTTTGACCTGACAATTGTCATGCGCCGCGGCTGACGAATCGCACTGGGCAGCCGCATCTGCGCGAGCTACGATCCTTCCTGAAATGCTCCGCTAGCTTTGGCCAACGGGCTAAAGGCTACGAGCTAAGCCCAAATAGCCAGAGGTTTTCCAACCCAGAACTTTTCCAACCAAGGAGCGCACACCATGAAATTCAAGACCATTCTGATTTCGACTCTAGTTCTGCTGGCCGCTTCCGCCAGCGCGCAGATGGCGTCCACGCCCGGGCCCGAAGTAAAGAAACTCGATTGCTTCGTGGGAACATGGACATCGGAAGGGACGATCGCACAAGGTCCGTGGGGAGCGGGCGGAAAATTCACTTCGACCAACACCGCCGAGTGGATGCCCGGCAAGTTCTTCGTAGAGGGTCATGCCGACTTCAAGATGCCTCCGGAACTGGGTGGTGACGGCCAAGCGGTTTCTTACCTCGGGTACGACACAGACGAAAACGTCTATACCTATAACTCATTCAACAGCCAGGGACGGCGCGAGACTTCAACGGGCACGGTCAGCGGCGATACCTGGACGTGGACGAGTTCGGCGAACTATGGCGGGCAGGAGATCAAGCAGAAGAGGACGATGAAGGTGCTGTCGCCGACAAGCTACAGTCTGAAGTTTGAAGTATCGACGGACGGCACGAACTGGATGACGTTCATGGACGCGAAGGCGACGAAGAAGTAGGGCGTTCAGCCCAGGCATGAAAAGGCTCCGGCCGTGATGGCTGGAGCCTTTTCTGTTATGCAGATGGCTGCAACTTGATGCGCGAGGACGCGCCAGATTGCAGGCGCCACCTGCTGTAGTAGGATTGCGGCTAAGGCGGTGTCATGAAAACAAGCCACTTCATGTTTGTGTTGGCTCTCGCGCTCGGGTTAGGAGTACCGAGCTTTTCCACGGAATTGCGAGCCCAGCAGACGAAGCCCTCAGGCGATGCTGCCGTGAAACCAGCGCCGGCTGCAGCTGCGCAAGCGGACGCCAAAGCTGGGCAGGCGTACTCGGGGATGTACGCCTTCCTCAAAGAAGGAGAGTTTGTGCAGCTGACGGTCGAGGACACGGGGCACGTCACGGGATTCATTTCGCGATTCGGCGACGGAGAAAATGGCAAGGAAGAATTCCTGGATCAGTTTTTCAAGACCGCCAAACTCGAGGGAAACAAATTGAGCTTCACCACGGCGATGGTTCGCGGGGTTACGTTTGATTTTGCAGGAACAGTCGAGCGCGGTGAGGGGAAGAATCCGCGAGATGAGGCCTATTTCGTGCTCAAAGGCACCCTAACGCAGAATGCGAGCGACGCGAACAAGAAAGTGACGTCGCACTCGCAGGATGTCGCGTTCAAGATGTTTCCTCAGGATGCTGCTCCGGCCTCGCCCGAGAAGAAATAAGTGGACCGATAGTCTGTCTGAATCTGCCTGACCAGCTGTAGCTATTGTCCCGCGCGAATCGGCGAGAGGCTCAGGCGGCCGGGGGCCTTTTTGCGGGCGCCTTCTGCGCCGTAGACGAGGTCGGGGCTGCCGTTGGAATTCGAGGACGCTTCGGCCAGCGCTGCTGCCAGAGCGCGGTAAGAGCGGCTAATCTCCAAACCTTCCTGCAGCACCACCGGTGTGCCCTGATCGATGGAAGGCGAAACCGCGTGGAAGGCGTTGGGAACCTTCCATAAAACCTTGCAGTTGGTAACCTGCTGAACATCTTCTTCCGTGAAGCCGGGAATCTTCTTATAGCGATTCAAGACCATCCGCAACCGGTCGCGGCCGCTTCCTTCCTCAAGGAAAGAATGAATGCGCCCAGCACTCCACAGCGAAACGACGTCGGTCTGTGCGACTACGAGCACGGCGTTGGAAAGATCCGAGAGCAGGCGGGTGGTCGGGTCGAGACGGCTCGAGGCATCGACGATAACGAAGCGGTAATGATTAACCAGCAGATCGAACAGTCGGGCCAGTTCGCCCGGCGTGGGTTCGGTCGGATAAGGCTGCTGCGGTCCGGCCAGAAGATGCAAGCCCTCCTTGGTCGGCGTCATGAGGCCGTCGAGCAGAGATCCATCGAGGCGGTGCAGGTTCTGCAGCGCGTCGAGCACGCCAAACTGCGGCCGCAGGTTGAGATGAAGAGAAGTGTGGCCGATCGGAGCGAAGTCGACGAGAACGACATCTCCGTGCGACTGTTGCAGCGCCACCGCGGTATTCACGGCAGCCGTTGTGCAGCCAGCGCCGCCTTTGGCGCTGATGAAAGTAAACACCCGCGCTTTGCCCTCGCCCCCCAGGCTGCGGGTGCGGGCGGAACTGAAGCGGGTAAGAGCCTCCTGCAGGGGTTCGAATCCCGCCGAGTCATCCAGATATTCGCCAGCACCGGCGCGCATGCTGGCCACAATGCTGGCAGGCTGCGTCATGTCGCCATTGGCGAAAATTCCGATCTGCTGAGTTGTAGCTCGAATCAATTCAATCGTGCGGATGGCTCGCTGCGAGTCTTGCGCGGGAATATTCACGATGACAACTTCGGCGCGTGAATCCTGCAACTGGCGCAGAATGGAGTCAGTCGGTCCGGCGGGAAATCCTACGTGGCTGAATACCGCTTGTCCCAGACGCGTCGCTTCCAGGCGGGTTTGCAGCGCGGATAAGTGGTCCTGGTCCTCGGTCAGGAGGGCGACGGCGATCCCATGCATAACGCGGTTCTCGCTGCTTTCTCTCGGTGATTGCATGTTAGAAAGAGAACCTACTCTCCGCCAAGTGACCTAGGTAACCAAAACAAGCGTGCCTTCCTCGCCATATGCGCGACGGCACTGCCAACGCAAATCCGGTGATCTACATCCTGGGGGGAACACGAACGGTAGAAGAGCTCTGGCCGGTCGCCCTCGTTAGCGAACATTGTAAGCCAGGATGGCAAACTTGAAAAGATAGTTTCCGCGAGAATGCCGGCTCAATCTAAGTCATTCCCCCGATGTCATTCTGAGCGCGGCGACAGCCGGGCGAGGAACCTTACGACCCGCCGACCCAATTGATGCCGTGGACGGGGAAGATGCGCTTCGAACTAGCCAGGATCAGGCGAGCTCAGACTGGTCGGGCGGACGAATGCGCCAGTCGGCGATCGTCTTCGTGGTCCGGATCGCGGGGATGAAGCGCGGAAACGCGCGGGAAACTGGCAGCCGACTCGGAAGACTCGGCCAAGTATTCGTACCCTTCGAAGCGCACGGCCACGCCGATTTTTGTCTCCGTGGGTGCCGAACCGGCAGCATCGCGGGCGGCGGCAGGCCGTACCACGCGCAGTACGTGGCCCCGGCAGCGCACGGGCATGTTCTCACCCAGCGTGATCTCAGAGGGCATCTTTAGCGAGAGCTCGATTTCGGAGCCTTCCGTGACCGGAGCGTCAGTGAAAAAGAAAACCCCGCGCGAACTGAGGTCCTGGGTGAATCCAACTCCTTCGATCGCAGTCCCCGGCTGGCGCAGCGAGAGCGGCAGCAGGTACGGAAACCGCTGTCCGACACGGCGTTCAATCCCTGCTGGAGGAGTGGTCATAGTAGATTCCTTTGCCCAATCGCCGAAACTGCAGGCGATACTTTAGCGCAGAGCGGGCCGGAAGAAAAGTTCCAAATTTCATTCCAGCCAGAAATATTTCCAAGTTGATCATTCACTGGCACTTGGACGGCCCCATAGGATGCGGGCTTCACCCGCCAAGGGAGCTGACGCCTGTGGAAAAGTCCGCTCCAGCCATGGTTCTGAGCCCTCGCTCTACTGCCGGGCAAGAATCGCCCACGATATAGTAGAGCTAAAGGTGACAGGGCTATCCCGTGTCTCCACATTCAAGGAAACGAAACTAAAGAAACGAACGTGGCTGATTCGAAAGCTCCCATTCAAGCCGATGCACCTGCGGCAAGCGCCGAGAGCGCCGCGCCGCGCTGGCAGGCTGCCGGACGCGCCCTGCGCCATCGCAACTTTCAGCTTTTTTTCAGCGGACAACTGATTTCTCTAATCGGCACCTGGATGCAGACCGTCGCCCAGTCGTGGCTGGTCTACCGTCTTACCGGCTCCGGGTTGCAGCTGGGGGCGGTGGGTTTTGCCAGCCAGATTCCGGTGTTTTTGTGTGCGCCCATCGGCGGAATTGTTGCCGATCGCAGCAACCGCCGCCACGTGGTCATCGGCACGCAGATCGCGTCCATGCTGCTGGCGTTCGTGCTGGCGGCGCTCACCCTGACGCACGCAATCGACCATCGGGTATGGCTGATCTTCGTGCTGGCCGCATTGCTCGGCGTGGTCAACGCATTCGACATCCCCGGCCGGCAGTCGTTTCTGGTCGACATGGTGGGCAAGGAAGATTTGATGAACGCCATCGCGCTGAACTCCTCCATGTTCAACGGGGCGCGCGTAATCGGCCCGGCGATCGCCGGTTTTCTGGTGGCGCGGCTAGGCGAAGGTTGGTGCTTCTTCGCCAACGGGATCAGCTACATCGCCGTGATTGCCGGATTGATGCTGATGAACGTGAACGCCCCCGCGCGGGTTTCGGCGAAGACCTCGCCCTGGGTGCACATCAAAGAAGGATTCCAGTTCGTCAATCGGACCGCGCCCATTCGCGCCCTGATGATCCTGCTGGGCCTCGTAAGCGTGGTGGGCATGCCCTATGCCGTGTTGATGCCGATTTTCGCGGACAAGGTATTGGGCCATAAAGGCGGGCAGGAACTCGCCTCACTGATCGGCTCGCATGATCTGGGCGCAGTCAGGCTCGGTATTCTGATGGGCGCGGCGGGCATAGGCGCATTACTGGGCGCGCTCACGCTGGCCATGCGGTCGGGTGTGAAGGGCCTGGGACGCTGGATCTCTGTCTGCTGCGCCGGCTTCGGTATCAGCCTGATGTTGTTCTCGTTTTCTAAGTCATTCTGGCTGTCGGTAGCCATGCTGCTGCCTGTAGGATATTTCATCATGCTGCAGATGGCGTCCTCGAACACGCTCATCCAGGTGATGGTGCCGGACGCACTCCGCGGCCGGACCATGGCCGTCTATTCCATGATGTTCATGGGCATGGGTCCAATCGGAGCTCTGCTGGGCGGCGCATTGTCAGACCGCCTGGGCGCTCCGCTCACAGTCGCGATAGGCGGATTCGCCTCAGTAATGGGCGCATGGTGGTTCGCCCGGCAACTCCCAAAGATTCGCGTAGAAGCGCGCCAACTGATCATCGCGCAATCAATGGCCGGCGGAGAACCATCAGAGGAGATGATGACGCCGGTGGCGGACGACTAGCGCAGCGGTGGCCAACCTCACAAGTCAATGAGTACAATCGCCTGGTTGCAACAGTTTGGTGTAGACTCGCCGTACCCACGAAGTCAAAATGAGCGCGTCGTTCCCCAAGTTCTCACGTGAATTGGCTTCTCACCAGCATGGATACCATCGCCCTTATGGGCAAATTGACCGCACGTTGGCCCTGAAGTGGTTCTCGCAGCGATCATTGGTGTGCCCAGAGTCGTATCTGGACTTCCTCTGCGAGGTTGGCCCCGGCAAATTCTTCTCTGGGGCATTGACTCTCTTCGCCGTCGAACCACAGGCCGAGTTAGATCGGTGGACGGACCAATTGCCCGCTGAAACCAGGGCAGATTTCTTCGCGATTGGATACGACGGTACTACTGAGGGCTGCTACTGCCTGAAAAGCTCGGGCAACGATGAAGCACTTTACTGGCACAATTGGGAATCAGGAGAAACCGCCCTGTACGATCCGACCTTCCTCAACTGGATCGAACGCTCTCCTTCTCAGCTCTTTAACCAGACGGCCTATTCGGGATACAAGAAGATCAAGAGTCCTGAAAAAGTGCACGAGATTATCGAGCAAAGGAGGGCCTTTGAAGTTTCCCTCGTCGCGTATGAAAAGAAACTCGTCCGTCCACCGGGCCATGAGAAGGATTTTCTACCGCGCTACAATCGTGTGACCTGCACAATCAGAAAACGCAGCGAATCAGAATTAAAGCAGCTTACCTTCATCGTCCGCCGCACGGGGAGCGCTGTGGGAGCGGACAATCGCCAACCTGTGACTCTCTCTCTGCCAGAGTTGGGGGTCGGTGAACAGGTCACCGTCGATGTCTTTGCTTTTGATCCGTTCAACGTCCGTTTTGAAGATATCGTTCTGGACTACACTGCCGACATTGATCTGGGTTCCCCTACTCGTTCTCAATATGCCGAATTGAGGCCTTATCTCTGACAGTCTGCGACTGTTCCGCAACGTTTCTGAAGGAATAACTGTTGCAACATCCCCATTACACTCATCAAGTTGCAAATAAAAAGCCCTCTCCCGTCAGGGAGAGGGCCGTTTGCAGCCGGAACGCGATTTTAGTCGTCGTCGTCGGCCTTGGTCGGTGCCGCGCGGTTGAAGTCGCTCGCCGGGCGAACGCTCTTCTCGCCGGGGAACGGCCGCATGAACCCGGTGGATTCATACCAGTTCAAGTGGTTGACCGTGTCGGAGTCTTCGGAGTCTGGCGAGTGATATTTGCCAGCGAAGACCTCGGCCTTCTTCGCCATCCAGCCAGCCCTGAGAGCCTTAACCGCGGGGCTCTCGGTCCGAACTGACTTAGCCTTGACCACGGGAGTCGCACCGGGCGCAGGGCATGAGGGGATGGTGGTCTGAGTCGGAGTCTGGGTAACGCCCGTGTTCAGCGGGAAGCCGGGCGCCACGTGAGTCCACGGCAGGAAGTTATTCGCCGGGGGATTATTAATGAAGAGCGTCTGCATCGGCGAGGCCACCAGGTCGAACTGGTTCATAGGCTTCAGACCGAGAATCTGCTCGATGGTGCGGGTCATGTTGACCTGCGTGTAGAAGGTGCTGTCTTCGGTGACCCCAGCTCCGGTGCCGTCGGGGTTCACCTGCTGCTTAACGTATGGGCTGACAACGTAGCCCGGGCTGCGGTGGCCGTCCACGTGGTCGACGCCGGTTTGCGCGTCGTCTTCCTCGATAAAGATCGCGGAAGAGGACCAGATGGGGCTGTGGCTGATAGCGTCGATGAAGCGGCCAAGAGCCAGGTCGTTATCGGCCTGCATGACTTGCGCCGGCGGCGGGCCGCCCGTGTGGTCGGAGCTGATCCACATGAATTCCAACTGGGGCACCGTACCGTTGGTCACATCCTTCTGGAAGTCCTGATTCCAAATGTCGAAGCGGAACTGGTCAGGGATTCCCAGATCGAATTGCGGATACGTCTGGAAGGTGTGGTTGATCAGGTTCGGCAGCGGAGAGTGCGAGGCGACCGTGTTTACGTTGTAGAGCTGAGGCTCGGCGCCGCACTCGTAAGCCGTTATGTCGTTGAAGAAGTCGATCCACAGGGGTTCGGTGGTCGACCCGGTCGGCGTCAGGAATGTGTTGTACTCGATGTACTCGCCATAGTTCTTAAACGAGACGCCGGCCTTGGCAGCCGAGTCCCACAGGTGGCCCGCCTTCTGGTAGGCCAGGGCCTCGCCGCCGTTAGAGGGATAGTCGCGGAGCCAGTCCGGCGACTGGATGTCGTCGGAGTAAGGAGCCATGGCCTGCGTGATCCAGTTGTGACCGTCAGCCGACTGCCGGCTCGGGTCGTAGAAATTGTCCAAGAGCGGGAACCGTTGTACCAGCGCGTGCGCATTTGTCGTATCCGGTCCGATGCCGTAGGTGGAGGCTGCGGCGCCATCGCCAAACGTTGCCAGCGTGGGGTCGCCGTTGCCGCCAACCACGTCGCCCAGGATCTGATCGTAGGTACGGTTTTCACGGATGATCACGAACACGTGCTTGATCAGCGACGGGCTGCCGATCTTCGCCGGGAGTGCAACCGGCGTCGCATTGGGGTTACCGCCGGAGGCCGCCGTGATATTTTCTGCCAGATCCCAGTGGTTGTTGTCGTAAACCTGCGTCGTCATCACGCCCAGCGCCACGCTGTTCGGAATCGGAACGATGCTCACGGTGCCGAGATCCTGGTGAGTGTTGAAATCGACCGCGTTGAATTCTTTCGCATACGAATTTTCTGCGGTATTCGTCGGAGGCGGCGCCACACCGAAGCCGGTGGTGCCAAGGCCCTTGTCGTTGGCTACGAGCAGTTCACCGTCGGCCGCATCAAAAGCGACCGAACTCGGCGCATAGCCGACCGGGATCAAGCCCTCGACCTGGCTCGAAGTAAGGTTCACCACGGCAACTGCGTTGGCATTGTAGAGCGCGACGTAGGCGATGCCGTTCGCCGCATCGACCGCGATTGAGTTCGGCCCCGCTCCAACCAGGTTTCCATCGGGCAGTTTGACCGGCAGCGTAAGTTTGATGGTCGACGCCACTGTGTTCGAGGTGGTGTCGATCACCGTAATGCTATCGCTATAGGCATCAGCGACCAGGAGTTGGGCTCCGTAAAACGCCATGCCCGTCGGGTGCAGACCGGTCCCAATGTTCTTGATGACCTTGAACGTAGCCAGGTTCACTACGGAAACGGTGCCCGTGGAAGTGGCGCCCGTCGGGTTCTCCGCGACGACCGGAGTGCCGTTCGAGTATCCCTGGAAGTCTTTCGCCGTAGCAATTCGTCCACCTTCGTTCGAGACGTAAGCGGTGGTACCGTCCGGCGAGATCACAACACTGTGCGGAACGTTACCGACGCGGAGCTCTGGACCCTCCTTCGGCGACGCCTGGGTCAGATCGATCTTGGTCAGCGTGTCATTGTTGTCCAGTACAACGTAAGCAGTCTTCCCATCGGCCGTGATAGCGACGCCGGTGGGATAGGCCGTGTATGCGCCGTCTGAGACAACCGAGACGGTCTGGCCGCAGGGAATTTCGATGCTGCCGGTGGTCCCCGAGGGGCTGCCCGAGGGTGGCGTCGCCGCAGCGTTGTACGGGTAGCAGGTAACGGTGGTCAGATAGCCACCGTCGTTGACGTCCAGCGAAACGCCGACGTGGGCCTGGTCTGTGAGCAGGCCCGTTACGGGGTCGACGCTGGCAACGGCAACGAAGGCCGGCCCGAAGCCGCCGTCCTGGCTAAATACCAGATGAGAGCCATCCGCCGAATAGGTGATGCCGGTGGAGCTGCCGCTCGTGCTGCCGAACGGTTTATAAGTCTGCAGGACAGCGCCGGTCTGGGTGTTGAAAACGGTAACGGCCTGGGGTGCGCCCATCTGCAGGACGGCGGCGGTGTGCGTGGCGGTATTCGGGTTCAGCGCGACGGCCTTGGCGCGGGTCGTGGTGCCGAGGTAGACCTGTGTGCCCGCGGGGGTAATGATCTGGCCACTGCTGACGACCCACGGCGTGGTGAAGGTTGACGGGTAGTCTGGGCCCTGCGACCCGTTCGCGTTCTGGCCTACCTGGTAGGTCGGGAATGGTACGGACTGCGCGAGCGCGGTAACGCTCAGAGCCGCTCCCAGGCCGACCAACACAGGCAGGCGCCTCATCCAAGACTTATTGCTAGATCTTCGGGACATTATGCTCCTCTTCCTGGCTTCACGCCGGGGACTCCATCTTCGCGGCGTCAGGCCGTCGCCAGCATGACGGCGGGATTACATTGTTGTCATCTTGGAGAAAAGACGGCGTTCCCGCGTCTCCACCGAAAGGGAAGCCGGTGGTCTAGGGCGAGGCGTCTATAATTCTGCGCCATGAAGGCTTCCCCGGCGCGCACGATCTCTTTCCTCGTGGTTTTCCTTGTTTTCAGGGCAGTTGCCCCGGCGCAGACCGCGGGTGCTGATCCGCTGGCTCCCACGCAAGGAATCAAGTCCGCCGCTGAGATTGATCACGAGTGGCAGGCGTCGGTGTCGAAATATGATGGCGCTCGCGCCGCTCTCCTACACGAAGTTGAACGCCAGGACAACGACGGCCCATACCGCGCCGACTGGGCTACGCTGCGCAAGTTTGAGATGCCGCAGTGGTACAAAGACTCGAAATTCGGCATCTTCATTCACTGGGGAGTCTTCGCGGTTCCGGGCGCGATGAATGAGTGGTATCCCCGCAACATGTATCAGCCCAAGGATCCGACGTTTCAAGAGCACCAGAAGCGCTACGGTCCACAAGACAAGTTCGGCTACAAGGATCTCGTCCCGCTGTTCAAGGCCGAGAAGTGGGACCCAGCCGACTGGGCGCGGCTTTTCAAGCAGGCGGGCGCGCGTTACGTGGTTCCGGTCGCAGAGCATCACGACGGCTTCTCGCTGTACGACTCGGGCCTCTCAGATTGGACCGCAGTAAAGATGGGCCCCAAACGCGACGTAATCGGCGACCTGGCAAAAGCGGTGCGAGCCGAAGGACTGCATTTCGGCGTGTCTTCGCATCGCGCCGAACACGATTTCTTTTTCGACGGCGGCCGCACCTTCCGTTCCGATGTGAACGATCCGAAATATGCGTCGCTGTACGGGCCGGCGCACGCCTGGCTCTCAGATCCCGGGCAGACGCTGGCCAATGACTGGACCTACGTGAGTCCCGAATACGCCAACGACTGGCTGGCGCGGGCGGCCGAGATCGTCCAGAAATATCAGCCCGAAGTAATGTATTTCGACTGGTGGATCGGCCAGCCGAATTTTCGTCCCAACGTCACCAGGTTCGCCGCCTTCTATTACAACTACGCCGCGAAGCACGACATCGCAGGCGTAATCAACATGAAAGATTACTCTCTCGACTGGCATGCCGGCGCCCGCGACTTTGAGCGTGGCCTGCGAGAAGGCATCGAGCCCGACCACTGGCAGACCGATACGTCAATCAGCAATTTTTCCTGGGGCTACCTGGAACACGATCAATTCAAGACGCCAGAATTCATCGTGCATCAACTGATCGACATCGTCAGCAAGAACGGAAACCTGCTTCTGAATATCGGCCCGCGCCCCGATGGCACGATCCCCGACGAGGTCCGCAACACGCTGCTGGAAATTGGCGGCTGGCTCAAACAAAATGGCGAGGCCATCTACGACACCACTCCGTGGACGGTGTACGGCGAGGGCCCGACAAAAATTCAGCCCGGCTTCGGCCATGACAAGGACACGAAGCCGTACACGGCGGAAGATTTTCGTTTCACCCGCAAAGGGAACGTGTTGTACGCGATTGAGATGGCCTGGCCCGCGAACGGCCGGGCGGTGATTCACGCATTGGGCGCCGCACAACAAGCAAAAGGATTGCAGATCAAGAACATCGAATTGATCGGCAGCAGTGACAAAGTCGAATGGCACCAGAGCGATGATGGAGTGCAAGCGCAGTTGCCGGCAGTGGCTCCGGGGAAATACGCCTATGTGTTGAAAGTTACGCTGGGGCCGTAGAGGAGCACCTCAGGTGAAATCCGTTGGGTGGCGTCCGTGTAGTGTCCCTAACGTCTTTCCAAGGATTGGATCGTGCCTGAGTCCGCCGTTTTCTTCTGCTCGGCGCTTATGGACCGGGTCAATGAGTGGAATCGCGATGTTTCAACAGTTGAGGGCTACCAGTGCGTTCAAGGGACCGTGATCCAGGTTCAATTCGACCATCAGAGCACGTCTTGATCGTTCTTTACGAACAGGGTAGTTGTCCGATTCCGCCGGTTAAGCCATCGGAAGAGCCCAGGCGGCTCACCGAAAACCCGATCGAACAGATCGAGCAATTTGGGAAATAGCCAGATCGCAACGACCAACGACGGAAGCACGACCAAGTAGTGTAGAAACTCGCTCACGTGTCAAGCCTAGTCCATCACCGCTCACGGGTCAATGAGTGATATCGGGATATTTCGTCAACAGGTGCGATTAACTCCATGTTTCGAGGAACCGTGTTACCGTTTATCGCTCCTGATTATGGCAACACCGAACTCAGTGGGCAGGGCGTGGCTTCCAGCCATCGACCAGGGCTAGGCCGACTTGTAACTGTTCGGACGTCATCCTTGCAGTTAATTCTTTGAGAGCCTTGTCACTGTGTTTGTATCCGCTCCCCCTCGCGAGCGTGTACCACATGTACGCCTTCGGGAAGTTGGCAGAACCATCGCGAGCGATATGTTCTCCCATCAGGAATTGGGCGTGGGGTAGACCCTGATTGGCGGCGTTCCCCAGGTAGCGGAGACCCAACGCCTCGTCCTCGGGAGAGCATCGCCGCTGTTTCAGAAAGAGATTGGCCAACTCCAATTGCGCCTCAGCGTCGCCCGCCTGAGCTTTCGCGCTTAGGTCCGCAAACTTGCCATGTGCCTTCCCGTACAAATGAAAGTCAACCTCAACCGCGATCTGTACCGCAACAGGTTTCCCATCCTTTAGAGCGGGCGAGAATCGCCAGGAGCGAACTGCTTCGATGGCTTTTTCGTCGAGGCCCATCCCGATCGCATTGATAACGCGAATATTACTCGGCTTGCCGTCGGCTCCCACGATCACGCCCAGAGTGCATACCCCTTCATAGCCAACAGCGCGGGCCGATTCGGAAAATTCAGGCTCGGGGTCATAGATCGGGCGTGGGGGACTGACGGGACCGCCCACTTTCTCGATTGCCTCAGGCGTGGTCTGGGTCTGCGCGTGCACGATCGCCGACAGGCAAACTGCCGCTACGACAGTTAAGATAACCGATGTTCTCGTGCGCACGTTTCGTGGAGGGATCAGCATACCGGCGGCGCTCTCTTGGGCTCGGCCACCCAGCGAACAGCAGCTTTCCTTCAAGCGATCCACATTCTAGCGCTCGGCCAAAAAATTGTACAACTAGAGCAGGACGATGCGGCAACTGGCGAAACCAAGCGATAGCGCTCGTTGATCCTGAGCAGTGCGGCTGGTGACGGGATTCCCAACTCAGCTACAAGCTGCGAAACCGCTCTTTCACCTCGCGCACAAAATCCACAAACCGCGGCTCGGTGATGATCCGCGGATTCCAGCAAAGGTCGCGCTCAATCAAATCATAAGTCTCGACAATATGCGAACCCGGCAGCGGATTGCCCCTCGCGTCATGGTCGCGCCCCATCAGCCAAAGATGATCGGCAACGGCAGCAGCGGCAGTAATGTCGTGCGTGACCACAATAATGGTGTTGAGGTCGTCCATGTTCGCGACTTTCTGAATCAGTTCGCTGGTCTTTTCCAGCATGAGCAGGTCAAGCCCGCTGAACGGTTCGTCCATCAGCAGAAAATGTTCCGAGCAGAGAATCTGCTGGATGATCGCGCAGCGCTGCCGCTGTCCGCCGGAGAGCTGCACCGGGTAAAGGCTTGCCTTATCGAGCAGATCAAACTCAGTCAAATACTGGACAACTTTGGCACGCGCCGCCTTGTCGTCCTTCTCTTTTTGATTCGCGGCCAGCAGCAGGTTCGACATCACCGTGCGATGTTCGAATAAAGGATAGTCCTGCGCTACGACCCCCACTTCCCCAGCCTGCACCGGCCGGTCTTGCCCGTTGATGGTGACGCGCCCCGAGGTCGGCTTGTTCAATCCGGCGATAATGCGAAACAACTGCGTCTTCCCAATCCCGCTAGGCCCAAGAAATCCTACGACCTGCCCCTGCACATGATCGGGACAAATAATGTCTTTAATTTCCGCGGTAACGTGTTTAAGGATGGGCCGCCCGTCATATTCGAGCGAAACGTCGTCCACCTTCAGCAGCGTTTTTCCGTAAGTGTAGGAAACCATGATTCCGTCGTCTTAACTCGTAGCTCGCAGCTCGTAACTCGTAACTCGTAGCTCGTAACTCGCAGCTAGTTCTTACTTCCGCTCCAAGGTCAGGTCCGCGTAAGGGCAGAAAACATCCCGCAGCAGTCCGATGCCGTAATCCTGCGCCAGCCCGAGCAGCAGAATGCTCAACTGAATCGCGAACACCGCCGGCAGATGAAAATGCTTGTTCTGATTCAGCAGCATGGCGCCAACTCCGCCTTCGGAGCGCGAGATGCCTTCGACCATGGTGAGCATCATCCATCCCATGGCCGCATTCTGCCGCAGGACCTCGAAAGCCTTGTCAGCTTGGCCGAGGATCACGACTTCATACACCACGCGCCATTCGTTCATGCGCAGCGTGCGCGCCAGATCGAACTCTCCCTTGGGAATGCTGGCGACCACCTCGGCCATGCCCGTGACAAAAAATACCGACACCGAAAAAACCAGCAGATAGAGTTTGAGTTCATGTCCGGTGGTCGCCATCAGCGTGAAGAAAAACGTTAGCCCCACCATGGAGAGAAATCGCAGTTTGCTGAGCAGCGTAACGATGGGACGGAAGAACGGGATGACTGTCAGGTAAGCCATCAACAGCGAGAGCACAGCCGCCAGCGCGATCGCTTCCAGGTTCAGCACGAAACTGGTGATCAGTTCGCCGCCCAGACCCTCCATCCACATTTCGCCCAGGGCCTGCCAAACTTCTTTGGGCTTAGGCAGAAAAACGGTCGGCGAAAAAAACCAGATGCAAAACAACAACACCAGCTGGAACCCCACCATCCAGCGCACCGTTTGTTTTGAGATCACCCGATTGGGTGAGAAAACCTCAATCGCCTGATTCATCTGCGGTTGCCATCGTTAAGTCGGGGCTTTGTCATTCGCTCAAACCTTGTCATTCAAGCCCTGTCATTTCGGGCGATCTGCTTGTCATTTCAAGCGCAAAACATTTGTCATTCCGAGGAACGAAGCTTCGAGCACAAGAAATTTGTCATTCCGAGGAGCGAAGCGACGAGGAACCTGCTGTTCGCTTGCAGCGAGGAAAAGCAGGTTTCCCTCTTGCGTCGATTCCATCGATGCGCCTAACTACCGAGCAGCGTGATTTCCACGCGGCGATTGGCAGCCTTGCCGGCCATCGTCTCATTAGTCGCGACAGGATTCTGCGAACCGTGCCCAGCAATCTTGAAGCGATTGTCGGGGAAGTTGCGCGGCGCATGCTTCTGCAGCCAGTCTTTCACTGCAGCCGCGCGCGCATCAGAGAGAGCCTGATTTACTCCCTCGCTGCCCGTGTTGTCGGTATAGCCGTCAACTTGAATGAACAGCCCAGTAATGGCCAGCGAATCTTTCAGCTCCGACATCGTGCGCACACCTTCTTCAGTAAAGGTCGCTTTCCCAGTGTCGAAGTTGATGGAGTACGACCGCTTTGAAACCACCGGCCCCGTTTCATTGGCGGCGTATTGCGGCGCTTCGCCTTCCGCGCCGCCGCTGCTCATGCGCGCTTGCGCCCCGGTTATGAAGGACTTGTCTTCGATATCTTTCACGTCAGGAATCGGCGTGTCCTTAAACAGCGCGGGATACTGCTGGGTCGCGATCTTGGCGAACACCGTGTAAGTCGACCGGAAGTTATCGTTGGTGCCGGGCTCCAGGCCGTACAGAATCAGATTGTCGGCCAGGTTGTTGACCGTCGAGCCGCCGAGATCAACTTTCAAACCCTGCGCGTCGTTCTCGGTCACGCCTTTGTAGTACTTGTACCAGTACGCTTCATCCTGGTCGGCATAAACTTTGGCGCTGATCGCCGAAGCTTTATGCAGCACCTGATCGAAAGCCTTGATCTGATCGCCAGCTTCGAACGTAGCCGCCAGCATGCCTTCGATCTCCGCGCGATTCCGTTCGAAGAAATTCTTCGGGCCCAGAATCACCGCCGGCATCTGCGAACGATATTGCTTGGAGCTGACCACTTTCACCAACCCGCCCTTGCCTTTAGCGATCGTAACGTCGCCCGGCGTCCAGGTCACGACCGCGTTCACGCAGACGTGCTTGGTCTCTCCGGTGAGATGTCCGTCTTTCACGACTTTGCGGTCATCGCATTTTCCGGCAACATAGTCGGCGGCGGCGACGTTGTAGTCAGACGCGTTGAGCCAGTTTACTGCGTCCGGATCCCACGTCTTCTCGTCGGGATTATTCTTGATGCTGTTGTCGCCCTCCCACTTCTGCGCGATGTTCCAGTCGCCGTCACGCAGCACGCCCTCAACCAGCAGCCCCTTCGCAGCCTGCGGATTGCTCTTCACTTCCGGCGGCGCCATCAGCGAATCTTCGCCGCGGCTGTAGCCGGTCGCGCCAATCACTTTGGCTTGATAATCCGGTCCAAGTTTTTTAAGCTGCGGATTAATCGCGGCGAGGAATTGTCCCGAACCATCGCCCATGATCACCACAAAGTTTGCGCCATTGGAGCATTGCGACGATCCGCCGGAAATTTCGCGAGCACACGCAATCAGATCTTCCTGCATCTTGCCGGTATCATCCTGACGGATGAGCGCCAGGTTGACGCCGTGTTTCTCCATGAGCGAGCCCTTGGTCGTGCTCGCGCCGCCGTTGGCGTAAATCATATTCATCTGGGCATTCCATTCCCAGATTTCACCACGAATCAACGTCGCGGGCACGCTCGCGGCAGACGAGGTGGGAAGCGTCACCGGCTCGACGTTCTGCACCATCGCATCTTTCACGTCCGGCAACGCAGCCTTCTCCGGCACCAGCGCTTTCATCACGCCAGGAGTGGGAATCCAGCCAAGTTCCGCGGCCTTGCGCAGTCCAAACACAAATCCCACCACAAGCAGAATGATCAGAACAATCTTTGGCCCGGTCTTTAGATGTGCCATGTCTTGCGTTTCCTCCCGTGTACAACTCGTGCTGGTCTAACTCATGCTGGTTCAACTCTGACTGGTTAACTCAGCCTAGAAACTCCGTTACTTGAACATGTCCCCGTAATCGCCCGCGCTCTTCGCCGCCGGTGGAGAATCCGCCGCCCTGCTAGCCGGAACCGGCACTGGAGCCGCCGTCGCGCCCGGCAGCAGAAACGCCGTGTCGGTTGCGCCCGACGTGAGCAGCTTCTGCTCGTAGGCGTCGAGTTTTTCGAGGGCGTCGGTTTCAACTGCGCCGTTTTCGAGATCAATCGTATCCATGAAGTTCTGCGCCAGCCGCTGGAAGTCTTCCATCTCGCCCAGCTTGCGACCAGCCTCTTCGGCCAAATGTTCCATGGTCTGGTCGTAGAGTTCCTTCTCGTCGCCCGTCCCCTTGATCACGGCAAGCGCCGTCCGATAAGCACGGAAAGCGGTGTTAATGGTCTTGTATTCGATCTCCGCCTGCTTCACTTCGTTGTCGGTGTCTTCGATGTAGAAATCGATGTGCACTGCCCACTTGCTCAGCAGGTCATAGATGTTCTGCAACTTGTTCAGCAGCTGCTGGTAGCTGAGATTCGACTTCTGCAGCCGCCCCGCCTGGTTAGCCTTGGCCTTCATCTGCAGGGCCATGCGCAGCTGTTCGTTCTGGTCGGCGCTGGTGGTCGCAAGTTTCTTGGCGTGGGCCGCCAGCCGCATGTTCTCACTGGCCAGCGCAGAGTTCTTATCGATAATGTTTTTCAAATACTGAATCTGCCCGCTGACGTTCGAGATCTGCTGCGACATCACGTCGCGCCGCTTGCGCATCTGCGATAAGTGATCCTTCAAAATGCCGATAGGATCGATATCGATGATCAGCCCGGTAATGGCCCGCATGATCAGACGAAACAAAAGATGTGTGCGGCTGCTGAAAACCACCCACAGAATCGCGCCCAGCATCGCCGCCAGTTCAACCATGTGCAGCGTATCGGCCAGCATCGAAACCACGAAGGGCACAATCTGGGCCCAGCCGTAAACCGCGGCCGCCGCCGCCAGGACGATGAAAATCATCCCCGTCTTGCCTTCGGGGCGCGACCAGAACGACTTCAGTTGATCGCCAAGATTATTCGGAGTGGACGGTGTAATACTCATGGGGCATATTCCTTCTTGATCCCGTTCCCAAATTCCTTCTTTGGTTCCTGGTCCCTAATCTCTAAATCTCTAACTTTTCTCACCCCTGCAGAAGGCTGACGTACTTCGCCTTTTCCTGATCGATCTCAAGCGCGCGCCGCTGCGCCGCAATCGTGAACTGCGATTCGGCGCGCTGAATCTTGCCCTGCGCCGACACCAACTCGCTCGTGACGTCCGTGAGCCGCTGCTGCAGCTGTGAAATCTCCTTCTGCTTCTGCGCAATCGCGTCCGTAACCTCTTGCACCTTCTTCTGCCGATCGTCAATCTCCCGCTGCTTGGTCGCGGCGGCCGAGGCGGCGAACGATTCCTGCTCGTTCTGCAACGCGACTTTCAACCCGTCAAATGTGGCGAGAATCTTTTCCTGGGAAAGTCCTTCCTGCGCCTTCGCCTGCACCACCGCAGTTTTGAAGCGGGTACGCTCATCGAGCGCAGCAATCGATGAGAGCGGATCGAGATACTTGTGAATTGTGGCCGCAACCTGAGTCGCATTGAAATTGGTTTTCGCCAGAATCCTCTGGTAGCAGTGTTCAGTTTCTTCGCTCAGCGGCTGCGTGTTGATCGCCGGCGTGCTCACGGGTTGATAGACCGCGCTGTCCGTATAAGCCCCGGCCGGCGGAGCAACGGCGGGCGCCTCAGCATGCGGTTGCGAACGCGCCTGAGCTTGTCCCTCCGGCTTCGGGTCATCGTCCTCGATGATCACATGCTTGATGCCGTCAAAGAATTTGTTACTCATAGCAAACTCCTAACGTTATGTTCAATGTTACGTACACTCCCGCCACGCAGTTCCCCAAGGACACGGCTCCTATTGTGCGTTTGTCGGTATGTTACTGAAAATGATCGCCTCGGCATAGCGTTGCGTGGGGATGGGTGCCTGCCCTACCAACAGCTCCGTCTACCGCCCGGCGGGCCATCCCTGCGGCGTGGTACAGAGGATGCTATGTCCTGAGGCAGGTGATGTCAACGCCGGGAGCGGCGCGGAATATTGCAGTCCGCAAAGCCAAGTTTGCAGAAGGCAGACTCTTCCGCAGTTACAAAACTAGTCTAACCGCACAAGAAAAACCGAACCTTCCGGGGTCTCGGTTTCGGCCGCAAGTTTCTGGGCGCGCTCGTGGTCGTCGTCAAGCACGCGAACTCGAATCCACCAGTCTCCCGCGGGACTCGCAAAGCACAAGACTTTGGCCGTGTGATAACGGTGTTGCAAATGATCGGCGAGTTTGTTGGCGGCGGGTTCGTGGGGAAATCCGCCGATTTGCACCGCCCACTTTCCCGGCGAATCAGGGGACGCCGACTGCATCAATTCAACTTTCACTTCGGCGACGCCCGGCTGCCATACGTCGAGCTTGCGAGCGGCGGCCAGCGAGAGATCGAGAACGCGCCCGGGAATAAATGGCCCGCGGTCGGTGATGCGCACCAGCGCCGTGTGCCCGGTCTTGACATTGGTGACGCGCACAATCGAGCCGAGCGGATAAGTCCGGTGCGCGGCCGTCATGGCGTGCATGTTATAGACTTCGCCATTCGATCCGCGCCGGTTGTGGTAAGGAGGGCCGTACCAACTGGCGAGTCCGGTTTCAGTGGCGAGGGCTTTCGCACTGGCAGGCAGCG
>Ga0307476_10000291_pt1 | contig 43848 bp, 41 predicted proteins | sample atmos_gasesECM2C_2_FD_203314 | JGI IMG/M metagenome (GOLD analysis project Ga0307476, IMG submission 203314) | Hardwood forest soil microbial communities from Morgan-Monroe State Forest, Indiana, United States - atmos_gasesECM2C_05 | ecosystem: Environmental > Terrestrial > Soil > Temperate... | reverse complement strand
ACCGTGATCGAAAAAAAAGTTTCCAGGCAAATTCGCGGCGGCGACGTTATCCTGCTCCACGACGGCGGCCACAGACAAATGGGCGCCGACCGCGCCCAAACCGTCCAAGCCACAGATCACCTGATTGCGAAGTACAAATCAGAAGGTTACGATTTCGTCACCATTCCGCAGATGTTGAACAGAAAAACCTGACCTGGGTGCCCCATTTCTCGCGTTTCGAAATTTCAAAACACGAGCCATGTTTACCAGGCATGTTTCCGAGGCATGATTCCGAGGCACAATTAAAATGAAACGCGCTCTTCTCTTCCTGATCATCACCGCGATCTCCACCGCGGCACAGCCCAAAGCGCTCTTCTATCTGATCGACACTCCCAATTCGCTCAAGTCTTTCTCCGAGCACGCCGACAAGATCGACACTCTCGTCCCCACCTGGTACTCCGTCGACGGTAACGGCCTGGTTTGGGGCGGACCGAATCCTGACGTAATGAAAACCGCCGCCGAGCACCACGTCCCCGTCATGCCCATCGTTGCCCTGATGACGCAACTCGAACTGCACAAGCTGTTCACCACTCCCTCGGCCAGAGCGGCGTTCATCGCGTCCTTACTCAGCGAATGCAAAAAGCACACCTACAGCGGTTTCCAGATCGACTTCGAGAATGTGATTTGGACCGACCGCGATCTGCTCTCGAGTCTCGTCGCCGACACTGCCGCCGCCGTTCACAAAGAAAATTTGCAGCTCACCATCGCCACCGTCCCCAACGCTCCCGGCTTTCCGGGCAAAAGCAATTTTTCGCACTGGCTTTATGCCAACTGGCGCGGCGCTTTCGACTTGAAAGCTCTGGCCCAGTCCGTCGATCTGATTTGCCTGATGACTTACGACCAAAACACTCGCTGGACCGAGCCCGGTCCCGTAGCCGGCTATCCCTGGACCGTCGAGAACCTCGAATACGCCCTGCAGTTCGTTCCCAAAGAAAAGCTGTCGCTGGGCATTCCCGTCTACGGCTATCACTGGTTCGCGGGCGATCCTGGCAAAGACGAAAAGTCGAACCCCACCGCCGAATACATCGGCCAGCAAGACATCGACCAGTATGTGGCCGCCTATCATCCCCACGTGGAGTGGGATTCCTCCGACCGCACCGCCTGGTTTTATTTTTACCGCGAAGATGATCGCGAATGGGTTTTCTATACCGACAAACGCGGATTCCAGGAACGCCTGAATCTCGCCCGCGACCGCACTTTGCAGGGCTTCTGTTCGTGGGTGCTCGGCTCGGAAGACCCCGAGATATGGTCGCTGCTCCCGTCCCACAAATGAGAGAGCGGAGTTTCCACTCAGCCCTTTACCGCCGCAAACGCGACCTTCGCCGCCGCCACTGTCCGCTGCACATCTTCTTCCGTGTGCGTCGCCCCCAGAAACGCCGCCTCATACTGCGAAGGCGGCAAGTACACTCCGCTATCCAACATGCTGCGAAAAAACTTTCCAAACGCTTCCGTATTCGACTTCGACGCCGAATCCCAATCCGTCACCGGCCCCTTCGTGAAGAACCACGTAAACATCGATCCCACACGATTGTGGGTCAGCGCGACGCCCACATCCCGCGACGCCGCGGCCACACCCTCCACCAACTCTCCACTCAACTTTTCGAGCCGCGGATAAATTTCTTCCTTGCGATCGCGCAACTGTTTTAACATCGCGCATCCCGCCGCCATGGCCAGCGGATTCCCCGACAGCGTCCCCGCCTGGTACATCGGCCCCAGCGGCGCCACCAGATCCATAATCTCTTTCGGCCCGCCGTACGCGCCGACCGGCAGCCCGCCGCCAATAATTTTCCCCATCGTCGTCAGGTCTGGACGAATGTTATACAACTCCTGCGCCCCGCCAAACGCCACGCGAAATCCCGTCATCACTTCATCAAAAATCAGCACCGACCGTTCCCGCTCCGTCAGCATCCGCAGCCCCACCAGGTAATCGTCCGCCGCCGGCACGCATCCCATGTTGCCCACCACCGGCTCCACAATCACGCACGCAATCTGATGTTTATATTTCTGAAACGCATGCTCGACGACCGACAGATTATTGAACGGCAGCGCCAGCGTGAACTGCGTGAACTCCTCCGGCACGCCCGCCGACCCAGGAATCCCCAGGGTAGCCACTCCCGATCCAGCCTTCACCAGCAGCGCATCCGCGTGCCCGTGATAGCACCCTTCAAACTTCACAATATATTTTCGTTTCGTGTAAGCCCGCGCCAGCCGTATCGCCGACATCGTCGCTTCTGTTCCCGAACTCACGAACCGCACCTTCTGCACATGCGGAAACGCCTCAATCACCAGCTCCGCCAGATCGGCCTCCGATGGCGTCGATGCCCCAAAACTCGTGCCATTGCAGGCCGCACCCAAAATCGCATCCAGCACATTCGGCTCCGCGTGCCCCAGAATCAGCGGTCCCCACGACCCGATGTAATCGATGAACTCGTTTTCGTCAGCGTCCCAAATGTGCGAGCCCTTGCCCCGCACAATAAACGGCGGATCCCCTCCCACCGAGCGAAACGCCCGCACCGGAGAATTCACTCCTCCCGGAATCATGCTCTCCGCCCGCTGCTGCAGGCGCCGCGACTGCTCAGTCTTACGCGAAGTAGTGGACGCCATCGAATCCTCTCGACTGGAAGATCAAAGAGAATACAGATAAAAACAACATACAGAGAAAAGAACAAAGAAGAAAAAAGACGCCATCCGCTCGAACAAATTCGACAGCAGGTCAGTTTGATCAAAACTCATTATTGTCATTCCGAACCGGGCTGAAAGCGCGGTGAGGAACCTGCTGTCCCCCGACAAGTAGATGGTTCGCCAGCAAGCAGAATCCCTCGATCGATCAAAGAACGCTCGGGATGACAAGTTGCAAACCGCCCACCACCACCAACAAATCAACCGACTACTATAGCAGCGCACACGAATCGGAATTCATCAGATATTCATCGTTCTGCAATCCCTTTGCAACATCGCGGCGGTAACTTGAACTCATCAAGTTACCCTTCTAACCGGGAGGGTTTTGAGGGACAGTCTCGGGGGCTCCGGACTGTCCTTTTTGATTTTGGTGCCTTTGTGGGTCGGACACTCCTGTCCGACGCCCTTGCAGTTGCTTTTATTCCTGAAAACAAAAACCACGTCAACAGCGGCGGACAAGAGTGTCCGCCCCACAGCTCCATTAACCTCAATTAACTCCCCATCGTATAATCATCCCCAATGATCACCGTCTCCAAGGAGGACTACCTCAAGTCGATCCTCGAAGCCGAGAGCGAAGGCGAAACCGTAATCTCCGCCCGCCTGGCCGACTTGTTGAAGGTCTCACCCCCCGCCGTCACCATGGCCCTGCGCCGCCTAAGAAAGGACGGCCTGGTCCGCGTCGAGAGTAGCGGAGAGGTCCGCCTCACCGCCGCCGGCCGCAAGATCGCCCGCAAGCTCACCCTCCGCCATCACCTCATCGAACGCATGCTCTCCGAACTCTTCGGCATGGAATGGTGGAAGGTTCACGACGAGGCCGAGCGCCTCGAGCACGCCGTCTCCCCCGACTTCGAAGCCATGCTCCTGGCGAAGTTAGGTTCCGACGGCAAATGTCCGCACGGCAACCTCAGCGAACTCGAGGGCCCCGCCAGCCGTCGCCGCCGCGGTCTTGTCCTGCTCTCCGACGCCGAACTCGACCAGGCCTACACCGTCAGCGGAATCTACGAGCGCGATCGCCGCCTCCTAGAATTTCTCGAGCACCGCGGCATCCGCCCCGGCGCCAAGCTCCGCCTGCTCGAGCGCAACTACGACCAGACCCTCACTCTCTCCACTCCCGCCGGAACAATATCCCTAGGCCCCGCCGCCTCAGGCCGAGTCTGGCTAGCCCCAGCCCAGCAATCAAAACGCTAACCGGAGAACGCCGCCGGATCGCGTTGGGTGCCCCATCCCTATCGCGTTCTTTGCGACAGGGTGGGGATTCTGAATTTCTATCCTGAATTTCTGCACCGAAGTTCCGTTTTGAATCGCGCCGGAGAGTTTCTTGCATTTCCTTTACTCATAAAATAGTTAACCATAGTTTATAATCTCCTATATACTTACGCTAACAATAAGAGCCGCAGCAGAAGGTTCGCCTGGGCCTCGCTTTTCCCCGATGAACGAGACGACCACAACGCCGAAGCCGCGCAACGAATCGTCCTCTAACCTCGTCATCACCCACGAAGATATCGACCGCGCCCACGACCGCGATCGCGTCCTTACCACCCGCTCCCAGCGCGGCCCCTGGTCGCGCGCCCGTCTGCTCTGGTTGCTCGTCGGCCCCGGCATACTGGTCATGCTCGGCGAGAACGACGGCCCCAGCATGCTCTCCTACGCCGCCACCGGAGCCCGCTACGGCATCGGCTTTTTTCTCCCTTTCGTCGTGCTCACCTTCATCATGGCCTGCATCGTGCAGGAAATGACCGTGCGCCTCGGCGCCGCCACCCACCGCGGTCACGCCGAACTCATCTTCGACCGCTTCGGCCCCTTCTGGGGATGGTTCTCCATGATCGACCTCATGGTCGGCAACTTCCTCACCCTGGTCACCGAATTCATCGCCATCCGCGCCGGCCTCGGATTTTTCGGCGTGCCCCCCGCCGTCTCCGTTCTCGGCGCATGGATCGTCCTGTTCGTCGCGCTCATGGCCCACCGTTACTGGACCTGGGAGCGCATCACGCTAGTCGCCGCCCTGTTCAACCTGATCTTCGTTCCGGTCGCCCTGCTCAGCCATCCCCACTGGGCGGCCATCGGCAGCGCGCTAATCACATTCAAACCGCTCCCCGGCGGGCTCACGCAAGAAACAGTTCTAATCCTGCTGTCTAACATCGGAGCGACGGTCACCCCCTGGATGCTCTTCTTCCAGCAGAGCGCCATCGCTGACAAAGGCCTCACCACCCACGACATTCGCTTCGGTCGCGTTGACACAATCCTCGGCGCCACGTTAGCCGCCGTCGCCGCGCTGGCCACCATCATCGCCACCGCCCCGCTCTTCGCCCACGGAATGTCGGTGGACAACTTCGAAGGAGCCCAATTCGCGCAAGCTCTCCAACCCTTCGTCGGACACTGGGGCTCCGCGCTCTTCGCTCTCGGCATGTTTGAAGCCGGCATGGTCGCCGCCATCACGATCTCAACCTCCTCCGCCTACGCCTTCGGAGAAGTAGCCCATCGCCCTCACAGCCTGAATCTCCCTTTCGATCAGGGAAAATCTTTCTATCTGGTTCTGATTCTCGAAGCCGCCGCCGCCGCCGGATTAGTCCTGATCCCCGGCATCCCGCTCGTCTACATCGTCCTGATCGTGAACGTGATCGCCGTCCTCGCCATGCCGCCGGCGCTGCTCTTCCTCTATATGCTGGTCAATGACCGCGAAATCATGGGAGACCTCGTCAGCCCGCTGTGGGCCAACATCCTCGCCCTCGGCGTAGTCGTCATCCTGGTCGCCGCCGGAGTCCTGTTCGGCATCAGCGTAGTAGCTCCCCACGCCCTCGCGATATTTGGAGGGAATTAGGTGAGAATGGAAATGAAGAAAGGTTCGTGTCAGGGCATCGCTTCAGCGATGCCGGTCAGCGCAGAAAAAATCGGTTCCGGCTTTAGCCGCTGCGAACCTGCCCGCAGTTTTCACAACCACCGGAGGCGCCTCCTAAAATGAACCCCCACGCCACCCCCGCGTCCGACGCCGACATCAGCAGCGAAGACCTAGCCTCAGTCGTCGCCTCCCTAGAACCCGACCAACTCATCTCCACCAAAGAAAAACATCACTGCCCCCGCCGCCAACTGACCCGCACCGAAAAGATCCTCTTCTGGGCCCTCCGCTTCTATCTGGTCTTCATGTTCGGAATCGTGCTCTATCAAATTCTGACCGGCGCCAGATAGTTCCTGACGCCGCCGGGTTTCCTCGCGGCCGGCCAAGTGGTTTCACAAATCTGCGCATCCCCATTGCGCATCACAATCGCGCGCATCATCAATGTCGACGCCACCGTGGAAGAGCGGCGCTTCAGCGCCGCGTGAAGCGATCAGAATGACTCCGGGCTTCAGCCCCGGTGGTCGTAACTCTGCGAGGATCGCCGAGTTCCACGCCACCGATCACCCAGAGATAACACGCTGTACGCAATTCCCGCCCAAACGCATTACACTATTAGCTCGTAGCCCGCGCGCCTTCATCCCCACGCGCCGAGTTCATACCTAGAGGAAGGCCATCATGTCCGTAAACAGTTTCAACAGCAAATCCACTCTGAAAGTCGGCAGCAAAGAATACGAAATCTATCGCCTCGACGCGCTCGACCAACAAGGCATCTCCACCAAACACCTCCCATTCTCCCTACGCATCCTGCTGGAAAACCTCCTCCGCACCGAAGACGGCCGCAACGTCACAAAAGAAGAAGTGCGTGCCCTGGCAGCCTGGAATAAGACTTCCAAGCCAGAAAAAGAAATCGCCTTCACTCCCAGTCGCGTCCTCCTCCAGGATTTCACCGGAGTCCCCTGCGTAGTCGACCTCGCCGCCATGCGCGACGCCATGCAAACCCTCGGCGGCGACCCCGCGCTAATCAATCCGCTGCAACCAGTCGAACTGGTCATCGACCACTCCGTCCAGGTCGACGAATTCGGCACTGCCAACGCCTTCGACATAAACGCCGCGCTGGAATTCCAGCGCAACAAAGAGCGCTACTCCTTCCTCCGCTGGGGACAAACCGGATTCCGCAACCTCGCGATCGTCCCCCCCGACACCGGCATAGTCCACCAAGTCAATCTCGAATATCTAGCCCGCGTAGTTTTCGTCCACGAAACCCCCGGCAAGCGCACGGCCTACCCCGACACCCTGGTAGGCACCGACAGCCACACAGTCATGGTGAATGGTTTGGGCGTGCTGGGGTGGGGCGTTGGCGGAATTGAGGCTGAGGCCGCGATGCTCGGGCAGCCTGTTTCCATGCTGATTCCGCTGGTGGTCGGAGTGAAGTTGACTGGACGGTTGCGCGAGGGCGCGACTGCTACGGATTTTGTTCTGACTGTTACTGAGATGTTGCGGAAGCATGGCGTTGTCGGAAAATTTGTCGAATACTTTGGCCCCGGCCTGCGCGACCTATCGCTGGCCGATCGTGCAACCGTCGCCAACATGGCGCCGGAATACGGTGCGACCTGCGGAATTTTTCCCATCGACAAAGAGACTCTCCGCTACCTGCACCTCACCGGACGCAGCGAAGAACAGATCGCCCTCGTCGAAGCCTACAGTCGCGAGCAAGGACTCTTCCACGACGAAAAAACCGCCGAGGCGGAATATTCCGAACTACTCTCACTCGATCTCGCGACGGTCGAGCCCAGTCTTGCCGGCCCGAAGCGCCCGCAGGATCGCGTCGTGCTCTCGCAGGCCGGAGAGTCGTTCAACAAAGCTCTGCCGTCGCTGATCAAGCCGAAGTCCGGCGCGACGCCGGCAGCGAAAACTACAGCTCCAGCCGGGGCTCCCAACAACAATCGTTGGGAGCAAGAAGGCGGAAGCCCCGCAGCGATCGGCGTCGAAGATCCCAACGTTCACGAGCATGTGTCAGCCTCGGTGAAAGATTCCCTCAAGCACGGCAGCGTCGTCATCGCCGCCATCACCTCCTGCACCAACACGTCCAATCCCTCGGTCCTAATCGCCGCCGGTCTGCTGGCGAAGAAAGCCGTCGAGAAAGGATTGTCCGTCCCATCGTGGGTGAAGACCTCGCTCGCCCCCGGCTCGAAAACCGTGACCGACTATCTCGCCAAAGCCGGCCTGACTCCGTATCTCGAGAAGCTGAAATTCCATCTGGTCGGCTACGGCTGCACTACATGCATCGGCAACTCCGGACCGCTGCCCGAAGAAGTCTCGAAGGCCATCGACGAAAAAGAACTAGTCGTCGCGTCGGTGCTCTCCGGCAATCGCAATTTCGAAGGCCGCATCAATTCCGAAGTCCGCGCCAATTATCTGATGTCCCCTCCGCTGGTGGTCGCCTTCGCCCTGGCCGGACGCATCGACATCGACCTGCGCAAAGACGCCATCGGCAAAGGCCGCGACGGCCAGCCCGTCTACATGGCCGACATCTGGCCGACCGAGCGCGAGATCGAAGAGACCATGCAGCACTCGATCACTTCCGAAATGTTTTCAAAATCCTACGCTGAAGTTTTCGCGGGCGACGAGCGCTGGCGCGGCCTCGCCGTCCCCAAGGGACAGACCTACGCCTGGGAGAAAGATTCCACTTACATCCGCCAGGCTCCATATTTCGACGACATGGCCGTGAAGCCGTCGCCCGTGCAAGAGATCAAAAAAGCGCGCGTGCTGGCCGTTCTCGGCGACAGCGTTACCACCGACCACATCTCGCCCGCCGGATCGATCAAGAAAGATGGCCCCGCCGGAAAATATCTGCAGGAACACGGCGTGAAGCCCGCGGATTTCAACTCCTACGGCTCGCGCCGCGGCAATCACGAAGTCATGGTCCGCGGCACCTTCGCCAACGTCCGCCTGCGCAACAAGCTGGTCGCGACCGAAGGCGGATTCACCCGCCATCTTCCCACCAACACCGAAATGTCGATCTTCGACGCGTCGGAAAAATATCGCGCCGCCGGAATCCCGCTTCTGGTTTTAGCCGGAAAAGAATACGGCTCCGGCTCATCCCGCGACTGGGCGGCCAAAGGCCCGGCGCTGCTGGGCGTCCGCGCCGTCATCGCCGAAAGCTACGAACGCATTCACCGCTCCAACCTGGTCGGCATGGGAGTCCTGCCCCTGCAATTCCCCGCCGGCCAGAACGCCGAATCGCTCAAGCTGACCGGCGAAGAAGTCTTCGAGATCACCGGCATCCGCAACATAGTCGACCACTTCGCCGCCGGAAGCACGGTAAAAGTCCGCGCCACCGCGAAGGCCCAGCCGAATATCGAGATCGAGTTCGATGCCCTGGTCCGCATCGACACGCCCCAGGAAGCGCTGTACTACGACAACGGCGGCATTCTCCAGTATGTGCTAAGGCAGTTGCTGGCAAGCAAGCCGCAGCCAGTAGGCGTGTAGCAGTCGTCGAGTTAAGGGCTCCTTAGCTCTGGTCAGGCACTTTGGGAACCGGTGTCTCCGCAGCGCTTCCTGCAGGCGCACTTCCCGTGACCGCCGGAGCTCCGAATTCCAAGTCACCCTGAACCGCATCGCTTATGCGGACCCACAAACCGTCGCCACACTTGTCGCATTCTGGGAATCGCTCACCTTTTGTGACCGCTTTCTTTTCCAATCGATAGTGGCCGTAGAAGCAACGCACGCACACAAACTCTGCAGTATGGGGTGACCGGTCGCGGGCGTTGAACCCGAAAGGCCTCCCGAAGTACTCGGCAACTTGGGCTTGAAACTCTCGGCGTGTCGCCTCGCTAAATCTAACGACTACAGAGTCGGCCTTGAAATATGTTCGCGGGACGCTCTGGATTTCGCTGAAATCCACATAGGAGTCTTCGGCGATGGCAGGCGGGCGCGCGGGAAGGAAAAACATGTAATAGAACTCGTTTAACTGGAGATTTTCCTTGTCCTTTGGGCCTAGGACGCCTGCCGAGTAGACCGGCGCCACTTGGAATGTGCTTCGTTGCGCTAGGTCGCATGTCTGAGTGACGATAATGACTCGCATCTTCCTGGCTTTTGCTGCGACAAATTCCTCCTTCTTGCCGAACGTCCATGCGTCCTTCGTGCTTCCTTCCGCCTGCGCACGGAACCACTTCGGTATCCTGCCGCCCAAAACCTCATCAATGTCCGTCATCGCACTCTTCGGGTCGGGACGAAGGACTAGCCACTTCGAGATTTTGTCGGGAATAAAAATTAGGGGGATGTCATCTAGCACATCCCCCTGATATAGCGATGTTTTGTCTGGTTTTGCGTCGAACATCGACGCTACGTCGACTGGCATGTGGGTTTCGTCTTAGAAACGAATTCTGACACCCCTGCTCTTCAGGTCGGCGTCTGTTGGCAGTTCCGCCTTTGGCCCACAGTCAACTAAAGCTTTCATCGCATCCCGGTACTCCGACTCGCGCGAGTCGAACGCGACGCGACACATTATTCTGCGCTCGACCCGTTCGTCGTGGACGACAGTCGACGTCGATGGTTGAGCCGTATCAACCGCCCTGGAAGACCTGTACGTTGCTGACGCTACCGCTGGACTCATCTGCTTCCTCCTGCTGTGCTATACGCAGTTCTTTTTCGATATCGGCGAACAGACCTTGCAAATGATCCTTCAACTGCAGGAACGCATGCAATGGCATGACAACCTTTGCTACCGTTTTGCCGTGTATGTCGATTGGTGCCGGGTCGCTGCGTTCCTTCTGATTACGCAAGATCGTAGCGACGGCATTGATGTCCAAAAAGGCAAACTCAAACTGCACTTCCGTCCCTGCACGCGAGATGCCGACATGATTGCTAAACAGCGGAGGTGCACCGGTCGTCGGGTCCTCGAAGACAACGTTGAACCTTACCTGCCGGTTGTCAGGCATAGTCCCTTTCCGCCAGAGTCTCCCAATCCATGATTCCCAATGGTTTAGATTCGAAAACAGTTTCCGAGGATGCTCTAAGTCTATGGAAAACCGGACGCTTAGAGCTGCCAAAGATTGTACTATGGACTGTCAAGTAGCTCCGGTATTACGTGCCTTGTCAGTATACGCTGTCTCTGAATGCCCGTCTTGAAGCCTATCGGCAGAACCCTGGCTCCGGCTTGAGTATTTCATTCGCGAGCCCCAAACATATGTGACGAAAGTCACGGGGTTTCACACAATGTGCGCATTTTTCTCACCTCTCACTTCCCGGACTGGTCCCAATGTTTGTGGTTTACCCAGGACTTACGTCCGGGGCTGCATTCTTGCTGCTTTGCGGTGTGTTCGGTCGCTCTGTGGCTGGAGTTAGCGGCGCTTGGCGGTGCGGGCTAGGTCGCGTCTGGACTTTCCTAGTAATCCCCAGGCTTCGCGGTAGTGTTCGTATTTGTAGCGGTCCTTTTTCAGGGTGGTCACGGGGTAGAGGGTTAGGGCGACTTTGAGCGTGGGCTTGAGGAGGACGGAGGCGGGGATTAGATACCAGGTGCTGACTGGGATGATGTAGGCGGCGAAGAGGTCGACTTCGTCGACGGAGTAGGGGAGGCGGCTGAGATAGTTGCGGTGGAACTGGCAGAAATATCCGGTACCGTTGCGGACGCTGCTGGATTTGACTTGCACGCGGGTCAGGTCGCCTCCGTGTTCGATGGCGACGTCGTAGGGGAGAGAGTCGCCGCAGGGTTTGAGGACGTGATATCCGCGCGAGGCGGCGGCTGCGGTGAATACGAGTTCGACCCATTCGCCACGTTCTTTGAAAGTTTTGAACTTCTGCTTACCCTGCAATCCTCACCCCGAGACTCGGCCCTGAAAACACGAAAGGCGCGACCAGTGGCCGCGCCTTCTGACTGAATTTTGTCTATACATCCAGAATAGCAAATTGGCGGGGGTAAACCGGAAAGGGTTGGGAGGTTTATATTTGGTGCGGTTTCTTTGGGTTAGGGGAAATCGTGTCGTTTTTGCCTCTTGACAAGATTTCGGGGATTTTGTGATTTGGTCGCTTTTCTGGCTCGCGAACGGCGACAAAAACCCCACATTTCAAACGCGAGACGTGGGGCACTCGGGTTGAAGATCAAACCCAAGAGAAAGGTCAAAGGCAGCGGACAGGAGTGTCCGCTCCACACTGACTCTCTACGCTAAGACTCTCCACACTTACTTAGAACTCCACGTGGGCGCGGAAGGTGGGGACGACGACGGGGCCGCGGTCGCGGTTGTAGCCGGGATTGTTGATGTGCTGCACGCCGGGCGCGAGATAAATGCCGCGCCATGCATGCACTGTGTAGTAAGTCTCGAAAATGTTTTCGCGGCCGTAGTCGAGGCCGCCGTCGCCGAGCAGGAAGCCGAGGCCTCCGGCGGCGAGATAGTTCTGGTGATCTTTCTTGATGGCGTTCGAGACGAAGGCGACGCCGGCGCGATCCTGCTTGCGATGCCACCACGCGCCGTTCGCGCCGATGCCTTCGGCGAAAGTTTGGTCGACTTCGGTGTAGGCGAAAGATTCGGTCTTGCCGTTGTCCCATCCGAAGCGGGCGAAGGCGGTGAGGGAGCGCGTGAGATTCTGCTCGGTGTTGATGCCGAAACCGTACTTGCGAGTGATGCGCCAGGGATGGGCGGTGATGTCGGGCGTGGTGTCGGCTGCGGCGGCCGCGATGATCTGCTCGCGGTAGATGCCCATGTTGGCCTGATTGGTGTAGGCGAGCAGGCGGAGGACGCCAGGTTTTCTCGGGATGATGCCGTGCCGGAGTTCGTATTCGTAGTTCTCGGCGTGAACCTGCCACGGGCGCCAGACCAGGTCGATGCCGTTGGCAACTTTCGGCATGAGGGCTTCGGCGAAACGGAATCCCCAGTTGCGGTCTTCGTAATCGGCAGTCAGGCCGACGGTATAGCCGCGCGTGTCGGCGGCGTAGTCCCAGGCGCCGTTGTTGTCGGTGGTCCAGTTAAGAAACTGGAAGTGGGTGTCGGAGCCGACAGAGTTGCTGTCGAAGAAATCGGGCATGCTGAATTTGCCGAAGCGGAGTTCGAGACGGCGGCGCGGCAGTTCGTCGAAGAGCGAGAGGAAGCTGCGCTGGTTCTCAACTTTGTCTTTGCTGAGCGCGATGACGGTATGAATCATTCCCCGGCCGAGATAAGGCTCTTTGCTGAGCAGCGGATTGCGGACGATATCGAGGTCGGTGTTTCCGGCGAGGCCGAAACCCTGCGTGAGCGCGGTGCCGCCGGCTTCCTCGATGTCGACCAGAATCTCGGTGGAGTGGTTGAGGCGCAGGCCAGTGTAGAACGTCATGACCCGCGACGTGGCTTTTTCGTAGTTGGGGCTGAGACTGTGCGGGCCGCTGTAGAGCGCGGGAAAATCGGGGTGAGTCTGAAATACGAAGTTGGCCTGGCCGGAGAGCCAGAAACGAGAGCTCTTCAGGTGCGGGAGCATGGACTCGGTGCTGTCGTCCGGAGGAGGGGCGGGCGGATCGGGGGCGGAGTTCGCTTGCTGCGTGGTCGGAGAAGATTGTTGCGGAGCGGCGGGATCGACGGTTTGCTGCGCGCCGCCCGATACGGCAAGGGCGAGGACCAGCAACGCTGGGCCGAGGAGGCGAAGGAGTGCCTGCGCTGTGAGGCGCGCCAGGTTCTCCGCCATATTGAAAACGAGTTTCACCGCGCCCCCAGTTTGGTTGGTTAACTATTGTATACGACAATATGTTAACAGTAATTAACGACAATCAATGACAATCGACGATTATGCGTCAAGCGATGCCCCGAGGCGAATCTCCAAAAGGTTCGAGTCCCGAGCTTACGCACAGTTAATTACAGGAATGTTACAAACTGCCGGATCGCGAGAACCAGCGGTCCGGCCCTCGGGCCGATAACCAACGCTTTCTCTCTTGCGTTTGACAGCATTCCTAGCGAACCCCTAACCTTGATTTTCTCCGGCTTATGAAAGTTCTGGTGTTAGGGAGTGGCGGGCGCGAGCATGCGCTGGTGTGGAAGCTGCGGCAGTCGCCGCGGGTTTCGCAGCTTTATTGCGCGCCGGGAAATGGCGGCATCGCGGACGACGCGGAGTGCGTGGCCGTCGACCTCAAGAGTCTGGCGTCGATCACGGAGCTGGCTGAGCGTCTGCGTCCCGATCTTACGGTGGTCGGTCCGGAACTGCCGCTGACGCTGGGGGTGGTGGATGAGTTCAACGGACGCGGGTGGCCGGTGTTTGGGCCGACTCGCGCGGCCGCACAACTGGAAGCGAGCAAGAGTTTCGCGAAGGAGTTCTTGCAGCGACACCGCATTCCGACGGCTAACTTTGCCATTTGCGATTCGATCGAGCAGGTGCGGTCGGCGCTAAGTCATTTTCACGCGCCGGTGGTGGTGAAGGCCGATGGACTCGCCGCGGGCAAGGGCGTGGTGATCGCCAAGAGCAAGGAAGAGGCGGCGAGCGTGGCGGCGGAGATGCTGAGCGGCAAGATGCTGGGCGAAGCGGGAGCGCGGGTCGTGCTGGAAGAATGTTTGAAGGGTGACGAGCTTTCGTTTCTCGTATTCAGCGACGGGGAGCGCGTGGCGCCGCTGGTGGCGGCACAGGATCATAAGCGCGTGGGCGAGGGCGACAGCGGTCCGAACACGGGTGGGATGGGCGCGTATTCGACCTCCGATATTGTGGATGACCAGATGCGCGACTGGCTGGTGCATCACATTGCGCAGCCGGTGGTTGCGGGGATGAAGGCCGAGGGGGCGGAGTTTAAGGGCGTGCTCTACTGCGGGCTGATGATGACAGCGCGCGGGCCCATGGTGCTGGAATTTAATTGCCGCTTTGGCGATCCGGAGACGCAGCCGATTCTGATGCGGCTGGAGAGCGATCTGACCGAGGCGATCGAGGCATCGATTGAGGGGCGCGTGAGTGATGGGGACTTCAAGTGGTCGGCGGATGCATCAGTGTGCGTGGTGATGGCGTCGGGGGGATATCCTGGGACGTACGAAGTCGGGAAGCGGATTGATGGGCTGGAGGAAGCTGGTGAGGTTGCGGGCGTGAAAGTTTTTCATGCGGGAACTTCGAAGCGCGATGGGGTTTATTACACGACAGGTGGTAGGGTGTTGGGAGTGACGGCGCGGGCTGCTTTGTTGGAAACGGCTGTCGGCAAGGCTTATGAGGCATGCGGGAAGATTTCGTTTGACGGGGCGCATTACCGGAAGGATATTGCGAAGCGAGCGCTGAGGAAGTAGCAAGATGGGCGTTCATGGTAATGATCCTCGCGATTCCCGTCGTTTTGGCGATCCTGACCGGATTCGCGATGGTTTTCATTCTGGTCCCACTGTGGCTTTTTCGCCCTCGCGCCTTAACCGCCCTTCGAAAGGTGGTTATGGCGTTTGCTTTGGCGGGCTTATTTGTTCCCCTGGTTGTTCTCGTGTGCCTGGCCACGAAGCACGCTGACATTTTTTCATCATCAGTGTTGTGGGTCTGGCCGGGGATCGTTGCGACGGCGACACTGCCCCGTTCCGCGACCAGCGGCGCAAGGGCTCTGATGTTTGGCATTGGCGCCCTTAGCAACGTTGGGCTCTACAGCTGGCTGGGGTTGTTGGTGGGTTCGATTTGGAAGGCAGTGAAAAGATGAAGCGGAATGGAGATGAATGAATAAACCACTAGTGTCGATTGTGATGGGCAGTGATTCGGACTTGGAAATTATGCGCGAGGCGGGGAAGGCCCTCGATGAGTTTGGGATCGGGTGGGAAATCGACGTGTCGTCGGCGCACCGATCTCCGGACCGGACGGCGGACTTCGCGCGCAAGGCTGCGGGACGCGGGATTCAGGTGATCATTGCGGGGGCGGGCGGGGCGGCGCATCTGGCGGGAGTGATTGCGGCGCATACGACTCTGCCGGTGATTGGCGTGCCGATTCCTTCGACATCGCTGCAGGGGATGGATTCTCTGCTGGCGACGGTGCAGATGCCGGCCGGGATTCCTGTCGCGACGGTGGCGATTGGGAAGCCGGGGGCGACCAATGCGGGGATTCTAGCGGCACAGATGATTGCGCTAGGCGATGCTTCGGTGGTGAAGAAGCTTGAGGCTCACAAGGAGAAGCTGGCGCGGGGAGTCGAGGAGAAATCGAGGAAGCTGCGGGAGAAGTAGGACTCACACCGCGAATCAAAATCCCCACTCTAACGTCGCAAAGTGCGCGACGCTAGAATGGGCACCCTCTGGAAACTGCCTCCAGGGTGTGTCGGCGCTGGAAGGATTCTTCGGCTTTCGCTTGCCCGGCGCTCAGAATGACAAATCTGGTTAGAGATTTAGTCCCTTGAGGTATTCGCGGAATGGGCCGCCCAGGTCGTTGCGCTTGAGTGCGAATTCTACCGTGGCTTTGAGGAATCCTAATTTGTCGCCGGTATCGTAGCGGCGGCCTTCATAAACATAGGCGTACATTTTTTCCTGCTTGAGCAACATGCGCATGCCGTCAGTGAGCTGGAGTTCGCCGCCGGCTCCGGTTGGAGTCTTCGCCAGGCAATCGAAAATTGCAGGCGTCAAAATGTAGCGGCCGATGATGGCGAGGTTCGACGGGGCTTCCTCGGGTTTGGGTTTTTCGACCATGTTACGAATTTCGAAGAGACGGCCGTTGAAGCCCTCCGCGGGTTGAGCATCGAAGACGCCGTAGGAGGAAATCATTTTGCCTTCGACGACTTGCGCGGCGATCACGGAGCATTGTTTCTGGTCGAACACGTTGACCATCTGCTTGAGAGCGGGGACGGTGGCGTCGATGACGTCGTCGGCAAGCAGGACGGCGAAGGGCTCATTGCCGACGAGTTCGCGGGCCATGAGCACGGCGTGGCCGAGGCCGAGCGCCTCTTTCTGGCGGACGTAGGCGACGTGCATCATGTCGGAAATGTTGCGGACGATTTTGAGCAGGTCGGTTTTCTTGCGATCGTCGAGCATCCTCTCGAGTTCGTAGCTGACGTCGAAGTGGTCTTCGATGGACTGCTTGCCGCGGCCGGTGATGATGAGGATCTGATCGCAGCCGCTGGCCATGGCTTCTTCGACGCCGTATTGAATGATCGGCTTGTCGACGAGCGGGAGCATTTCTTTGGGCTGGGCTTTGGTGGCGGGCAGGAAACGGGTGCCCAGGCCGGCGGCAGGAAATACGGCTTTGCGGACTTTCATGGGCATGGGTCGGGTGATTCGGTCTTCGGTCTTTGGTCTTTCCGTTTCAGATTCCGGATAATTGTAGCTGGTCGCGTTTGCGGCTGGCGAACTGGCTGAGGCCTTTGTAATTCTTGGGATATTACGCGGCGCTGAAGCTCCGCTTTTCCATGCAGCAACCTTCACGGCGCGGCCGGACGCTGCACCCTTTCAAATCTAATTCGGGCTCGTGGCCGATCGAACTTCAGATGCTGATTCCTCGCTGGCCAGTTGCTCTAGAACTGTGCGGAGGGCTCGAAGGACCTCGTCGGCCGCGGTTGCCTTCAAGACGAATTTCAGCATTCCATCGGGGGTGAATTGCGCGCCGCGCTGGGCGGAGACGAATCTCGCCAGCTGTTCGGGATCGACAGCGGCGTTTTGGCGGAACTTGAAAGTAACGAAGTCACGCTTGCGCTCGATCGCGTTCACGCCGACGCGCATGCAGAGCAGCTTGAGACTGGCGTAGTCGAGCAGGTTGCGGACGGCTTGCGGTGCGGGGCCGTAGCGGTCTGTTAGCTCCGCTCCCACATCTGTGAGTTGCGATTCGGTTTCTACGCGGGCTACGCGCTTGTACATTTGCAGGCGCTGATTTTCTTCGGGGATGTAATCGGAGGTGATGCGGATGTTCAGGCCGAGGTTGAGTTGTGTTTCGGCCTCGTCGGGTGCGGATTCGCCTTTCATTTCGCGGACAGCGCGTTCGAGCATTTGGGTGTAGAGCTCGAAGCCGATGGCCTCGATGTGTCCGCTTTGCTCGCCACCCAGGAGATTGCCGGCGCCGCGCAGTTCGAGATCGAGTGCGGCGATTTTGAATCCGGCGCCGAGATCGGAAAACTCTTTTAAGGCCGCGAGTCTTCTGCGCGCGATGGGCGTGAGCTCGACTTCTTTCGGGATTAGTAAATACGCGTAGGCTCGGCGGTTGGAGCGGCCGACGCGTCCGCGGAGCTGGTAGAGCTCGGAGAGGCCAAGGCGGTCGGCGCGGTTGATCAGGATCGTGTTGCAGAGCGGGATGTCGAGGCCGTTTTCGATGATGGTGGTGGCGACGAGGATGTCGGCTTCGTGATGCATGAATCCGAGCATCACTTTTTCGAGCTCAGTTTCACCCATCTGGCCGTGGCCGACCATGATCTTCGCTTTGGGAACGAGTTCCTGCAGCTTGGCGGCGATTTCCCAGATGCTATCGACGCGGTTGTGGACGAAATAGACCTGGCCGCCGCGCTCTAATTCTTGTTCGATCGAGGACTGAATTAATTTGTCGTCCCAGCTGGCGACGACGGTTTGAATCGCCATGCGATCTTTGGGCGGAGTCTCGATGACGCTCATATCGCGCAGGCCGACCAGCGACATGTGCAGCGTGCGCGGGATGGGCGTGGCCGACATGGTGAGGACGTCGACTTGCTTGCGCATCTGCTTGATGCGTTCTTTGTGGCGTACGCCGAAACGCTGTTCTTCGTCGACGATGAGCAGGCCGAGGTCGGCGAACTTGAGATCTTTGGAGAGGATGCGGTGAGTGCCGATGAGGATATCGATTTTGCCGGCTTCGGTTTTTTGCAGAATTTCTTTTTGCTGCTTCGGATTGCGGAAGCGGCTGATCATTTCGATGGTGACGGGGAACGGGCCGAAGCGCTGCTTGAAAGTTTCGTAGTGCTGGAAGGCGAGGACGGTGGTGGGCGCGAGCACGGCAACCTGCTTGTTGTCGCCGACGGCTCGGAAAGCGGCGCGCATGGCGACTTCTGTCTTACCGTAGCCGACGTCGCCGCAGAGCAGACGGTCCATGGGCTGAGAGGATTCCATGTCGCGGGTGACGTCGGCGATGGCCTGGGCCTGGTCTTCGGTTTCGCTGAATTCGAAGGCATCTTCGAACTCGCGCACGAATTCGTTGCCGGCGGGGAAGGCGTGGCCCTTGGCCATCTTGCGCTCGGCGTAAAGTTTGAGGAGTTCGTCGGCCATATCTTTCATGGCCTTGCGCACGCGGGCTTTCGTCTTCGACCAGGCCTGTGTGCCGAGATGACTGAGCGCGGGCTTGGCGCCTTCAGATGATCTGTATTTCTGAATCAGGTCGAGGCGCGTGAGCGGGACGTAGAGACGCGCGCCTTCGGCGTATTCGAGCAGCATGAATTCGGCGTTGCCATCGCCCTGATTGATTTCTTTCAGGCCTTGATATTGACCGATGCCGTGTTCGACGTGGACTACATAATCCCCGACTTGCAGGTCGCGGAAATCGGAGAGGAACGCAGAAACTTTTGACTTCTGGCGCTGGGGGCGGGACGCGACGGCGTCGGATTCGTCGAATAAATCGCGCGCTCCGAAGATGGCGAGGTGCGCGTCGGGGAAAAGAACACCATCGGGGACGTAGGCTTTGGCGAGCGTAGTGGTGAGGACTTCTCCGGCGAAGTAACTGGTTTCGTCGGCGTAGCTTTCGCCGCCGCGGGTGCGGCTGCCCAGGCGAAAGCTGACGTTGTATTCGGTGAAGATGTCGGCCAGACGCTCGACTTCGCCGGTGTTGGGCACGGAGAAAAGAACTTGATTGCCCTGGCCGGTGAGCTTCTGGACTTCTTCGAGCATCGACGGAACAGCGCCGTGGAAGCGGGGAGTGGGCTGGGTGAGAAAAGTCACTGCGTCGTCTTCGGTGGTGTGGGTGACACCGAGGTGCTCGACGTCGGCGCCGGTGAGGGTCGCGACTTTGTTCCACCAGGCTTCGGGCGGGAGATATAAATCCACGGGGCGCACGAGATTGCCGACGCCGCTGCGCTCGTGAGCTTCCTCGACGCGGGTCCAGAAGCGATCGAATTCGGTGCGCAGCAGATCGGGTTCGTCGAGTAACACGGCAGCGTGCGGAAGCAGGTCGAAGACGGTGCGATCGGCTCCAGCGACGGGGGCGTAAAACTCCCAGCCGGGGAAAACGGTGACGCCGCCGGAACGGACGGCGGCTTCGACGATTTCGTCAGTTCCGGTAATGCGCTTCCCGGAAAGGCGGGTGTGAATTGCGCCGAGAAGATGATCGCTGACCGGAGTTTCGGTGAGCGGGAGCAGAAGCGCCTCGTCCATGGGATTGGAGGAGCGCTGGGAAGCGGGATCGAAGCGGCGGATCGATTCGACTTCATCGCCGAAAAATTCGACGCGGACCGGGCGCTCGGCTTCGGGAGAGTAGACGTCGAGAATGCCGCCGCGGAGGGCGTACTGGCCGGGCATCTCGACCACGTCGGCGGACTCGTAGCCGACGGTGTTCAAGTGGGCGAGAAGTTTGTCGACGTCAAAAGATTCGCCGCGGCGCAGAACGCGGGCCAGGTCAGTGTAGTAATCGGGAGAGCGCAGCAGGATGGCCGTCGCGGCGATCGGAGTAACTACGATCGATGCTTTACCGGTGGCGATTTTCCAGAGGGCGGTGGCGCGCTCTTCCTGTAATTCGGGATGTGGGGAAAGATTCTGAAAGGGGAGCACGTCGCGGGCGGGGAGGGCGACGACGCCTTCGGGATCGCTGGCGGCGGTGAGTTCGCAGAAGCCGCGGAGCACGGGGACGAACTCTTCGACGGCGCGGTTGTCGTTGACGACGACGATTAGTGGGCGATCGGCGTGGCGGCGCAGAAGCACGAGCAGCAGGGCTTTTGCCGTGGGTGAGAGGCCGGAGACACGAATGCGCCCCGCGCCCTCCCGGAGGTGGGAGGCAACACGCGTGAAGGCGGGAAGCATTTCTACGTCCGCGAAGAGTTCGCGGACGAAGGGAAGCAGCATGCTTTTTGATTTTAACAGGAATGGGGGAGGGCGTTCGGGGGCGGGAGGAGACGCGGTACTTCGAACTGACTGCTGCTCAAAATCCCCAATCTAGCGTCGCACACTACGCGACGTTAGAAATGGGGTACCCGCGGCGCGAATGCTCAGGGAGTGAAATCAGCTTGACATGCGATTTGTTTCGGTGTATTTAACCTAATAGTTATTTAACTGATTAGTTTAATACTGTCATGAATGATCGATTGAGCGAGACTTTTGGGGCGCTGGCGGACCCTACGCGGCGGGCGATTCTGGCGCGGCTGGCGTCAGGGGAAGCTTCGGTTACGGAATTGTCCGAGCCGTTTGCGATGAGCATGCCGGCGATTTCGAAACATTTGAAGGTGCTGGAGCGGGCGGGGCTGATTGCGCGCGGGCGCGAAGCACAGTGGCGGCCGTGCCGGCTGCAGGCCGGTCCTCTGCAGGATGTGGCGGGATGGGTGGAACATTACCGGCGATTCTGGGAGGAAAGCTTTGACCGGCTGGGAGACTATCTGCAGGAACTAAAGAGAGAAGACGCGGGAAACAAGAATCTGAAATCAAAGACGAAGGAGAGCAGGCATGTCCGCAGACCAGGTAAGAAATAGCGCAGCCGAGAGCAGCGCCAACAAGATTAGCGCCAACGCGAAGACGGAATCTTCGGAATGGGATCTGGTGATCACGCGCGTCTTCGACGCGCCGCGAGCGCTGGTGTTCAAGGCTTGGACCGAGACGCGGCACCTGGCGCAGTGGTGGGGGCCGAAGGGATTTACGAATCCGGTTTGCGAAATGGACTTGCGGGTGGGGGGCGAGTTGCGGATTCATATGCGCGCTCCGGATGGGGTGGTGTATCCGATGACGGGCGTGTTCGAAGAAATCGTTGCGCCGGAGCGGTTGGTGTTTGTCTCAAGCGCACTCGATGGGGACGGGAAGTCGATGTTCGACATCCTGAACACGGTGCTCTTTGCCGAGGAGCGCGGGAAAACGACGCTGACGCTGCAGGCGCGAGTGATCACGGCGACGGCGCAGGCTCCGCAATATCTCAAGGGGATGGAGATGGGATGGACGCAGAGTCTGGATCGGTTGGAGGAGAAGCTGGCGACAATGAGCGACTAGAGATGACAGGTGAGCTGTTTTACGAATTCCTGCACACGGAGAAAAAATGATGCAATCAGAGACTCAAGCTGGTCCGGTTTCAAAGGCGATGTTGTGGACGGGAAGAATCATGAGCGCGTTGCCGGTCCTGATGATATTGATGGCCTCGGTGATGAAGCTGATGAAGGTGCCTGCGGTGGTTGAGCGGACGGTGCATGCGGGATTTTCTCCAGGATTGATTGTGCCGATCGGGATTCTTGAACTGGCCTGCGTGGTTGTCTATGTGATTCCGCGAACCGCGGTACTGGGAGCGATCTTGCTGACCGGGTTGATGGGAGCCGCAACGGTCACGACGCTGCGCATTGGCGATCCGACATTTCCGATGCCAGTGATTTTGGGGATGCTGGCCTGGGGAGGGCTGTATTTGCGCGACCGGCGGCTGCGCGCGCTGATTCCGCTGCGAAAGGACGAGAGGGCGTGATGGCGCAGAATGCGGATTTGCATGACGAGGCTGAGGTTCTGAGGATCATTGCGGATCAGCAGAAGGCGGTGTGCGCGAAGGATGTCGACCGAATCATGAGCCACTACGCGGCTGAGTTCTGCGTGTTCAACGTGAAACCTCCGTTCCAGATTCGTGGGGCCGCCGAGTGGCGGCGGGTGTGGGAGGCGTCTCTTGCGCACTTTCCGGCGTCGTTTGGGATGGAGACGCGGGATGTCGTGATTACGATGAGCGGCGAGTTGGCGGTGGCACATTATCTGGCGCGGTTTACGGGGCTGCCGGGGCCGCCGTTTTGGATTCGGGTTACGGCTGTGTATCGGCGGGATGGCGGGAGATGGGTGATTGTGCACGAACATTCGTCGGTGCCGTTTGATCCGGAGACGTTGCGGGTTGTGTCGACGCTTGAAGGTTAGTTATGGGGGCGAAGAGGATGTGGCGTCTGGGTCTGTGCCATGTTTGCGCCTCGCTGCGCTTGGCTGGACGGGCGAAGGCAGCCGTCCCCACACGAGTTGCCGCAGCGCCGGCCATCTTTGACTCGATTTAACTTCGCAGTAATGGGCGGGTTAGGCAGGTGGGGCCGCCGCTGCCGTTGATGCAGAGTTCGCTGCCGGGGAAGGTACGAACGTCGAATCCGGCTTGGCGGAGGCGGGCGTTGGTGTTGCGGTTCTCGTCGATGGCTAGAAGGCGATTTTCGCCGAGGGCGAGCACATTGCAGGCTAATGTGTCGCGTTCGGATTCGTCGATTTGAACGAACTTGTATCCGCGGGACTGGAGCAGTTCGACCGTCTCGACGGCGAGCCAGGGAAGATCGACCAGGGCGGTTTGTTCGTCGAGCAGGCTGATCAGCGACATCAGATGCAGACAGGCCGACGGACCGGGGCCGTAGGGCAGCGGCGCGGAAAGGACTTCGACGCCCCTCGGCGCGAGCAAGTCGCGTAGCTGTGTGATTCCGGTGGCGTTGGTGCGATAGCCGTGGCCGACGAGCAGCGTTTTTCCGCCTGGCGCTTTTCCTTCTAGCCAGAGAATATCTCCGGCTTCGGAGGTGCCGGGGGCGACGATCTTGGCCAGGGTTGGGATGCCGAGGCGGGTGCAGAACGAGCCGTGGTTGCGGCCTTCGGGAACGCGGTTGGCTTTGCCGGGCCGCATGACGATCAGGCCGAAATCGGTGGCCAGCGATGCGTCGTGGGCGTAGACCGCGTCCAGAGAGAGATCGGGTGCAGGCGGGGCGTCAAGTACTTCGGCGCCCGCGGCTTCCAGTTCGCGGCACAGGGCTTCGTGTTGCGATTGGGCTTCGGCGAAATTGGGGGCGTGGTGGAATCCGAGGTCGCGCCAGCGGGCGGCGTGCTCGGGCTGGTTCCATCCGGCAATTCGAGGCGAGCAGACCAGCACGCGTTGGAGCGCGCCGACCATGGAGTGTCCGTTGAAAGCGAGGGCGGGTTGGGTAGAGGTGGGCAGAGTGCCTCCTACGGCTTCAATTGAAATTGGCGCGACCAGAATAATTTTGACATCGATGATTTTAAATCCGCTCGCCGGGCGCGGGGAAATCAGAAAATTAAAAGCCCGGCCTGATCAGGGCCGGGCGGTTCATTGGGTTGCCGGAGGCGCTAGGCAGCCGCAGATCTCTTGGAGCGACCCTCCGTCGCGATTGGTTGAGCGACTTTGCGCACGAGGAAAGGTTGCAGATTGGGTTCAGAACCGGCCCACTCCAAACTGACAATTGAGTGTCCGGGCTGGCAGGTAACGAAATAGCGCTCTCCGTTGGGGCTGGTTACTTCGAATTTGCCGGTCTCGCCCTGCAGAGCTTCGGCAACGTCATAGGTCGAAATGCTGTCGTTCAGTTTCATGGGGACTTCCTCCAGTTTCTCTTACGGGTTAATGGTTGGGTTGTCCCCTACCCTAGGTTAGGAGCGTTGACCCAATCATAGTCCCCTGAACAACGGTCGAGTCAAGGCCGAGAGCAGTTTTTTGCCGTCGGATTTGTACTAGGGAATCTACCTGAGGCTCTCGACTTGAGGTTTTCGACCAGGCTCTCAACCGCGGAGTTGTATGTTTACGGGCCCCTATTCCGACGCGGCGAATGAGACGTGGGCGTCGGCGGGTGGCATCAGATCATGGACGTCGTGTTTGCTTTTGCTGTGGGCGCTGCGCTTGTGCAGCCACTGCTTGAGATGTTTGCGCGCGGCGGGAGCGAGTTTGGAGAAGAAGAGTCCGGCGCGGCCTTGATCGCTGGCCCAGATTACGTCGGCGTGGCCTTGCAGAGTTATGTTGGTGCCCGGGAGCAGGCAGCGAAATGCCAGGTTCGTGGCCATGGGCACGGGTTCGGTCGTCTGGATGGCGAGGCCGTGCTCGCCGATGTCGATGCTGACGCCGGGGAGCGTGCCGTGCTCGAGGTCGAGATAGACCAGAGTTTTTACTTCGTAGCGCGCGGATTTGCGTTGATTAGTCTTGTGATTTTTCTTGCCGTCTTTCAAAGCTTGCATGAGCGGCTCGGGTTCGAGCGGGCGATAAAGGATGCGGCTGGCGCCGGACTGAAACGCCTGTCCTGTGCCGGGCCACGCCCGGCTGGCAACCGCCAGCAGTGCCGGCTTCTGGCCGGGCGGTAGCAATGAGGCCATGCGGATGACTTCTTCCGCGCCGGGCAAATCGAAGTCGACAATCAAGGTTGAACAGCGGCCGCTCATGATGAGTTCGAGAGCTTCCTGCCCAGAGGCGCTGCTCACCAGCTCGACGCCCAGCACTTCGAGCGTGGCTGCCAAGGTTTGGAGGGACCGTTTGTCCTGACACATGACTGCTGCAGATTGGGGCATGAGCACAAGTTACGGTGCATCGCGAGGCAGGTAAATGTCACAGCGGTAATCTGCAGGGTGGTTACTGAAGCACTATGTAAATAGCTGAAAATGCTGTGGTTAATCGGTGGGTATCTCGATTTGAAATCAGACAGCGTCTGTATTCTGGCTTTCTAGGTCGTCTGCGCAAAGTGCCATAGGACCCCTGATGGATCGAATACGTAGGCCACGGTTAGGCCCCACGGCTCGACCTTGGGCGGCGATGGAGGCGGAACGTCAAAGTGCTGGGCCAAGGCCAGTGAATCGATATGTCGCCACCACGCGTCGACATCCTTGACGAGGACGTGCATCACCGTGTTTTCGGCCCACTCCTTAACGTAGTAGCCCTGGAGCAGGAAGGAGTGAGTTCCAAGGCTTAGTTCGGCGAGAGTCTCCCCGAGCGGATAGGCCTCGAACCCAATTGCCTTGTAGAAGCGCAGGCTCGTCTCGAATTCTTTTGCGGGAAGGAAGGGGCGAAACGCACGAATTTCGGCGACCAGAGCGGTGACGTCGTTCACCAAAGGCTCCTTTCGACAGCGTCAGTATAGAGAAAGCTGGGATTGGAGTGCCACCGCGTCGTCAATCGAAACGGATTTCAGCGCGAGACAGTCAGATTTTCTGACCGGGACATTGATCGTGTTATCTGCCGGCGGGTCGCGGACAGCGAGCGCTGTTATAATCAAAAATTGCGCTCATGACTACGAAACGGCTGATTCGATCTACGACGGTTTTGTCGGTGCGACGGGACGGGAAAGTGGTTCTCGCCGGGGACGGACAGGTCACTTTGGGCGAGTCGGTGATCAAGCATACGGCCAAGAAGATCCGGCGACTGTACAACGATAAGATTCTGGCCGGATTTGCAGGGTCGACGGCAGATGCGTTCACTTTGTTCAGCCGGTTTGAGGCCAAACTCGAGCAGTATCACGGAAATCTGGGGCGAGGGGCCGTCGAGTTGGCGCGCGACTGGCGTACTGACAAGTTCCTGCGGCATCTGGAAGCGCTGTTACTGGTGTGCGACAAGGAGCAGACTTTTCTGCTGAGCGGACAGGGCGATGTGATTGAGCCCGACGGCGCGGTGGCGGCAATTGGCAGCGGTGGACCTTATGCGCAGGCCGCGGCTCAGACGCTGGCCGACCATACGCAACTTTCCGCGCGGCAGATTGCCGAAGAAGCGATGAAGATTGCGGGCAAGATGTGCATCTATACGAATGACCAGGTAACGGTCGAAGAACTTTAGTCAGAACTGATTTATGGCCATCTATCTTCCCTCTACTGCCGAAGAAGAACAGCTTGCGCTGGATGAACTGACTCCGCGCGAGATTGTTGTCGAGCTCGACAAACACGTGATTGGCCAGAAGGATGCCAAGCGCGCCGTAGCCATTGCGCTGCGCAACCGCATGCGGCGGCAGAAGCTGACTCCCGAACTCGCTGAAGAAATCATTCCCAAGAACATCATCATGATTGGGCCCACCGGCGTGGGCAAGACCGAGATCGCGCGGCGGCTGGCGAAGCTGGCGAATTCTCCTTTTCTGAAAGTGGAAGCGTCGAAGTTTACTGAAGTCGGCTACGTGGGGCGCGACGTGGAGTCGATGGTGCGCGATCTGGTGGAGATTGCGATCGACAACGTGCGCGAAGAAAAGCTAGAAGACGTAGCCGACAAGGCCGAACTGAATGCCGAGGAACGGCTGCTGGATATTCTGCTGCCGCCGACGCCTGCGCCGCGGCCGGAGACGAGTTCGACTGCGGGTGGCGTGGTGCTGGATGGGAGCACGGCGTTGACGGAGTCGTCATCTTCGTCAAACCGCACACGCGAAAAACTGCGGCAGCAGCTGCGAGAGGGAAAACTCGACGACCGCACGGTCGAGATCGACGTACGCGAGCGCAATTTTCCGTCGTTTGAAATTCTGACCAATCAGGGCGTGGAGGAGATGGACGTCAACATTAAAGATATGTTGCCGAACATCTTCGGGCAGCGCACCAAGAAGCGGAAGATGAAGGTGAACGAGGCCTTCGAATATCTGATTCAGGAAGAAGAGCAGCGGCTAATTGATATGGACCAGGTCACGCGCATGGCGATTGACCGCGTGGAAAACTCAGGCATCGTGTTTCTGGACGAGATCGACAAGATCGCGGGGCGTGAAGGCGGGCATGGGCCGGACGTTTCGCGGGAAGGCGTGCAGCGCGACATTCTTCCGATTGTCGAAGGGACGACGGTCAATACGCGGTATGGAATGGTGCGCACGGATCACATTCTGTTTATTGCCGCCGGGGCGTTTCATGTTTCGAAGCCTAGCGATCTGATTCCGGAATTGCAGGGGCGATTTCCGATTCGCGTGGAATTGCAGTCGCTGACCATGGAAGACTTCGTGCGTATTCTGACGGAGCCGAAGTCGTCGCTGGTGAAGCAGTACACGGCTCTGCTCGAGACCGAGGGCGTGAAGCTGGAGTTCACCAAAGAAGCGCTGGATGAGATTGCGCACTTCGCTTTCCGCGTGAACGAGAGTACAGAAAACATTGGGGCGCGGCGGCTGCATACAATCATGGAGCGGGTGCTGGACGAGTTGAGCTTCTCCGCACCGGAGAAAAAGGGCGAGCACGTTACGATTGACGCGGAGTACGTGCGCAAGATGCTGACTGATATTGTGAAGGATCAGGATTTGTCCAGATACATTCTGTAGGAAGCTTCCACTTTGGAATGCGGGTGTTGTTGTGGTTGTGTGGGCCCGGGCGACTCGCCCGTGCGGTTTTGACTTTGTTTCTTATTTTGAGCCTTGGGGTCAGTCTCTTCCCGTTTTGGACCACAAAACCTGCGCGGGCGAGTCGCCCGCGCCCACACGAGCCCTTGCGAGTGCTAGTCTCCTCTCAACGTGCAGAGGAAGTACGGGTACCGGCGCAATCTACCTCACTATCAGAAAGACAACCGAATCCTGTTCATCACTTACTCCACGTGGCACCGCTGGAGGCTGCCGGAGGTCGCTAAGGATATTGCCCTGGAATCCTGTCGGCGAGCCCATGGGAGGAAGTATTCGCTCTACGCGGCGGTCGTTATGCCAGATCACGTTCACCTGATTTGCGCGCCGCTAATGGATGAGAATGGGTCAATCTCAATCCCGGAGATTACTCGCGCAATCAAGAGCGAGTCAGCCCACCGAATCAACAACATCCTAGCTCGAATTGGGCGGGTTTGGCAGGATGAGTCTTTCGATCATATTCTGCGTGGCGACGAGAGCCTGCGAAAGAAGGTCGGGTACATTCTGGAAAATCCCGTTCGGGCGGGGTTGGTGGCTAGTCCTTGCGAGTATCGGTGGTTGTGGTGGGATGAGAAGCTGGTCGAGTCGGTAGCTTAAACCCGCGCGGGCGAGTCGCCCGCGCCCACACGAGCTCTGGTAGTCTGTTTCTTCTGCATGAGACGCTGCCTGCTTACGCTCTTCCCGGCCCTGAGCGCGCTGACATTAACAGTGACGTTCACGGCGTGCGCGACTATAGGGCCGCCACAGCCTCCGTCGCTGGAGTTGCCCAAGGCGCCTACGGATCTGCGGGCGGCGCGCAAGGGCGATCGCGTGATTCTCACCTGGACTGTTCCCAACGTTACGACCGATCGGAAGACGATTCGAAATCTGGGGCCGACGCGAATCTGCCGGGGGCTCGAGACGAAGTTGACGCAGTGCGGGGTTCCTGTGGGTGAAGCGGCTGCGCAGGGGAATTCGAGTGCGCAGGCGAGTTCGACTCAGGCAAAAAATTCGACTTCGGCCAAACCTTCCAAGCAGAAAGTTTCGGGATCGTACACCGACTTGTTGCCGGGGCAGTTGGAGAGCGACAATCCCTCCGGTTTCATTACCTACGGCGTCGAAGTGCTGAATACGGACAGTCGCGGCGCTGGGGTTTCCAATCAGGTGCGAGTTTCGCTGGTTCGTACACTTCCGCCGCCGCAGGATTTTGGGGCTCTGGTTACGAGCCGGGGAGTCGTGCTGAAGTGGACGAATGACGTTCGGTCTGAGAATCCTAGCGCGACGATCCGTTACATCTATCGGGTTTATCGACGGCTGGAGGGTAGTCAGCAGGAGACGGTTGTGGGCGAAATTGCGGTGGCGAGCGCCCCTGATCTGGAAATCACGGATTCGAACTTCGAGTGGGAAAAGACTTACGAATATCGCGTCGAGGCGGTTACGGTGATCGCTCAGGAGAAACAGGCTGCGTTGCAGATCGAAGGCGACGACTCGGCTGAGGTGAAGGTTTTTGCCGACGATGTGTTTCCGCCGGTGGTTCCTTCGGGGCTGCAGGCGGTTTTTTCCGGGCCGGGACAGAAATTATTTATCGATCTGGTATGGGCGCCGGTCGCCGACGTCGATCTGGATGGGTACAACGTTTATCGGCGCGAAGAGGGAACGGCGGCGGTGAAAGTGAACTTGGGGCTGGTGAAGACTCCGGCTTATCGGGATGAGAACGTGGCTTCGGGAAGAAGATATTTTTATTCCGTCTCGACGGTGGATGTGAGAGGGAATGAGAGTGCCCGGTCGGAAGAGACGGGGGAGAACGTGCCGTAGCGAGTCCCTCAATACCCTCGGAGGCTAAAGCCCATATACAAAGGGAAGGCTCAATCGCAGCGCTGGAAGAGCTGCGCCACCCAAAACGATCCCCGGAAAAATCGAGTGACTGGTAAAGATCGTGTGTCTGGCGGATTTGGCAGCTGGGCAGAAAATATTTCCGTTCTTCACGCTGCAGATTCTGCGGATATGGTTAGATAGAGGGCGATGAAATATTGCCGATTTCAATTCAATGGCCAGGCCCAGTATGGGCTGGTCGAGTCCGTTGGCGGGCGGGACGCGATTGTGCGCGTTTTGCTCAATGCTCCTGAAGAAGCTGACGGGGACATGGAAAGTTTGCGCACGCGGAAGATTGAGGCGATCCCGCTGGAGGAGGCGGCGCTGCTGCCGCCGGTGCGCCCGTCGAAGATTGTGTGCATTGGGCGGAATTATCGCGAGCACGCGGCGGAGTTGGGGCATGATGTGCCGCAGGAACCGCTGATTTTTCTGAAGGCCACGTCGGCGCTGTTGTCGCCGGGAGGCCTAGTGCGGCGTCCGAAGATTTCGCAGAACGTTCATTACGAGGGCGAGCTGGGCGTGGTGATTGGCAAGACTTGTTACCAGCCAGCGGCGGATGCGGACATCCGGCAATATATTTTGGGATACACGTGCGTGAATGATGTGACGGCGCGCGATCTGCAGACGAAAGATGGACAGTGGTCGCGGGCCAAGGGGTTCGACACGTTTTGTCCGGTGGGGCCGGTAGTGACGGATGAGATTGACCCGTGGGCCGGCATCGGAGTGCAGACGCGTGTGAATGGCGAGATTAAGCAGGATGGCAACACGCGGGATCTTATTTTTGCGCTGGATGTGGTGATTCGGCATATTGCGCAGGCCATGACTTTGTTTCCGGGGGATTTGATTCCGAGCGGGACACCGGCGGGAGTGGGGCCGCTGGTGGCGGGGGATGTGGTGGAAGTCAGCGTGGAGGGCGTGGGGACGCTTAGGAATTCGGTGGTGGATGAGTAGGCCGACGGTGTGTTCGGCATGGGAAATGCGCTTCGAAGTTAAACTCGGTACAGAGATTATCGGGTTCTCGGAACTTGAGGGCGGCGATCCTCCCATGGGAGTCGCGTCTGGCCGGTTCGTGCCGACTCCTGCCTACAGATCAATTCAGGAGTACTGCATAGAGCGTCGGGATGGTGGTTGGGTGTCGCCACCGGAGCTCACGGTCTCCGTGGTGGGAGGCGCGCCGATCGAATGCTCTGGCGGCGTTCAAATCGTCGACTTCAGCCGGGAAATCGGCGAGGCAGGAATCGAAGTTCATCTTAACGGCGTCACCAATCCACCGTTCAACGATTTGTTTCCGCACCATGTGCAGGCCTACAACGCCCGGCTTACCAAGTCCGGCTAATCTGCTCCGAATCCATTCCTCTACTGCAACCGGAATCTTTCCTTCATCAGGCGTTGCAGGCGGGGTTTGTAGAGGAGGTCGTAGGCGAGTTCTTTGTCGGGGAACATGGCGAGGGCGGCGCGTTTGGCTCCAGCGGAGAGTTCGGAGGCTTCTTCGACGGTGAGGTTGGGGTCCTGGCTGATGACGGACATGACCATGCTGATCATCAGTTGCAGACGGCGGATTTTGCGGGCTTCCTCTTCGCGCTCGCGGAGAGATTGCTCCGGTAGTGGGAAGTTCGGTCCGTTGCCGGGCTGCTGATGGATGTTCATGAGTCCCCTTTTTCGCTCATAGCTTTGGATGACGCGGCGCGGCTTTCGCGTTGCTGGTTAGGGCATTCTCTCGCAGGTGGGGGAGAATGCAACTACACGAAGGTGTCGTTCGGGATTACCCTGGGGGTGCTTGTGCGGGCGAAATTCCCACTCTAACGTCGCAAACTGCGCGACGTTAGAGTGGGGCCCGCGGCGCGCGAGAAATGGAGTACCCGAGGGCGTTTTTTGTCGACGTTAGATCGATACATGTAGCCCCGGACGCATTCGTCCGGGGCGTTCGCTTTGCATCGCAGGGCGGACGAATGCGTCCGCCCCTACGTGATTAGAGGAGTAAAATCGGTGGCTGTGGGTGGCGGATTCGGTGAGTCGGCGTGGGTCCGATTCCAGAATTGGAGATTTATGGCGGAAGCTGGTGGTTCGGGCAGCGAGGGGCAACCGCGGCCGAATCCTGATCCTAGTCCAAACGAGAAGCTGGTGAAGGTGTTTGATTCGGAGGACGAATCGGAGGCGCTGGTAGTGAAGGGGTTGCTCGAATCGGCGGAGATCGATAGCGATCTCGCGTCGGCGTCATTGCTGCAGGATGCGTTTCCCGGGATGGGGGGAGTGGTGATCCTGGTGCGCGAAGAGGATGCGGATGAGGCGCGGAGGCTGATCGCGGAGCAGCGCCGGTCAGTTTCTGAACGATCGTTAGATGAACAATCATTGGCTGAAGATGACGTGACGGCGGAGATTCCGATTATTGAAGAGCCGCCACAGAAGGGGTGACGGAGTGGCCGTCGAGGTAGAAGGTGACGGCTCCGTCGAGATCGGTGCGGTAGACGCGGGCTCCCGCGTTGGCGAGGCGGCCGAGAACTTCGGTGCGGGGCAGGCCGAAGGAATTTCCTGATCCTACTGAAATGATGGCGAACTGGGGCCTGACGGAAGCGACCAGTTCGGGTGTGCTGGCGTTATTGCTGCCGTGATGGCCGACCTTGACGAGATCCGCGCTGGGATGATGCAGCGCGGCCACGCGGCGTTCGACCTGCTTCTCGGCGTCTCCCTCCAGAAGAACTGAAGAGTCGGCGTAGCTTACGCGCAGCACCATGGAATCGTTGTTCTGGGGCTTGGAGCCGACCGGGGAGTCGCGCGGCGGGAACAAGACTTCGACTGTCGCTCCGCCGAGATCGAATACATCTCCCTCCCAGTGGCGGACGACTTTGATGCCGAGCGTTTGCGCAGTGGTGATTACGTTCTCCAGAGCCTGACTGGGGGGAAGTAAGCCTACCCACAATTCCTTCGGCTTGAAGTTTTTCAGGACGGCGATCATGCCGCCGATGTGGTCGGAGTGGCCGTGGGTGATGGCGACGGCGTCGAGTCGGGATATGCCGCGCGTCCAGAGATAGGGAGAGACGACGTCTTCGCCGAAGTCGAGTTGCGAACCGCCGGGGCCGATGGGTCCTCCGGCATCGATGAGCAGCGTGCGGCCTTGCGGGGTGATGAGGAGGGTGGAGTCGCCCTCGCCGACATCGATGGAAGTGACTTCCAATACGCCGGGATGGACGCGGGGCGACGGTGGGATGAATGCGAGAGTGAGCGAGGGCGCGAGAATGGCCGCAAGGCCACAGGCGGCAAATGCCGCGCGACGGCGTGCCGAGCACATGGCCAGCACAAGCGCGGCCGCGGCCAGAGCAATGACGAAGTCCGACGGCACGGGAACGCGCAAGTCGGCTACTCGCAGGGAGCCAAGTCCGCGCACGGCTCCGGTGATGCCGTGGAGCGCGAAGGTGGTCAGCAGCACTGGAACTTTGGCCAGCCAGGGCGAGATGAAACCGAGGATCAGCGCAGCTGCGGCGGCCGGCATCATGAGCTGGGTCAAGGGGACGACGATCAGGTTCGAGGGCAATCCGATACTGGTGGCGCGGTGGAAGTAGTACGCCATGGGCAGGGCGAGGCCCATTTGCATGACGAAGGAGATGAAGATCAACTCCCATGCGGCTAGACAGAAACGTGCCGTGACGCGGACAAACCGGGCCGACCATTTTTCCCCGACGAAGTGTGCGACGCGAGCAGCGATGAACTGCAGGTCGACGCGCAACTGCGCGACGCGCGGGGGGAGCAGCGCGGCGTAGTCATTGGAATCCCAATGGGCTAGGGCCTGCTTTTGCAGTTGGGAGGTGCGCTGCAAGATTGGGACGCCGATGGCCGCCACGATCAGGACGCAGACAAAAGTCATCTGAAAGCTGGCGGTGAAGAGCTGGCGTGGGTCGAAAACTAGCAGGCCGAGCGCGGCCGCCCCCATGGCGTTGACCATGGCGCGCTCGCGGTAGAGCAGGCGCGTGCATAAGTAAATGGCGCACATCAGCGTGGCGCGCCAGACTGGCGCGCCGACCTCGGTGATGAAGGCATAGGCAACGCAGAATGCGACCGTCAACAACGTGGCCGGAATGTCGCCGAGGCGCAGACGGTGCAGCGTCCAGAAAACAACGAAAGCCAGGATGGTGACGTTCATCCCTGAGACGACGAGGACGTGGTAGGTGCCGGAGCGTTGGAAGTCGGCGCGGGTGTCGCGGTCGATGAAGGACTCCTCGCCGATGACCATGGCGTCGATCAGGGCGGCTTCGCGTGGAGGCCAGAGTTCGTGAACCTTGGCGACGACTGCGCGATGCAGGCGGCTTCGCCAGAGGGTGAGGTGGCTGCCAGCGAAGCCGGGAAGGTGTTCGACATTCTCTATTTTGGTGGAGCCGAGGGCGGCGATGTTGTGGTCCGCGAGATAGCCTTGATAGTCGAAGGCGCCGGGATTGCGAAAATTGCGTGGCAGCTTGAGCTTGGCAGGGAACCGGATGCGGTCGCCGTAATGAAGGAGCGGCATGGCGGCAATGGTCGCGCTTGCGTCGGGGATTTCTTCTTTGCCTGTATCGTTTGGAACTGCATGGTTCGGGCGGGCGCTGTAAATGCTTAGGCGGATGCCGGAGTGCACGGATTCGCTCTGGCCCGGCTCGGTCTGCACTTCTTCGGTTTCGAGGTCTACGGTCTGTTTGATTTCGTTGAAGCTGCCCTGCTGCAGGTGGCCGTCGCGGGTGACATGGGCGGTGAGTTGGAGTTCTTCGCGGTCCGCGTAAGGTTGAATCCTGGTGTCGACGCGAACGCCGTCACGGGCTTGGATTTGGAGTGCGCCTGAGACGAATAACGCGCTTAGCGCTAAAGTCCATCCCAAGGCGGAGCGGCGCCGGGCGAAGTAGGCGGCGGCCAGCAAGAACGCGGCACCAGCCACGACCCACCACAGGGCGGGGCGCCACAGGAAGGCTCCGGCGACGATGCCTAGAGAGTAAGACACCGCGGCCCAGAGCATGGGTTGGCGCGAGGCTTTCAAACGGAACGTCGGAACCCATGCGGGAGTGGGCGGCGGGATTATGGGTGTGGGCGGCATGCGCGAATTTCAGACAGAGCTGGGAGATTTCACGAGCGTCGCTGTCTTTCGCCCGTATGGGGCTTGTTGCCGTTCGAAGGCATGCCCACGGCCTGCGCAGTGGGCTGCATTCTCTCGCCGCTTTGCGGCTCTTGAGCGGCGACGCCGCGGCTAGAACTAGCCCCGAATCAGGTGCACAACGCTTTCCAGGTGGTAGGTCTGGGGGAACAAATCCACCAGGTGCAGTTGCTCGACGCGATATCCGGCGGCCAGCATGGGGACGAGGTCGCGCGCCAGCGTTGCCGGATCGCACGACACATAGATCACGCGCGGCGCGCCCGAGCTCGCTAGTAATCGTGCCACGCGCTCCCCCAGGCCGCTGCGGGGCGGGTCCACCACCACCAGGTCGGGCTTATTCGGGGTATGAGGCGTTATCCCGCCTTTGGCTACTGCGCCTTTGCCGACTCGTCTCGGATTCTCCCCTCCGGCCAGGTACTGCTCTGCCGTGGCCTGAACGGTTTCTCCGTTCGAGGGTCGATTGTAGGCAAGGTCGGCTGTGGAAGTCTGTGATGTCTCTACGGAAACTACGTGATAAAAGTCACTCAGGGCTGTGGAAAACAGGCCCACTCCCGCGTATAGGTCAAGAGCCAGCTTGCCGGACTGGCCGGCAGTGACAATCTTTACCAATTCGTCGGTCAAATAGCGGTTGGTTTGAAAGAAAGAGCCCGCGCTGACGCGGTAAGCCTCCCGTTGGGTCTGATAGGTGAGGTACGCGGCGCCGACGGTGACTAGAATCTCCGGTGCGCCTGGCTTGCGGTCGCCGGGATTGGGTTCACGGAAGGCCGTGACCCCGGCAATCTCGGGCATCGCGGCGCGCAGCTCTTCGGCCCAGTCGCGTACGGTGGCGCGCCGAGCTATGCCCGCGCAGCTAACGTCCAAGAGTAGCCGCGTGTCGTCGGCGTTGGCGAAAAACTCGACTTCGCGCACGCCCTGGGGGACGTTGCCGGCGCGTCCGCTCTGCCAGAGAGACGTGATGCCGCGATTGATCAGGGGTGAGCTGATCGGACACTCTTCGACTGGCAGGAGTTCGTGCGACGCCAGCTTGAAATATCCGGCGGCGAAGATGGGGCTGATTTGGACCTGAAGGCGCGAGCGGTTGCGGTAGTTCCAGGGCGGCGAGGGGTGGACTTCGATACCGAGTGGCAGGTCAAGCTTGGCAATGCGGAGCAGATTTTCCCGCAGGATTTCTTTCTTGATTTCGAGCTGATGCTCGTAGCTGGCGTGCTGGTAGTGGCAGCCTCCGCAGCGGGTGAAGTGGGGGCAGGCAGGCGGGATGCGGTGCGAGGAAGGCTCGATTACGGCGTCGACTCGCGCGCGCGCGAAGCCAGCCTTCTGTTCGGTGAGGGAGGCTTCGACTTTTTCTCCGGCTAAGACAAAAGGGATGAACACGGCTTTGCCGCGAGTGCGGGCTTCATCTGTGGCGGGGACGGCGGTGTCGGGGGCAGCGGGAAGACGGGCCAGGCCGTCCCCGCCGTAGATCAGCTTTTCGATTGTGAGGAGCAAGAGTTGATTCTACGGCATGGAACGGATTGGCAGCCCTATCCCGCGGCTTCAACCGTGAGTCTGAGACCTACGGCTTTAGTGACGGCGGCCAACGTGGACAGTCGGGGATTCCCATGCTTTGACAGGGCGCGGTAGAGGCTCTCGCGTTCGACGCCGGCAGTCTTGGCGATCTTTGCGATCCCGCGGGCCTGCACCACCCGCCGCAGAGCGATCAGCAGGACGCGCGGCTCGCTGTCTTCCTCCAGGGCGGCCTTCAAGTACTCCACGGCAAAACGCGGGTTGTCGCGTAGTTCGCGAACGACAGCCTCGTCGTGTGAGATGCTGGTTTTTCGTTTCATACGGTTCTAGTCCTTGCCTTGTAGTCCGCGAGATGCGCGAGCGCTTTTTCGATGTCCGAAGACTGCCTGCGTTTGTCTCCACCCCCGAGCAGCAATATGCGCGACTTGCCTATAGTCGCGTAATACACCCGGTAGCCAGGTCCCCAATCGATGCGCAATTCGGACAAACCGCCGCGAAGCGGTTTACAGTCGGCAAAGTTGCCGAGCACGACCCGGTCGAGGCGGATCACGATCTTCGCTTGCGCACGAGCATCCTTCAGCCTCGCCAGCCACTCGCCGAAACCATCCTTTCCATCGGGAGTGACGTAACGCCGAAGCTCAATCAGTTTTTCCATTGTAACATATAAGTTACAAATGCCGATCGTTACTTACGGACTGCCCAGGCTAGCCCGTCGGGCTGTTTGCCGGCGTCGATTTGGCCGGTGACCTCCAGCGTCTTTAAATCTACGACTGCGATTTTGTCGGCGGAGCTGACGGCTACGTAGGCGCGGGAGCCGTCGGGGGCGATAAGGATGCCGGCTGCGCCTCCGCCGAGGTTCAACTGCTTCACTTCTTTGTGCGTGGCGGCGTCGATCACGACCAAGCTGCTGTCTCCTTGTCTCGCTCCCAGGCCAGAGATCAGGACCCGCTTGCCGTCGGGCGTGAACTTCAAGCGGTTGGCGCCCTTCACCGGGATGGGAAAAGTTTCGGTAGCCTTCCTGGTCGCGGCATCGATGACAGTGACGGTGGCGTCGTGGGCGTTGGCCGCCCAGATTTCTTTTCCGTCGGGCGAAATGTCGAAGCCTTCGGCTCCGCGGCCGGCTGGGACGTTCGTGACTTCCCAGGTTTGACGCGGGCCTCCGGGAGGATTAAAGCCTCCGCTCGGCGGGGACGTCTGTTCGATGATGCTGATGGTAGCGGAGTTGACGTTCGAAGTCACGATTCGGTCGAGGCTTTTCGAGACGGCGATCATGTGAGTGCGATCCTGGCCGGTGCCGAGGACCCAATCCACACGCTGGGTTGCCGGGTCGTAACGCCCGATGACTTTGTTGGTCTCCGCGGTGAAATAGAGCTTGCCGCCGGCGAAGGCCAGGCCGTGCGTGGAGCGGAGCGCTCCGAGATCGATGGCAGGCAGCGGCTTGCGCGCGACCAGGTTCACGACTGAGATGGTATTGAGAGTGCTGTCGGAACCGCCGTAGTTGGAGATGTAGGCGAGTTTGCCATCGTCGGACGCGATGATTTCGTGGGGATCGGGGCCGGCGGGGATGCGTGCCAGCACCTGCAACGTCGCCGGGTCGACGACGGCGACGGTGTTGTCGCTCTTGGCCAGCACAAGCAACGTTGTCGTGGGTGCCTGGGCGAACGCCGCGTTCGCGATGAATGTTGTTGTCAGCAGCCAGCAAAAACTTCCCAGCAATCTCATCATTTCGCGCATGCGGTCTTCTCCGTTTTCTGCAGAGCTAGTCTACAACGCTCGGCCGGCCGCCGCGCCCGAGGCCCAAGCCCACTGAAAGTTAAAGCCACCTAGCTGGCCAGTTACATCGACAACCTCGCCGATGAAGAACAGGCCGGGGACTTTGCGGCTCTCCATGGTCTTGGCGGAAAGTTCATCGGTGCCGACGCCGCCGCACGTCACTTCAGCTTTATCGAATCCCTCGGTGCCGGCAGGCGTGATGGCCCACGCGTGGGCCTGGCGCTCGACGTCTGCGAGTGCGGTGTTGGTCCACGAGGCAGGTGCGTGCAGTTCGAGCCAGCGATCGGCGAAGCGGGCGGGCAGGATCTTGCGGAATTCTGCGCGTAGTGTCGTTAACGTCCGGGCTGTTTTAGGGTCGTGGAAGAAGGCTGTCAGTTCAGCGCCGGGACCGAGGTCGATGTGGATCTGGTCCGGCTTTTTCCAGTAGGAGGAAATCTGAAGGATCGCGGGGCCGCTCAGGCCGCGGTGGGTGATCAGCATTTTTTCGCGGAACTGTTGCCCGCTGCATGAAGCGATCACGTCGGCGGAAACGCCGGTCAAGTCGCAATATCGCGATCGGTCCTCGGCTTCGAGAACGAGTGGAACGAGTCCGGGGCGCGGCTCGCGAATGTTGAGGTCGAATTGCCGGGCGAGGTCGTAGCCGAATGAGGTTGCGCCGATTTTCGGAATCGACAGGCCTCCGGTCGCAACCACTAGCGCGGGTGCGCGGAATTCTGCATTTGTGGACTGGACGATAAACTCGACGCCCCGGGTCACTTCCTGAATTCCGGTGTTGAGGAAAATGCTGACTCCGGCGGCGCGGCATTCTTCTTCGAGCATCGCCAGGATCTCGCGAGCCGAGCCATCGCAGAATAGTTGGCCTAGCGTTTTTTCGTGATATGGGATGCGGTGCTTCTCGACCAGTGCGATGAAATCCGCGGGGGTGTAGCGGGCTAGAGCTGACTTGGCGAAATGTGGATTGGCGGAAAGGAAATTTTCGGGCTGGCAGTGGAGGTTGGTGAAATTGCAGCGGCCACCGCCGGAGATGAGAATCTTCTTGCCTAGACGATCGGCGTGCTCGAGCACAGCAACGCGGCGGCCGCGCTTGCCGGCCTCAATCGCGCACATGAGGCCCGCGGCGCCGCCGCCGAGAATCAGGGCGTCGAAACGATCGGTCACGTTAGAAGAGATTACCTCAGCGGCTAAAGCCGCAAATAACAGAGGGGGCTTTTATCGCCGCGCTGAAAGCGCTGCGCCACCCAAAATCAAGGCCACCCAAAGGGCAATCACATGTAAAACAGGCTGAGGCGCGGCAATCTGTACTTCTCCAGCAGACGTTTATGTACGTACTGTTTTTGGAGTTGGTCGATCTGCGGTCCAGACATTTTGCTGCGATAGGGCGCGAGGTCACGATCGGCCTCGGCCCGAACGTTTACGATTTCTTCGTCCGCAGTGGATGCCAGCAGCGCGGCGAAGAGTTTTTCCTCGATTACAGTTAACCGGCGCTCCAGGTCTTCCAAACGCGACGTGGGTTTCTTTTCGATTTCCTCCGCGAGATGGCGCAGGGTTTGGGCAGCCTCAAGCGCGACGGATTTTGCGGAAACGCTGCCTCCGTGGGGAAACTCGACGGCCTCTAGTGCGTCGGCGTTGCGTCTAAGGAAAGGCGCGACCACTTCCGGTTCAAACCCGTGTCCCGCGCTGTATTTCGCCGGACCTGTCGATTCAGAGCCAAGCGCGCCGACCGCCGCTTCCTTCATGTCTTCCGCCGCGGACAGCACCAACTGCGAGCAGTAGGCCAGGCTGTTGACCTTTTTAGTTTTCGATGGACGCTGGTCGTAGCGGTCGAAGGCTTCGTCGATGCCGCGCAGGACGGCCTCGAGTGGAATGCCGGCGTCCTTCCAGGTCTCGATCAACGCCCAGTCGAGAGTCGAGAGCAGCAGACCGCCGCCACGACGGCGCAGAAAGCGATCTTCAATCTCGGTGAAGTAGTTGAAGTAATTCTCCACGGCAGGTCAGCGGGCAGAGCGCGAAGCCGGAGCGCCGCCATTCCTGGCCTTGGGTTCCGACTTCGGTGACGGCTTGGTTGCCGGCTTCGATTCAGGTTGCGTCGCAGATTGAGGCGCGGGTTTCGTCGACGTGGAATCCCGGCGCGCCGAGACGTTGCGCTCCCAGATAATGCGCAAGCCTTCGAGGGTGAGGAAGTCGTCGACCTGTTTTATGTATTTCGATCCAGTGCCGATCATGGGACCGAGTCCACCGGTTGCGATCACTTGCGTCTGCGGGCCCAACTCGGCGAGCAGTAGTTCGAGAATGCCGTCGACCAGGCCGAGGTATCCATAATAGAGGCCCGATTGCAGGCTGCTGACCGTGTTCGAGCCGATCACGCGGGCTGGCTTGCGGATCTCGACGCGCGGCAGCCGGGCGGTGCGCTCGAACAGTGCGTCGGCCGAGATGCCGATGCCAGGGCAAATGACTCCGCCGAGGTATTCACCCTTGGCGGACACGCAATCGAAGGTAGTGGCTGTACCGAAATCGACGATGACGCATGGGCCTCCGTATTTTTCGAAGGCGGCAACGCCGTTGACAATGCGGTCGGCTCCGACTTCGGCTGGATTGTCGTAGTGCACCGGCATTCCAGTTTTAATTCCCGGTTCGATGTAAAGCGGGCGCAAATTAAAGTAGCGCTCACACACCTGGCGCAGGACAGGATCGAGCGGCGGAACCACCGACGAGATCACGATGCCGTGAATGCCGTTGGATTCAAGTCCGGCCATGGAAAACAGGTTGCGGAACAGCACGCCGTATTCGTCCACCGTGCTGGTGCGCGAGGTGGCGACACGCCAGTTGGCGACCAGGCGCTCGTAGCGCGGAGTCTCGTCGGAATCGCCGGCGGGGTTTACCTTGGCGACTCGGGCGAAAACGCCCAGAACCGTGTTCGTGTTGCCGACATCGATGACGAGAAGCATGGTGGAGAAACCGCTTTTGGCTCTTAGCTTTTGGCCTTTGGCTTCAAGCTAAAGGCCATAAAGATCGCACTGAACACTCGTACTATTGTGCTCTTACCGTCCCACTCAGCACCGTTTGCATTCCTTTTGCGGTTCGCACTTGCAGGAATCCGCGCGGGTCGAGGCCTTCGGTGGTTCCTTCAAAGGCTATGCCATTTTCCTCGATGCGCACTGCTTTGCCGTGCACCCAGGAAGAATTCTCTGCGAAGCGGCGCAGGATCGACTCGCGGGCATCGTTATCTTCCAGCAACGCGCGATACTCGCGGTGGAGCGATTTTAGCAAAGCTGCCGCCAAGTCGACGCGGGACCACTCGCTTCCGGTTGTGAGACGCAGCGAGGTTGCCGGCAATTCTTTGGGAAAGCTCGCCTGATTCACGTTGATGCCTACGCCTACGACGATGTAGCGGACACGAGTGGGTTCGGCGTTCATCTCGGTGAGAATGCCGCTGACTTTCTTGCTGTCGTTCTTATTGACGATGAGAACATCGTTGGGCCATTTCAAATCGGCGGTGACGCGAGAGTCGACCTGCTGGATCGCAGATTGCACGGCGAGTCCTGCGGCGAGCGACAGCACCAGCACTTCTGACGGTGGCAACGCTGGGCGCAGGATAACCGAACAATAAATTCCGGTCGATTGCGGAGACTGCCATGAATTGGCGCCGCGGCCGCGGCCGGCAGTTTGTTCCTCAGCAAGAAAGACGCTGCCTTCTGGAGCTCCGTCCGCCGCCGCAGCCATGGCGGAGGTGTTGGTCGATCCAATCTTGTAGAAGTGGTGAACGTGCTCATCGAAAATGGTGCCGCGCAGAAGTGGCCGCAGAATCTCAGGCAAGAGTAAGTCCGGAACGGAACGCAGTTGATAACCAGTGGCGGGATGGCCGGCTACATCGACGCCGAGGCCGCGCAGCTGTTGAATCAGCCGCCAGACTTCGGACCGATTGGTGGAAATTTCCTGAGCGATCTTGGTGCCGCTGACGACGACGGTAGCATGCTCCATCAGCAGGCGCACGATGCGGCCGAGGCGGAGGTCGGTGGTTTGTGGCTGATGTGCGGCGGGCCGCGTGGCCCGTAGGTTTCGCCGAATTGTGCCTGTCTTGGCGATGCGGTGATTATGCGCGATGTGGAGTAAAACAACAATCGGCTGTCTTCGGGCAGGAACGACGAAGCTCGGAATGACTAGGCGGGAACGACTCGCATGCTCATATCCACCGCTGGGGCTGAGTGCGTAAGAACGCCGACCGAAATGAAGTCGACTCCAGTCTCGGCATAGGCGCGAACGTTGTCGAGACGAATTCCGCCCGAGCACTCGACTGGGATAGCGTGCCCTGCTGGCTGGGCACTCTCCCGCAGATCGTGCTGTGCGCAGCGCTCGACGGCACGGCGCACATCTTCGACTGACATGTTGTCGAGCAGGATGGCTTCGCCGCCGTGAGCCAGCGCGAGTTCCAATTCTTCCAGCGTGCGCACTTCGACTTCGATGATCTGCGACCCGCGGCGGTTGCGGACAGCGCGCTCGAGTGCGGGAACGATGCCGCCGGCTAACGCGATGTGATTGTTCTTGATAAGGATGCCGTCGGAGAGATCGAGACGGTGATTCTGCCCTCCGCCACAGCGCACGGCGTTCTTGTCGATCACGCGCAGGCCAGGCGCGGTCTTCCGGGTGTCGAGGATGCGGGCTTTCGTGCCTGATACAGCTTCCACGAACTTGCGCGTCAGTGTGGCGATGCCGCTCATGCGCTGCAGAAAGTTGAGGATGACGCGCTCGCAGGAGAGAATCACGCGCGCATTATGACGAACGACGGCGATGGATTGTCCTGAGCGCAGGCGGACGCCATCGAAAATCTCCGGATGGGTGGTGACCTCGTAGTGGGCTGTGACGGCGCCGTCGAGCGCGGCGTAAACGTCGAGAATCCGCGCCACGCAACCGATTCCGGCGAGGATGCAATCCTGCTTGGCCATGATGGTCGCGAAGGCAAGCTGGTTGGGATCGATGCAGGCGTAGCTGGTGGCATCGCGCGTTGCCCGATCTTCGAGCAGCGCGTTCTCCAGAATCGCGGTCAGGCGTCTTGAATTCCAGTCCATAAAACAGTGATCAGTGGCTAGCGGTCAGTTGCCAGTTCGAACCTTCGATTATGGGCAGCCCAATTCTTTTAGCTTACTCTTTGCCTTTTCTTGCAGAACTACGAGTTCCTCACCGCGGCGGCGCAGGCCTTCTACCACTTTCTCTGGAGCCTTGTCGAGAAACTGCGGGTTTCCGAGTTGCTTCTGATTGTTGGCCAATTCTTTTTCGATCTTCTCCAGTTCCTTTTTCAAGCGCTCGCATTCGGCGGCTACGTCGATCTTGCGTTCGTAGAGGACGTGGACGTCGAACCGGGCGGTGCCGCGTGCGCCGGCGCGATTGGCGAGGGATGTTTCCAGAAACGTAATCTTCTCTACATTTCCCAAGCGTTCGACCGCGCCGTGATTTTGCTCGATCATCTTGCGGATACCAGGTTCGTGCGCGAAGAGTTCGATCGGCACCTTCACCTTGGGTTCGACTTTCAATTCTGCGCGCAGATTACGGACGCTAACGATCAGGTCTTGCAGGACCGCCATCTCAGTTTCGGCTGGTAGATCAATCTGCAGCCCGTTCGACTGCGGATATTCGGCTAACGCAATCGACTTCAGCGGAGGATTGCCTTCGTACATCGCCTGCCAGATTTCTTCGGTGATAAATGGCATCACGGGATGCAGCAGGCGCAGCGAAGCGTCGAATACGTTTACCAGGTTTGCACACGCGGCCAGCGCTGTGCTCTTGTCGGCGCCTTCGTCATAGTTGAGGCGCGGCTTGATCAGTTCGAGATACCAGTCGCAGAATTCTCCCCAGAAAAAATCATAGATGCGATTGGCAGCCTCGTGGAAGCGATAGGTGGCGAGGGCGTCGTTCACGTCGGCTGCGACGCGGTTGAAGCGGGAAAGAATCCAGCGGTCTTCGAGCAGCGAAGCCTGAACTCCGGCTACACCTGGG